>Ga0179593_1623307_pt1 | contig 11317 bp, 14 predicted proteins | sample CZODoug2_1_08_16_FD_185931 | JGI IMG/M metagenome (GOLD analysis project Ga0179593, IMG submission 185931) | Vadose zone soil fungal communities from Angelo Coast Range Reserve, California, USA - CZODoug2_1_08_16fungal (PacBio error correction) | ecosystem: Environmental > Terrestrial > Soil >... | reverse complement strand
TCCCCCTCGAGAGGCCATATTCCTGAAGCCTGTGCTTTCTCTCTCCGCTGTGGTAGTCGGTTCCACTTTCGCCCGTTTTTTTTTTACCTCGCTCTTTTCATCACCTCCTGGTGTTTCCTTTTTCCCTTCTGAGAGGTTGCAATCCTCTTGTCGCCTTTGTCCCATATTCCTCCCGTGAGGCTTGATGGTGTCTCTTGCCGTCGAGCCGGTTCCCGTTTTTTTTTCTTCCACCCCAGCCACCACTTCAGCTTTTCTGTTTCACCCTTTGCATCCCCGCGTCCCCGTTGTTCACTGCGTTCCCGGGCCAATGGCGAGAGATGATGTTCGGCGCGTTTCCCAGGATTGGGACGTTTTTTTTTTGTCCCCCTTTCGGTGGTGTTTTTCTCTTTCCTTTCCTTCGTCTCTTCTGAAACCCTTCTGCTGCCCCCTCTCCGGTGAAATGAGGGGCATGGATTTCGTTTTTCCCGCAGGGTTTTGCCGCTCTTGACCGCCATTTGATTTGCTTTTTTTTTCTTTATCTCGACCCCCCCCCCCCCTCTCCCGATCGACGTTCCAAAGGGCCTTCCCGGGCCCCGGCTCCAAGATTCCTGCGTATGTTTCGTCATCACAGACGGCCGGAGCAGGATTCGTTTTTTCCTTGAAGTTTTAACTCTCCCACTTCGCCTGATGCTTGAAAACCCCCCGCAGGTGCGTACGCGACGCGGTTAGCTCAAAAAATCCTTTCCGGGGCGCGCGAACCAGTCCTGCTTGTTTTTCCAGTTTTGGCCCTTTTTTTGTTTTGGCCCTATGCGCGCGCTCGCGTTTCGGCTGGTGAACTTACTTGAATTGTCGCTCTTTGTGTTCTGTTCCCTTTCCCCGAAGGCGCTCACTTTCTTTTTTTTCGTTTTCTCCAGACCCCTGGATTGAATGGCGATCAGTGCGACTTTCACACGTTTTTCCCCCCACGGGCGAAAGCGCGGGGCTAAACGGCGAACCGTTCTCGTTTTTTTTTTTATTCGAGGGCTACGTTAGCTGCGCGGCTCCCTTCTTCGAGCATTCCGCTTCCGGCATCAACCCATGGGATGCGCTATCCCCTCGTTTTTTTTTTTTTTCTTCACCTCTTTCGTAATTTTTGTTCCCCTGGTTTTTTATTTTCGATCCTGTGGCGCCCTTTCGTCTTCTGAACCCCATTTCACGTTGAGCCTTTTTGACCCGTTCGGTGTGCGGGGTTCGTACTTTCCCCGGTGAGTTAAAGGAGTAAGCTTCGTTTATTTTTTTTTGATTTCTGCCCCTTGCCTGGGGTTGGTTCTGAAGCTTACCTCCCCCAAAGGGTTCTGGTCTTTTGAACGTGATTCTTTTTCAGACTGGGTAGGCGTAGTGCCCCCAGTTTTTCTCCGAATGAGCGTCCCCTCCCCCCCCCCAAACCCGTCCGGTCGTGTTTTCTCCCTCCGGCTGGCTGACCGCTGTCGGCCACCCGTTTTTCTTGGGTTGTGCCGTAGTTTTTTTGTTAGATCTTAACTGCTTTTCCACCATGGGCCGCAATTCTCGACGCGCGGGGAATTGGGTGCCAAAGAGTTGTGTTCAAGTTAAAGGCCTTTCCTTTCTCCCTTTTTTTTTTTTTTGCTGAGAAATCGTCCTGTGGGCTTTCGCCCCGATTTGTGGCCCATCCGTCTCGAGCCCACCTTTTTCCTTCCCTCCCTTTTTTAGCCGCTACCACCCCCATCGTGTTTTTCACCACATGTTTGGTTTTGTTGTGGGTGGTGCATGGCCGACAGCCGTAAGGGCTCTGAGCGTTTCGGAGGAGCCTTCTCGGAGGGACGGGTTTTTTTCTTCTTGGTTTTTTTGGGTTTTCCCCAGCGGCGGATCTCGTTCTCCCCAGCCGATCCTTTGGGGTATGCTGTCCAGACCCTCCAATGGCAACAGTCATTTCTTGCAGTCTTTCCTCATACTTCGCGCAGCTGCTCTCTCTTTTATGCGGCGGCTCTCTCCCCCGAAATTGTCCCCCCGGCAATTGGTTCAATGGAAGAAAGAAGGATCTTCGACCTTCATTAATGGACCCTCCGTTAGCCGCTACTCGCTTTTTTGTTTGATTCTTCCCTTTGAGTGCCCTTTCCCCTGGGATTTCCCTGCGGCCCATGTTTGCTTTGGCGGACCCTCTGAATTTTTTTCGCTCTGGCCGCTTTGCAGTTTCCATTTTTAGCTTTTTTTCCCTTAACGTCGTTTCCCCGCGCCCTCGCTGTCGGCCCGTCATTCTGCTTTTCGAGGCCCCTTTACCTTGTCCCCGTGTTTTCCAGGAACCGGTTTTTCTCCCCGCTTCGCATGAACATCCCGTCGTCCCCCAACGCGGCGAACCTTTTTTTTTTTTTTTTTGACCTTTTGGGTTTCACCATCCCCCGACGACTCAAGGGGCGTCCTGTTTTGGCGGCGCAATCTGGGCATGATGGTTTTTTTTTCCGAGCTCAGAGCTTCGCCACCAACCAGGACTGGTTTTTTTTCTACGCGCTTGTCCCATTTTCTTGCCGGACTTGCTCCCCGCGTTCTCCATTGGTTTGTGCTGCACTGTAATTCAGCAGGCGCTGGAATCTTACCTTCTCGAGCTCCCTGCCCGGGCCGTTCCCTGTTCATCTAGCAAATTCCTGGGAGGCTTGGCCCTCTTGCCAGTGATATTCCCCCCCTTTCCCTCTGTGGGATGCTCTGGTAGAGGGGCCCGGCTATCGGCAAGTTTTGTTCTTGCTGCTTTTTTTTCCTCGAATCTGGCGAAGCTCAATTGCGTTCGGTCCCTGTCCATCTGCTACGAGTACCGTTCGTTCTGAGAATGTTTTTAAAAGTGAGAACCCCCTTTTTCCCCAGTTATCCAGATATGTCAATACCCTTGTGGGATACCTTGCGGGTGCCAACGTCGTATACTTCCCTCCCCCAGGTCGTTTCTTAAACCCAACTGGCGGCGGAAACACACTTAACAACCGAACCCTGATTTCTCTTTTTGACTCTCATCGGGGCACTCCCTTTTTTCTTTTAACCATGCTCGTGCTCATGGTCGTGCGACCCCCCCCCTAGGTATTTTCAACTGCCTATTCACCTTCTTTAAACTAACCTCGACGCGTGGCCAGTTGGGGTCTGTAAAAAGATCCAGACCCCTATGGCTTTTCTTTACTCTCGGTGTTAACCACCCCTTCTTCATGCAGACAGTTAGAATCTTGTGTGACAGCGAACACCCCCCATCCCCTCCGTCCCCTCCCTTTTTATTTATCATTCTCCCTCCATACACGGCTCTCAATCCCATCTCTCCCTCTGATTGTAATCTCTCTCCTTTCGCCACTTTCTTCCCTTCCACGGCTCCCCCCCCCCCTGGCCTACGCTATCGATCTGCCGTCTTCCGGCCCATCCCCCCTCCTCCCTTTTCTCGCCCTTACCGCCCTCTCGTCAACTCCGAAGCCTTGCCCAGCTCTTTGCTCCCCGACCTTTTAGGTGTAGCTTTCCCAGACTTCGTTCGCAGTGAAGGTCTTCTGGGCGGAGTGGAAGCTTGCCCTCCTGGACTCTCGGATGAAGTGCGCTGTTTTCGACTCCGCATTTGTGTTTTTTGTTGGGTTTTTATGAGTAGGATGATTCCTTTGCGGCGATGTTTTATCTTCTTCAGCGTCGCGGCCCTGCTCTGCCTTTTGTCTTTTGAGTTTCACGGGGTCTTCGACTCGACTCTTTTCCTTTAACTTTTTTTTTTTTTGCTTTTTTTTTCGGCGATTGAAATATTTGATTTGAATCCTTCCGACTAGCGGGCCACGAAGCTGTTGTTTTTGTTTGAGCGATGACGGGGATAATAGGCCCACCCGCCCCCCCTTCCCCCCCAGTGTTCGAGGGATTTCGCCGTCGTCGATCCTGTCACTCCTTCCCTTGAACGTGGCTGGGATAGACGAGTTGGCCGCGTTTTACCCTTTCCCTGTCCCGTTCTTGATCCAATTATCGGGGTTCTTCTCTGCCCTCTACTTCCATGCCGTAAACTCTTTTATTTTGCGAACGCTGTTCCCTTTTTAGGGTTCCATGGCTTCGGAGCAGGTGTGGCCCCCGTTGAGTAACGGCCATTGTCCGAGTCGATCTGAAGCCCACCCCCTCGAGGTCTTCCTTTTCAGGCTCGGACCTTTCCCGGGTTTTTCCGGGCATTGCTCCAAAAAAAATCGTTCGCTTTGAGGTACTTTTTCGCTCCCTGTGTGTCATTGGCCGTCTCCCTTGTAGGTCCCTTTTTCTGTTTATCATAATTTTCTTTCAGTGCGTACGGGGCGTCGGCTCACCGTCCGCGGCACTTCCCCACCCAGGAGTCTCCCCCCAGTCTGTTTTTGATTGGGGCCGACCGCGGTCCCGTCCCCTCTTTTTTTTACCATGATGGCGCCCAGGCTTCGCCTTTTGCCGGGTTGGTCCGAACAGCCTTTTCTTCCCTTTTGATGGTTGTATTCTTGTTCATGCCCTTGCCTTGGCGGCCGTCTTTCCAGGCGGTCAGCGGTGGAGCGACTTCAGATCAGGCAGTTTTTTTTTGGGGTTCCTACATTTGCTTTCCCCTGACCTTTTTTTTCTGCGACGAGTGGATCGATTGTTACAGTCTGCCCCCTAACTTTTCCTCGACTTTCCCCTCTTCCGCCTTTGCAAACCCACCTGTTTCCAGTTTTTCCACAACGTCCATCTGGCTTGCCCTCCCGCTCCCCACCGCGGTCCTTTGATGCGTTCCCCACCAATCTTGTCTCCTTTTCTCCCCACATGTTTTTTTCCTCTTGACCAAAATAAGGAGTGAAAGCTACTTTTAGTTTTTTTTCGTCTCCTCCGCTTTGATACCCGGCTTTGAGTAACTTGAGAGTAGGGCTGTCGTTCCGATCAGCTGCACCCTTCAGGTTTTGTTTTTCTTTTCTTTTGATTTCCCCCCTGATAGGCTGGCTTTTTTATGTTCGAGCCTAGGCGAGAGTTTTTAGCAAAAGTTAGGCCGAGGACTCTAAGCCCAAACCCCCCCTTGAGGACTATCGAACTCTCGGATTTCAGTCTTCTTTTTAAACGTCTGCGCGATGGGGAAGTTGCGGTTAGTCGGGTGCGTGTTTTCCCTGGGGGACAAATTCCCGCACAGCGTTTCTCTTCCTTGCTTGCCGCAGCACTTCGCTTTATATTTCTCCCCGACTTTTGTTTTGTTGGAGACCTTTTGCGGGGCGCCGATTTCCTTTTGCCCATTCCCTTCGGGTTCCTTTCTTGACTTGTCCCCCTCGATCTCGTGACTTTCCACATTCGCCGCAAAAGAGTGGGCTCATGTTCCTTCCAGCGTCAGTCCGAGTCTCTTTGCATTACTTTGAAAAGGACCCCGAACTTTCGAACCTGCTAATCGGACTTTTTCTATGACCCCCCCCCCCCCCCTTGATTTCTCTACGACCCTCTATCTTGGATTTCCTCTCAACCCTTCATTTGTCCAGGGATTTTTCTTTTTCAGTATAGAAGAAGATACTCGCACCTTTCACTTGCTCCCCCTTTTCTGCGTCGGCGTCCCCCCCCCTAAGCCTTTTTTTTTCCCTTTTCCCCACGCCTTGAAAATATGGGTTAATTTAGGGTCGCAACATGCGTCCCCTCCCATGCCCCTCCTTCCCACCCGTTGTTGTTGCTTTTCCATAGCTTTGGTGAGATGGATGCCCTTTTGGGACGTGGGCTCCGCTTTCCATCTTGTTGCCTCGGCCGCCGGTTTGGGAAGGAGGAATGATTGAGAGTTCTGCGTTGGCCATTTCGTCACCGCCCTTTCCTGTCAAAGATGTTCCCCCGACCAACGTTTTTCTTTCACTTTCGGCTGTAGGGGCCAGGACCCACCCACACTCCCCCAGGTGCCTCCTCTTCAATCGGGTTTAGCCCCCCCCCTCCTTGCACAGGCTCCCCGTTCTTCGCCTCCCCCCTCTAGCCAGCCAAACACACTCCGTCTTCGGTTTTTCCGTCACACAGCCCCCCGACGACCTCCAGGTTTTTTTGACTTGGTTCTTCCCCCACCGGTCCAGCTGCTTTTTTTTGCTCTTCTCCTACCCCAGGAAGGTTCTAACGAAGGTCCCCTTCTTTTTTTTTTTTTCTCTGGACTTTTGATTCCATTTTTCTCTCACGGCAGGCGGTGCCGTTTTGACCGCAGGCTTTTTTTAAATTTTCCGCTCCCGAGTCTCCCCTTCCCCCTGCCTTTTTTTTGTCATTTTCCCCTTTCTCTATAGGGGGGACTTCATCTTTTCTTTTCTCCGGCATGAATTGGCCGATGATACTCCTCTTCTTGTTCCCTAGATCGGACATCTGGAAGGCTTTTCTATTTTTGGTTTTTTTCCCCGTTCATGGCCTCCCCCCCTTGGCGACGTCCCTTTCTTTTCCCTTGTTTTTTTCTTCTCCCTCTACGGCTTAAACGGCATGTTTCTTGATCCCCCGACTGCTGAACAAGTTACACCACAATGGTTCCACCCTCCCTCCCCTTCAATCGAGGCCACCCTTCTTCTCACAATTCCCATTACGAATTTTGGGCTGCATTTTTTCCACCCTTGCTCGGACGCCTACCCTTTTTTCCAATTGGTTCGTTCAACCCCTCTATTCCCCCTTCTTTGGGGGTCTTTATTCATCTTCACCCCGTTCATGTCCTGACCTTCAAGCACCAATCCCAGCTTCGTTTTTGTGTCTGCCCTCTCCCCCGATTGACACCCCTGAATATTACTTCCTTGTCCCCCCCCCTTCCCATTGGGCGCCCTTCACACTAAATCTCTCCTCTCCCCATTTCCGACCGTGCTCTAACCCAGCTACTTCACGGTGAGCTGGGCGAATCTTTCCCAGTCTTTATGACTTCCCCATGTCCCATGAGCTCCTGCTCAAGGACCCTTTCCCTATTCCTCTCCCCTCCCCCCCCCTCCCCGTTTGTTGTTGAGGAAGAGATTTATTTTCTGGTTTGGGGGGGGGTGGTATTACTCGTCCTATTTTCCCTCCCCCCTTCGGTTATCTGTTCCCATGCTCCTTTATTTTTTTCTCTTTAGTCCCTGGGTATTAGGGGTATTCCCCGTTCTCTTGTTTTCTTTTTCGCGATTTGAGAGGGCCCTCCGACCCCTTCCCCCTTCTTTCTGAGGTCTTCGTCGAGCCCCTCTTGGTCTGTTGTTTTTTTCTTCCCCCCCCGCTTAAACAAGTCCTAGTTTTCCCTCCCCTTCTCTCCGTCCCCTTGTTAATCTGCGTCACTAAATTGTCTGGGATTCCTTTGGGCCCTTTTTTTTCGCGTCTTCCATTATTTCGTTTCCAAATTGCTTCCCCTCCTACTCCGCCATTCTCGTGATTCTTTTTACTTTTCTTTCTCTTCTCTTCTTTCCACCGAAGGCTGGAGCGCCTTTATTTCTAGCTGATTTTTTTCTTTTCCAAACCGCCCCCGCGCCCCTGACTTTTCCCCCCTTCCTTTCCCGATCTCCCAGTCACACAGTTCCCTAGGTCGACGTTCACTGGCCCGCCCTGCCGTGCCCAAGAGGGTTTCCTTCTAGTGCACGTTCGCCATTCTCAGGCCTTTCCCTAGGGTCCTCCTCGCGGACAGGTAATTAGTTCCTTTTCGCCTTTTCTTCGTGAAAATGCGTTTGGTTCCCACGCGCGGCGTTCGCTCACAATTTTTTCGCAGTCAATTTCCCGCCCTGGTTTTCTTAGTCCTCCTGCTTTGGTTTGCGAAAGATCGTGATTCTGCCCCCTTCCTCTCCCCATCATTTTCCGACGGCAAGGCCCAGTTTTTTGATGTGTTAGGTTCTAAATTTAGAATTCTTCGAGTTTCTCCTCTCTCGCGTGAGGGGAGGCATTTTTTCCCCTTCTTTCTTCATCCGACAACCGGTTCTTTTTCGATCCCTCGAAGTGCGTTACACGTTTTGACAAGCCCACGGAGGCCGAACGTGTTTTTAATCTTTTCTCCCCGATGCGAGTAGATGGTGGACAATTTCGGCCCTCAATTCCGCGAGGTTTTTTTTTGACACCCCACACATTTTTTCCCTTACGCCCCACCACCCAATGTTCTGCCGCGCATTTTGATTTTTTCCATTTATCGTAATTTCCAGGCCTCTTTCTCCCTTTCATTAAATCCGGGTCGAATCATGTGACCTTAGTTTCTTGGGTCATATTTCGAGTCTGGACCGTTGGTGCTGTTCAGTCACTCTTAGGTCCGGTGGTTTTTTAGAGCCCCCCCTGTTTTTGTCTCTTTACCTCCCTGCTGCGTAGGCTCTGTTGCTTCTCTTTTAAATCATGGCTTTTTTATCTTTACGCCAAGGATCGGGCTGTTTTCGGTTCCCTCTAGCGCTTTCAGGTTTCCTCACTGTTCCCGGGCTCGCGTTGAAGACCCCCCTTTCCGTGCCTTCCTCTCGCTCGCGTCCCGCTGTCCTTTTCCGCTGTTGGAGCATACTTCTTGGTAATTTTCAGGCTGTCAATTCTTTTCCCCTTGCTCAAAAAAACGTTTTTAAGATTCCGGCGCCCTTCCCCCTGCCTTTTCTTTTCCCCCCGTTGTTGTTGTTGATTATTTTCGTTGGTCCGAATCTTGGACCCCGCCGTTGGTTTCGAGCGTTTTTTTTTCAACGCCCTCCCGCCCTTTTCCGTGCGCACAGTTTTTTATTTGCCGACCTCGTTTACAGGACGTCCCCGATCTTTTTTCATTCATCTTTCCCCGGACGTGTGGAATTTTGGCCCTTTCTGCCCGGACTTCCTCCCTACCCGTTTTTCGTTTGGTCCTCCCGTTCTACCGCCCAGCCGATAATTTGGCTTCCCTTTCTGCGCTTTTTTTTTGCAAGTCATTGGATCGCCAGGGCCTCCCCGTGCGCGCTTTACTCTTCGCCCTTTTTTTTTTTTTTGTGCGGGAGTTCTTTCACCCGTGCCCCAACAGGGTCAAAGCTCACCTTGCGGTGCAGCGGTATCAAGGGTGCAAAACCGATCGACCCCCCCCCTTTTTTTACCCACTAATCAACCGGGCGCCCTGTACGATTCCCGAGGATTTTTTGTCACTTTGCTTCACGTGCGGGCGTTTGCCAGGTTTGATGGGGCGTTCCCGTTTCCCCTTCCCGCGTGAACCTTTGAAGATAAGTTCTGTCCTTTTTGCCATCTCCTCCCGAGCGCGCTCGGCCAACGGCGTTCTCACCCCAATTGGTCCTGTTTGGTCTTCACGTAGTTGCTTCTGAGGCCCCCTTACCATTCTTCTTTCCGACCGCTTTTTGGTTTTCACCAGAAGGCCTCTTGTTCATGCCAATTCTTAACCCCGCTCCTGAATTTTTTTCCCCTTTTTTTTGGTTGACTGTCAACCCCCCCCGACATTCTGCGAGGGATTGTGACTGTCCAGATTATTTTTCCTGATTATTCGAGGCTTCCTCCAACCCTTCCTTTGCTGGTTCCCGTTTCTTAGTCCCCATGTCCGGTGGATTTCAGTTTTTGTCCCTTTGTGCAAGGAGTTGCCTCCCTTTTTTCTCAAAGAAGGCATTCGCCACCTTTCCGCCCCCCTTTTTCATCTCTTACTGTTTAGATAGCTCCTTCCCCTTTTTATGTATTGTCCCTCCTTGACTCTCATCAAGGCCTTTTTTTGGGTCAGTTCCGCAGCCTCTGACGATTGCCAGTAGAACCTCAGGTTCTGGGTTTTTATGTTCCCCCGACCCGGTGCGATCGGGTCTCCCCCCTTGTTTAGTTCTCGGGCGGTTGGGCTCTTCCTTTTCCCTTGCTTCCGATCCCCTTTTTCGCCGGCTTTTTTCTTTTCCCTTCTTTCCGCTAAGTTGTACCTTTCATGTTCCCCCATTTGGAAGATTCTCTACCTTCTTCACACCCTCTCTCCAACCCGACTTGGTTACTGACCTCCTCCTTGTTATACGCCTCTTTCCCCCGTCTATTCCCCCTCCCCTTTACTTGCCCCGTTTTCCTTCCTTTTCCCTTTTAACCTGACCTCCTCTGCCATCTTGTGCCGATTTGACTAGATTGGCGTGGGATCTGTCTTTCTTCCCCCCCCCATCTTTTCCCCCCTGACGGGTCCCCAGCACCATCCCCTCTTTTTTCCGCTTTTTTCCCTTCCAAATTCACGAGGCCCACCCTTTACCCACTCTTTTTTTGAAAAATAATCGTGACCCGAGTTTTTCCCCCCCGGAAACCAGAGGTCCTGATTTAACCTTTTTCCCCTTTCTTAGACTCTGATGCACGAGCATTTAGACGATCTTCTTTCTTCTTGACAGCCATTTGAAAATGTTTTTTGTCCCTGTCTCTCTCTGATCTTTTTTTCCCCTATCCCTCCCGGTTTGTCTTTTCTGGGGCTTTATCCTTTTTTTTTTTTTTTTTTGAAAGCGGCTGACGAGGAAACTTCCGCTCTTTCCCATTGCTTCGTTCTTACGAGGGGAGAGCCCTTCTTCCCTTTCCTGGACTCCCCTTCACCCCTTTTCTGTAGTTTTAGCTCTTTATTTCTTTTTTTGTTTTTTTTTTTTTTCTGATCTTGTTTTTTTTTTTGTTGTTTATTTTTTATATCTTTTTTATTGTCTTTGTTTTTTTGTTAGGCATTTGCTGTTCTAGCCTTTTCTCTTTCCTTCCGTCCGAGCCCGTTGGACGGGGGAGATTTTTCCCACCCTTCCTTGTTCCTGACCTTGCAGGAGGATTTCTCCCGCCCATCTCCTGTTTTTTCTTGCTTCATTGGAACCTGTTTGAGCTTTTGGGATTTTGTTGAACCGTCCGGCGTATTCCCGACGTTGCCCAATTCTCCGGGGTGTCGTCGACTGTTTTCTCCTTTGATTTTTTTCCTTACTCGTTAGCGGTTCTTGTAACTAATCCTTGTCTTTTCCCATTGATTTCGAGCATGCGGCCCCCCCTCCCGGGACCGCCATCAGTTTTTGAGCGCCGGCTGATCCGTTTCTTTCCTTCCGAGGTCTTTCCCTGGATCGTTAATTTTTTCGTTTTGGCCCTTTTTTCTGTCATGCCGAGGCCATTTTTCGGACGGTGGCAGGAGCTCGAGTTTTTGACATTCTATTCCCACTTCTCCTGTTTTCCCCCGCCCCCCCCCTCGCAAGACCAAGGTTTGTCGCGCGCGGTCGCTCAAAACGTTCTCCCCCCTTTCTTGAAAGCAAGTTCTTAGCCTGCCTACTTCGGATACTGCCCATCAGATTTGCATATTTTTGTTTCATTCTCGCTTTTTCTTGTGCGTCGGGCTGGTGACGTCCCCCCCTTTCATTATTCCGATTTTTTTTTTTTCGATGTGCGAAGCGTTGTTTCCTTTTCCCCGTCTTTTTTTCTGTCGTCAGCCGAAACTGTTACCTCTTGCTCGATTTCGCGACCTCACTTTTTTCACGGGGCGTACAGCGACGTCCGGCCGAAAACGTTTCTCCCTTGCTCTCCCCGA
>Ga0179593_1316169_pt1 | contig 11317 bp, 9 predicted proteins | sample CZODoug2_1_08_16_FD_185931 | JGI IMG/M metagenome (GOLD analysis project Ga0179593, IMG submission 185931) | Vadose zone soil fungal communities from Angelo Coast Range Reserve, California, USA - CZODoug2_1_08_16fungal (PacBio error correction) | ecosystem: Environmental > Terrestrial > Soil >... | reverse complement strand
TGGTCCCATCAATACCCGGCTTTCAGTCATTGGAAAGACACAGGGCGTCGTTCCTTTTCCTGCGGACCCTTTTTGATCGCTAACGAACACCTTTTGGCTTCCCTCCGATTATAGAAATGGAGGCACTCGAACCGGATCTCGGTTTAGTAGGGCTTCTCCTCTTTCTCTTCAATAAGGATTTTGCCCTCTCGCCCGAGAAGATTCGGTGATTTCCGCTAGTCTCGTTTTAGCTTTTTTTTGGTCTTTTTTCTTCGACGATTAGATTGATCAGGCGCCTCCCCCCTCAGCCCCCCTTCCCTCAGCCGCTGCGCAGCCTTCTGGCTTCCCTAGTCCCTTCACTGATCGGCTTTTCCTGCAAGGCTGGGAAAAGACACCCCCCTACCCTCTCGCGTTCTCTGAGTTTTTGGTCTTTTCGACGACGAGTTCAGATTACGGTTCCGACCTCACTTCCTCCCCTCATGGCTCTCGTCGACCGTGTATCGAGGTATCCTTTAACTTACCCAGGAGAGAGACTGTACCTTCTGATTCCCACTGTTCTCTTTCCCCCATCGGAAGTGCCGCTCGTGCCTCTTACTTGTTACATATAACCCTCCGAGATGTTATTGAAATTCGCGTGTTGCTCTTCTCGTTCCGTTTCTTCATTTAAGGGGTTACCGTAATCAATTTTTTTTTCGGATTGGAAAAGGGGTACAGTCGCCCATGCTGTTTCCTCCATCTTTTCTCCTCCCGCTTTCCTCCCCCTCCGTCGATCTCTTCTCCACCGAATGGCCTCGTGGTTTACCAGTATTGAGTGATTTCCGGAGATGAGACTGGGGTCGGTTCTCCCAGTTACCTCACTCCTCTCTTTTTTTTTTTTGGCCCCCTTCTTCCCCCCTTTGGAAGATCCTTTTTTCTCAGTCTTTCTGGTTTTCCCCCTAACGACCTCAATCGTGAGGGTTAGGGCCGTTGGAGCCCTCCGACGAGGCCTTCTTTTTTTCTTCTTTTCCGTTTCTTTTCAACGGCCTTCCTCTCTTTCCTCCTCTGCTGTTTGTCCGCCTGTTTTAAAGACACAAGGGGAGGGATAGTGCATTGTCCTACCCTCCCCTTTCCCTTCGCGCCTCTCCTCTCTCCCTTCCCGCGTTTTTCTCCTCTCTTCCGGCGCCGCTGTCTTCCTGCATTCTCTATTTTTCCTACGTGTTTTTTGTTTCTTCTCGGGACGACAGCTGTATCGGGCGAGACGAGAGAAGAATAGCGGTTTTTTTTTTGTCGTAGTTCCCTCTCCCTTTCCCATTCTCGTTCTCCGCTCTATGTGCCTCCTGGACACCCCTCCGTAGTAATCGTTTCGAGATTTATGTTTTTAATGAGAGAAACCCGGGCAGCATGTTCTTCGTCCTTTGACCTCCCCCCCCCCCTCGCATAGTCCCTTTCTCTCCTTTTCGCTTGGTTTTCGACTCCACAACACTTCCCTCCGTTTGTATTCCATAGACGTCTGGTGCCAACGTAATAAGTCTCGAAGCCTGCCTACTCCCCCATTGCCCCTCTCTCTCTGACGCGATCGCCACAGAACAGTACCCCACTTCTTGAGCAGTCACGATACTTCGGCGGCATAGTTGCCCTTCGGCGGATCCCCCATCGCGTATGTCTTGGCTGAACAAATATGGAAACCTGACCTTTCCCCCAGTCCCTCGACTTCCTAAGACATTTTTAAGCAGACGTTTTTCTTTTTAGACCAGACGGCTCGGATCTACTTCCCTCCGGTATCCCTCCGCCCGATTTTGTAGCTCCCTACGCCCGTCCAGAGAGATTTTTTATTTCCTCTAAGGTGTCGCGCGTGCAGAAACGCCATTTTTGAGCTCTCTTTTCCTCTATGCTTTTTTTTCCCCCTCCTTTCCTTCGCCTTCGTTCTCTTATCCTGACTTTTGCCCCGTCTTTTTTTAGTTGCCCCTTTCCCTTGATTTTGAACGATATCGGTAGTTTAGTTTGACTCCCCGCCTTGCCCTCCCCTCTCTTCGTTTAGATCGTTCGCATGCAATTGTACGGATTGCTGATCCTTTTTGCGGCCTGGTTTATTCATCCTCCCCCCTTCTAACGTCCGTCTTAGGCATTTGTCATTTAGTGCTTCCAATTCGAGTGAATACATCCTTGATACTGGGATCCTTGAAAACTGACTGCTTCCTCTCTCTTAGTTCCTGAACCCTCTCCCCCCCTATAGGGTCTCTCTTAGACGTAGGCGGGACATAGTAGTCACGTTGAGTAGTCAGATACCCCTGTTTCCCTCTTTTTGCCCGCTTTCGGTCAGGAACTGTTGGGTTTGCGCCTCCTCCCTTCCGCTCCTGCGGGAGCCCCCGCGCGCCGATCGTCCGGAGTAGTAGTTTCCCCCTTTTTCCTCCCCAACCCTCGTTTTTGTTTTTATAGATGAAAATTTTCGGACACTCTTTATCTTTCGCCCGATATTTAAGAGACCTTTCCCCCCCCTAATCCCCATCCCCTGGCAGACGCCATCCGCCCTCCCGGAGGAGTAGGATTTCGAAAAGTGGTGGATCTCCTCCACGATTCAGTACTTTTTTTTTCGATATTCCCCCTCCTCTCCTATTTATAGCCCCTATTTTTTTCGTATGTCAAGATAGCGGACCCCTTTCGGTTAGGCTGCGCCGGAAGGATTTATCTTTTCGTAGTCCCTCTCTTGTCCTCACGTTCTTTTTTCTGCTATTTCTTCCAGAATATATTGAGAAACTTTTGGGGTACGCCCTTTCGTCCCCGTTAGCTTCTCCCTCCAGCGCTCACACGTTCAAGGTATTCGCTCTATAAAGACTTCTCGTGTCGGCCAGCTGGCCTCCAAAAAGACCCCCCCCCTACAGTCGACACAAGTTAAGTAGAGACTGAATACTCTTTCCCTTTTCCTTTTTCCCCGACGCACGACGACCCGAAGGCGAGTTTTTTTGCCGTGATCTCCCCCCTTGTTTCTTCCCCTTTAACTCCCGTCTCTTTTCGCCACTCAGGATAAGTCGACTGCCGATCTCTCACATGCGGTAGCTCTTTCTGGACTGCGGTATTAGTAAAGTCTTTCCCGCTCCTCGATCTTGGCTCCCTTCACCCTCAACTAGAAAGATTTTTAGATGCCGGTTGACTTTGCTTCGTGCTTTTTCTTCTCCCCCCCACCTTGACTCTTACTTTCTCAGATCTCCGCAGATTGCATCAGCTCTTAGAGCAGACTGGGCTTGGGAGGTGGCTCGCCGTTTCTTTTCCCGGTCTCTCTTTCCTCCCAGCTGTTACTCTTCGTATTCTATCGAGTGGTAATCCGGATTTTGAATAACGGAGTGGCGCTTTCTGATATGATCCCCCCCCCCACGAGACTGCGCTCTTTCCTTTTCTCCCCGTTTGCCCCGACATACAGAGGCCCCCCGATAGTAGAAGATGTATTACCCCTAAAGCTAGCCGTGCGGTTCAGCAGTTCGGGAATGCGCCTTTTTTGAGTTCCTTCCGACCGGTTTCTTTTGGGAAGAAGTGACTACTTGCAAAGAGATTAGAGGAGTTTAGCAAGTTTTCGTATCCTGAACCAGTAGTACATTTCTTCCTTAATACGTTGTTGTTTTCTCTCTCTTTCGGATAGACTCATTTCCTTTTTCGGAGAAACTCTCCCCTCCTCTCTTCCAAGGCGAGGGGTTCTCCCCAGTCTCCACCGAGACGAAGTCCCCCCATAATTTGGTCAATTCCCATCAGAGGAACCCGCGGAGGTCCCGGTATATCGTTCTTTTTATTCCCAGTTTTCCTCCTCTTCTGCCAATTTTTCCCCTCCCGGGGCTAGTTATTCGCGGACCCGTTTTTTATTGATTGCAGACCTCCTCTCCCTTGGCGTCCCACCTTTTTTGGTTATGCCCTTTTCCTTCTTTCGGTGGCGGCCGCCCTCAGCCCTTTGCCCTGCAGTTCGCCTTCCGTTAGAGCCCCCCTAAGCATGACTTCGTGCTCAGATCGCGGAGGGCCGCGCTTCCCCTCTCTTGCCGCCTGCCATCCTCCTCATCGTCATGTCTCATTCCTCTTTCCCTTCACTTTCACCAACATTCAGCGCTTTTTCCCTGCGATTCAGACCGAGACGTTGAGCGCCTCCCGTCCTCCCCCATGTAACGTTGTCCTAGACAACTCTCATGAGAGCCCCGAGCCGATATAGTCTTGTGAGACGGATCCGTCGTCGTTGGCGTGAATACTCCTTTTTGCGATCCTTCCCTTTTTCCGACGTTGGACCCTTTGACGCGATCTGCCCTTCCATTAAACCTTGTATTAGTACTCCTTTTCCCCTGCTGTGGGAACTATCGCGGTCGTTCGTTTTTTGTTTGCCTTCCATAACTAGTCCCCCCCCCTTCCCCTTGTGAGTCGAGTGAAGGGTTTCTCCCCTTGCTTGCCGTCTTGCAGGGTGCTAAGTCTATTTACATGCTAGTCGTGCGGAACCGTAGTTGATATTTAGTCCACTTTCTTTTACGGCAGAGACATACTCTCCTCTCCCCCGAGCTTGAAGAGCCTAAACTGATCCTGCCCCGCATAGCGTTGCAACTTTCTTCGCCTCTTTTCTTTCCAGTCGCTCACCCGTAGTGGCTAGCTTTGATGACCCTCTCGGTTAGTTGGCTTACTCCCCCCCCCAGGAGGAGACGTACTTTTTTTTAGTCTCTATTCCCCCCTTGTGATCCTTACTGAACGATCGGTATCATATTTGCTGCTCTTGGTGATGGAGTTTTTCTTCCGGCTTCTGGGTCCTCTCCGGGTCGTCGATAGCGATCTTTCTTTTCCGAAGACCTTTTTTTTTTGTTTGAGTGAGAGTAACCGATACTGCCGACGCCTTGACGCTTTTCGCGCTCTCTTCCTCCCTCAGGGCCTTCCAACCTTGCGAGAAGTTATAAGGCCACGAATGGGTGCGTTGAAGACTCTCCCTTTTTTCCCCTTTTTTATAGTGACTCCCTCGGACGTCAGGATTCGCCAACCTACGCGAAGAGGTCTCCAAGCTGACATCCCCCTTGGATTGGGTCGTCGGCTTTGCTGCCCGTCCTTGCACTAGATGATCGGACCTTGATCGTAGTTTTCTAGGATTAGAGAATCAATGGAAGATCGCAACCCTTTGACCTTTTCCGGCGCTCCTTACCCTTCTTGTCCCCACTCCGTCCAGCCGCGTCTCCCGGGTTCGACTCTTTCACGCAACGTCGCGGCATCCATGTTTGTGAGTAAATCCATCACCTCGGTTCCACATCCGAGGCTGTTTCTCGTATTATTCCTTCACTTCAATCCTCAAGACGCCCGTTGACTTCTTCACGTGCTCCCATCGGCGTTCTCTTTCCCTTCCCTGACTTTCTGACTCCCCACGAGCGTGTACGCCCCCCTGAAGAGTCGTTGAGTCGCTGCGTTTATTAGTCCCGGCGTTCACGCCGATGCTCTCTTTTGTTAGTTCTAGAGTCGACGAGAAAGTATCTGACTTTCCTCCTGCATTGGCATTCCTTTCTTTGGTCCCGCGGGATTTGATGCCGCCTGGCTCGTAGAATGTCTCTTTCTAGCCTCCCCCATTTAGCCCTCGACTATTCCCGATCCCCCAGATGCTGGCTTGAGTCCGTTTTTATTCGCCTTCTATTTCTAGGTGTTTCGGTTTTTTATAAGCCCGTTCCCCTTTTCTTTGCATCCCAATTTTTTGAGTTAGTCCTGATGACTTTGGCTCCCAATTCACCCGTCTCTTTCGATTCCGATTTTTTTTTTTTTGCCTTACGACTGTTAGTCTTACGAAAACTCTTTTTTAGCTTCCCCGTCTCCTTGTCGTTTTTCCGCGGAGTTTTTGACTGCTCATTCGTTAGGCGCTGTTTCCTAGGATGGCACGTGACCGACCAGAGACGAAAAATCTCCGTTCCCCTCTCTTGCATAGCGTTTCCTGTCCCCGCTTCGTCGGCATACTTGATCTTTTGTTTATGCTTTTTACGAAAACGCGGAGCCGGTACTTTTGATATCGCGCCGAACTGAGTTCGAGCTGGTTCGACCCAAGTCCTTTCCACTCTTCTTTGCGCGTGTACCTGCCGGTAGAATCCAAACTAGCGTTGAAACCGAAGTTCTTGCGTGATTGAGGACTCATGACGTGTCCTCTCCCCTTCTGGTTGACTCTGCTTCTCTTTGGTGTCCACGCCCCCCCCCCCTGAGAAATTCCTGAGCGGGATATTTTCAATAAAAGATCAAGATGGTTTACCCTTTTCTCCTTGCTTCCCCTTCTTACTTTATTCTGACTTGGAAGACTCTTTCTTCGAAAGATCTCCCAAAGAGACGACCAAACCACTCAGAGATCCCCTTCTTCTGCTACGATTGTCAACGACTTTTTTTGCTCCGGGAGAGTCCTTTATTAAGTACGAGTCATTGTCTAATCCCCTTCCATACTGGCACCTTCCAGGTTGCAGAGATTCCTTTTTTGCTGAGGGCATTCGAGTGATCTGTTGCCCCTACTCTCCGCGCCAGACAGAAGATTTTTTTGTTGCTAGACGCGAGAGAGTGGGGGGTCCAATTTTCCCTCTCCTTATCCCTTCTCCCCGGTTGGAATAACCCGAAGACTTTATCGAGCAATTGTTTGCCATATTAGTGTACTTCAGATCTTGCTTTTCTGCCACTTAAGCGTACCCTCGAGTAACTCCCACATTTGTTGAACAGCGTATTCGTTGTTCTCCAGCCTTTTTCCAAGTTCTCCTATTGATTTCGTTTTCCGAACTTTTCGAGGGGGCTTAGTTTATCGCCTTGAATATTCAGGTTTTCCCCTGATTTCCCCCGTCGAACGTCATTCATGGAAATTCGAGAAAGGACTCATACGCTCCTTGTCAAACCCCCCGCTCTACTGGAAGTCTCCTCCTCTTTTTCACCATCTAGCGGGGCAAGCATTTCCTTACCAAGATGCTTTTTGATCCCCCTGCTTGCCGCCTAGGATGCGTTTCCGCTTCCCCTCCCTTCCCTGTAGTCCTCCCCTTCTTTTTGCACCGTTTAAAACTGTCTTTTTTTCTTCGTCTTCATCGCCTTTGAGTGCGTCTGTGTTTCTCCCCTTTCTTGGCCTTCTCCCTCGATTACTCTTACCCCTAGGACCTTTTTTTGTCGGAGTGATACCGTTGTCTCCTCCTCCTCCCCCCCTTCCTTAAGGTTGTTGTTTTCTTCGATAATTCTCCTCGATGTATTAAGAATTTCCGTGTACGTACTCCGCTCTGCCGCCGCCGTTAAGTCCATCACTTCTAAACTCCCCTTCCTTTTTAAGGATTTCACCAGGCGTTGCTGCGAATTCAATTTGTTCAGAGACGCCCCAAGAGGACGCTCCCGCCCTCTTCTTTCCCCTCCCTTCCCTCCTCGTCGGCCTCCAACTTTCCGGTTATTGATTGTTGGTCGGTCTTCCTCGCGTCCCTTCCGGCCTTTTTCCCTCTATTCTGAAATTATTTAGTCTAGTATCTATGTATGTTCCAACTTTTTCGCCGGCCTGACGTGTCCGATCCCCCGCCCGTCCCCCTCACTGGTTAGACTCCCATACTTCTACTCTTCCGACAGGTTATGAAGCCATTCTATCCTCCTTGGTGCCCGTAAGAACCGTGGTGTTTAGCAGGGGTTCCCAATTCACAACGACAATTCCCTCCCAGGATGACCATCGCGGGCGGTTTTTTTTCAGGCGTTATCTTAATGTTTTTTCCCCCTTCCCTACCTTACTCTCTTAATCCCCCCTCCCGGACGATTCTCCCCCTTTCCCCTTACTCTGAAACCCCGGTAATGCCCCTTTCAATTTGTGGTGGGCGCTACTTATCCGGCGCCTTTCCAAGGACCTCTGAGCTCTATCCTGTACTTCCCTTCCTTAGCCCCGGCCTTCAGATAAATTCTGTTTATGGTGCTTTTCCAGGAAGCAGAGACTTTCTTGAACTCCTATTTCCGGGGTCGTTTTTTTCCAGTTGCCCAGCGTTCTTTTCTATTGAAGGAAGAAACGACTTCGCTCCCTAAGATTCAGGACGCTGACCCTTTTTCTGCAGGCGTCGATCAATCTTTACTCTCGATGTCTTTCTCGCTTTTTTACTTCATTGAGACTTTTTTAGGCGGTCGCCCTGGCCCTCTCCCCGATTAGGTGGACATCCCCTTCCCCCGAAACGGCCCGGAACGAGTTCTGGTCTTTCTCACCCCCCCCCTGCTTCTCTCCCGATGGCTCGTTTACGTAGCTGGGGCTTTCTACGAGACCTTCCCCCTCTGCAATTTTCAATGATTCTGCAAATTACTTTTTCCTTCACTATCTTTTCCCCCCCCCCTCTTGGTGTTTGGGGGGTGTACGAGGAGTTTGCCCTCCCCTAGAGAGTCCAATGGCTCCCTGCCTTTTTGCGAGAAAACCATACCGTCGCACCGTTTTCTTTCGCGTTTATTAAGGAGACGGTCGGCGAACATCTTTTCGTTTCTTCCATTTTTTTTTTTTTTTTCGAGAGCTGTTGCTTATACTGCCACGAAGGCGCCGTTTTTTTTGCTAAGAGTTTCCTGCGCGGTGAGGATAGACCCCAAATTCACGTATCCTGGCGACAGTACTCCTCTTTTTCTTTCCCACTCGTTTTGGACACCGTCCTTTTGACAACTGCCTTTTGGTCAGATGCAGTTTCATTTCTATGCTCGATCCCCTGGACCTTAGGAGCGTCTTTTAACCTTCCACCTCCTCTTAGTCACCCTCGCGGCACGAGTGTGATCTTGCACCAACGTCAGACGGGCGTCTGCCTTTCATTGTTCGTACCTTCTCGAATTGGCTCCCCTCCCCTTCCTCAGAAACCCTTTGTACGCCATCTCAATTTCAAGGGATGCGGCACCGCCCTCATATAGAAACTCTTTTTTCTCTCTGACTATCTATTTTCCGGCGGTTAGAGGATCGTAGTTGACATAGCTTATGTACTGAGGCCATCCACTTCACTTTCCAAGTCAGCACCTGAATCCGGCCCCTGCCACACTTAGATTGTGAATATTTTTTCTCTTGCCCGCCCTCTGACTTCTTTGAACCGAAGCGATGCGTTTCACAGCAGTTTCGAGCTCTGATTGTTTTGAATCACTCCTTCTCGTCTTCTTTTTTCTCCCCTAATCGTTAGAGACCTCTCTTGTTTTTTTTCAACCGACGGCTCGATTGTGACGTTTCGGACTTCGTCCTTGAAACTTCCTATCAGCTTTTTTTTCTCAGACCGAATCGAGTACAGAGAGTTTTTGTCCCCGGTCCCCTATTAGTTCCATTTCATCGTGATCGCGGTCCCAGACCGGGGAGTCCTCTCCCCTCTTCTTTCTCCTTCCGTCAGGGTATTACTTAAACCTTTTATTAGTAGTTTAGTATTCCTTTTTCGTACCGGCATTTCTCCCTCCTCTGTCTTTTTTCTCCGACTCTACAGATACGGGCTGCGGCCGTTCTTTTTTGTAGGAAGGCCCGACGACCGTATCGGGATAGCGCTAGCTCCCCCTTGCTTGGCTTGTCTCTAATTACCCCAGACGTCCTTTTTGTGGTGCCTCTCCACCAACTTTCGAAGGCGCAGCACGCCACGACGTTTGTATTCCCGTTCGAACTTTGCTATTCGGGTTGGAGTATTTGAGCTTTGAGAGTCTTTCCACCCCTTTACGGTCGTCTGTTTACCCCCTTTCTTCATCTCTTTCCTCCCTTTCAGGGGTTTTATTCACGATACTTCTGCCCCCGCTTTTTACCTTGTTCCCGCGCGCGCTCTTCTCCGGTCTTGAGACTTCCTCCCCCCGAAATTTTTCTAATTGCCTACTCCCTTAGGTATTTTTTCGTCCTCTGCTGTGTCAAACCATTGTACTTGCTACGTCCCCCCCCAAAGATCAGTATCGGAAGTTTTCGCCCTCCACGTGATGAGGCGTCTGACCCGAGTTTAGCCTGTCTAGGGGTAGTCGTTTAACCTCCGCTGACTTTTGAATAGGCTATATCTCTCCTTTCTTTTATGGATAGCTGGTGATTCTCCTCGATGCCCCCCTTTCTTTGGACGTATTTTTTCTCCCCCGACTGCGCACTGGGCGACCCCGACAGCTTTTCCACGGTGGCAGCCCTTTCTCTCTCGTCCTCTGGTCTTTCCTTCCCTTTCTTCCCGGCTCGGTGCCCCGCTAACATCACGCCTCCTATTTCGCTCCAAACGAGGCCTTGGTAGTCCTTCAGATTCTTTTCCACGGACGACGTTTCACGATCCCAGACTCAATACAGACTGAATGGCTCCCTGTCGTGAATCTCTCCAAATAGAGGATTCATGCTCTAGAAGACAGATCGAATTCCTGAGCTCCAAGTCTCCTCTCGACTAGGGGTAGGCTCGTCTCCCTATGTCTTCGTCCACCCCCTAGTTAGAAGTGGCTTTGCGCCCGATAATGTGCGTCTCCGCTCCCCGAGACGTCTTGACGTCGCTGCAGGTGTTGTTGGCCGGTTTCCCGCGGGAATTGCTGCCGCCACGGACGCGTTAGTCTGCTCCGTGCTCGCCGCGGCCCGATTCTATCCCTTCCTCCAGCTGGGGCTCGCTTGCGGTGCGCGTTGGTCCGGACCGAGATCGTGTTGCTGTAGTCGTTGCTCACGTTGCCCCTCTCGAGTTTCCTCCCCCGGCTGCCCCATTGCAGACGCTGTCGGCGATTGCGTGAGAAGACCCCAAGCCCGGCTCGCCGTTTTCGCTGGTCCTCCCCTACGCCGCCCTTGCCCCGCCTTTTTGTCGACGCGCCATCAAAAAATTTCACACGATCACTGTCCGCCCGTGCGCTCGGAGTGGGGGTTTCACCTCTGCTCTTACTCCCATCACGGCGGTCTTTCCTTGGGGCGACTACGTAAAGCGCCCTCGCTTCTCGAGTATAGACGTTCGGGCTTCGTTTCCTTCTCCTCGATCTCCTTTTCCCTCCTACGTTTTTGTTTTTCTGAGATGGCGCGGACCCCTCGACTTTTCAGGTCCCCCTTTCTGACCCTCCTAGCCATTCGGTTCGGCGTGAAGGGTCGTTTCCCAGAGCACTCGTCCGGCGGCCTTGATACGCGTTACCCTCGTTTCCTTCCACACTCCGCTAACACCCCCATGCGGAACGGCTGAGTCTGTTTTTTTCTTTCGCTAGCGACGCAACCGGTCTGCCCGGCGGTCTTGCGTCGGGCCGACCAACCGCGACCCTCGCGCATCCTGTAGTTGATCCTGCCATCCCCCGTCGAAGCTTGTTTTCGTCCCCTCCACCTTTGCTAAGTGGCTGCAATACTCGAGTCGAACTTTCGCCCCCCTCGCTAAGACCCCCTACTGCTGCACTCTCTCGGTCGCACTAGAGGCGCAACAGAGCAGAGAGCCCCCGTAGTTTCTCGACTCTTCTCGTCGGCGTCGTCAAGCTCCGG
>Ga0179593_1697895_pt1 | contig 11318 bp, 15 predicted proteins | sample CZODoug2_1_08_16_FD_185931 | JGI IMG/M metagenome (GOLD analysis project Ga0179593, IMG submission 185931) | Vadose zone soil fungal communities from Angelo Coast Range Reserve, California, USA - CZODoug2_1_08_16fungal (PacBio error correction) | ecosystem: Environmental > Terrestrial > Soil >... | reverse complement strand
ATTGATAGGTTGAAAATACATGAAAAATTTGATTATATAATATGTGATATTGATTTTATGATCTTTAATGATATAAAATTAAAATTTATAATATTGAAGTTTGAAATTGTATTGGTGTATTTTATTATTATGGATATTATATAATTATTATAATGAATTATACCTGTTGAAATTGATGTCATGGATATATAACATGATATGTGATGATACATTATTAAATTATGAATAATGATTAAATTATTATATTATGAATAATGATGAATAAATTTATAATATATGATGAAACTGATATATAATGATTAAATGAATTTTAATGATTTTATAAATAAAAAACATTAATATTAAGAATCTTTGAAATATTTTTATTGCAAATTTTGAGTTTTTACTTTGATTCTATATTCATTGATTAAAAATGATATGAATTGAATTTTTTGATTTGGATTAATATATACATATTACTCTACAAATTGTATATATGATGTTAATTAGATGATATATCATGCATATGATGGATAAATGAATTATTATTGTTATATTGATTGATATAATTGACTATTGTGAAAAAACATATTGAAATTTTGTCTTGATAATATATTATATGATATTGTAATGTTTATTATAATTGTGATTATGGGGGTTTTTGTGCAATGATATGATGAGAATATTTTAATTTCAAATATATGCTATTATATTGGATTGGATGCACATTATATATTAGTCAATTACTAATATTTTTATTAAATAATATAATAATAATGGAAAAAATGTCTTGTATGTATTACATAATATTTATTTATTATTAATGTAAAATTGATTATCATATAATTGAAAATAAATTGAAATGAATGAATTTCTATTGTGACAATGTAATTTGAATAGTTTTTCATATGTATATTAAATTTTATTGTTATTTATTTATGAAAATTATAATGTTATATAATATTAATGTATTTCTTTATATTATTTATTATATATATGTGATTAACAATGTGATGATATAATTAATGATATGAAATGTTTGAAAAAAATGATGATATTGATTTTATATTATGATTGATAAATATTTATATTGATATTAGGATCATACTGATTGAATTAATATTCATATTGAATAATATTAATGAATCAAATGATGTATGATATTTGTAATTTTATTGCTATATGATTTGATATGAAATATAGATAATTTGTTTTTATATGATGTATTATGGTATTTTGATTAATTGTGATTAATGATGATGATTATGTAATTTATGAATATAAGTGTAATTTGATGGGAAGATGATATTAATTAATAGTGATGATGATATTGGTATTATATTATTATGCAATGCTATGTTATAATATTAGTATTTCATATGAATTTTTGAAATGATACTGTGTATTGTTATGTTGAATGTATTTAGTAATAAATATATGTATAATGAAATATTATGAATTAATATGAGAATGAGGTATAATTTTTGTGTGATAATGTATGTGTCAATATTATATGTAAATGTATATGTTTGCAATATGATGATATGTTATATAATGATCTTTGTCAATGATGTATATTGATTGTTTAACAATTGATATTATAAATATGTAATTATAACTAATTTATTGTGATTATGTGTGTGAACTTAATTATTAATATTTATATTTTTGTGTATTATGCATTCCAATTGATGAATATGATTGTAAATAAAATAATTTGTATGAATGATTAAATTAATGATTATCTATAATATATTGAGTTATTTAAAATTTTTTGAATATGCTAATTATATGGTCAATTGATTAATAAATGAAATATTATTTATTTAAAAATCTATATTGGAATAGGATATTTATGTAACTATTATATATTTATGTTTTTCGGATACAATGTATGTATTCTGATTTGATTAATAATTTTATTATATGTATATGATATAATTTGATATATTTATTAGTAATAATTGATACTGCATGATTTTATTTTGATATAGGTATAATATGAAATGAAATATATTGCTTATTCAAATTATTAATAATGATATAAATTTATATATGAATATATGATATTTGAATTAATTGATTGTTAAAATAAAAATATTGAAATTTTATGTATAATGTTATTATATTAAGTGATGAATGATCAAAAATTATTTGAATATGTGAATTGATATGAATGTTTTATTTGTTGTGTATAACTGATTGCATACATATATGATATATATGATTTTTGTTTTATATTGACATATTTGTGATTGTGTATAATGATATATGATTAATATTTATGTATGAATCTGAAATTATATGATTAATTTATAAAAAAATGAATGATGAAATTTTGATGGATATCTTATATATTGATATTATGAATTATGATGAAAATATGTTATTTATGATTATGGGTTTATTTATATAATTGATTTAAATTTTATTATTGAAAAAATTATACTATTATGTGAGTAATATATCTTTAATTTATTATGTAAATCTGTTCTGTTATTACATTATCGAATTTGATATGATGATATATGATATTTGAAAAATATAAATAATGCTATTGAAATATGTATATTGATCCCTCTCCATATAATTTCATGCTGTATGAAAATACAATATTAATTTTTTTAGATGATGATTATGATAAATTGTTTTTTGATTATTTGATTGATTTGACTATGATATGAATTAATTGATTATATATTGCATAATTCATTTGGTAATTATGTGAGGATGATGAATATTTATATTATATAAATTGAAATAATAATAGGATATTTATAATTTTTTGGAATTTGTATGATGTAAATGATTTGATATGTAATTTATATTTGATCTGATATTATAAAATATGAATGATTTTATTATTGATTAATTAATGATTGTGATGATGATATTATTTATCTATAATAATTTAAATAACCATTAATAAATAATGTGAATTATATTTGAACTTATGATAAATAATTTATGGATGAATATTGAATATTATTTAATATATATAAAATAAATTATAATGATTTATAATTTATTATTTTTGTGATCTGATGATAAAATGTGTATTGATTATGTAAAAGTAATATTGTTAATATATTCTGTTTATAAAAATTTATTATGATTGATATTTGAATTGTTATAATATGTATGATGTAATTTTTAATGATGATAAATTGATTATATTTTATTAATTTTTGTTTTTTTTTGTTTTTTTTTTTTGTTTTTTTTTTTTTTCTTGAAAATAGATATTGACATATTGATATGAATGAATCATATGATAAATGATGATTGATATATTGATATATTATTATATATGATAATATATTTTGACATTAATTATATGATGATTTGAATGGTGAATATGCTTTAATCATGAATATTGTAATTGATTATATATTTAACTATTGATGATCATCGAATAATTGTATATATGTTCTGATGATATAATTTATATTATGTGAATATTTATTGATAATTATGATGTATAATGATTGATGTCATCATGATGGCATTTAAATGATGCATATAGGTACTATTGATGATATGTGATTGTATCTATTTTAATTATGAATATGATATATATATTCTCTATGATGCACTATGAAATTTTTATTCAATTTGATGATAATATATATATTTGATTGATTGTCATGCAACTGATAAAATATTTTGATAATTGTTCACATTTGACTGATTTATATATTATAAATTTAATTAATAGGGTATTGACATAAAATGAAATGGATTATGGTATAATATAAAATATAAATAATTAATAATGTAATTTAGTTAAAATTTTATATCATTTTCTAATCTAAATTAAATTGATTTTTATTGATTTAGATTACATATGATGAGTTGGATTTGTTAATGATGATTTGATTATAAATGATGTATTTGATATATAATTTTACAAATTTTTTATAATAATGTAATATGTGCTTTCATCTCATATTATAATTTTGATTAAAGATTTGTTAAATTATTAATTAAATGAATATAAATTGAATTGAATTTGTTTATCAATGATTACTTATAATATGTTGATACTATTGATAAATAATATATATAAATACAAAGTATAAGTTATATTATCTGCTATCTTCTGAATTAATCTTAGAAATATATACAATGCATATTATAATTTATTGAATGATTATTAATTATGGAATATTATTGATTAATCATATATATTTTGTATGATAAAATGATTTGCTGATTATTATTGAAATTTTAATGTATTATTTAATGTTATAATAATATTATGATATATGATTATTATTCAATATATGTGTGATATAAATTATATATAAATGAAAATCTGTTATGGTATTTATATATTTATATTTGTTCTGAATATATGAATTATGATATGAATGATGTGCACTAGTTCTATTTGAATTATTATAACTGATTCATTAATGAATTAATGTGATTACTGATTTTATGGTTTTGTTTATATATGATATGATTTATGTAATGATGAATGAAAATTTTTTTTGTTTTTTTTTTTTGTATTATTAATTTAATGATAATTAATTTGTTTACAATAATTATATTATATATGATTATTTATGAATGAGATTTATATATGTATAATAAATGTGTAATTTTTATGAATGTTGTGTTATATGGTCTATATTAATTGATGAAATTAATGATGAATATTGCAATGTTTGAATAATCAATAATAATATATATCAATTATGAAATGAAGATATGCCTAAAATAAAATTTTGAGGTATCTTGAATTGTATTGATTATAATGATATAATTGTTGATAATGATTATATGCTGATGTTGATATGATGATATGATGATATGATGATATGCATCTATTTATGATATTGTATGTTTAATGTAATGATGTTGTTTGATAAATTTAATATGTGTTGATAATAATTGTATAATTATGTATATATTTATAAGTATTGAAATGAAATATAATGATGATATAATATGACATGTTCCATCTATATAATTAATAAATTGATCATGAATAATGTATTGAATTATGTAATTGAATAATTTAACATATATGAATTGAAATAATATTTTTTTTTTTTAATTTGAGTATATTGAATTGTGAATTTTTGATTTATTAATTGTGATTTGATATGGAATGAAATATTTAATGATTATTTAAAAATCATTATGATATATCAGAAATAATTATTATGATATTTTATGACTTATTTTAATTATTGAAGATAAATAATTGTATATTAATATTGATGAAAATGGATTTGTATTTATATGTATAATTGTATGTAAAATCTTGTGAAATATATGCCTATGATTATTGAAATGATTGATATATGTCATGTTATGATAATGATTTTGTAATCCTTCCATTTTATGATTGTGAAAATATGTGTTCTGATATATTTTTATTATGAAATAATATTTGTGATGCTTTACTTTATATATTGTATATGATAATGCGGTGTAATATGATATTTTGTAGGAATTTTCTTATTATATTTTTTTGTTTTATGATAATATATATCTTATTATGTATAATAATTTCTCCTTAATTGATTTGTATATGATGTTTTTTTATTAAAATATATATATTTTAAATGATAATTGATAATGAAATTATATAATTATATGAAATTTATGAATTTTATTAATAGATATAAAATAATGAATGAATTTGATGAATTAAAATTATATGATATGATTTATAATTTATGGATTTTATAATTATTATTTATGATATTTAAAATTAGATAATTTAATCCTTGAATTTATATATATGATATGAATGATAATAAATTATATGATGATGATTATTTAATGATATTAATTATGTTTTTAATGACTTGATGAAATATTGATTTTGAGATGTTCTATTAAATTTGAATTATGAAATTTTTATATTCATGATATAATATGAATGATATATATATATTGACAATTGTGAGTTTGATTTATATTTATTGTATTATGTATTGATTTTAAAATATATATGTGATATGGTGATATTATGACAAAATAATTTAAAATTATTTTTATTTAATATAAAAATTGAATGAAATTAAATTGAATGATATATTGATAAATTGATGATTTTGCTGTTTAATTATATTACAATTATCTGCTATAATGATTAATGAAATGAATATAAAATTATGTCCATGAGATTAATCTATTAATGAAATATGTTGACTTGAATTTATTTTGAATATTGAATTCAAATAATTGAATTATATTGTAGATATTTATATTTATAATGATATGTAATATATGAATATTATTGATGAATTGTATATATAATATTTATGCAATGAAATGATTGTGATGTGAATTGATTATTTATTTAAAAATTATGTAAGATGTAAAAAAATTTGTATTGTTGATATAAGTTTTTTATAATTATTGTTGTATATTTATATGTAAATGAAATGTGAATTATTGATTCTGTGTAATATATTAATATGTTTATTGATTATATATTTATCTATTGTTAATTTCATTTGATTTATATAAAATGAAAATGTCAAATATATTGTATATGATTATGTATTTATAATTTATGATGACTATATTTGATATTTTATATATTTGATATGAATTATTTATTTGTGGAATTATTTTGTATGTTATTGATTTTTAATTATGTGGTTGATTTTGGGTTTTATTTTTTTTGTATTATATGCTTATGTTATTGATTGTTTACTTTTTTATAATATTTTTATTTTGATCTATAGGTATAAATATGAAATTGATTTCATGATATGTATCTTAATATTTGATTTGTTGGTATTATGATGTATGGAGGTACAATTTATTATCGATTATGTAATATTTGAATGATTATTGATTGGATATATTTATATGACTATATGAATAATTATTTGTCTATTATGTATGAAATATGCAAATGTTTGATTAATTGTATAATAATTTTGAATGAATATGTTTTAAATATGTATTTTGTATGAATATTTTTATATGAATATATGATAATTAAAATGATATTGATAAATATGTTTTGATATGAATGATTATATATTGAAGGATGATATGTGAATGAATCGGTTACATGATTATTTCATTGAATTATAATTGATGATAATAAAATTGATTGAATATTATATATGATGATTTTTAATATGATAATTTTAAATGTAATGAATGATACTATTTATAATTGTTATATGAGGAAAAGTATATATTTATAAATAAATAAATTTGTTTTTATGATATTTAATTAATATAATTATGATTTGTATTTTTATTCTCTAATTAAAATTTTCTTGTTTGTTGATATTTATATATAATGATTGTAATTGATGTAATTTAATGAATCATAATATAAATATTGATTGCATTATTTGATTGTGTATATTATATGACAATGGTATGATTTATATAATATATGATTATTATATTTTGAATGTGAAATAATGATTAATGATATGATGATGATAATTGATTATTTATAAATATGAAAAATAATGATTGAATATGACTTGAAATATTAATGAATGATGTATATGACAATATAATTGAATAAATTTATTGATATGATTGATTTCTGTTATGTTCATATAATTGAAGTTATTATAATATATAGAATATAATAAATAAATGTTATTATATAATATAAATGAGATATTAATATCTTCTTTTTTTTTTTTTGTTGTTTTTTTGTTTTTTTTTTTTATTATTATATATAAATATATGAATGATTGTTAAATATATTTAAAATAATATATGAAAATTTTATTGTAAAATTTTTATATGGATATTGAAATATGAATAAATGTATAAAATTGATTGTATATATATCATATTATATGATTATGATTCAATTACTAATCTATAATGAATGCATTATAATACATATGTATTATGATTATGATGAGTTTCTGATTTTAATTTAACATGAATCTAATATGAATGACATATTAACTTAATATAATTTATTATGATATTGTATAATTATTGTATTGATGAATTAGTGAGATTATATATTAATTATTAAAATGTGAATAATTTATGAATATTTATATGAATGTATGTGATTTATGAATTATAAATTCTATTATTACTATCATTATATATAATATTTTGTATATTTGATGATTGATTGATTTGTATATAATATGATATTAAATGTATTTATGACTTGATTTAATATGATATGGATGATGATAATAAAAATGCTTGATAAATGATTGATTATGGTGTTTATTCATAATTAAAGATATTTTTTGTTGATGTATATAATTATGGATATATTCATTGTTTATGATTATTATATTGATCTATTCAATTTGGTTATGATTAAATATGTTTGATTGAATTTAATTATTATATATTGTAAATTTTGGATAAATAATGTTATACAAGGTTTTGTGAGTATTTTGACTTGTATTATGAATGAAAGAATTAATTGAAATTTGATATATATGATATGATAAAGTGATTATTTATGATTTGTATTGATATTATAATATATGATGATATGTATTATGATATTATGTGAGATAGTATTAATTATAATTATATATAATTGAATGAAGCAGATGTTACTATGATTAATTATGTATATTTGTATATATGTTATATAGATGATTGAATAATTAATATATAAATGAAAACTATGAATATGAAATAATGAAAATGTGAATTTATGATAAATGATGTATAAAATATTTTTTTGATTATATTGATTGACATTATTATTGTTATGATGAATATATTTTTTTTTATATTTAATAATTTGGATTATAATAATTGAATGAATAATGGATTTTTATATATAAACTGCAATTTGAATTGATATGTGAATTATAAGTATGATATTTGTGTTAATAATGATGGATTTTTTTAATATATTGGAATGTGATTGAATTCACAGATATGTGATTGTATATATTATATATTAGCATGGAAATTTGATATATGATGTTTAATAATGAATTTAAGATTAATTATATAATGAGTAGCTAAATAATTGAATATAATTTGAGATAAAAATTATTCAATATTGATATGATTTGATAATAAATGATCTATATATTTGTTTGTGTATATATTGATATATTAATTATTTTTTGACATTTTTAATTATTGATATGTTAATGTATATATTTATTATTACTGAAATTATAAAATAATTAAAAATGTGATGAGAGTTTGATATTTTATTTATATAATATTTTTGTAATTGAAGATTAGTGAAACTTTTTTATATATGGGTTTGTATATGATATGATAGTCGATAAATTAATATGGTGTGATATATATATGAAAAATTATATATATTTGAAATTGATGTATGAATATTTTGTGGATAAATGATATTAATGATGAATAAATAATGATAAATATTTAATGAAAAATGTGAATAATCTATGATGTTATAAATGATTGTAAATTCATGCATGAATGTTATTGGATTATATTATTATGAATATTTAATAAAATAGGATGCAATGATAGCTTTAATTTTTTATATATGAATAATGAAACTTACATCAATGAGATTATTTGGATTTGATGTTATAAATGGTAATATAATTAATAATATATGTATCAAAAATATTATTATTTTAATGTATGATATGAGATTATTAAATTGATTATGATATATTGATGATGATTTAGTTAAACATGAATAATATGTCAATGAAAATATAATATTATTGAATGAATGAATATATGTAAAATAGGATGAACATTAATATTAATATATGATTATGAATATTTTTATCATGGTTATAGATTATATTCAATTGCACTATACTTATTAATTGATATGTTATATGATGATGTGAGTATATACTATGCATTATGAAATGATGTTATGAATGATTAATAATATATTTTTTTATTTCGTATTGATACATAATTAAAAAATGATTTTTTGATACTACTTGTATTTTGATTGTGTGATAATTTTATTTTTTATGATCTGTAATATGTTTTATATATATTATTATTTGATTTCAATTAATTATAGTATTTATGATATATTATATATTGTTATAAAATTTATGTGTGTGATATATATATTATAAATGATGTTTATAATGTATATTACTATAATAATTATATGCATTGATATTTACACATGATTATGTAAAACGGATTCATCATACTACTGTTGATTTAACAATAATTTTACTCATTATTATCAATATTGAAAATAATTGTTATTTATTGCTTCTATGATTGTATTTATAAATTTGATGAATTTTTCACTGCAAATAAAAATTATGATGAATATGAAATATAATAAAATAAATGTTTTATAATAATATATGTTATGATTAAATGATTATTATTGTAATTGGTTTTTATTATGATAATTTTTTAAATTATGATGATTGCATATATTTCAATTTGATATCATAAATGATATTTTATTTTGCTTATATATATTGAATTTATATGTTGATAATATGATTATTTTTTAATGATTTTAAAAATGTGTATGTTATGAATATTGAAATTATAAATGATGAATTATTGATTGATTGGTTGATAAATATACAATGATATATAAATGAATTATTGTATGTAATTGTTTATATATTTGTGAATGATGGTGATAAATTATATTGAATATTATCTATAGAAAAAATTGATGAATTTATTTCATGACTAATTGATATGAATGATGTTCATATATCTATAATATAATTTCAATTTATTAGAAATTGATATCAATATTAAATTTTTATTTTGATATTTTTTGAATTGAACATATATATTGAATATATTGTGATTTGATGTAATTATGAATAAATCATGAATGATTTATATTGTAAGGATATATATGATTATTATATTGTCAAATTATTCCTTTATTTTGTATATATATTTATTTTGTTTAGAATTTATGCTAATGCAGATTTGTTATATATTTGATATATTGATTATATTGGATATATATTATAATTTAAATTAGGATTGCATGTTATATGACAAAGTGTAAGAAGGGGGGAGAAGAGGAACGGGGGAAATTATATGTTTTTAATGTAATATAATATTATATAATTCTTTTATATTATAATACAATTGATTATAGTTATGATTTGCATATGATATTTTATATATATAGTTAATTGATGGATTCCATGATTGATTTAATGTATGTGAATTCATTGAATTGGATAATAGAATGCTCTATTATTTGTTGAATAAATTGATTTTTTTTTTTTTTGTTTATATATAATGTTTCATTATTATATATTTATAATATGAAATGAACAAGTAATTTATACTAATTTTCTGAATCATTTGCATTGAAAATTATATGTACATGTGACTTGATTGCTATTATCTGTATTGATTGATTCTACTATTGGATCTGCAAATTTATT
>Ga0179593_1601001_pt1 | contig 11318 bp, 15 predicted proteins | sample CZODoug2_1_08_16_FD_185931 | JGI IMG/M metagenome (GOLD analysis project Ga0179593, IMG submission 185931) | Vadose zone soil fungal communities from Angelo Coast Range Reserve, California, USA - CZODoug2_1_08_16fungal (PacBio error correction) | ecosystem: Environmental > Terrestrial > Soil >... | reverse complement strand
CGTCGAGAGGGCTTCTTCCCCTTCAGCGGCCTTCTTCAGACAAACGAGACAGCCAACTCATGGGGTCACCTTTTTTTTTTTCCTTCTTTTCTCCTTCACCTCCATGCTTCCCTTCTCAATTGTTTAGCGATACGAGTTTCCCGATGGGAAACGCCCTCCTTTCTCGGCACCGCTCACTCTACTTTCCCCCTAATCATCCTCTTCAATAAGACCTATCCCCTGGTGCCGCCTTCCCTAAACGGACTTCCCCCCTCCCTCTGACCCTTTTTTTAGCTCGCCGTAGAAAACTATGTTCCTCCTCGAAGCACTGCTTTTTCCCCCTTCCCTTTTCTCCTTGTGTGAGGGAGAAACTTAACGATTATTTTTCCATTCGCCCCCCCCCTTTGGTCTGGATAAAGGCCCCCTTCCAGGCTGAAAGGGAACAAGTTTCTTTTTCACGGGTTTGCGGTCCTTCTTCCGGCTCTCAGTTACGAGAGTTTTATGTTTACCTGCCTCAGAGACTTCCCCGACGTTCTAGACCCCCCTTGCGGCTCCCCCCCCTCTTCGAAACCCTTCCAGTGAATCCGTTACGACGGGGGACACGTCTCCCCTGCACTTTCTTCGGTTGCGCTTTAGGACGACGTCTTTTCAATTAACCATCCCCCCTTTCCTTGCAACAGCCTCCTTCGGGAACGAAAATAAGGGCTTCGCTGATCGGACTTTCAGTTTTCGTGCTCCTTCGCTATTATTCGTTGCCGCTGACTCCCCGATTTATGCCTCCTATCGCAAGGACATTTTCTCCTTTCGCCTATTCGCTCCCCCGGAGGCAACTTGTACTTTGCCGGCCTTGCAGAGCTTTTTCTCCTGATCGACCCCGGGGGATATCGTTTTGCCTTTTTCCCCCAGGCAGCGTGGATCCTCTTTACCTCCTGTTTGGTGCTCAGCCCCAACCCCCCCCCCCCCCTCGTCATCCGCCATTCCCCCTCTTTTCTTTTTTCGATTTCTCCTGACATAGGAGTGGACGTTCCCCCAGCCCGCGCTTTTTTGAAGATTTTTTTCCCCCCCTTCCTCCTAGGACTCTCCTGGATTTGCGCGCGCTTCGCGATCTAACTACCTCTCTCTCCTTTGAAATGGCGCCTCTTCAATAAAAGCGATCTTACTCCCTTCGGGAAGAAGACCGGCGAACTTCTGATGAACACAGTTGCTAAGAGGACTTTTCTACAGTACTTCCCCCTATTAAGTGAGGGATATGGTCCGCGGGTTGTTCTTTCTCGGACCCCATTCCCGGAGTGGGATGTTTGTTTAGCAAACGGTCCCCCCGGGCCGACATGAATAGTTCTCCTTTTTCCAAAGTCCCTTTTTTCTGATCTGGAGATGCCCGGGTCTTGGGTCGTATGATCTTTCTCCCTCGCTCCCAAAAAAAAGCCTCTTTCCCAGTGCTTTTCCTTGAATTTCTTATCGAATTGGCCACCGAGTAATAGGCAAGCGTTCCATCGGAGGTGGCAAATTCCCCGCCCTGCTCTTTTTTCTCTAAGTCCTTTTTCAACCAGATGATAAAACCCCCTCCCAATAACCCTTCTGATACCCTGCAATCTGTTGCCGGAACCCCCTTTACTGGTAAGAAAGATTTTTTCCCTTTGGTACTTTCCCCCTACCCCCTAGTAGCTACCCCTAGGTAGAGATCCCTTCAAGAGGGGAACGGGGAAAGGGCCCTCTCAACGTTCGCAGGGAGTGCTGTGTGGAGCATTTCCCTTCCGCGAGCCTACTCGATGTGACCATCCCGGCGACGCCTTCCGGAATCTCCTCTTCAGGGAGGTGCCCCCGACATTAGAAAGATCCCCCCTGAAGGATTTACAGGGTAAGAAGTCACCGAGCAAAGAGCCAACGGGTAATTTCTAGAACCATGTAAGACGATTAAGGCCTTTCTAATAATCGGAACCTTCCACCTAGGCCTTAGGATGTTAAATTCACCCTCAGAAGCCACAAACCTATGTGGGTTTCCGCCCATTGCGTTTAGTCATTTTCTGAAGACGTCCTCGATCGGCAACGTCCCCTAAGGGGCCTGCAGGGGCTTGCCTGAGGGATTCTAAGAAAGCAAAAAACTCTTCGGAATTAACCCCCCGTTAAGAAGGGTGACACCTCTTTTAATAAAATACGTTTTTTTTTTCCTTCTTCTGGAAAAAAGGAGGTCCCCCACAGGAGGGATTGTTCCCAAGAGCTTTTCTCGGGAATTTATTGCAGAATAATCATTCTGAGGGCCCTCCTAATTGATGAGTCTTTGATCCGGGAAAGACCCCAGAACAACCCCCAAGAAATGTCTCCCCCCCTCACCACATCGGTTGCTTGGGGGGATCCTTGCTTAGATCACGCCGGGAGACGCTTCTGTCTCCGTAGGATTACACGTAGGGTGCCTGATAAGTGTCTTCTCTCCTTGGTCCCTACTTGAAGAGACCCCACCGGGGCAGCCCCTCTTTCCCCTGAATACTGAAAGGTTCCTCATGATGTATCCTTCCCCAGAAAGAGATTTTCCTCAACTTCAGGATGACACTCCGGTGGTTCGGATGGAAAAGCTTCCCTTTTTTTTTGGATCTATCTGGGGAGGGCCAGAAAAGAAGATAGGAAGGTCCCTTCTGCTGTGATCGCAAGGGAAAAAGGGAATAGGGACTCTTTGTGCTCGACTGAGGGGGACTTCTTTCCAGCTGAGCTAATTTTTTTTAAAATACCGATTAGGATCCTTTTCTCCCCCCAACGGCCCTCCCCCACGGTTGACCAAAACCTTGAGCACATCCCCCTGAACCTCCACCACAGACGGAGCCCCTCCTTCACTAGATGAACATATTTTCCTCCTCCGATTTGAATTTTTCTTTTGGAATCTTTTCCCCCACCAATTTTCCGATTCCGAGAATTCGTTGTCCTTCAAAGGAAAAGGAGGGTCTTTTTCTTGGTGGGGAGCGATTTTTTTTCTACGCAAGGACCCTACGGAAAAAGTCCTTTCGGGCAAAGCGAAAGACGTCCCCTTATTGGCCCCTCCCTTTTCCGATCACGATCCTTTTTTTTTTTCCCGGGTGTCGCTGCAAGGGCGAACCTTCCAACAGCCTTTCGGGTGAAGAACTCCCCCCCCAGACCAAGCTTTTTCCGCCCCCAAGATAACTTAAGTTTGAGTCTTCTTCCGGTGGAGGAAAAACCAGCTCCCATTTCACCATCAGAAATGGAAGAAGGCTTACCTAGTATTAAAACCCTTAGGAGAGTAGGAATATTTTTTTTTCGGATCCAAGCTTCCCCAAATTGAAGATAGAGGATAGTTCGGATTTCTAGGGAACTCCTTCTCTTACCTTACTTTCCCTTTCCCTCGTAGAAGATCACCCCCCACGAACAAGCTTCACTTAGGACCCTTCCGGCAGGTTTCCTCCGGTCGCCATGTTAACGGATTTTTTCCTAATGCTCCCACAGGCAAGTAGAGTTCTTCCCTTTTTCCAATAGGAGTCCCCTTTTTTGGAAGCAACCCCAACGATATAATTCTCTTGGCCCCTCACTCCTATTTAAGGAGACCCATTTCTTTCCCCGGATTGAAGAAGGCCCGTAGTGAAAAGCAGTTTTCTTGGAGAGAAGACCCCCTAGACTCTTTAACTTCTCACCCCTCCTCTGCGCCCTTTTTAGAGCTTTAAGCAACTTCATTTCCTCACGCCCATCCTCACCAGCGTTTTTGCAACGATAATCTGCGCACGAACCTTTGCGGAAGTCTCTCCCTCGCATTTCTTCGTAAAGGCGAACCCCCTTGAGTAGGAATTTCCTCACGGCTGGTCTCCTTCCGCGTCCCCCCCTTCTTTATAGCCCACGCGCACCTTCCCCCTTCCCGTGCCAGGCATTCGTCGTAAAGCCAATGGCTTTTTCTCCTTTTTTAGCTGTTTCCCGCACATCGTTGAGTTCATGAAGCGTCGCCTCTGAAGTCATACTTCTTTTTTATTAAACAGTCCTGCCCCCGACCGCGCCAGCGGTCCGACCCCCGATCCTTTTCATTTCCCCTAGCCGGCTCAGTCTTTTTCTGAGCCCGACACATTCAGCCTTTTCTCTTTTGAAACAGGATTTTCCTCGAGGAGAAAGGGTTAAATGAAAAAACCCCTTTGAAAAGCAGGTCCTTCTTCTTCAACCCCAAAAAGAAAAAGGTGAGGACGAACCTCCTTTCTTTGCGGGGGGGGGGACTCTAAGTAATGATCCTTCCTATCCCCCAACTCGATTTGTTTTTATCCGGGTTCTCGGGATGGAACACAGACCCCACTAGGTCTTAGGAATTTTCCCTTTCCTTGTCCTGCCCTTTAGAAAGTGATCGGCCCCAAGCGCGACGTGCAAATTCTTCCCCTTATCGAGACCCCCCCTTTCAAGTCGGGAGGTGACTCCTTTGGGTTGTTCCCGCCACTTTCCTAGCGCGCGACTTTTTTTCCCTCCCCTTTTTCGACGCAACCAGACCCTCCTCAGACGGGTCGACAGAAGCGTATTCTCCCTTTTTTTTCCCCCCCTGTTGTTGTGGAGAGAATCCTCCCTTGTCGCAGGTGAGGCCGGTCCTTCTCTTCGATGGGAAACGAGACCCCCCCCCTCTTCTTGTGTCACTTTGATGAGTAGAGCATACCGCTTGAGCAGCTTGTTCCTCAGAGTAGAAGATTTTCCCCTTTGTTGCTGCATTATAGACCTGGCACTGAATCTCCTCCCTTGGGCTTGTTTCCTTTTTATCCCCCAGACCGGTCGCAGCCCCCCAAGGAAAAAGTCCTTCGGGACGACTTTAGTATCCCCCTCTTTCCCTCTCCCCCGTTCCTTTTTTTTTTTGGTCGCAAGCTAATGGCTCCTTTGAGGGTCCCGATGTAGAACGACTACAGTTTTCCTTCCTCATCCTCGAACCTCATTCGTTCCAGGCAGGAAAAACCTTTCCTGCAACGGGCACCCCCCCTCCTCATCTTCAGTTGGTTGCGGTCTTCCCTTGATGAGGAAGGGTTTTTATGAGAATGACCCCTCTCCCCCTTCGAATCTCTTCCCCTCTCCACCCTCTGTGATGGAAACGATCCTACCATGTACTTTTTCCCCCCCATTGATTTCCTCATGGTTGCAAGTCCCTCGGAAGTTCCCTGTGCGCGTGGGCGCTACTTACCTCTTGCGGACCGTTAAAGACCTCCACAGAGACCCCGGGGAACATACAGTTCCTGATAGGCCTCCCATTTTTAGTGTCTCCCTCACTCTGACGATCTTCGTGAAGATGGTGGGATTATGAGTGGATGACTCTCCAAGCCCCTTCCGATGCTCTCGCCGTCTCTAGATTCGCTCCGAATCTCCTCTTCTTTCGGCAGGTCCCAGAAGAGATGTCCTGAGGAGGAAATCCCTTTTAAGAGTTTATGCTTGTCCTCCCAAGGAATGCCAGGAGATTTTTTGAGGAGGTTGCCTGATAAGCACGGGTTTTTGACGAAGAATTTTTTAGAAGAGGGCGGGCTTGCAAAACTTCCCCCGGAAGAAGATTTTGTATGAGGGGAGAGACGCTTGTTCTTTTCGCACTTTCCTGTTCTCACGAGGGAGAAAGCTTCTCACCCTCCGGGCTGGAAGATTAGTGACTTCTCCCTATTGATTTACTTGAAAAGGAGGGGAGCTCTCTTCTTCGCGCTGGAAGAGAGATGGAGGAAAGAAATACCCTCCGAAGGTTGAAAAGAAGAGAAGCCCAAAGAAGATTCTACGACGTCTCTCCTCCAAGATTATCTTCGAAGACCCTCAAATTTGATGGGAACACGTCAAGGACCTCTTTTGGGTTTTTCTAGAAACCGTCTTCTTCTCACCATGATGGATCCAGACACTTCGGGGAGTGGAGGATTCCCCCCATACCCTTCTTTGGATGATGCTTCCTAGTAGTATTTGAGAAACCTCCTTTTCATTCCTCTTCGTGCAATTGTGAGGCAAACCCCCTCAAGATTCTCGCTTCCGTTTTTTTTCCCTCGGACGTGAGTCGCTCAGTAATTCCAAAAACTTCCCTCCTCGGGACTTCTTGGTTAGTTACACCTTTAGGATAGAATTTCTTTCAACGATAATTGCCTTCCCCTCAAATAGTTGTTTTCCCTCCCTTCTTTCATATGAGCTGCGGTCCTCTTTCTCAATGTAGGGTTTAGAGTGTCACTTTCTGCGGAGACCAAGGCTCCTTTTCTCCGAAAGAGGCGCGCCTCAGAAAGAAATCTCAGAAGGGCAGCTTCCTCTCCAGGTTTCTCAAAAATGCTTTTCTCGTTAAAGGGAGAATAACCCCATGCAGAAGAGTCTTCTCTTCTTTTCTTCAGAGACTCTCTCGATGTTGAAAATTCCCCCAAAGGAGAAAGGTTTCCCCCCCTTTTTTCCCCCTTCGGAACCTGCTTTTCCCTCAGGATACATCCCCTAAGGATTTAATTTCTTTCCGGGAGAAACCCCTTCTCCTGCTTTCCCCCAAGGGAGCCTGGGCATGGAATTTCCAGTACTACTGTAGCCAGACGTATTCCTCCGAGGCCCGGAAGGTGATAGACTCCCTGCCCCCCCCCAATACCTCTTCTATGGCGCCCATTATTTTTCCCAGCCTTTCCCGGCAGGGAGGTTTCGGCCACGTCCCCTTCCGGTTCTCTTGCAGGATGGAGTTCCCGCACGCAATTTTTTTGCGAGTCGTTCCCCCGTTCGGTTTTTTTGGGTCCCCAAGAGAATCCCTTGCAAGAGAAGAAGTTGTTTTGTTTTTCTTAGAGCCTTGCCCCCTCTTCAAAAAAGGAGGAATCTCGTGATGGACACCGACTTCCCCCCCTTTGAGTGTTCATGATAAGTATTCGGCCTGAGCCCCGTAAAATGGGGGCGTGGCCCAGGACCCTGACGGAGTCCTTTCGCTGAAGAACCCTTTCTGCGCAAAGCACCCCCTTTGGATTCTCCGGCTTCGACCCCTTGTTTACATAGAAGGTTCTTCAGCTCCTATGAACGCTCCTTCCGGATGCCTTCTCCTAGAGGACCTTTTCTATGTTTCCCCCTTGACCGGGGCTCCGTCCGGCTGCAGTCCTCCCCTAGGGTCCTTCTGTATTATCTGCCAGTTGTCCAGAGATCTTTCCTTCAAGATACTAAGGGCCTATTTTCACAGAGAGATCTCAGAGGATAGGGCTTTTTTAAAGCGAAGAACCTTTCACCGTGGGGTGACTCCCCGGGGAAAAAGTTTCCCCCCATCGTAATTTTTTTTCATCCTCTTTTTCTTGACTTCCCTTCTTCCCCGGAACTTCTTCCTCTTGTGGCGTCCCTCCGATTTAGGATCCCCCCTGCACGGTTTTTCTCCGCCGCCCCTAGGCATGCGTGACCTCACACACAGGACGTTTTCCCCCCGGACCTCCGCCGCAGCGACCGCACTCCTGGGCAAGCACTGACCGATTTTCTTGCAGATGACCTCTCGCTCCTTATAGTGCGATTTCCCAGTGCGTTGAACGACCCTCTTGCCGAATTCTTTTTTTATTCTTGACTCTTTTTTTTTTAAGGGTAAGATTCATTACGTCATAGCCCCTTTCCAGGTAATATACTTTCTAATTTTTTAAGCTGAGAAATGGAGAACTCTTCTTTTTCTCAAGCTTTTCTCGACCCTCCAAAATTGAACTTCCCTAAAGCCCACCCTCCTACTGATTTTCAAGGGAAGAATCGAGGGGGGAAACGCCACCCCCCTCCTAGAATTTCTTTTTTAAGGGACTTCGGAAAAAAATGCTCCACTTTTAAAATCATCCCCAGTTTCCCTATCGTATTAATATCCCCGGGAGCGTTCTCCTCCCCTGGAGTTCTAAGCGTGCTATGATTCTTTTTTTTTCCAAGGAGATTTTCAGTTAGGTTCTAGAGAGAGGCCGCCATTAGCTTTTCCCCCCCAGAGTTTCCTTAATAGTAGAAGATCACACCCCCAAAGACCCCTCTACGGATCGGTATCCGCACGATTTTCTCGCTCCCCCTTTTTGGCCTATCTTTCCTGCGGTTTTTGGGCGTCCCTCAGTAGTTATGTCAATCTGCGGGAAAAGCCTGCCTTTCTCTCTTCCCTCTTTTCGCATCCGGAGTTTTCTTTCTGCTGTCGCCTTTTCCTTGGCCGCCTAGTGAACAAGCCTTTCCGCCCGAAAACCCTCTCTCGACCTCCCTTTTGTTCTAGACCCCCTACATAAAGAGAAGCCATTTTTAGTTTCCTTAAAAGAAAGGCCCCCCTTCTTGTAGAAAACCCCCCCCTCAAACGAGAAAATCAGAACGGGAGAAAGAAAAAACTTCCCCCAAGGCTCCCCTCGCCCTGGATGGTCCTTCCCTTTTCAAATTTAGTTCTTTTTAGCGGCCCCCCCAGCTTTTGGTTTTTTTTGGGCTGCTCGCCTTTACGCGCACTCATTCCGGACCTCTCTCCGCTTTTCTTACAAGAAAACTGGTTCCCCAGATGTTTTCTTGGCAAACACCTCTTTCTATGGTCTCTCCTTCGAATTGATGACTGGGGTCAGTTTCCCCGTCGCGCTCCGGTTAACCCGCATCAAGCGTGTCTTTTCAAAAGACATTCTCCGGCGCCAGGACAGCGTTTTACTCTGAAAGAAAGGTGAGCTTCTTAAAGAGCTTGGATATCGTGCCTCACCCCCTGATGCAAAGCCTTCGGACCCAATCAGAGAAGTTCTTTCCCTCGACCCGGTTCCCCTCCTGGGAAAATATGTCTCCTTGGGGAGACTTCTTCTTCCTGCGAAGAGAGACTGGGATCCAGTTCAGGGGAAATGTTCTGGGAGTCCCGAAAGGGAGCTACACCCTTTCTAACCAGGGGGGAGAGGCCTACTTTATGCCGGGTGTTCCATTGAATGTAGAGTGATTTGCCGACATAAAATCTTAGTTCAAATCGTCACCTGCTGCACCCCCCTGATCTCCCCAACTTCGGGGGAGGTCCCCCTGGTCGGATTTTTTCTTTAGCGATGTTAAATCGCCCCCCCTCTCAGCCCCCCGGAAATCCTAGAGACTATGGGGGGTCTCGTCCCGGGATGATTGGATTCCGTCCGCAAAGATAGACGTCCTCTTTATGGCGCTGACTCTATCTTTCCTTTTCCCCCTTTTTTGAGTGGTTCTTCCCCCGACCCATTCGAACGCGCTCTTTTGAATTCACGACCGGCAGCTCTGTTTCCTAGACCCCTCGTCGATCTTACTGTCCTTGTTCCCCCCTTGCGATTTTCTCCTCGAATAAAGTATAGAGTGAGCCCTTTTTCTCGATCGGAGGCAGAGTGTCCTGTCTTTCTTCCGGTCTTTCCGCGGCACGTCACTCAACTCATCACTCCGCCGAGTTGCTGGTTATGGTGCCCTCCCTTCTCAGCAAGAAAGGAGATCCACCCACAAGTAATGCTGACTCTTTTCGTCGCCCCATATGTTCCCTCTTTCCAGTTCCACTTTTTTTTTTCTCCACAGATCCTGCTTGAAATCCGGTTTTCCAAACCTTTTCGAACCAACTCTCTTCTCCTCGCATTTTTTTTCCAAGGCCGCGCACCCCCTCCTTGCAAAAATATGAAGTCTTTTCCCGGTGGGACCCAGACGCTGATGCTTTCTTTTCTTGACCCTCCCCCCCTTCTTCGATGACATGCATCAGCGACTTCTTCTCAAAAGAGTGTTTTTTCCTCGAACCCCAACCTTCCTTCTCACCTTTTTTTCCGGGAAGTGGTGCAAGGCGCTGTTTCAGTGATTTCTTTTTTTTTTTTGGAGAACGGCCGTCCCTTTTTCCAACCTCGTGAAAGACGTCATTAAATTTAGGCCTTCCTCCCTTCGGTCCGCTGATCAGGCCGTCCCTCCCTTCCAGGGCCTGTTCTCTCGTGACGCTGGTGCGGGCCTTGCTGCCGCGCTCTTGCGCGCGATGTCGTATTTCTACTATTTTCGTCGGCATTCGGGCGGCATCCTTTTTTTGTCCGGAGGCCCCCTTCTTTAACTTACTTTTCTGGGAGAAGGAGCCTTTCCCCTCAGAGGAAATTTCCTCCTCTTCGTTTTGAGGCGTTTAATTCTTAGTTTTGGTAGAAGGAACTCCTCCTTTCGCGCAAAAAAAGCCGTTCCTCCCATTTTTTGCCCTCTGGAGTAGCGCTTTTTTTCTAGGCGTTTTTTTTGTTGTCCTCCCCTTCGTTTCTCTCGTGATCTTCGACGAGGTATTCCTCGGGGCCCTTCTTATCCCGAACTACGCTTTCTTCACAAGACGGCGTTTTTTTTCCCTCCACGGCATCTTGCCTCTCAGGACGATATGCGCCTTTTTTGCTGATGTGAAAGTTTCCCTTTTTTCCTTTGTTTGCGACCTTCCCCGAACTGCAACGTTCCGGCCAAAAAGCTTTCGGCGTCGGACACTTCACTTCTTTTTTTTTAGTTTCACTCCCCCCCTGACCCGAGCTCGTGATGGTTTTTTTCGTGGTCCCCGTGAGCCAACTGCCTTTTTCCTCAGCACTCTGGCAGCACTGCCCTTGAGTGGTCGTCCCTCGATCCGAAACACCGGCCTCCCGGGCGTTTTTTTTTTCGTCACAAAGAATTAGAATGGATGGTTTTTTTTCCCGAGGCATCTGCCCCTCTTCCATAGTCTCAATGAAAATCCGCTGCGGAGATTGTCTCCTTTCCCCCTCTCTGTCAACCGATGCTACTTTTCTTCCTCCAACCGTGGGGCGCTCCAAATCCCTTCCCGCTTGCAGAAAGAAAGTCCAGCCCCCTCTGAAAAGACTTAAAAAGAGGTAGTATGATTAGGCCCCTGGCATGCCCCCCGAATGGTGTTAAATTCCCCCAAGATGACTCTTCTTCTCTTCGGGGATGGCAGCCCTCAAATCCTCCGAGAGTGATATGTTTTTCTCCCCCAGGAGGAAGGGTAATACTGTATATATGCCGGAATAGATGGTCTGCCGGCATATTCTTCCTTTGACCCTGCAGAGATTAAGGGACCCTAAGGGAGACTTATGGCCCCGGTAATGTCCCAAATTTTTCCTGTACAGACGATAGACTCCCCCCCCCCCCGAAGAGAAGACCTTCGATCAAGCAGATTGCGCCCCTTTCCCTTTTTATTGCTCGCCCTTCATTCGCAACTTCGACTGGAAGAAATGCTTTTTCCGCCCTTTTTTTGACGCTACCTTTTTCCGAGAGGAAAACGTTTTCTTCGGAGGATTTTTCGAACCCGCAACCCCCCTCTCCCTTCAATCACGACGTTCCGCTCCAGCGCGCGCGTGCTTCTGTTGAGAGAGATTGGATGACCCCTTAGTTCTGACTCCGACGCGTTTTTTGCGGGGCTTACGGCTTTCCTGCCGGCACTTAATTTCCCCTGATACGAATTTCAGCAAAAGTGATGATCTTTCTCTTCCTCCAAGAAAAAACACTTCCTTCTT
>Ga0179593_1591461_pt1 | contig 11318 bp, 7 predicted proteins | sample CZODoug2_1_08_16_FD_185931 | JGI IMG/M metagenome (GOLD analysis project Ga0179593, IMG submission 185931) | Vadose zone soil fungal communities from Angelo Coast Range Reserve, California, USA - CZODoug2_1_08_16fungal (PacBio error correction) | ecosystem: Environmental > Terrestrial > Soil >... | reverse complement strand
TTCCTTCGGCGGAGTCATCCTGCAGCTGTCTCCTGGGATAGAGGAGGTGGCTTCGGCCCCAGGGTGCTGGGGTTTCCCCCCCCACCCCGTCTGCACTACCCTTGTCCCCCTGGCCGTCCCTTCCTCTCCACTTCACTTACCCACTTAGACGGTACATAATCCTATAGGTCAACGCTTTGCGAGATTTTGGCACCTTTCGTACTCCCAATCGTCATCGTATCTGTTCGGATTATGTGCGACCAATTTTGGTTTAAGAGCGGGCTCGTTTTGTGCACCGGGAACTTGAATTTTTTTTTCTCATACCGGGGCTTCCCCCCCACTCAGGAGAGCAGCAGCTTTGCAAAAATATGTTCTTCGACTGATTCTCCGACCCCCTCACTTTGATTCCTGAGCCGGGAGATTTTAGTCTTTCAGGTCATTCACGTAACCGTATGCTGTCCCTTCTACGTACCTAGTAGGGTCTGCTTCGAATGGCTCGAACGGGACCCCAAAGTCTTCAGAAGTGTAGCAGGAACGAGGAAGACATTTTCTCATGGAGACTCTGGAGGCTGTAAGAGGCTCACTCTGGGAGTCCCCTCTCGTTTTTCACCTCCCTTCTGAATCCCCCCCCCCCGGTTTTTCTTTCGATGAGAAGGTGCTTTCTATACCTGGGGTCGCTTTCCATGCACCGCTAGGCTTGTCCGGCGATTACTTCTAGAGTCGAAGTTCTCTTCTTGACTACGTCCCCCAATCCATGGTCTATCCGTGGATATAAGGCTGGATACGTTCTTTTTAAAAACGGGGCTTTCCATTCCACAGCCCGATATGAACGGTCTTCCTTTAAGTGCGGCCTATGGCGCTTTGCCAGAACATCACCCTTTCCTGATTGAGTTTGGCGCCTTCTCATGGTATGAAAACGCCAAGTCTTACCCCTATTGTCTCTCACAGTCAGAGACCCAATGGTCTGACTCTCCCTTTCCCTAATCATAAGGAAGGGATAGATATCTCTCCACTCTACAAAGTTTTACTTTTCCCCCCTGAGCCCAAGGACTCAGGGTACCGCTATCTGGTTCTCAGAGGCATCTCCCCCACGGCTTGCCACAGCTTTATGAATAGTGGTTCTCCGAATTTTCGGGGGCCCCCCCTATTTGCTGGACGGACTAATCCTTTTCTTTGGGACATACCTGGAAAAACAACACCCCCACCCCCCCCCACCCCCAAACCCCCCAACCCCACCCACCCCCCCCCCCCCAAACCACCCCCCCCACCCCCAACACCCCCCAACACCCCCAAATGTTCATTTTTTCGCAGCAGTTGGGGGACCTAGTTTCCATATCACCCCTTAAAAGGGAATTTTTCCATTATCTTTCCAGGTGCTCTGTCCGGCCCGACGACCTCAAAACATGCCTCCTGTTAACCTCCAAAAAGATAGCTCTGAGTTTAGGAGTTCACTTTCTCCGGTCTCTTTCAAGAAGGGGTGGTTTTCCCTAAATTAACTTTGATTTTTGCATTTATGACTTTCTTCCCCCAGGGGATAGCCCGGGAACATTTAGTTCCTTTTTTTGACCGGGCCCTCGTGTACGGAGAATGCTTGACCGCTGGTCCCGGACGAAAGGAGCGGTGTTCCCTCGGCGGTGTTTTGCAGAGTGTTTTGTTGAAATGGGTTTTCTATGTCGCTCGTGCCTCAGAAAGGTGGTCGCAGGTAGGTTTCTCCGTGTCCCCTCCTCCGAGGACCCCGTTGTCGGAGTCGCCTCGGGTTTCTTCTTATGCTATGTTCCTCTTTTTTGAGATTATCACACCCCCAGGTACGAACCCCTCCCCGCCCCCCAATTTCGCCAAGCAGACTAAAGGACCCAAGCCGGTCCAAAGTTCTCCTGTCTGTGACTATTTTTTTTCCTCTTTGGGTTGTGAGAGATCTCCGGCGGAGAATGGCACGTTGAAGCACATATTAGTCGGGGTTGATCGTCGGCGATCGAAGGGGAGATTGGCTTGAGGTGTGGGGGAGTGTCTAGCTAAGACCCGCCTCCAACACCCCCCCCCGAAGGACACAGCGCCCCCGCAAGTCCTCCCCAGCCGTCCTTCACAACCTGGGCGTTTTAAAAGCTAAACCGATCCAAACTCCAGCGCGTGCTGCAGAATTTTACAAAGATAAAATCATCCAACCCCAGAAACTCCACCCTTTGCCCCCCGCCCCCCAACCCCGAATTCCAGCCCCCCAAAGTAAATTGGGCCCTCCCCTCGCCTGAGGCGGTTCTTTTCTAGCCGTTACCACCCTCTTTGCAGTAAGACATGGGGAACTGTTCCCCCTTTCAAGTTTCCCATTTCCCTTTTGGCCGTTATCGCCTTCCTAGAAAACGTTCATAACTTGTTCTTTATATCAAGTCCAATTCTTCCCCCCTGACTCGTCTGGAGGCATGCCTTCCACTGACAACTGGGTCATGGTGATGGGGCATGAAGAAGATTGGATCCTATGGTTTGCATTCGCTCGCAACGGAAGTCCTTTTCCTGAAGGACCTTGCCCTTTGTTGAGTGTTTGCGCAGGACACCTGTTTTCAATTCCAGTCCTGCCCATTAAATTTATGAGCAGTGTTCCAGCCCCCTGGAAAAAGGGGATGTACAAAGTCTTTCAAAGAACTTGGTTCGTCCCTCGCGACAGATCTCAAGAGCCTTCCCCGGTTTTTTTTCCCCATCAACTTGCCGCTGAGGATTATCTCGGCCCTAAGCCCTCTTGCATCCATGCGCTTCTGCCGACAGCGTTCTCCAACGGGCCTTCGGCGAGATAGATTCCTCCTGACCGTTTCATCGTTCCCTGCAGTTGCGGATTAAGGAACCAGTATCTCCTACTGTGTGGGAGGAACAATAAACCTTGCCTCGTGTTTTCTTTCCCCAATTTGGGCAGTTTCTAACGGCACGTTGTTGCCTGGTCTGACCCCTGCCTTCGACCAGAAGTAACTTCCCCAATCTGAAGATGATTTTCCCCCTTGACGTGTTAAGTTGGGTCAAATCATCTCCTAGTACATTAAGGGGATCCCAGGAAATCTTTCAGATGGACCGACTTTTTTTCAGTCTTTGACTAGCTAAGTATAGAAGAAGCTGACCGTGGCCGGGCTCCTTTTCCCGGAAGTTTTTTTTCCCACCCCTCCCACTTTCGACGACGTTTTAGTTAGGTGGGGCCACGCTGGAAGGGACCTGTATTCGATTCTCTGTAACGAGCTTAGTTTAAGCACTGTTTTCCGCAAATGGACCTCTACATCTAGTGATAGACAAGTGAGATCGGGGTTTCTTTTCTTACTGTGACTCCTTTCTAGACTGTTCTTTTTTTTTCAAGCAAGAGAAATTTCTTCCCTCTCCCACCGGTGATCTAGTGAGAGAAGCCGTTTACGTTAGAGCCCCCCCTTCCTTAGCTTTAGTATACGTGACTTAGGAAGGTTTTTAGGTAGGACGTCTTCCCTAGGGTTTATTTCTAGGAAAAAGCCATTTCTTCGTTCACTTTTCGTTGTTTTTTTTAGCCCATTTTCGGATTCTCTTACAGCTTTGCCCCCCCCCAGGAGGGCCCGCTCCAACCCCCCTCCCGGTGTAGCTATCTACAAGCTTATTTCGCGGGACGTCCTCCCCCTTTATGGTTGCTTTTAGCCTTTTTGAATGCGGCGCTTTCTGACCGTCGACCGGGTTTTCCCTTTTCTCCCCGGCTTCGTTGCAGTTTCAAGCGTCTCAATTTCCCCGTGGGGGACCCTTCCAACACTCTCCCGTCCCCTTAGAAGAAGACTCTTTTTCTGACCCAAGCTCCCATTATTTAGAAGAAGCATTCTCTCCTTAATATAATCCGTGCTAGTGGTCGAAAGTAGGAGGATTACGCTTCGCTTTGGCTTTTTCCCCTGCTCCGCTAGTTCTTTTCTCGAGCGGTGAGTGGGACTTTTAAACCCCGGGGAGGACATCTACGTGTTTCCGTCCTTATAGGACTACTCGCCTGGAAAGTGGACACCATTTTTCCCCCCCCCCTTTTTTATTTCACCACAATGCCGGTTATACTTTTCGCCCTCTGGCTGTAAATAAAATCTTTCGGATATTCACTTCTTTTACATGATTTGGACTTCTGTAAATCCGGGCACCTTTTTTGAAAGCTTTCCTTGTCAATCACCGTGGTTCCAAAACCACTGGTACTCTAGGAGTGGCAGAAGTGGCTCACCTTTGTTTCTCCAAGATTTTCTTTCGGTACCCCTCCCCGTAGCCTTTTGCCCGGTCACGGGCGACAGTACTTTCTTTCCCTTTTGGCAGGAGTTATCCCCTATTAAGTATGACTCGCCTCGAAACATAGCGGTTCATTTCCTGGAAGCTTGCCCTGCCCCTTCCTCAGCGCTACCTTCCCTTCCCACTCCAATTATCCTTTCAGATAATTTTTTTCTCGCGCATCTTGAGTCCCCCCCCTCTTTTCAAGATGGTCAGTCATACCGACGGGAAACCCTTCCCCAGTTTTGTGAGGTGAGTCGTTACTTTGTGCTGGTTGAACCCCCGTCGGATTTTTTTCTCGGCGGAACGATCTTCCCTTTTCTGATCTCCTTTTTCTTTTTTTTCAGACAGTACGTTCCCATTCTTACCCTGTAGTTATCCGCTCATTTTAAGGTCGGCTACGCGCTGCTGGTTCCCCCCCCCCCCGTCGTGGTGAAATCCCACCTTGTCAGAATTTCTGCCCATTTTTTTTGTACGTCTTTTGCGCCCTTCCTTTTTCTCTTCGACACAGGAGCCGTTCTTCGCATCGCAGCCTTTCTTTAGCCACCGTCCAGAGGGTAGATAGGTTTTTGCCCTCACCCCAGCTAGGCCCGGTCTTTTCTCAGCCAGGCTTGGCTGTCGCTTCACTCAGGGATAGATTTCCCCCTACGGGCCTTTCACCTCTGGGCGGCCGCCGGCGCCGCTCTGGGCCGTTTCTGGCTTTATAAGAGAATCTTCTCTGGAAGTTTGATGGACCACCCTTCCTTTAGATATTTGCGAAAGTCTCTTTCTGGACAAATTGTTTCCCGTGTTTCCTTCATTACATCCTTTGGATTGGCCCCCCCCTCTCATTCGTTGAGCAGCACGTCGGAGGTCTCCCGGGTAAGATACGCTGATCTAAACAGTGGCCTGTTCCTCGGCAGGTTGCGAGTTCGTCTTCCCCAGCCATGATCAACTTCTCTCTTTTCCCAACGTAGCGGTCATCTTTATGCCGGTTTCATTTTGTTGCCCGATCAGGGCTCTTTGTCGTTCGCGCACACCGTTTTCAAGTGTGCCTACTTTCTGCCCGGCCGAAAAGGATATTTTGAGGGACCCAGGTCGTCGCTGAACTTTTGAACGACTTTAGGCCGCCTGCTGGGTTTAAAGGTTTGTCGCGCAAACAAGGTAGACTTTGTTTGAAGGTCAGGATGGGGTGGTTTCTTTTTTGTGAGTGGCCATTCGAGCTTGTTTCGTCCTCTTTACAGTCCCATCTTGGGAGTTGGCAATCTTTGTCTCTTACCAAAGTCACCTTTTGTTTTCTATGCCGGCGGCGGGGATCTGTGTAGTAGGTTCTTGTTCTGTTTTCTGTACTTCGGAGATCCCAAACAGACTTTCCCATCGTAACCCTTCCTCTAAGAATAGTCCCCGCGCCGACGCCCGGGGCTTTCACCCTTTCTCATCTGTGGGGCCTTCATTATATATATTTTCCTCATACCCCCTTCCCGTGTTGTGTTTAGAGCCCTTTTTTTTTTTTTGGGAGGCCCCCCAGAATGCGGTTCAGACATGTCGGTAGCTCCCCGGTTTTTTTCGAGGCTTGGAGGATTCTGGCTTGCCTGTGGTGTTTTTCGTCAGTCCAGAATCTCTCACACAGGAGCCCCTTCTGGATGCCCCGATAACCCACACTTAGTTTCTGAAATAGAACCCCAAACAACCTCCCAAGAGGAGAGGAGGCCTTCCATTTAAAAAAGATCCCCCAAAAAGGGAACCCAAAACCCACTAACACAAGGCCCGAGGCAACCACCAGATTAAGGGAAACACATTCGCCTAGGCCTAAGCAAGTTCCATCAAGTAGGAAGCAACGTTGATCCCCCTTTTCCCCGCCACCGGTTCCCAACTAAGAACCTTTGTGTGGTACCTGGAATACCTTTGCTCCCGTTCTCCCTTTCGGAAGTCCCCGCCCCCCTGTACAGAATTGGAAGTGCATCTGTCTCAACTTGCACCCACTCGCCCGATACGCACTCTTGAGAGAACATTTTCCCTTAGAAAGATAGACCCGTTACTGTCGTCCTCAGTGATCGATGGTCCTCTCTATAAACCTCCCGTAAATGCATCCCTTTCATCTGGGCGCGCTTCCCGGAGACCTCTGAGTGTGATAGAAGCACTTTTCTCCCTTTGGTTTTTCGGCTGTTTTAACAGATGTCGGAACCAAGTAACCTCCCCTCTGGCACCAGCCGAATCCTTCGAAAACGTCTCATTGGTTTGGACAAGAACCCTTGTTTGCCAGCCGAGAGGAGATCGTCGAAGAGAGAGTAAATGACCTCTTTCTGCCGATCTCAAACTTCGTTTTCCCTGGGGACATTCCGTAGGCCCCGCTCCTCCTTCTGCCGGCGGCCCAGGGCCTGCGACTGTCATGACCATTCTCGACTTTTGAGGGACCGTTCGCGCCCCCTCGTCCGTGGGCGATACCCTTCTTTTCTGAGCCATTTTTTGTCCGGTGATGTTCTTCCAATGACAACAGACTCTCCCCGACTCTAACCGGTCCCCCAGGCGCAGCCCGGGCCACGGGATTTTTTTCCCCTCCCCTGGTGGGCCCCGTCTTCCTCCTCAGAGCATTCCGGGAGCTGCGGCCGATCTGCCTCTTGGCCATTCGGTTATTCCCTCACTTCTCGACTTCTTCGTTCTCAGCTTCGTGATTTCCCCCTGCCCTTTTGATAAGTTCAGAGGTGGTAAACCCTACCCCCCAGTAGGCGCGACCTCCCCCTTCTCCTCCGCACTTGCCCCGGGTAATCGGCGTGATTTTCCCCCCGCTCCGAGGAAGCCAGGCGTTTCGCTGACCCCTCTTTCGTTTTTCCGATTAGATTGCGAATTTTTTCCCTTCTTTCCCCTCGCGCGGCTTACTAATTGGGAAGGGGCACCCGTCCTTCTCGTCTCTGAATTCAAATTTTCTTTCTTCTCCTCGCTCGCGACGGTGTCTCTCATCAGGCCTTTTTTTTTTCTCCAGTCGACTTGAAGTTTCTCCTCTCTTCGTGAGTTCTGTTACGTAGTTAAAAGAAGGTTGAGCAAGGCGGCTGCCGGACCGTTCGTTCCTTTTTTCCCCCCCGTTGAGGGATCCTTTCTCTGCCAGGTTTCAGGCCTTTCTGTTCGTCCCCCTCCGTAGCAGCTTCCCTATCCGTAAAACAGCCATGCCCTTTCCGGTTCCCCCATTAGGTCCTCCTCCTTTTTGACGTTCATGCTGGCTGAGGGTAGTGTCTCGAGGTAGTGTGCACGTGTCTACTCCTTCTGCTAGACCTTTGAAAAGCGTTTATCAGCCCCCCTTTTTTCCTACCATTTCCTGACGCTCCCCGCTAAGACGGACTACCGCTCGGACACAGTCCCCTCCGCAGAAATTTTTTTCTTATTCTTTTATTTTACCCCCATCGTGTTTTCTCGATCTTCCAGGCTTTTTTCAGATTTCATGTGGCGTCAGGAGGGGCTGATTTCCCTTGGGCTGAGTCCCCTTTTTTTTCCTGGAAAGAGCTGTCCCGTCTTTTCCGTGAATAATTTACCTTACATCCCCCCCTTCGACGGTCATCTACCTCCCTGCCGGTCTACCGTGTCCCCTCGATACCCGGCACTTTTTTCACATTCCAGAGAATCTTTCTGGGAGATGATGGATCGCGTCCCCACCAGATGGCGCCGGACCCTTGGCCTTTTTGCCTTTTTCACCTTTTTTACCCCTCTGGAAGGGCTTCCTTCTTCCTTAGTGCAGCCTGGGATGATCCTGTACTTCTTTTCCCCTGTCGGCGCTGAGCCTCGTCTTGTTTTATTTTCTCGAGGCAGGTGCGCTGCTCACCTTAACGCGGATGTCTTCGACGAGCCCGTTCTTTCCTCTCGCTGCTTTACTCTCCTTTCAAAATACCCTCAGCTCGTCCAAGAGGACCCTGATTTCCCCCTAATCTGAAGGGGTAGCTCCCGACTTTCGAGGGTCCCCCAACAATTTTTTTCCCCCACACAGTTTTTCCTTCCCCCCCAGAGGTGCGTCATCCCTCTCTCTTATATCTGTCAGCCTGCCCTTGGACGGGCCCACGTTGCAGCGTCTTTAGATGATTCATTTGGTTTTCCGCACTCTTTTGGTTTCGGAGGGTGAACACCAGTTGCAACGGGTTTTTCAGGCCGACTGTCTAGAGGCCCTCTTTTGTCTTCCAGGAATACGGCAATTCAAGCGCTGACCATACTGTAGTTTCTCGCTCCTGAGCTCGTTACGGAGCTGTTGCCCCAATGAGATTGTGGTCCACGTGCGCAAGCATGCACTTGCTTAGGTCAATTTTTTTGCTGTGCGAGTATTTTTGACCAGTCCATGGACTCCCGCTGTTTGGATCGAGGGTTTCTTCCGCAAACGCGCTCTGTGTTTACAGGTTTTTTCTATTCATCACATTCAGTTTTACCTTTGTTAATGAATTCGCCAGGTACTTCCCCTTTTCCCCAAGAAAATTGCTTGATTCTTCATCTAGAATCGGCCCTCCCAAAAGTCTTGGGCTAGAAGGACCCGAGCGCATGGAGCTCTTCTGCGGTTTGAGAGTCCTTTTCCAAGGTGATGGCCCAGCTTTGGCTTTTCTCCTAGAGTCTTAGGCCCCTCGTGTGGATTACGTGTTCGCACCTGGCACCCCTCCCGGGGTTCCCCCCCGGGATAAAGTGGGACCCCGTGGAGCGGGCCCCTCCCTTGGTCGATAACGCTCTCAAAAGGGCCAGTTTCTTCGGTTGGCGAGTTCCCTCGCAACCCGATCAACTGCTGCCCCCGGCCCTTCCCCCACCTAGAGGTTTCTAGCGGTCTCCTTTTTCCACTGTCTCAAGTGCTTTTCTCCTAAGTGTGATTTTTTTTTTTCGCAGGAAATGACCTTTTTGGAATGAGTAGCCATGTTTTAAGTCCCCCAAAGGGGGTTTAGAAAGGGACCCTTTGAGTCGAGACTTTTTTTCCGGAGAAGGGAAGGACCCTTCTTGACTTCTTTCATTCAGGACTACGTTGGGGAGGACGGCTTTTTTGGCTTTTAAGGGGGGTTGAGTTTTTTGTTTCACGGGTGGTGATTTCCTTCTGCATTTTTTCACGCCAGCTTTTCCTCGGGTTTCCTTGAAGAATCTTCAACCCATGTTGTGCTCTTCCGTGTGGCGTTTTTTCGTTTTTTCTGATGCCCACCACCCCACGCAAAGCTCCGACCCCGCCTCCGCCCGTACACCCCCAGGGCTCAACTTTTCGCTTCTTGTTCATATCTCTAGTGGCCCTTTTGTTTTTTTTCTTTTATAGTCCCCCTTTTTCCCCCGGCCAGAGGGTTTTTTCGGCCCCCCTAGCTTCCGTTGAACCATCGGTGGCGCTTTAGGGGGACGTGACGCCCCGAGGTCGAGGTTGGGTGGGGGGAGATCGTACCCTTTCTTTCCCAACAACTTCTCCCCAGAGAAAGAAACTGGCTCCCTTTCTTTGCCCCTAAGTTCATAACCACCGGTTCCGGGCACGTCAGTCCCCCCCCAACCGTCCACCCCTCCAAGCTGGCGTTCTGAGGCAACTTTTCTGCAAGCCCCCCTTTCCCCCCCCAAGCCCCAAAAAAGGAAGAGGCACAGACCCGAACTTTGAAAACAAAACCATTTGATGAAGGAAACCATTCCAGTTCAAGGACGTAAAGTAGTTTTTTCCTCAGGTACAGCTAAGTTGGCTTTTGCCTTTTAACCTCATTCTTTCCCTGGGCTCCTTTTCGACACGCCGCCCGGCCTTTGCGGCTCGCCCAGAAAACCTTCCTCTAGCTTCAGGCCTTAGATCCCAAGCAGGCTCCCTTAGTTCATTCATTTGGATGGCTTTCTTGGACGCGGCAGCAGTTGAGTCTTTCCGGACTACTTTTAAGCGTAATGATTCCCGTCCTGGTGAGTTTCGCCCTGTTTTATCCTTGTCCCTACCCGCGTGTGCTCCCCGATGAGCGGTTTCCTCGGCGGATCATGTTCTGCGGATATTTTTTGATCCCCTCTTTTTCCGAGACCCCTTACTTTGTATTAGTCGTGATTTCTTTTTTACACGAGCCTCTGGGTTCCTCATTTTCAAGCGCTAGGATGAATGCTCTGCCGGTCACACTCTAAATGATGATATGGCGGGTTGCCCCAGACGGTGGCCTTCCCTCGTATTCTGCTTTCTCCCCATTATTTAGTTGAATGCTTAACGGGCCCCCTGGCGGAAGTAAGGCCCAGGTTTCTCTAGACTTTGATGACCTAGAAAAACGTTTGCCCCCGGGAGGTTGCTACTTCTCGGGCGGCCGCGCCCTAAGTCAGGTGGTTCTTGACATGAACGACGTCGACCTTCAGTCACCGGGAAAAGTTGATTGCACAAGGTGTTTGTCCGCCGCAGTGCCCCTAAGAGAAGACTCGAGCTCCGGTTTTAGGTTGAGCCTTCCACTTTCTATGTTCTTCAGGTTAGGACTCTGTCCGACCGTAGATTTCAGTCTACAGATTATTCTCCGAGTCCCTGCCTTGAGAAGGGGTGTCCCCCCTACCCCCGGTAGCGCGAATCCATTCGTAGCCCAACGCTGCAGGTGGGTAAGTCCTTTTTTTCTGAGTGCTCTCGGGAAGAAACCTGTTGCCTCCAATGTACACTCTCCAGATGGCTCCCCGGATTGCTGTTCAGTTCTTTTCAGTGTTCTTTTTCAAGTGCACCCTCTATTCCGGATCCGAGACACGACGGTCTATTCGAGGAGCAGCAGACGATTTTTTCTCAGCGCCATTCTCGCCGACCAGAGAGAAAGTTTCGGTTGACCTTAGAAGGGGATTTCAGTCGTACTTACAAAGTGTGAGCACTTTTGGTCAGGCCGTACCTGATCTCGCTGTCTCCCCCGGAGGATATTTCAACAGTTTCCCGGAGGACCCTCGGACCAGCGTTTTTTTCTGTGCCTTGATCCCCTTTTTCCCTACTTCCCGTTTCTTCCCTTCTTTCTAGTAATCCTTTCCCTTGAGGTTATTCGTGTTCAGGCCGGGTTCTCCCGGCGAGCCCGAGTTATGACCGGCATGCGCTGCTCCCTGTCCGACAGACCCGCCTATTTCTTTTCCCTTTCTTTCTTCTGACCGTGCTGATTAGTCGCGATCTTCAGCCTTTACCCACTGTTTTTCCCTAGCCCACCCACTGTGTGGTCCCCACTTTGCATTCC
>Ga0179593_1500383_pt1 | contig 11318 bp, 6 predicted proteins | sample CZODoug2_1_08_16_FD_185931 | JGI IMG/M metagenome (GOLD analysis project Ga0179593, IMG submission 185931) | Vadose zone soil fungal communities from Angelo Coast Range Reserve, California, USA - CZODoug2_1_08_16fungal (PacBio error correction) | ecosystem: Environmental > Terrestrial > Soil >... | reverse complement strand
AAATTGCCGCTCCCAGTCACCTTGTTCTACCGGAACCCTTTCAAAACTCCTTCGTCGTATGACCCCACCAACTTGCTAGTTCTCGATTTCCGTCATGCTGAAGAGTCATCAACAGGTCTCCCCTCCCATGGTCTACCCCTTCCCCATTTGACTGGATTCGGATCTTACATCTCCCGCCCGTGACTCGTCAGGCCCTCGCCTTGTTTCTCCGACTCCTACGACGAAGATCCTCCCCCTCCCTTCATCGGCCCAGCCATTCCATTCGCCGCAGGCTCCACTTTTTCCCCTCCTTTTTTATGAGGAGGGTCCATTTTAGCTTCTTCCTGGGCCCTAACCACAAGCATGCCGTCCCAGAAGTTGTGTGACCCCCGAGCAAGCTGCCACCCCCCCCTTCTTTTCCCTTTTGACGTTCATTTGGCCAATCAATTAACTTTCACGAGCACTCCTTCCCGAACCAGATGACCAGTTTTTTCAGGTTTTTCTATTGACACCCAGCCTCTGCCTATATTTGTTAATCCCGTAGCCTCCCCCTTTTTTCATCCCCCCTCCCCAACCCCTTCCCCCCCTTTCCTTTTCTTGTCAAACCCTTACTTCCTTAGAATCGAGGGCGTCACAAGATTTTCCCCTTAAAGCCTTTAGAATGAATACCCGAGTTGTTCTTCCTGTAGTCCCTGACTAACACTGAAAGTGTCTAAATGCTTTAACTCCCTTTAAACTTTTTTTCTCCCCTTTGTAGGGGGGTCCGGCGTATTCATAGCATTATCGCTCTCCCCGGTATGGTTTCATTTCCTTGCCACATCCTTTTGTCCTTTCTTCCACCAAGGGCCGCCCACGCCTGATCAAAATTTTCTTTCCCTTGCCACAGCGCAGGGCCACTTTAAGTCAACCCAGACAATACTTGGTCCATCTCCCCTTATTGCAACCTGGTCTGCGTCTTCCCTTTGCTGCCTGGGTTAATCCTTTCCGACCCAGAGACATTTAACACGGTTCTAACCTCATCAACTAAGGAAGGTTGTTCTCCCCCCAGTTCACTCTTTCCCCCCCCCCCAACACCCTTTTCCAACGACCATTTTGTTTACTCCCCTTCTTTTGTCACCTTTATATTCATAAGCCACGGTTTTTATACAAAGAACACCTACTTAAAGATATGGTCATTGAAAAGCAATGATTTTTTGCTTCCCCCGCTTTTCCCCATACTTTTTCTAAGTCCCCCACACAATATCTGCCTCTCCCCCCCCACCCGTTTGATTTTTCAAGTGTGATACGAAATGTGTTTTTCGGTACAAAAATTTCCCCCCTGCGCAGTGTCTGAGAGAAGTCTAAGTTCCTTTTCTTCTCCCCCCCCTGCCCGGATTCCAGTTTTCCCTTCTGGCCTGGACATCACTAATTAGCGTTAGGTTATCTCCCCGGTAATTTTATTGTCCGACCCCTTTTCAATCCCTCATAGACGCCCTCGCAGCTCTTTCTTAATCCTTCCTTGGAGCGCCTCCGCTTCAACCCGTGGATTTTACCTTACCCGAGATCGTCTCCCCTTCTGTATTCCCGTTGCGAAAACAAAGCCCTCCCCACCTAGGTCTTTTTTTCTCCTCGACCTCTGCACACCGAGCGAATTGCCCGCCGTCTCCCCAACTCGTTAAGCATCTCCCGGGTCACATTCTGTCCTGACTTAAGCTTCTTATTCTCGATTGCGCCTCTATTCCCCTCCCCCGCACACCCCGGCTAGGCTTCACAACTTCACTGCGAGCTTTTCCGTGTCCCTCGCAGACAGGGTTTGGCACCATACTCGCCCATCCCCTAGTTCTTTGGCCTTTACGAGCCCCTTCTTTTCAATTTGCGCACCCTTCCTCTTTACCTGGCCCCGTCTCCAAAACCCTCACAGAAAGTGCCTATCGCTCCTTTCTATGTTTTTTGAACCTCCCTCGTCCGATTTTCAAGATGCGTTTCCCCCCGCAACGTGCCGACAACTCTTCCCCCCCCTATGTCGTCCCGCAGCAGCCCGGCGTTATATTACTCCCTCTAAAGATTGGCATTTGCCCCCATCTCTCTTTTTGCTTAGTATCCTTTCTCGCTCTTCGTCCATCCCGCTCCCCCCCTCTGACTTCGGGCTCTCATTTTTAGCACCCCCACCCTTTAGACTGCTCAACGCCCCCTTGTCTCTTTCGACTCCGCCCCTCTTTTCCCTTTTCCTTGCCTGAGAACTTTCGTGACTGACCCGTCGGGATATGCTTTTTCACCTGTCAACATCCTCCGTTTTTTTCACACTTTTTCTTCTCTTTCCCTCTTTTTTCTCGCGATCCTCTCTCCTCTGGGTGGAACTCCCCCCCCCTTGGAGGATTGTGAAGATGTTATTCGATGGGTTGCTCCCGGTTCCCCCATTTTTCTAATCTCAAGAATTTTTTGATTCCCTTTCTGTCTGCGATTCCCTACCATCGCTCACGCCTTCCCGCAAGAGGCCGTTTAGGTATGCGGTCTTTTTTTTCCCCCCCGGAGTTAATTTTTAGCTTCCTGCTCCTTTCCGAAGCGCGACGCGCTGCTTTCCCTCCCCGGAAGATTAGGACGGTGATCGCTCGGCAAGCGCCACTCGGTGTGAGGTGCTTTTTTGTTGTCGCCTGACGATGTGACGTCTCAGTTGTCGGGAAAAACGGCTTTGCAACCCGACATCTTTTCCTCCCCAATCGTCGACTTATTCGAACCAGCGGACAACCCCGTTTTTGTGTCGTCCCCCTCTTCCCCCCCCTGTGCCTATCCCCGTGCCCCTCTGAAGGTTTCCATGGAAGGCTGTGGAAGTATACCCGCTGTGGCGCCCCCGAGATCAGCCCCATTCCACGCCATCATACTTTCTTTTTGTCGACTCTCTGATGACACCCTCGTTTCCTTTTTCACGGACCTCCCCGCGCCCGAGACTTGTTTTTTCTGTTTCGCTCCTCCGTTTGGCGCCGCTAATACGAACCCCAAAGTCATCCCGATGGTGAAGGATACTTGCATGGCTTACATTCTAAGACTAGGGCCGTTCCCATTTTTCCTCTATTAGTGCCTCTCCCCAGACGGGCACCAAAGGGAGTTCCCCCCCTGTTCTTTAACGTTTCTTAAGCACTTTATCGTCTTTCACCCCCTCTTATGGTGAGACAATAGATCTTTTCTTTCCACCCGGAAGGTCCTTTCCTCCAGTCCTGCTTCGATGCACCTTGAAGCGTCCCCAGCAATTCCCAGGATCCCCCCGCCCCGATGAAGTTCTTTTTGTTCATAAGCAAAGAACTAGCCCCCTCCCTGGCTGCGGTGCGTCTGATTAACTTCTCCCTGCTTCACATTTCTGGGCTGCTCTTGGACATGCATTCCCTCTCATAACATGTGGTTTTTGGTTTCTCCATGCCACCACCCATAAAAAGGATTGGTGTTGTTCGCTCTCCTTCTGCTGCTGCGCTTGAGAGCCCCCCCACCAACAAGATTCCTTTTCTCCCCCTTTGCCATAGCAAAATTCTTGTTTTACCTCCTTTTTGATGTTCCTGTGAATATAGGTTGTCCCTTCCAGTTTGCGTACCCCCCCCGGGCCCTTTGGTTCTATAGAAAATGGTGAGTGACTGTTCATTTGTCCAAGATTTCAATGTTTTTCCAACCCCAACCAGTTCAAACCAATTGGAAGCAGTAGGTGAAAGATCCTTTCTTTCATTTTTGCCATTCCTGGATCTTAATCCCCAGTAATGTCTTCCACCTTAATTCACCCTACGATGTTGAAGGTGTCCAACGCCCCCTTTTGCTTCGGCGAGGGATGCCATTTGAAACGACCTTGTGGCCCACCACCCTCTCCCCCAGTGCTGCTGCCACTTTGAACAACCATCCCTGTGCTGGGTAAAAACCAAAAACCAAACCATCCCTATTTCCTACCGCTGACTTGGTCCCCCATCCCTGTTTTTTATGTTGAATTTTGTCTTCACCCTTCTACCCCTAATTGGATTACCGCCATTTTTTTTTTAACTTTCCTAATTATTCAATAGTTTTAGTCATGAAACCCTCTACCGGCCTCTATTCAAGTTCCTTAACAAGAAAAACAACTTTTTTTTTCCGTTGGGTGTAGCTCACGTGGGATTCCGGATACCCCACGACAAATCCTCCTTCATCTTTTCAGTGAAGCGCGGGCTGCTTTCCACCCCCTCCCCCGTTAACCTAAAAAGAGTCTTCCCTTCTCCAGGTCTCTTTCTCTTTTCAGTTTTAACCTCCCCCCAGAGATGTTGGTTTCTGCTTGAGCCTTTTTCTGCGACCGAAGATGCTGAGCACCTTTTCTTGTTTGCGCCTAAAAGGGAGAGTGATTTACAAGGGGCCCCCCCCCTTGCACGTTCTCTGTAATGGGCTGGGTCCTCTACCGCTTGTATCATCCGCGTCGGATTTTGTTTGGTCTTCATAACGCTCCATCTCTCTCCCATTTGCCATCTCACGATGCTCCTACTCTTTTTCCCGCCTTCTGATCCAGATGTGCATTGGAGTTCTGACCGAATACGCCTTCCCCCTTGGTGTCCTTAGGTTTCTTTATTAATGAAAGTGTCAGCAGCGGCGTCCGTAGTGCTGAGACTGGTTGACTCTCCTTATTTTTTCCCTATACTCAGTGTTTTTTTGTTATCTTTAATTGCTTTTCCACCTTCACCCTCCATTGCTGAGCCCTATTCAAACCCCGAAGTAGGATTTCCACCCCCAGGTGATAGGTCCCTCTGTATTCTTTCGATACTGCTCCCTCTCCCTGAACCGAGAATGTTCTTTCTCGTCCATTTTCCCCCCTCTGACCCGTATTCTGACATCCTTTTACTTAGCGAACGTTGAATAGATCATCTTCTTGAGTGATTGAGCGACGCAACGCCCCCTCCCTACTGCACATAATACCCCCTGCATGGTAATAAGCAATTTCCCAATCTCTCGAGATTTCCTGGTAGACCATCCCTTTGAGTGAGGAATGCTCCCCCCTCTCCTTTTTGTTTCCTCCAACAGCCTGTTCTCTTTCCAGGTCTCAGTCCGTGATGCGCCGACTACGCTGCAACCTCGTTTTTTTGTTTTCCTCTTCAATCACCCCCTTAAACTCTGAAAGTCCTTGCAGCCACAGATCAGCTTCTATTTGTTTTCCCACTTTTTATATGAAAGCCAGAAGTCTGCCCCGGTATTTTTCTTTTCCTTTCCCCGCTGCCTTCCCTCTCTCAACCCCCCCCCTTACTTTTGCATTGTTTCTTGTGCAACAAAGCTTCGAATAGAGGACGTAGACGTGTTACATCCCTAACCCTTAGACTTACTACGATTTGAAACACTGCACTGTCCCCTTGTATCCGTGGATTTCTAAAGAGTTACTCCCCCCCCTTTAAAATCAAACATCCCCACCTTTTGAGGGGGGCCCCTCCTCTCCTTAGGATTTCCCGGAGAAACCGGGATGTTTCTTCTTCCCACCCGTCCCTCTTTCTTGTTTTCGCCCGTTCTTATGTCTCCCTTACCCCTTCTCCCTGCGTCAAAATTTTGTCGGTTTCCCTTGCCAAAAAGTTCCTGTCATGCGACCTGTAAAGGCCACAGCCATTTTCTTATCCAATCGGACTGGGGATATTCAATTTTGTACCTTCCCCCTTTTGGTTCCGGTTCTTACCTTTTTCATTCACAAGAGGCTTTCTCTTATTTCCTAGGCCCTCAGGGAGCATACCCCTCGCCACCCCCCCCCCTCTCAAACTCATTCCTCTGGGCCCATTGTCTCCCCTTCTTCTTTCCCCGCGCAACTCCCTGTCCGGTAAAGCTTTGCGAGTTATGACTCACAATTACCTTTATGGTTGTTCTAGGTCCTTCACAGACAGATCTCTTCCATCCCCCCACCAACCCCACTTCTCAGTTTTTGCCTAGCTCCCCCATGTTCTCTTCCTTTTCGGAATTTTGCCGACATTCACTCCTCTCCGGGCGCCGGACAATTCCTTTTCGCACCCCCGATTAGCATTTTGCAGTTTTTTGCCCCGACTGCCTTCCCCCCCCCAGATTTTTGGCGGGGGTACTGGCATCTTTTTTTCCGCCACCCTTCCAGTCGAATATTCAAGCGAGGGCTGATCCGTGGAGCTCTGACGATCCGACCACCTCTTCTCCCTTTGCACCTCTTCCCCAAGTAGCTCCCCCCCGTCTCTTCCGAACCCCCGCGAACCTTCTTAGCGTACAAGCTAGAGCACCCAGAGGAGCATTGTTTTCCCTCTCCCCTCGGATTTTCCTTCCGCCAGTGTCCTCACCCTGTTTTCTTCCTCTTGCCTTCCTCTCCCTATGCGCCAGTTTTTCCTTTCCAGCACACCTTTCTGTCCCACCCCTCCGGCCTGCGGTCGTGTTTTCAAAGTTTCCTGAATGGTTGGCGGTCAATCCCCGTATCGATTTTTCCGTTTCGACTCACCGCCCCCACCAGGCTCTCCTCGGAAAACTCGGATAGTCCCCCTACCGTTCTTCTCCCTCTCTTTGTGTATGGTAGCAAACGATTTTCTACAAAGCTGAGGCTTTTTTTGCACCCCGATGTATCTTTCGTTCCGCAATCGTCGGCGAAACAATCCCGCTTCCTCCTTCAAACGTCTGGCGCTCTCACCAGTCCCAGCATTATCCCCCGTAGTCGCATGTTCGTTACCATGAACGCCTCCCTTGCTCCTCCATCGGCCGCCCTTGTTGCGTCTATTATCCCAACACTCTTACGTTTACGTAAAGGTCCGCACCAGATATTTGCTTTGAGAACTTCCGTGACCTCCGCACGTCGGATATGCGCCCCCTTTCCCCTTTCTTTCCGCGTTTCTCCCCCCTCTCTTTTTTATTCCCTTTCCTTTTCCTCCTCGTTTAGAGACCCTCTCCTGGTTTTCATAGTTTGTGTTTGTTTTATTTTTGGTCACGCGTCCTTCCCACACTAGTAATCCCGGGGGGACCCCCCAACCTCTGGTCACGTTTTCAAAGTTCCCTCCCTTTCCCCCTTCATATCTGGTTGAATTCGAGGGCGCCCGCGGTCAAAGACGGTACAGCTACTTGAGCCCCCCGGGTCTGCTCTGAGCGGAGCCTTATGGTGCGCCCTTCCGGAGGAATGCTCCGTCATCCGACCGCTGATGGCCCTCATAATGATGTTCTCTTTCTCGCTGCGGACTGAGGATTTGAATATCTGGGCCTTTTGTGTTTCCCTCTTCGGCGTCTGAAATCGCATTTTTTTTTGTTGATCTCTTTTGTTTCAACACCCTCCCTATTTTAGCAACATCTAAGACCAAAACCCAAATTCTTGCATTCGCTACTCCGACCCCCCTTTCGGTGTGGACGAGCCGACTTTGAATGTTTCATGAGAATTTCCCACGCCGTTTTTCATCTCATTGCGTCCCTAATTTAAAGAAGTACAACGTACAATTCTTCTAATTCTTATAGGCCGCCCAACCAATTTCTCCACTTTCCGGCCTCCTCCCCCCCTTCCTGGGAATTTTTCCCTGCTCCTGGGGGTCTGCCTCTGCTCGCTTTTACGCTCCTCTGAGAACTTCAGTATTGAAGATCATTGCCTGGACGGTTCGCTCCCGGGCCCTCCTCCCCCGGTTCTTTCAAGAAGGGCACTCTTTTTTTCTCTTCGGTGTTCACCCATCTTTTTGTGTGCGTCGCGCTGATAGCGGTCGCCCCCCCGATCTTGTGAGCAATCGTGATCGGATTTTCTCCCCCCTCAGCCCCTCCGCTGCTCTTAGATGCTGGAATTTTCCCTTTTACACCCCTTCCCCAGAGTAGAGTTCCACCGCCCCTTCTGTGAGTACCTTAGCCATCCAGAGCACTCCGGGCCCGTCGGTTTTAATTCCCGAAAGCCTTCCGGCTGATTGCAACTTTCCACCTCAATAACAGGTTTTGTCTCCTCCTTTCACAACAACAAGAGAGCTGTGGTTCTTCGATTCCTTTTTCCCCCTTCGTCCTAAGAGCACAAACCGAAAGACTTTGCCCCCCCTCTCCATTGAATGTTTCCAATTTCTGTTTTCCCAACGCGGGGGATGCCCCATGATCCCAGCGGGGTCCCCCCCCCCCTATTGCTTAAAACACCCTGCGTTGATTGTTTCGACCTTGAGTTCCGCCGATGCCGAGTTAAATAATCTTTGCAATGACTATGTGCCCTATTTTTTCGGACCCCGGGAATTACACAGGTTTTTGACCCTTGTGAAGCCCCCCCCTTTCCTATTTTCCAAAGGTAAGCTGTCTTTTCCCCCGAGAATTAACCTGCGCTTCGGGGAACTTACCTCTTGATTCGGAGAGGGCTTCACGCCCTTGGCCCCCCACCCCCTGCACCAGCTCTTGGTTTAATCCCCTTTTGGCCCGACTCCTGACTAGGGACCCCCCCTTTTCCCCCTTGTTTTCATAAGTGTGTTTCTTTACTCTCATTAGACCTCAACACTATACAAGTTTTCTTACTTTTTCTACATTTTCACTAAAATTGTGTTTTCAACCCCCAGTCAACCTCTGTTCTACTGAAACCTCTACGGCCCCTCTCGACTTTGCCCAAGAACAAGAAACGTTTTCCGTTTCTGGTCAGTCTAGGATACGGGAATAACGACAAACCCCCTTTTTTCCTCTCCTCTGGTTTGATTTCAAGAGAAACCCCACCCTCCCCCCAACGGAACCCAATCGAGTGAGGATGATTGTTCTGCCTTCAGCTTCGAGTTGTACATTCTCGTAATCCCCCTGCAAATCCCTCTTTTTGTCGCTGGTACCTCCACTTGCCCGACTTCCCGGCTGCGCGACAGTTGGTTTCTTTCCACGGCGCGAAAGCTCCCTTTTTAGTTCCCCCTCCTTTTTTCGGGACTATAAATTTTTGTTTTTAGATTGGAATTCTTTTTCCTGCATTTCCCTTGCTTCTTTGTCGGTCTCTCGAGCGCAATCATGCCGATGTCGTTCATAGAGATTACGGTCGCGACCTTTACCCTAACGACTGCGTTTCCTCGTGGGCAAGAATTTCCGACGTGTCCCCAAGTAGAGGGTTTTTCCCTACCTCCCCTCTACCCCCTTCCCGGGTGTTGACTTTCTGAAAGTGTTCTCCCTCAGGGTATGCCTTGGCAGAGGCACCTGGCATCTCCCGTGTTTTTTCGAGAGATGCAAGTGCCGCTTTGCCCAGGTCCCCAGCTTTCTCCTGTTCGCCCCCCTTCCAGCAAATCTGCGCGTCCGCTAAATTCGCTGTTAGGTATTCCAGCCTGACGATTTTTCTCCCCTTTTTACGGTCAGCCTCTGGACTAGAATTTTAACCCTTCTGTTCTTTCCTTTCGCCGTCCCGTATTCGATTTGCTCCCCCCCCTTCCACGACCGACTCCAGATGCATACCAAGCATTGTAACCCTTTTATTCTATCTCCCCAGTGTAATAACCACTTTTGCCCGATTCTGCTCGGTTCCGCCCCCCTCTCCTTTCCCGCTCCGTTGCCCATAGGCCTTCCGTCTTTTCTCCAAGTCCTTGATGCGCCCAGCAAGCTCCAACATCTCATTTTAACTTGATCCCTAATTTCCCCTTTGAAAGCGACACTCCTGTTTCAACAGTCACTATTTAGTTCACCCCCCCTTTTTGCCTACCTCCCTTGCTTCTCCCCCCCCTTATTTCGTCTTATCCCCGTACGCTCCAAAGTTCATCCCCCCCCACAAGTTTTCACCCTGGTACGTTTTTCCTTTTGCCTCCCTTAGCATAGGCTTAGACGGTTTTTTTTAACTACTCTTATCCCAATAATACGAGAACAAATTTTCCCCTCAACTAAAACTTTTTAGAAGTGTTGATTATCCTAGCTTAATCCCCCCCCCCTTTGTCAACAGGTTTGTTGACCTCTCCCCCTGTGTATAATACGAGTCGGAGGAAAGAGCACCGGGTTGAGCCTGAAACCCTCAGCTGGTTGGAGGTTGCAGCCACGTCGTCGTTAACCCCCCCCTTTCAGACCCGCGATCATTTTGTACTTTTCCCCCCTTTCAGGTGTGCCCGCTAGGAACAGCACTTGGGTATTAAGATCCTTTGCCCCTCTGAGGAAATGGGGTGTCTCACTTTTTTCACATTTTTAATTCGGCCCCCCAGTCCATTTCCCCCCCCCTTCCCCCTTTTTCTTGACCATTTTATTTCAAAGATTCCTCGAGAGGTTTGCACTCACCCTCACCCATACATCACCCCTCCTCCTGAATCCTCTGTAGGTTCACCGCTCTTCACTGTTGCTTGGTGAAAAAGACCCTCTGTCCCGTATTGCACTTCTCGGGAAGAAATTACTTATTTTTTTCTTCTTTTGCACCCCCATATTTCCCTCCCAAACCCACCCTTTTTATTTTTTGGCTCCACCCCCTATGCTCCGTGTTCACGGAATGTGCAAAATCCTCTACAGGAGTTGCTTGCCTCTTCCTTTCCTATCACCTGACAGGAGTTTCTCTTGCTTGCTGCTTCCCCCCCCTTAGAGGTTTTTCTTTTCTAACCTTATCTGTAGCTGGTGTGCCAGCTCCATCACCGTAATATCCAGCGACGGGAATCTTTGTTGGCGCGATTTGGTCCGATTTTTCTCACACCAGAGGATAGTTGACCCTTCTCCCCCTCCCTCCCCTCTTCTTGGACTGTTGAACACGCGTTCCCCCTTTTATTTATTTTTCTAAAGCGATAGAGCGGCGCATTCCCCCCCTTCCCCGAGAGTCCCCTCGATAGCCCTATTCGTAACCCATCTGGATGAATTTCTTCTCCTTCGTCCCCGGAGCTTCCTCAATCCATCCCCATTCGGGTTTCACTTCCCGGTTTCTTTTCTGCGTTGTCCACGAGTGGGAACGTTCGGGTTGCGGCTATCAGATTTAATTTTCCTCCTTTCCTCTTTCTTTCTCCTGAAGACTACTGTAAACCGTCCCACCAGGCTCTCCCCTTAAAACCTCAGGAGGATCGTCCACCACAGAAAGTTACTCACCTCCTTTGTAGATGGAGTTCGTACTCTTGGCTTACCCCACAAGATGACTTCTTGTTTTTTTTTTTGCCCCTATTTCCCAAGATTTCGCTTTTCTCACACCCCCCCTCCGCGATATCCCCCAAGGGCGCTCTTTCCCAGTCTCCCTTTTGCTTCGCCATCAAGCTTCCCGGCAAGTAGGTCCTCCTCCTCCTGATCCATCCCTGCATCAGTCGCCGATGCCTTGCTCGTACCTTCTTCTTTTTTCCCCCTGCTTTACTGCGTATCTTCAATGTCCCCCTCCTTCACGATTTTTCAAGTCGGGCTACCAACTTCACATCTCCAGGTTTATTAAAACACTTTTTTACGTTCCATATGGTTGTTGTTGAGAGACCTTCCCAGCCCGAGACTTTTCCGTATTTTCCCAAGCCTGGATCCTTCGTTGTCGTCACGGC
>Ga0179593_1454553_pt1 | contig 11318 bp, 15 predicted proteins | sample CZODoug2_1_08_16_FD_185931 | JGI IMG/M metagenome (GOLD analysis project Ga0179593, IMG submission 185931) | Vadose zone soil fungal communities from Angelo Coast Range Reserve, California, USA - CZODoug2_1_08_16fungal (PacBio error correction) | ecosystem: Environmental > Terrestrial > Soil >... | reverse complement strand
TTTGTCGATTGTTTTCTTCTTTCCGGACCCCAGTTTAATCCCTGGATCCCTTTATGCTCCCGGATTTTTTTCCCCCGGCAACACCTACCAAAAAACTTTTTCCATGGATTTTGTCGCCCAGATTCCCCATGGCGGTTTTGAGATGTGCCCCACCCCCCCTTTCCTGGCTTTTTTTTCAAAATTTCTGGACTTAGAGCCTTTCTTCCACGCCCTCCTTTTGATCCCTTGACCGACACATGGTCTTCGGAACGGTTTTCCCCCGGTTTGCGCTTTTACCACAGACGCCCCCCTTCTACGAGTTTCCCCCGACATGCCTTGGTGCGCGCTTTTTCTTCTCCCAGTCGTAGAGCGTTCGCCCTAAATTGATTGTCGTTTCCCCTTTTCCCCTGCCGTCTTTGAAGTTGCCTCTGCTTCTCTCTTTGCCCCCCTGGTCCGTTTTTAATCCTGGACCCATACGTCGCCCGTTTTTTCTGTCCTCTCTGGTCTCGTTTTTTTTTAGCCGCCTTCAGCTTTATTTGTGACCCCCCCTTAACTTATTTTTTCTTTTTTACCCCCCCCCCTCCCCCTTGTAGGCCACTCCCATTCCAGTGAGTTTTCATGGCTTTTGAAAGGCGTCTTTCTTGTTTTCATTTTTCTTGTGTAATCTCGTCCCCCCTTTCTTTCAACCCGGCCTGGCGATTGATTTTGGGGTCGCTAGAACGTCCTTTTTGTCCTTTGTGGATCGTGACCCCCTTTGTTTGGTGCTGACTTTCTGCTCGCCTTAAGCGAGTAGGTCGGCCCCGACTTCCCCGTTTTTTCTTAAGACACATCCCCCCTTCTACCCCCCTCATTGGTGACCTGACGAGGTTCCCTCAGGTAAGCCGCCGTGCGTGCTTTTCTCAATGCTTTCCCCCCCTTCCCTTCTAACATGAATTACCGCCAAAGTTTGAATCTTTCTCTCAGTCCCCGTGGAGTTCCTGTGTAGGCCCCCCCCAAACGGACCAGTTGACAGTTGTTCCACTGGTTCTGGTGTGTCCTTGTGAACCCATTTTCCTTAAGGCCTTAGTAGTTGCCCCCCCTTGCCCTGTCCCAGTTCCGTCCACCCTTCCCGTTCAACCCTTCCCCTTTCGTTTGGCCACCACTTTCTTGAATGTAGTCCTTTCCTTCTTTAGGGGATTGTTTGAGGCAACGGCTTCCTTGTTTATTCACCAGGCGTCTCTTCGCTTTGACAGAAGTCCCATCTCCCCCTCTTTGCTCGTGGGGAGTCTTTTGTTTCCCCCTAGAACCGCGTCGTGCTCTCCCCTCTCCTTTTCACAAATTATGAGTCCCAACTCCCGTTCACGACACCTGCCAGGCACAAAATACCTCTTGTCCATCTCCCCCCTCTTTTTTGCCCGGGTTTGATCGGGTTTTTTGTTTCAATTGCGAAAACACCCACAAGCTACCATGCCCTCCTTTTCCCGCCGGATCCCATTCTTCCCCAGTCTCAATACAAGCAGCTCCCCCCCTTCTGCTGCAGATCCTTCCCCCGTTTTTATGATATCGGCTGGGTTCAAGAAGCACCTAGATTCGGTTTTTTTTTTCTCTTGGCTTGTTTTTTATGGTTCTGACAATTTGTCCTCCCTGCAATTTTCTTCTGGCTTTTTGTTTGTTTTTCCCTTATTCATAGGAGTTCCTTCGTGTTTTCCTTGCCAGTCACGCTTGTTGCCCAGCCCGGAAAGTCCGTAGCCCTGAAAAGTAGGTGTCCTTTCTTTTCCAAGAGGGATCTTTATATCGCCATCCCCCTTCGTGAATCTCCTTATTTTACTCCCTTTTTTTCATAAGTTTTGTTGTGGTTTTGGCCCTACTGATTAAAAGATTCCCTGGCCTCCCATCTCGATGCCTTCCCTCCAGACCACCCCATTCCCCACGACTGGGTGCACCTCTCGTGTTTGAGGAGGCAACCATTTTGCTGTTTTAAGGACCACTAGCCGCCGGCTGATTTCTCAAACCTCCTCTTCCCTTTTCTTGAGTTAAGATTACTAAACATGAAAGGTAAAGAGAGTTGATTTTCTTTTTGCAAAACGTCCTATATAAAAGCGTTCTCCCCACTGTAGAAGATAGTAAATTCGACTGCCCACCCCCGGACTGGCACCAGTCGCTTTTTTTTTAACGGGCAACCCCGCTTATTTCAGATGGGTTTTCGAGGACAAACATATGTCACTGACTATGCCCGTAGTTTTAATTTTTTTTTTTTTTAGAGGGGTGTAGTAATCCTCCGGGGTGAGGGAACCGGATCGTGGGAGGTAATGTCACTCCCTCCACCCAATCCACGGGTGAGCTCCCAGAGGATCCACAGAGATTTGGAGCTCCACCCCGCGGCCGGGTTACTCGCGTTTTCGGGGTTTCCCTCTGCAATTGAGACCGCCTCTATAGGGCTTTCAAAAACACTGATCGGGGGCTACGAACTAGCCCAGACCCCCGGAAGGCTCTGCAACTGGGGTTACGACTCTCCTCCCAAGGACAGGTCCCTAAAGTACATTCGTGGTTCCCCCCCAGGGCGTTGACGTGTCAGTCATTTTTTGGGACGGACTGCATTTGGCCCGGGTCACGGACTTTTCCCGACGGTTTTTTTTTTTAATTGGTTTTTTTCCTCCCTTTTTGTCCTTTACCCTCCACCCCCTCTGGACCGTTTCCAATTCTTTGGCGGTGGGTTTCCACGAACACGGGCCCCCCTCCCCCTGCACCACCCTGCAAGCTCAACTCTTTTGTTCCTTTGGTCGCGGGCCGGCCCGTCCCCCATGCTCTGCTGCCCGGCCCTTTTCTTTCCAAAGATCTTGGATTTTTGAGAAGGGTACGGTGTTAGTGCCTCCCCCTTAAGACGGAAGTTGCCCCTTTCCCCTACCGTCCTTAACGAGATCTCTTTCTGGACAATGTGTTCTATCCCACAGACAACACAGGGAACCTTTTTTTTTCTCCCCCCGGCCCCGCCCTTAAAATTCTTGCGGCCTGAAGTTGTCCAAAGGGCCCTCTTTTAGGCTGCAACACCAGGCTTTTGCCCCCAGACTCCCTGGGGCCTTCAACCAGACAGATATCAAGCTTTTTCTTGGCGACCCCCTTGCGTTTTGACTTCTGTAATCCCGTTTTAGGTAGCTTTCCCATACCCCTTGACTTGGTTAGGTCGCCCCCCGAGAAGGCCGGTTCCACCTTGCGGCCTTTTCAATGCAATTCAACGGCCGTTTTCTTAGACTTTGTCTCCCTATCGGCAATGCAGGCCGACGGGCGATTGACGACCCGTAAAAATTCTTTCTGAACCGCTCCGACTTTTTTCCTCCTAAGAGGGGGTGCCGTGGGTGCTGGCTCCGGGGCTCGGATCTTTTGTGCTTTCTGAGTCCCAACCTTGTTCCGTTCAACACCTTCTCGGTAAAGAATAGGCTCGGGCTCTTTTCAGTAGACAGCTGCCTCGGGTTGAGTACGAGTCCTTGCTTTTTTTCTCTCACCGCCCCGGCAAGCTTCCTTCCCCACCCTTCCCTGACCCTTGTTTGTTGGGCCATCCTGGCCAATTCTCTTTCTTCCCCGTTCTTGGTCACCCCCTTGGGTTGACCTCCAAAAAAGAGGGCAATTTCTACATCCTCTCTCTTTTCACCTTCTCCTTTTTTTGTTTTTTTTGAGGATTATGTTACGATTGCAATCTCTTCCTGAACAAGTTGAAGGACGTCGCTTTTCCCGATTGTGCCCAGTACCCCCTTCCCCAACAGGGTCATGTTCTTTTGTCCCCGCCAGATTAAGGGCGGTGCCTATCCGTGCACCCCCCTCCCAGACATCCGGATGTTAGATCTTTCTGTGTCCCCCCAGCTCTCGTTCCTTTCGGAAAAGGATGGACCTTTTGGAACTTTTTCGTTTACAGACCAGCTCATGATTTTTTTTTCACCCCCCCCTAGTCGGCGCGCGGCTTCGTTTTCTTATCGGCGTCGCGGCGGGCCTTTTCATTTTAGTTCCCTGTGCCCTTTTGGCCCGTCTTGCCGGCCTTGCCCGTGATAGGCTCTTTCTGTTCCGCCCGACTTTTCGTGATCTGACGTGCCACTTCCTGCATTGTGGCTCTGGGGGGTTGTTTTGCACGAACTCCCAAGCGTCTTTGGATCCGAAACTTATCGTTCCTCCCCCCCACACACCAGATTTCTCGGTCCCCTTGCAACTACTTTCCAGGGATTCGTCGGGGGAAGGGACCCCTTAGGCCTTTCCCTACTTGGTAATTCTGTTTGAAAATGTACCGTCATTGTCACTAATTTGGAACCGGTCGCCCCCACAAAGTTTTCCCCCCCTTTTGTTTCCCATTTGGATCCTTTTCGCCCCATTTCGCGGCCAGAGAGATACTCTCTTTACCCTCCCGGTAGGTAGGACATTCCTTAGGGAAGATTCCTTCGTCCATACACCAGAAAAGCGAAACTTGCCACCCTTGAACTCCTCCCCATGGCTGACGTCACACGAGGACATTGAGTGTTTCCGGCACCCCTAGCAAGTCCAATCCTAAAGTCGGATTGTTCTTGTACTTCCAGGGCGTTGTACGGCTTTGTTTGCAAACGCCCCATGCAGATCGGTACCTTGTCGTTACTTGCCCGTGACAACCTTACCCTTAAGGTCGGCCCGTGTCTTTTGGCAACGGGTCCTGTCCTCTTTTCCCCTTTTGAACGGACCTTCTCCCCCTCCCTTGTGCCACCCCGAGTGACTTACCGGAGTACTTCTTTCCTATGGGATCGGCTGGACCCTTGCGTAGTGTCCATTTTTCTTTTCACACGTGTGCAAGACCTCTCTTTATCAGCGGGAGCTGAACTACCCACGCCGCCTTACATATATTGGCTCAACCCTTTTTCGAAACCCCCTGGAACCGACCCATGATCGGCCCAACCCCGCCCCTGTCAGTGCCCTGAGTCTCAGTCAGTTCGGGGCTTTTCGAAACCCACAAAGCCTTTAGCCGTCCTATTTCTTTTGGTTGACTTACTAAACCTGCCTGACTTCCCCGGAACGGTTCCCCGTTTTCTATTGCTTTTTGCTCTCGTGTGAGGGGCTTCTTCGATTTGGCCTGTGTCAGAAGAACGTTCTTACGGGGAGGTCTGTCTCACTTGTGAAGCCTACCCTGTCCTTTCCGGTTTTGAAGATCTCTTTCTTTTCTTCTTCTTGTTCTTGTCCTGGATTGCCTCCAGCAGATGAGTCAAAGTCCCCCCGACAGTCCTCCTTTTTCTTCCAGTGAGGGGGGGACGTCGTTTCGTCCGGTTTCCCGGAGAGGATCACCCCCAGGCACGTGAACTCTCTCTTTTCCCCCCTTCCCTTTCCCCCCCCCTTTTTTGTTGAAGATGTTTTACTCATTTCCCGCTTGGCGGGCGCATTCTCAGAGCCGGCCAGTTTTTTTTTGAACCCCGTGAACCTCAAACCCCAGTAACGTACTTAAATTATTCCCTTCCCCGGGGCCCCCTCTTTTCCCGTTTCCCCCCTCCGCCCAAAGAGGTCAGTCCTTCCACCTGTCAATGGTGAGGAGGAAGATAGACAAAGGCCAACCAGGCCGTTTCTGGGGGGGGGGGGGTGGGGGGTGTTTTTCCTTTGGCTGGTCCTTTCTGGACCCATTGCCGTAGTTTTCTCCAGCCCAAAGGCGTGTTTATGTGATAGTCCTTTCTTTCCGGAACCCTTCGTTTGTTTCGATATTCCCAGTCCCCTTCCCCCCCCGTTGTTATGTCCTCAGTGGTTTCGAAGGCACCCGAGTTTTCCGGAACATCGGTTTCGTTTTTGCGTGGTCTGAAGTGAGGATTTTTGTTTGGGCGCTCCCCTTGTCTGTGGCATTTGTACTGGTTGTTCTGAAAACTTCTTGATGTTTGTGTCCGGCGGGCTCTTAATAGTTGCGCCGGGTCTTCTTGAAGTAATTCGCGATTTTCTGGCCCCCCCCCACGGCTGGGTTGGTAATTCAACCTTGCCTGATCACAATTTTTTCCCCTGCCCTTGATCAACCTTTATGGGTTCTTTGGTGTTGGGACTCTTTCTAGGTCACCCTCTGGGGTGTCCCCCCACCAACCGGCGTGACTTTTCATTCCGTTGGACCGTTTTTGTCATGACGTTACAAGGGTCCACGCTTTTTCTGGAGTTGCAGGAAAGAATTTTGTAACCTTGGTTCCCTGGCAAACGCAGACCGTTACCCATCTTCCGGGCGTTGACACGAACTTGCCGTACGGTCCTCCAACCGATTTCCCCCCCCCCCCCCCCCCCCCCCCCCACCATTTTCTTGATTCTCCTGTTGATTTCTTGCCCACACACGCATGGCGGCGTTTTCTCCCTCGATTGGCAAAAGAACAACTTCCGAATGTTTTTTGGTTGCTTGACCCCGCCCGGCCGAAGTCCCTTTTGCACCGACCGCTTTCCTCCCTTCCTCTTCGGGGCCCACCTTTTGTTCGATCCAATTTCAAGCACGGTTACTGGTGAACCGTTTTTTTGCCTTCTCCCCCGTCATCTTCGGTTCACCCATTTCCTTTTGGTCCAATCTGTTTGGGAGGTTTTGGTCTTCCCCCCAGGGCGGCATTGACCCCACTCCCATCACGTCCCAGGAACCCTGCCGATTATCCAAACCCCCAACCCCCAACTTGGATTTGCGGGCCGAAACCACCCCCACCCCCCCCCAACGATGCGGTGTATTGTGTGTGTTTTTTTGTTTTTGGGTTTTGGTTTGTTTCTTCTGTTTGGTGTTGTTTTTTTATTTTTTTTTTTCTTTTTTTTCATTTTTTTTTGCCCCCCATTGTTTTTTCCTTTTTTTTTTTTTTTTTTTTTTTTTTTTTTTTTTCATTTTGGCTTGTTTTGCCCTTTTATTTTTTTTTTTGATTTTTTTTTTTTTTTTTATTTATACTTTTTGTTTTTTCTTTCTTTTTTTGTTGTTTTTTTTTGTTTATTTTTTTTGCTTTTTTTTTTTTTTTTTTATTTTTTTTTTATTTTTTTCTGTTTTAGTGTTTTTTCGCCACACCCCAGATGGTCTTTCAGTTCCAGTTCGTGGGACTTTCACCATCTACAACGGCCAGGCGGCGGACGTCCTTTTCTAGACAAAGCGTTAGCTTTGATAAGACCATCCCCAAAATTGGTCTGGCACAGTTTTTTTTTTCTTTTTACCCCTGATCGAAGATGACTAGCCCCCTTGATGAGAGGCTCGGCCACCTATTTCTTGGGGTTTTCTGTCAGGCATCTTTCCCGTCGTTTTGAAATCTGGTTCCGTTGCAAATCTCTTTTTCGGTGAGTTCTCGTGAACGCGCCCTTGGGCGTTTCTTAGGACGATCTCACCGCCTGACTCCTTTTTCCTCCACATCCTGTCGTTTTTTGTGGTAAGGTTGCTGTGCAAATCCCCCTTTCTTTCCTCGTCCCGTATTCCCCCAGTTTTGGCGAAAAAAGCGTCCCCCCCCTTGAACCATCTCTCTCTTTTTTCTTCCCTTGTGTTTGGTTTGTTGGATATCATGGTCGGTTCTTTTTAGGCACAACCCTTTTAAGCCACCCTTGGCGCGGAAATTTTGTCCCCTTTTACCCTTTCACCACCCCCGGGAACGCATTTTGTACCGAAGACCTCCGGGTTGTGCTTCCCCTAGTGCCATTTTTCCCTGTCCGCCATTCCTTTGGATGTAGCGATCGACCGAGACGGATCCTTCCAGACAGGACTCTTTTTCCAAGGCCACGTTTTTTCCGTCTTCCCCCTCACACCCCCTTCCAACCTGCCAGAGAAGCCGAGAGTGCTCGCCCCCTCGTCCCCCCTCTCCTCCTGTCTTTTTCCTTGCATTTCTTTTTTTCCCCTTCCGGTGACCTTCTTGTTCCCCGGCTGAGAGTCTCTCCCTTTTCCGGTTGCTCTTTTCTGTAGCCCCCCTTTGACCCCTGCATGGCTATGTTGTTTGGTCCTCACGCAACCTCAGCTTCATTTTTTTTCCCCACCCCCCTCATGTCTAATAACAATTCTTCCTTCCAGAAACCCCTTTCCGCCGGCTGTGCCAAGTTTACTTTTCTGCTCTTCCTTGGTTGTAATCCCGACCCCCCCCGACCTGGCAGACCCTGCTCTTTACGGTTTTTCCGGAATTCTTGCCCCCCGTCAATTCTTTTAATTGGGATATTGGACCCATGGTTTCCACTTCTTTGATCTTTTTGCTTCACCCTCTTTCTCCGGAACCCTTGGACTCTTCATCCGGTCCCGACCCCCCCTCCCCCGTCGTACCCTGCATCTCTGTTCCCCGCGAATTTTTTTTTTCCTTACGCGAATTCTTTGGCACCCCTCTTGAACCATTCAAACATAAGAAACTTGAGCTTGCTCTTTGTTTTGGCGTGCCGCACCCCTTTCCCTTTTCAATTGGTCCTGGGCGGTTCGTTACATGCCATGCGGGCCTTAAGGTCGGCTTGTTTCAAGTTGACCCCCTTGTCAGTCCTTTTCCACGGACTTTCTTCACCGCCCTTTGGGCAAACCCCCACCTATTGAACGTGAGGCCGTCATTCCTTTTTACGGCGGGCCCTGTTTTTTTTTTCAGGTTGCTTTCACCAAAATCTGTTTTTTTCTCCCCTCATTGAGGCTCCTGAACGCGAACCGCGCCTCTTTCCTGCCGATCACCCTTTTTGCAACCTTTTGCAAAGTAACCTTTATTTCGCTTTTCCCGAGTCCAGATCCCCCCCTTCTTTCATTCCCGTTTTCCTGCCCCTGTCACCAAGGGCGTCAGCCGCTGTTCGTTTTTCCCCCTTCATATAGACGCCGCCGTGTCTTTTTTTTTTCCGTGTCCCTGAGTTCCTCCCCTTTGATATCGGTTTTCCCCCCCCCCTTTTTGTAAGACCTTCCCCACATCCTTCCATTCAGTAGTGTGTTTGACCTATGTTTAAGCCGGGCCCCTTGATCGGTTTTTGATCTCTTTTTTTCTCGTTTTTTTTTCCTCTTGTCCTTCACAGCAACTGTTTTTAAGAAGACCCAAAAAGCCGAGCTGTCTCTCTTTTACCCCTTTTCTTTCGGGCTCGAGCTGTTCTCCCGTTTTGAAGATTGGATCTTCTTATATTTTTTATCAATCTTTTTTTGTTTTGTGTTGTATGTCGGTTTTCTTTCTGGCCTGATGTCCTCATTTCTTGGAGGTCAACCCTCCCCCAAATTTCACCGGTCCTTTTGAAGTCATAGGTCTTCCCCATTTCGGTGTACCCACCACCCCCCCCTTTTTGGACCGACTCCCTTTCCCCCCCAAATAGGACCGATCTTCTATTAAAAGCCCCCCTTCCTTTGACCTGATTCGAACCCCCGCCATGTAACCCTCCCCCCATGTCCCCCCCCCGACCAGAGAAAATTGGAATTGGGGTAGCTTGCGATGTTTCAACCCCGGGTCCCTCTATATACTGCCCCCTTTACCCGGTTTTTTTGCGATAGGGAATTTGCAGGCCCCCCCTGCCCCTTGAGCCCTCTTATATTTACGTAGACAACGCGGCGGACCTGCTTTGTTTTTTTAGAAGAGCCCCCCCCCCATTCTTTTTTACGGCCTCGGTTTTCTTTTTTTGTTCTTTTTGACTGAATCTGATTTTTGGACCCGATTTCTTTTTCGTTCCTTGCGGTCCCTCCTTTTTTCGATTTTTTCCTCTTTCTTCTCGTAGGACGAGTGGTTTTTTGGGGATTTGAAGAGACTGAGTTTCCCCGGTGAACGTCCCCCCCCCCGCTTTTTGACATAACCACCTTTTGAATGTAGCACCCCCCCCCCGGGGGTTGACTCCGGATCCTTTGCCGGAATTCTTCCCCCACTTTTGGAAACCCTTTTTCCCTTTTCCGTGGTAAGGTGGACTGACTGTTCGGTTTTGGACGTGGTTCTACGCCTGATAGATTTTTTTCCTGTCCCTTGTGACATCCCCTCACCCGCGAACCTTGAACATCGGTGCAGGTTTCTTGTGGGTTTGCCGAACACGCCCTGCCCCTTGCCCCCCTCACCCCCCCTCTTTGGATTTAATTTCTCACTTTTTAGGACAAGCATTCGCGCCTTGCGCATCGATTTTTTCCCCATGATCTTGGTCTTTGAATCGCGTGTATTTGTCTTTCCCGCCTTGTGACTCTAATGTCCTCTTTCACCCGTTTACTTTTTTTACCTGCCTCTCAACCCCTGTGTTCCCCTCCCCAGTTCCAGAAAGGGGAACGTTACTCGTTTTTTTCTCGGACCCGCTTGGTTACCTGTAAAGGTCCTCTTCTCCCCCCCCAGGTGCGTGTCCCATTTTCCCAAACTTTTACCGCACTCTCTCAACGGGCAGGTTGGCTTTGCCCCCAGCTTCTTTACTTTTCTCCCCCCCCCCCCTGTGAAGTTCTAACTTTACGACCAACCTCTGAATTGGCCGCCCACCCCCCCCCCCAGAGTCCTGGTCCCTTTCGGCCCAAATTTGTCCAGTTCCGTCCACCATCTCTCATTTTCTGAACGATCGTTTTTTTCCCCCTCGCCCCCACGAAGGGCACGATTTTCGTGGATTGGCCTTATTGACCCAGGCGACGGCTTTTCCCTCATTCTTCCCCCGATTCCGGCGCCTCGGTGATGAGGGCCATCAGATCTGGCCTTTCTGTCTCCGGCACAATTTTCCCCCTTTTTCAAAAAGTCTGTGTCGGCCAAGCCTGCTCGTGGTTTTTCGATACCCTCCCCGTCCATTTTGGGTCGTAGGTCGTGCGCCTTTTTTATTCAGCTTCCTGGATCCCTTCCACACATGCCGGGGTTTTTGGGTCCAAGGTTTTTTTTCCCAACCCTCTGAAGCGTCCCTCCCCGTTGTAATACCAAGCGCAATCTCACCCCCCCCCCTATTTTTCCTCCCCTACGTGTTGTTGTTTTATTTTTTTTTTTCCGACGTCTTTCTGATTTCGATTTTTCCCTGGCCACCACCCAACGTTTCCCCCCACTTGAGCCTCATTTACCCTTCACACCTGACCCCCCCTTCCCCCCCCTGGGGATGTTGTCGCTTTCAGGTTTTTTTTGTGAGACCCCCGTTGCCCCCTTTCAGGTTTACCATTTCGATATCATTTTTTTTTATTTTTGTTAGAGTATCGTCCCAAATGTTCCCCCTCTGATTTGCTTTTCCTTCTTTGTTGACAACGGAAAATGTTCCTGCCTTTCACCTACAAACAACGATTCGTCCGTATCCCCCTTCTTCCGTTTCTCGTTTTTTGAGTGATTTCTGAATGTCTAAGTGAGTTCGACCCTTCAACAGATTTTCGTCCGCTCCCAACCGAAGTAGGGGACGGATTTTCTTTTGAATAGTTCGAGCGCCCCTTCAAAGCCTTGGTCCTTATCTTGTCTTCCCTTCTCCACATTAAATGTTTCTTTTCTGTTGGTTCGTTCTGGTGCGTACCAACTTTCAAGGGATTG
>Ga0179593_1347580_pt1 | contig 11318 bp, 17 predicted proteins | sample CZODoug2_1_08_16_FD_185931 | JGI IMG/M metagenome (GOLD analysis project Ga0179593, IMG submission 185931) | Vadose zone soil fungal communities from Angelo Coast Range Reserve, California, USA - CZODoug2_1_08_16fungal (PacBio error correction) | ecosystem: Environmental > Terrestrial > Soil >... | reverse complement strand
AGGTTCGTGGCGTCTACCTGTTCAATTCCCCCCCCCTCTTTTTTTTCCCCCCCCCCTTTCTAATCTTTATTTTTCACGATTTTATTCACCGCGAACCCCTTTTCCCCCCTTTTTCAAGTTCCTGGGTTGCCTTCTTTTCGCCTAATACCGTTCCCCGTTTTTTTTGTTCTTAATTCTTTGAGTAAGACCCACTCCCCCGCAGTTTTGTGGCAATCTTTTCTTCCCCAAACCTTTTTCCCACTCTCCGTTCCCCGGCTCTTGGTTTTTCCCTTGTTTCCTTACGATTTTTTCTACCAGATGATACCTGCATATTGTGATGCACATTTCCTATAACACCCTCCCCTTCTTGGTGTACTGTCCTTTGGGTGCTTTTCTCCCCCCCCCCCCTCGGAGGTTCTTGCCAATTCAGGCTCTTCTCTGTTGAACTTGTTAACTGACAACCTCTGTTTTTCTCCTGGTCAAACGGAATTCTGTCCTTCCGTTTCCCCCCCCACCACCTACTACGAATGCCTCGTTCCTTTTTCCCCCCTGGCCCCCCCTCGTTCAAGTGGACCAGATACCTGATGTTTTTTTTTCTTGTTTTTTTTTGAAACTTTCCCGCAAGCGACCCCCCCCCAGTGTGCACTATCTGGCTATGACTTTTTTTTTTTTTCGTCCAATTTTCCCTTCTCCCCTTTTTTCACCGTCCCCCTCCGCGTTTTTTCCCCCAAAGCGTTCCCCGTTGTTTGTATTTTTGCGCACTCGCCCCGTTTGTTGCGGCCCCCTTAGGATTACGGCCTGAGTTTTTCTGGCATTCCCATTTTCTTTTTTTTCCGAAATACCTTTTCCGCCATTATTTTTTTCTGCAGGACTCTTCCCCCCTACCACCTCATTTATCACTTTTCCCCCCCAATGCCCCGTGCATCCCTGGTTGATAAGTGAAAGTAATGTATACCCCGGGCTTCCCCTTCGGCCCTCTTTCTCAATAGCTCCGGCATCATCGCGCCGCCCCCGGCAGGCTTTTCTTCCACCTATGGTTTTCGCCGGATCACCCCTCGTTCAGCCCCCGCGCCCGGACCCCTCAGTTTTATCAGACAAGCCACTCGGACGAACTTCCTTTCCCCCCCCTCCCATTGTTGGGTTTTTCCTCCTCAATTTTTTTTTCCGCCGGTTCGTTTTTCACCGGATAGATCACTGTCTCTTTCCACCCGTGCCCGAACCTTGCTGCCGTAAAACTGTCCCTCCTTTTTTAATTGGTCAACAGGATACGTCGGCTCCCCCCTCTTCTCTTTCCCGGCATGCGGTCTCTTTTTCCTCGCACCTTCCGTAACCGCCCGACCCAGCCCCCTGAGGGCCATTTACAAGCCAGTCCCCGGCCTCCTTAGTCAATTGGCGTCCCCTTCCCTTCCCGACACTTCGAGTTTGCTTCAGCCGTCTTTGCTCCCCCCTCCCCAATTTCGTTTTCACCACTCAGAACGGTCCGTTCCACCGGTATTCGGTTTGTCCCCTTCTGCACCCACAACCCTCCTTTGTTTCTTCTTCTAATGCCCTTTGGACCTTTCCCCCTGATTTATTCAAGCCGCGCCGCATTTTCAGTTTCCGTCCCTGTTTTGTCCCGCCCTTTCTTGGTGACTTTTGAGGTTTTTGCAGTTACTTCTTTCAAACGTTTTTTGCTCGCGTTTTGCTCCTGTCAATCGATTAAGCCTTTCTGGAACTCTTTCGTCGTCCGTCCCTCCCCCCCTCCCCTGCCAAGACTGGACAGTTTTTAAGCCCCCCCTTTTTGTCCTTCTGCGTTCCCTAATTTCCATTCCGGGCACACTTTTTTCCCCCTCCCGTTCACCCAAGTTGTTTTACCGCCTTTTTTTTCCTCTCTTTCGGAGTGTTATCCCCTCAATGTCTTTTCGGCAGATGAAACGTTGACTGTGGCCCCCCACTTCCCCCTCGGAGGCAATGTCACCCTTCCCTCCCCCCTTTCCCTAGCACAAGTTCCAGCCCAGCCTGATTCTCTCCCCCCCCCCCCACTACCGATCACCCCCCCGCCCCAGATGCCACCCCTTCTTTGTCCCATTTTCCACCCTTTTCCAGTCTTTTTTATTGTTACTCGCTTCACACTTTGCCCGGGGCTGCCTGGACTTCTACTTTGCAAGTGCCATGTTTTTTTTTAGCTGCATGCTCCTTTCTTCAGTTTTGGTATTTCCTCGTCCCAACCCCTTGTTAGGCCTTTCTTCTCCTTCCCCCTTTTTCGGAAACCCGCAATGTTAGTGTTGAATTAATCACCCCCCCCCATTTTGTTGGGCGCACCTTGCATATTTGGTTTTTTCTTTAAGTTCCATGGTTCGGTTCCCCGCCCCCCCACCTTCTTTTTTTTCCCCCCCCAACCCCCTTTCCCCCCCCCCAGTCCATCCACTCCGACTGCACCCCGGGGTGTGACTTTAATCCATTGGACAGTGGTCATTCTTGAAGGACCCCCCGATTTTTTTTCCTTCCTTGGGTAGTGGCGTGTCCCTTTTGACATTTTTTTGCGGTTCCGTTCCACCTTTATTCGTTTCAGAAGACTTCACCTGTCCCATTTATCCTTTCCCCCTTCCCCCCAAAATCGCTTTCTCCCCTATTCTTGGGAGTGATGAAGGGTTAACTCCTCTGTCTATTGCTTTCCCCCAAATCAAGATTATGTATTCTTTTGGAGGTTTTTGAAACAGGACCTTGGAGTCTCTCCCAACCCCTATATTCTCACTCCTAGTTTTTGTTGTTTTGTTTTTTCGTCTGAGATAGTTGGTGCCTGTCTGTTTACTGTCAAACCGGTCCTTGTTGCTCCCAACGTTGTTTTTTCTTCCCCACCCATTGCACCTCCAAACGACAGCTCTGGTTCACGACCATCACTTCCCTTCCCCCCCCACCCGAGGTTTTCGTTTTCTCGTGGCGGTATGACTCTCTCCAGGTGTTCAGCGGTTTTTTCGATGTTTATTTTCTTTCTCATGACAAGTGGAAGGTCCCCTGCCACCCCAATTTCCCCACTTTGGGGCACTCCCACAACATTTTTTGCTGGATTGTGTTCTTCCCCTCCCGGCCTGTCAACCCCCTCTTTCCCAGCCACATACACCCCTTTATTTTGTGCAGTTGGTCCCTTCTTTCTTGGCGGTTGGCGTTAAATGCTCCCCCCCTCCCCCCCCCTTCATGAATCAGGTCGCCAACCCCCTTTCACTTTGCAATTGCCCCCCACTGGGACATTCCCTTTCTTTTCCTGTTGCTCCCATGCTTGTTTTTCCCTGTGCGTTTTTTTCTACCCCAATTCCTTTCCAGGTGTTGTTACGATTAGTAGTAAAAACACCCAACCACTGAAGCTTAGTATACTTCGACGCTGCGGACTGCTCCCACTTTCTTCGTTCCTTTCCAAAGACGAGTTGTTTACTCCACAGATAGTAAACCCCACCCTTATCTTTTTCCCAGTTTTCCCCCCCATGGTCCACCTTTACTGCTCTCTCCCTACTTGTGCCCTGTTGCAGTGGTGATCGGTCTGCGTATTCGCGCGGCGTTTCTGAGCCGCCTTTCGATCTTTTGATAGTTCCTCCTTTTAAATCCCTAGTTGTTAATTTTCCGTTTTTCCCTTAACATCTGCGAAACACGTTTGATTTTCCCATCCCCCCTCGCTTCTCTTTACCCTGAGGGGTAAAATACCTGTTTTTTCTTTTTCTTTTGCAAACCCTCTTGCCCCTGTTCATGAATATTGTCCGACTGATTCCCTGTCATTCCCCCTCCCTCCCACTTTGTTTTCAAGATTATCTGTCATGCTCCGAAATCGCCGCAAGGGTCTGTCCCAATCTCTTTCCTGGGAGGCACGATGAACTCCCAACACGGTCCTTTTTTTACCGATCTGCCCGCCGGCTGTCTCTCCCGGCCCAATTTTTTTTCGCTGGACAGCCCGGCCACTGTCCCCCTTCCTTCCTGCGTGATAATTTCTTTTTCAGTTCTCCCCCCCTTCCCCTGAACTGCCCCCCTCCTGACCTTTCTTGGGCTTGGCTCTGCCTCCCTGTCAGAAAGCTGAAGCCGACCTTGAGTTTTTGAAGAGTTGAATTTCACACCTCCCGATTTTTAGGGCCTCACTCCCCCCCATGGTTGGAAGTTCTCCTTTTCCCTTGAATCGTTTTAGGTTCGTTTTTTTTCTCACCCCGAGTTTACTGCTCGAATGCCGGCTTTATTTAATTTCTTTTTCTTGGGCTCTTTCCTGCCTGTTGCGTCGTGCTCTGGCCTTCTCCCCGGACTGAGAGATCTGATACGTTCGAGGGTTACAAATTTCCCCCCTTCACCGTTTTGTCCGTTTCCTCCGTTTCGTCCCTTTTTTTATGATATATCGTTTTTTCCCGCCCACCCGGAGGACCTTTGGTGCACCCCCCTAAACCCCCTCGCCTTTGGTGGGGCGTTTTCCCCTTCAGTTCGTTCCTGATGCTGGGTCCTGGACCCTCTCGCTACGGTCCTGGGTAGATCCTTTCCGGCGGGGAACGATCTTTTCCTCATTCACTGCTTCTTCCTTGGGCCTTGGTACCTCTTTCCTGTACCCTTTGTCCTCCCGTGATGCCGGATTTTTGTCCTTTTTCCCTTTGGACTTCTTCAGCAGATGTCTCCCGCGGTCTCTCCCAGGAACTTACTGATCTTTCCCTTTTTTCCCCAGCTTTGCTCCGGGCCCTTTTGATTTTTCTCCCCAATCTTTTCTGTGAGACTTAATGCCGTCCCTTGGTGCCGCTTTTTTTTTCTTTTTTCTATGTTTCCTTTTTTGTTTGTGCGCCCCCAGTTTTCCTCAGGAAATCAAGCGGGCTCTGAGCCCTCCTGCCCAGGTAGGGTAGGTTACTTAGTTGCCCCCCCCAACCACCTTTCCCTTTTGGCCCCCAAACCTGGGTCCTTTTGCGACCCCCGAAGTTTCCTGAAGACCCCCCCCCCCCGTGGCATGCGCTTCGCTTAGCCCCCCTCTCTCCTTGTTGGCCCGAATGTCTCAAATCCCCTGTGCTCGATTCTTTTTTCCCATCAATTTAACGTAAACCCCCCTACACCTTTTTTCTGATCGTTTTGAAAGTTTCACCCGCGCTCTTCTGTTGCAATTATTTTTTTTTTTCCCGGAGAACCCTTTCTTTTCCGGTTCCACTTTTTTTTCAACCCCCTTCTTGTCCATGGAATTTTCCCAGTACGAATCATCGGTCCCTTTTTACCCAATCCTCATCCTTCTATTCCCCGGCGCCCCCAAACTTACCACGTTTCCCTCCCCGAATTCTGTCGCTTTTATTCGACACATGTGCACCCCCTTTCTCATTTTTATTCAAGGTGAAATCGTCGCAGGAACATGATCGGTTAAGTTTTCCCCGTTTTTTTCGTCCCCCCAGCTTTATGACCCCCACCCCCTTTTATGTCTTCTCCCTTTCGTGTCTTCCTCAAAAGCAGAATTTTAATGCTTGCTCGGGTGACTTCTTAATTGAAGAGACACACCTACTTCAAGTTCTCGGGATTTTCTTTGTTAGTTTCCCCCCAACTCGCGTTTTTTCACCCCCCTCCCAAAGATACTGACTTCCTCTTTCGGTTTCTGCCACCGGTCTGGCTCCGGTCTGGACCTCCCCTTCTTTTCTTTTCCCAAGTCCTCCGTGGGTGGTTGTCACCGGCTTTGGTTTCTTTCTTTACAGAACCGTTTGATGGGGCTCTAACCCTTTTCTTTTGACTTTTTTCTCCAGCGATCCAATCCATTCCCTCCCAGTCCTTGGGCGGGCTTTCGCCTACTTACCCCCCGTCCCCCCTCTCCTCCCACCCTGATTTGACTTTCAGGCGCCTAATCATTTCCCCTTTGGCTCCCCCCCTTGTACAATTTTTCCGATCATGCTCGGGTCTGTTTTCCTGATTCCCCCTGACAGAGATGTGGTTTTGGGAAATATGTGCTGGCTTCCCACTTTCGATCACCCCATAAGATGAGTTCTTCAATTCCCTCGCCATCTGAGTCTTCAATCCCCCTTGCGTGCCTTGTTTCTTCTTTCCCCCTCTTGCGCCTTTTTGAAACTGGACACGCCCCCCCACACTTCAGTTTTTCTCCTTTTGAAAACAGACTAATCTTGTTCCCTGGAGCTTTTCTTCCCCCAACTGTCGTTGTTCAAAGCGTCCCCGGTAAACTGCGTTTACCTTTCCCCCAGATCTAGGCGGTTGAGCACATTTTTCCCCCCTTCCATCTTACCTTCCGAAAGATCCCCAGCGTCGCCTTCCCCATGGTTCGGTGTTCACGATTCCTCCCCCCCGGTTGGCTTTTACCTTGTTTTTTATTTTTGCTTCCTTTCCTTTGCTTTTTTTGGTGCTTTTGGAAACTGCACTTTCGCCCGAATTTCCTGTCCCCCAAATTTCTTCGGCCGGTTTTTTCAATTTTTCTCTCTCCTGATGACAGTAAGGTCCCGGTTTTCCTCTTAAGAAACCCTCCCTTGTCACCCACTTTCTTGTTCTCCCCTTGTCACTGGAGACGTACAACGTTGCCAAGATATTTTTTCCCTACAAATTTTCTTTGCATTCAAGTTTTGCTTTCTCGTCCCTTTTGGACAGAGGGCCCCCATATCTTCTTATGTGCCCGTTATCACCCTGTTTTTTCCAAGAAAGCGGGATTTTGGAAAGCCGTCTTCTTTCTTTTCTTCGGGACCCATTCACATTCAATTGCCCCCTACACGGCCCTGCCTCCCCTGTCTCTTTTGCTGTTTTGGTGCACGCCATCACGACCAGGGAAAGAGGCTTCCCCCCTGAAGAACCGTCTCGGTTCAACTTGCCCCCCTTCCTTTTTCCACTTTTTCCCAGGCTCCTGGACCTTGGTATCAGATCGTATCTTGTCCTCGGTCGTCGATGTTCACGCGCCACAGCCATCCCTTCGACCAGTCCCCTTTTTCATTGCAAGAAGCCGGCCCTTCCTACTCGTCACTTTTTGCTCCACCCTGGCATCGAACCTTGATTTTTTCCGTGTCCTTTTCTTCTTTCTTTGTTACTACCAGTTGTTTTAAAGTTCTCCCCAGGTTAAAACCCCGCTGTCTTCGTTCGCTCTGCTCCCTTGGGGTGCCCCCGATTAAACCAGGCATGGCTTGCGATTAATGCCTGTGTGGGGCCGGGTGATGCATCTCTTTTACTTTTTTTTAGGCAGCTTGTCGTGTCTTCTTTCCCCCCCCTCCGTTTTTTTGATGGTTTTTTGCATATCGGAACCCACGCCGTGTGGCTACACCCCAGGGGGCATGACTCCCTCCTTGGGACTTCCTTTTTCCTTCCCTTTCCGCGCCTCTCATGCTGCCCGCGTTTTGTCTTTTTTTAATTTCCCGTGCTCGCTTCAATATTTTGAATAACAGTCCCGTGCCGTCGAACGCCCTCAGGGGTTCCTTTTTTTCCAAGATGTAATAGATGGCCGGTTCCTTTGGTCTTTTCCCCCCCCCTTCACCCGTTGTTCCTTTTTTTTCGTGAAGGTCCACTCCCTCGGCTTTTTGCCAGTGAACGCCCCCTCTCGAAGGCATCCATAGTCGGTGTGTTTTTTTTTTTATGATTCGGGTTTTCCCCCATCCCCCACCGCAAAAGTGGATGACCCTACGTGCCCCCCTCCCGTACCCTTTGTTCCATTTGAGTTGATCGTTTTTTCCTTAAATGTTCTGGGCTCGTCCTTCTTCCCCTCGAAGTGCTTTAATTAGTTGTGATCGGCAGAGACTTCGCTTCAGTTTTTGGTTTTCTCCTCTTCAACCCCCCCTGGAGTCGCTTTTTGAATTCCAAACCTTGCGTTGTTCTGCAGGCTATTTTTTTCCCTTTGGTCTTTTTTTTTCCTTTGCTTAATGGAATTTTTTCAATGATTCCCCCCCAACCATTCAAAGCCAGACCCCATTCCTCTTACAACAACATTGTTTGTCGAGGTTTTTTTTCCTAATTGGCAGTCTTCTTAGGTCCATTCCCGCCATTTTTGTTCGTGCATTGTGAAATTTTTCAAGTTAACACCTTTTACTTCTCAGTTCAAGCCGGTGTCCCCCCTTTCACCACTGTCGGTTTTCCTTGGATAAGCCTTTTTCGTCTGGAACTTGATTGGATTACTCGATTGTTCCCTCTTTTTGTCTAAACTTTTCTTTTTCCCTTGTTGTGCACCCCCAGGCCAAGGGGTCCGGTCACCATCCTTTCATACGGTTGGTGTTAGCCTTCGATAGTTTTTGGTTTCCGCTCCCCTGGGCCTTGGTGTTGCACGCCGAGGACGCTCCACCGAGGGTTGGAAACAGACCCCCCCCCCTTACTAAGAACCTTTCTTTTTTTTCCCAGGCTTTTCAAAGAATCCATTCCAGTATTCCTTTGTCCCGACCTTCTTTTTTGAGCCTCCTTTTCCTGGACCAGTCCTGGTCGCTTCTTTTTCCTTGCGGGTACATTTTTTCAATGTTTTTTCAATACGGAGTTCCCAACACACAAAGTTTGTCCTCCGAAAACCTGCCTTTTTTTTTATCAGGTGTCCTGTCTTTGCCGAGAATGCCAATTTTCCCTTGGCCACGTGTGGCCATCCATTTCACCCTCGGATCTGTTTGTGCGCTTTTTTTGGATTTTGTTCTTGAAGTGGGTTTTGCTTTCAGGTCAATGCCCTTACCCCCCCCTCACCATCTTGACTAAGCGTGCAACCCTACCGGTCCTTTTTTCTCCCTTTGACTTTTACCGTTCCCCCCCCCTACACATTGAGTGTGTTTCCGCGGAGGTTCCCCCCGGCCCCATCACATCCCCACCTGGTTTTTTACAGAGGCTAGGGGGGAAAAACCCCCCCCCCCACAACTCTGAAAGCGATATCTCTCTGAGGTGCTGTCCTGACGATTAACTTTTCTCCCTTTGCGGTGTCCCCTTTTCCCCATGGTTTTTAAAGTCAAGACTTGTGTTACCCAATTTTGTCCCTCGTCAACCATCTGTTCTCATGCATACCCGTTTCGTGAGGTGGTCTGCGTAATCCTGATTTTGGCTTTTTTTGCGTATTGCTGCCTTGGTTTCTTTTGGGCTTTTTCGTTTCTCTCCCTGGTTGCTGGAAACGCTAATTGTTCCACCGTCCCGTCCCCCTTTTGAACCCCCCCCTGTTGATACGGCCGGCACCTTTTCCCTTTATTACAGGCGGGAGCAGTAGGGACTGATTTTTTCTTCAGGTCCCCCCCTGTGGGCATTTTCTTCCGAGAGTCCCCTTCATACCCAATTCTTTTTCCCACTTCAAGCTGGCACTAGTTTCCGCCCGACCCTGGCCGAAAGTTTTACCCCGTCAACGGACCCCCATGACCCATTATACCCCCCCGTTGGGCGCCCCGTCTGCTGACCCTGGAGTTTTTTTTGATCTTTTCCAAAACCCCTTCACCGTCGAGCTTTTGTGACAGCATCTGGTTGGGCTCCTGCTGGCCCGAATTTTTTGTGCACAATGCAGCTCTTCTTTGCTTACTCCTTTCCACCGGTATTTTATCCAATCCTTGACCCTCTGGAGGTCTTGCTGTCAGTGAAAACATCCCAGGTCCGTTAGATTTTTTACTGCCTTTCAAACTTTCAAGAGTTTTTTTAGACCCAGGTTTTTTCCTGGGAAATTCCCCTAGCCGGGTTCGCCCCCTCGTGGGATCCCCCACGAAGTTTGCCTCGCCATGGTGTTTTTCAATCACTCGTTGCTTTGGTGCTCGTCCGTCCGGTTTGGATGCGGTTTCTGCCTACTCCCTTCCTTGCTCATAGAAAGCAGAGTTTCCTGGAAATTCTTTTTTTCCCCGAACCGTTTTTTTCGTTTCCCCTCCGTTCGTTTTGTTTTTTCCTCTCCTCCGGTGCCCTTCCCACACCGTCTCTTTGGCCTTCCCCCACCCTTGACATGGCGCGGGAACATGCCATTTTCCTTTTCCTTGATGTTGTTCAATTGGTTTTTCCCCTGGCCCGGGAACCCCTTCTTTTCTCTCCCCTTTTTTTCTTTTTTTTTTTGAATCCCTTTTCCCTGGTCTAAAGAAGTTGATTCTTTCCTCCCCTCTTTCGGAGTCCTTTTGGATATGCGATTTCTATGAGGGCTTTTCCTACCCTCAAGATTCGTGCCTTTGGTGTGCCTGTTTGGCCCGGTTTTTCCCAGGGGATGCTTTTTGGGCACCATTGACTTGTTTTTCTTTTCCTTTCCCCCCTTTTTTTTTTTCGTTTGATAGACAATCGTTTTCTTTTTTTTCACCTTGTCCGCTTCTGTCGTGATACTCCAGTTGACTTTTCAGTAAACCTGGGATATGCGAGGGGCTTTTGTCCGTTTTTCGTTCCTTCAATGTCTCACCAACACGGCTGACCCACTGTGGTCTGTAACAACCCCCCCCCATACCCAAGTCCTCTTTGACACGGCGCCTCTTTGCTCTTTCCATTTGTGCTTTGCCTACCCCCCAACCTGGCCTGAGCTTGTAGTGCCCCCCCCCCCTTTAATTGCTTTTTTTTTTTTCCTCCACCGCGCTTTAATTTCCTTTCAGGGTCCTTTTTTCTTTTAACTCCTCCCCAATTTTTTTCAGTCATTGTCCTGTTTTTTGTGGGGGTGGGCTCTAGACCCCCCCTTGGGGGGCGCGTGGCGTCCGCCGGGTGTTGAGCAGTGGAGGGCCCGGGGGAGTGGGGGGGGGTCTGTGGGACTCTCCTCCCTGTTATCTGGGGTCCGGGCTTTCCCGGCATCTCGGCGGGGTAGGGTTGGGGTTGGGGGGGGCTGTTGCGGGGGTGTGGGGATCCACCCCATCCCAATTGCAGCGCCCCCCTTAAAAATAACACCCTCCACTTACACAAATCCCCCTCTCTTATCACACACCCAAAAAAACCCCAAACACAAAAAAAACACACCCCACTCATCTAACCACAAAAACCAAACAAAACACATAAAACAAAAACCCACCACGGTGCACGTCCTTGCTCCCTTATTTCCCCCACTGGTTTCGTTCCCTCTGTTTTTTTCGTCCCCCCTCCTGTTCAGACTTTTTTTGCGGCCCATGGAATTTTGCACCCAGAACCCCCCCCCCCTCCTACGGTTGCTTTTTTGAAGACCCTTCCCTTACTCTCTTGACCCCCGGTTTTTATTTCCTCCCTCACTTGCTGGGTCATTCTATTATACGCCCCTGTTTCATTTTCCTCACCTTCGCTCATCTGTATAGACTTTTGTCTCCACTTTGCGATCGTCTGCTGTTCGGTTGGTTATTTTTCCCCAACCCCACAGGGCATGGACCTTCTTCAATCAACCCCCTGTAGAATTTAATAGTCGGTTCTGTTTTTAGCGCCCACCCCTCCCCACCTTTCTTTTTACCAGGGGATTAGCGGCCTGTGTTCCCCAAACCTCGTTTTCCAACAGAAGAGGCCAGCGTCTGGCATTCCTTCCG
>Ga0179593_1269703_pt1 | contig 11318 bp, 7 predicted proteins | sample CZODoug2_1_08_16_FD_185931 | JGI IMG/M metagenome (GOLD analysis project Ga0179593, IMG submission 185931) | Vadose zone soil fungal communities from Angelo Coast Range Reserve, California, USA - CZODoug2_1_08_16fungal (PacBio error correction) | ecosystem: Environmental > Terrestrial > Soil >... | reverse complement strand
CATTTCGGCCGCGCCATCAGTCGTCGTCGATCTTTCAAAGATCCTCATTTAGGTCCGTGGCTCCTTTTACTTTGACAAGGTTGTTTCTCTTAGAATTTAATCCTCCTTTTTTCTTTACCCTCAATCCTCACTGTTTTGTTCGAGTTTATTCCGCCCGCCGTGCGGGAAAGAGCCCTCTTCTCTCCCGGTTTCCATGCGACAGTTGTGCTTTTGCAGCTGTTTTTGATCCTGGCTGAGTCAAGAAGATCGGGCGCCTACTCTTTGTGGCCCATTCCCGTCGCGCACTCGAGTTATCCACGTCGATCGCGTTTGGCCCGACATCCCCTCCCCTTCGCTCGCAGCGTTTCCTCATCTTTGTTGGTCGTTGCGTCTTCCAGCCCCAGCGCAGACTAATGATGCCCCGTCCATCTCTCTTGCGCGGCTGTGATTGGTTTTTAGGTTGCCCCTGCCGTGACGTAGCCATACTCGATACGGCACCCCACCTCTCTCCCATTATTGTTGATTTTCGCGTTTTACCATCTGGAGAAAAAGGACCAATTGCTGATAGTCCCTTTTACGCTTCCGTTCCTTCTGCCCAAGATTGCAGTTGTCATGACCCCAGGTGTCTTCCCGGCGAAATGTTTGATTTGAGACCCCCCTCTCTCCCTGATCGAGGTCCGTTACACCCTGTCCTCTTCTTTAGGAGTAACTCGTCCAAGAAGATGGGGGTGAATTCCATTTTCGACTCCTCTCGTCCGCAAGAGCTTAGTTTCGAGATTTCGCGGGCTTCCCCCCCTTCCTTCGTACGGCGCCGACTTGAAAACGGCATTTGACCTTTGAATTACACCCCATTCCACCGTTTTTGCATATTTGGGGGGACCTTCGCGGACCCCCTCTCCCCCGAGGTTTCGTCTTTCCCCCCTCCCCGCCCGGCGTGCACCATACATCGTCCCGACCGGTTGTAGAAGTTTCTACGGGCTGCCCGTTCTGTTTGAACACTCCCTTTTTTCTTTTAGATTAGCCATTTTTTCCCTCGTTCTTTTTTTTATGCCTCACCGCGCGAATCTAGAAAGTCATCTTTCTTTGCACCCTGATGTGCTGTTTCTTATTGAGTTGAATGACCCTTTTCCCCTTTTAGGCACTCTGCCGATTTTTTCTGAGAGTTCCTCAGTCTGAGTAGATCGCCGATCGGTTCCGGTGTGACAGCGACCTCCTTGTTCCAAGTTGCGCGCGGTTAAGCGGTCGAGGCTTTGTTCAGTCACGTATGTTACGGGGGCGGGTTAGCCGGTTGTTCAAGATCCTTCGTTTTTTTCAACGCGCCTCAGATCCCCCTTTCCGGCTAAACGTGTCCTATTTTGACGGCGTCTTTTGCGACCTGTTTGCGTTTTTCCAGAGTTTTTTCGGGCTTGTTATTCCCTTGATAACCCCCCCGACTTCTGTGAACAGGGATTCGCGCATCAGCTTACAACTCAAGTCTGATTTGCATCCCCTCGGTGTAGGTTATTGTCTACGTTTCCCCACTTTTGACTTCCTTCCGGTATGAACTGTGCGTTAGGACATTTTTCCTCAGTCGGCGCTCTCCACGTCGACGCTGAACAGTTTCCTTTCTTTGGTTCACGGCCGCACCTTGGATGTCGAGTCCTTTACCGACCCACGGCCTTTGTTCAGTTTTTTTACGGCCCAACCTCCCTTTTCTTAGTACTTTTTTTCCCAGTTGTCGGGGTATGTTTGGGGTCGGGCCGCCCATCTCAGGCACGCTGCCGGGAGGTCGTTCCCCGGATTGTTTTTTGAAATCAAACCCCTATTTGGTCTCCCTTTTTTTTCTTTTGAACCCGGCGTCCCCCCCTTCCTGTAGCTACCTCCCCCCCCTTTAAGAGGGGAGCCCCCACCTGAACTGCACTCTTGACGAACCTCCCACATCTCTTTTTCTTCCCTTTTGCTTTTTTTTTTCTTCCGGCCCTTTTTCTCTCTTTACTCTTTCCCGAGGAAGTCCGCCTCTCGGACGCTGTGTTATTCAGAACCAGTCTCGTAGTGCTCCTTCCCTAGACCGAAATTTTTGACGGTTTGCCTCCTTCCCATGCAATTCGGCCCTGGAACGAGTTGGTTGATTTCGCAAAGACTTTTTTTTTCCCTCGACTAGGTAGACCTCTGTTCTTTCTTCTATCGCTTTTTTTGGTTGTGTTTACATTCCTCTTCTGACTTGTCTAAAGATGCGGTGCCTACGTCGTTGTCGTGGTGTTTTTCACGGTTGTAGATTGTCCACCCCCCCAGAAAGGTCGGGTTTATAGTTTTCGGCTTTGTTCTCCCTCTTACCGCTTCCCCACATTTTTTTTTAGTCTTTCCTCTCTTTCCGTCGTGGTTATCAGGAATCCTTCCCTCTTTACGACCTTCCCTTGTTGGCGGGCTGAAAGGTCCTACCCCTTTCTTTTTTTGAGTCCTTCAGGTGTTCCCATCGAAGATGCGAGGTCTGCGGCCTTTTTTTCCCTTTTCTGCACCTTTTTCCGTTTTTGGCATCCTTTGGAGATTTCCTTTTCCCCTCCTTCCACTACTATTGATGGCTGATTCTCTTGGGCGGAGGCATTGGTAATTACGAGGCTTTGCGGTTTTTTGCTTTTCTCCTTTTTTTTGGCGTGTGATGGGCTCTTTTCGGATTCCCCCTTTTTTTTCCTACCTTATACGTTTGTTGTTTTTTTAGAGAGCTGACCCCCTAAACCGCAGCCCCACTTCCTTCTCCCCTAATTCAGCCCGGAGCGCCACTTTTTCGCCGCCGGATCCTGTCCGAGAACATGCTTCAAGAGCCCTTCTTCCTCTGTCCCCTCTAAGTAGGACAGTGTTTCCCTAGATTGGAAGCAAAGTGCCCTTCAGCCCGTTCCTTCTTTCTTGACTTTTTCTTGTGTATTCCACCATTTCGCCACGCGAGGCGCCTCTCTTCGTCCTGTATCGGAGACCCCGTCCTCTCGTTCGAAAGAGTCTGGAATCCCCTTCTACCTCCCTCCTACACTTTTGCGTTGCCCTAAGGCTCGTGCCCCCTACTGGGGCGAGTAGGGCTCCAGAGAAACCCCGCTTTCCGCGGACTACCCCTCCATTCGGGTTCCTCTCAACTCTCCCGTTATTTCTCGCCCTCTCCCTCCCCGTCGGCGCCGCCAATGGAAAAGGCGCTTCGATGTCCCCTCTTTTCCGTGAACCTTCCTTCATTTTTTTCACCTTACTCGTACTCGTCGAGGAGACTCTTTTTTTCTTTTTCTGGCAGGTCCGGTCTTTTCATTGTCTGGCGGGACTTTGCCACAACGCTACGGGCGGGTTTCTTTTTGTCGCGTCGCGCGCTTATGGTCTTCTCCCCCCATAGTTTAGTCTTCTTAAGGTAGAGGCTTTCTTCCGACCGTCGGTATAAGCGCGTTGAACTCCCACCATGACTTTTTTGGCGTTTTTCGCTGGTGCCAGTTCGTTGCGCCCCCCTCTTTTTCTTCCCCCCTTTTTTTTGATCACTCTTGAAGGATTGTGGTTTCACCCGACGATATGTTTCTTGGAAAAGCGTGAATTTTCGTTTTTTTTAATTTGCTCCGTCCTACGAAGTGGCAGAGGGCCGAGAGTATTTTTGCAACCCAACACCTTAAGTTTTGTCCCCTACCTTTCACCGTCCCGCCTCCGCTTCTTTGTTTTGGATTAATGCCACCTTCTCTGGGGTTCTTTTTTTTGGGCCTTTACAGCGGACTCTCGTGAGGACTCTGAACAATAGTTATCCTTTTTTCCATTGTCGATTTCTGAGGAACCGCGCTTGCAGGCCTTGTACTTTAATAGGCCCTCTTACTTATCCCGACGAGTCAACAACCTCCCAGGCTGCTTTGTCCCCAAATGTATTGGGCATAACCGCCTCTAGGTCGTTTACCGCTCTGTCCATTTGCTATCGCTCCTTCGGCGAGCAGTTCCTTTTACCTTTGCGGCCCTGCCCCGCTGCCGCCTCCTTGGACCCGTCACACCAGTCAAACACTAGTCTTGTGCCTCTGCCCTTTCTGCGGGGCCGCTTTTCGTTCAAAATCACCCTTTACGCGGCAGCAAATCTGACCAAAGGCGGTTGCTTCTTTCCTCTTCCCCGCGGCCTGCTAAAAAAAGCACCCCTTTCCTTTTGCTGGCCTCCTTTTCCCCTTGACCGATCGGCGCGGTCTTCCCACCGTTTCTTTTCCATAAGCGCGTTGAGCGGTCGCTTCTCCTTTTTTCCAAGTCCTATATTTTTTTCAGACTACTGCCCCGACCGCGGGTTCCCGCTACTACGTGCTAGCGTTGCTTCGTTGAGCCCCCTGTACCCGTTCGCCTGCCGGCGGCAACTTACGCGCTTCTACTTTGTTCCACCCGGCGCTGTCCTGCGGTTTTTTGTTTCCATTCGTACACCCCTTTAGACTCTTCTTCTTTTTTCCCCTGCATTTTTTTTTTTCGTTTACTCTTCCCCCCTCGTGCCTTGTTCCCCTTCGAAGAATTTACGGTTCTTGGTAGGTTTCGAATTCACCACCCCCGGTTAGCAATCTTTCCTCCGTTTGATTGTCTTACCGCAGGACCCTTTCTTTGTACTCCCTCGCGCTTTGCGCTTCTCTTGATTCGCCATGTCAATTCACCCAAAAGCGCCTGTTGTGGGGTTGTGCGATGTACCCGGTCTTCCGCTGACAACCCTTTTTTTTTTGTACACCATTCTCGTGATCCGAGATCTTTGTTCAGTCAGTACAAGGACCCCACAACAGTAGACGGCATGTGACTGGGATTCCAATTCTTTGTCTTCGTGTCAATCAAGCTTTTTAGGAGAGCCTTGAGACTATCGCCTTGTTCCTGTATTTATTTCATGGGAGTACCTCACATCTGTTCCTTTTTCGGTGCTTGCTCAGTATCATGTGTCCTTTGCGATGCGTGTTAACCACTCCCTCCGCCGCGCACCTCGATATGGACATTGTTGTTCCTTTTGCGGGTCGCACGCCGCCCAATTTGGCGAGTCTTAGGATGCGAGCTGGTTCGGTTTGGTTAGGCCCCGCACCTTGACTTCTACGTGGACTCCCGAAGTTGCTTTTTCCCTTTGGGGCCCCAACTTCTTTTTTTCTGACGCCTTAGGGTTTTCCCTCCGCCCGGGCAATCCCAGGCTTCTCTCCCCTTCGTCACTTCCGATACCCCTTCTTTCCGACTTGGCTCGTTCCTGCTGTTTCCTTGTTTTTTAGACCTTGTCTTCTTTGATGTTATTACTCCTTTCCCATGTAAGATCCACCTTTCCCTCCCTATGTTCTGCATCTTCTCTCTTTCTTAGTAGAAGATTTTTTCGCGACGACTGCGTCTTGAACCCTGTTCCTTATCTACATGCTTTTATTCACCTATGGCTTCCCGATTTTTCTTGACATCTTTGTGATCGGAATCAACCGTAGTGGAGAATATGATTTTTCCTTTTGGTGATACTGATCAGCTTCTCCAGATGGAATTTTGATCCGCGGGGCGCCCAGGCCCCTTTTCTTTTCGTTCTTAGCACCCGGGCGCCTTTTGGGCACCTTCGGCTAGGATTCTTTCCGTCCTCCTCAGTTTTTTTTGATCTCGATACGAACTTATCGTGACCTCTCTTTTTTGATCTTGACTCATTTTCTGCTGTGGTAGTCACGTCTATGTTTCTTGGGAAGTAGGCGCTTTTAAGGATCCATTTGGTAAACTTTCTTCAGCTATTTTCGACTTGCATCTATTTTGAAAATAAAGAACGTCGTTTCCACTTCAGACCCGTCTAGCTGTTCACGGCTTCCGCGCGCCTTCGAATGTTTACGAAGATTGCCCGTTAGACCTTCTCCCTTTCGTTTATCAGGTACGGCTGTATAGCTTCTCAAAGTAGTTTGCAGTCTTTTCCCCCTTTGGCACTTTATTAGACAATTTTTGGGTTCACAAAAAATTTCCCCATCCTCACATCAAATTTCCTTTTGCTTAGAGGTTAATTTCTGGCACTCGCCCGTCGGCGTTCAGTTCTTTTTAGTTACTCTTTACACCATGCGATTTTGACCAACTCGACTTTCTGGTCCCTCTCAGGTTGTTTTGCCTTTGACGCATTGTGTACGGATGCCGACTGAAATGTTTTTCAAAAACGATCTTTCGCTAGAGCCACTTCCGATTGGGTGGCTCTGACGCACCGAACAGTTTCCTCGACGAGGACTTCCCTCCGAGAACAAGGGGCCGTTTGCGTCGCAACGGGCCGTACATTACGCCGCCACCACAGTTTCTGGACAAATATACTTTTAGTTTTGTGAGGTAGGGTAGCGGTCTTGCACTACCACTCGCCGGATCCCAAGTCGCGCGCCTGACCCCTCTTCTCCAACCTGAACGAAAACACCGATGTTTGATTGATTGTAGCAGGACCCTTTTTACAGGACAATTGATGTCTTTCCCTTTCTTCGCCTCCTCGCTTGGTCGGTCCTAAGCTTTTCTTCCCTTTCCTCACCACGGCCTCATGCTGCGAAAGTTTGGGTTTTTTTTTGCATGATTTTACGGAATACGATGTTTTTCGGTGTACACTTTGTCCCTTGGCTTTAAGGGTGAATTCGCGCGGGGGGTTGAATCATTTCGAATCCTTGCGTCTTTTAAATTCCTCGTAGGGTCTTAGTCGAGTATAGAGTAGGTCCACCATCCTAGTCTTCTCTCATGTCCTTTTTTGCCGAAGACTCCTCAACATACCCCCACAGGGCAATCTTTGGCGGGCGGACCCCCCAAGCGTTTTTTCGTTGCATGCCGTTACCGGACCCGGCCCCCCTAGGACCCCGGTTTTTTCGCATTTCGATTACCGGCGTCGGGCATGTTTTCTGGTTCATTCTGCTGCATTCCTGCGGTTCGGACGGGGGACTTTAAACGCTCAGCAGCCCTAGACGTCGGTAGCTTCCCAGCTTTTTTTCCGTTTTGTTTTTTGAACGATCGCCCTTGTTCCCTTTTTTTGTTAGAACGCCCCGAGCGCTTTGACCTTTCGGCCCGGCTTCTACGTCATCCCACTTCGGTGACTGCTTGACAGACGCTTTTGTGATGGTGACCCAGTTTTTGACTTTAGCTTTCCTCCTGTTCCATTTTTGTCGTCAGAGGCGATTTCCGTTTTTGTTGTGTTTTGTTCGTTCCGTAGAAGAGACAGCCCCCATTGCTGTGCAAATTTCTTTCTAGAGTATCCCCCCCCTTTTCGGGGCCCAAGTTTTGTTGTCCAGTTCCTTTGGCCAATCGGGTTTGGTTTTCGCGGGGGTGATGTCTTCCGGGAACCGTCCCCCTTCTCCTCCATCCTAGAGTCACCAGTTTTCCTGTTTTTTTTTGCGTAACGGCCCCTCGTCGGCTAGTTTCCTTAAGAAGAGTGTCGTTGCAGCCTTGGTTAGATTTCGGCCGGTGACCCTTTCATGTCCGGGACATGGCCAGCCTTATGCCTTTCGTTTTTACTACAGCTTGCGAACATTTGTCGACTCCCCCTTTTGTCCCAGACTGTGTTCTCTCTTGGGCCTTCGCACTTTGGCTGTTTCTCCGCTGCACTACCTCACACGCTCCAGCTAAGTCTTTCCTTGAGGAACCTCTCCAGTCTTGCCTACGTGGAAAGTAGGGAACTTTAGAGTATTTGTGTTTGGTCGGGTTTCCCAGCCTTTCTTACTTGTCATGCGCCGTGGGGTGATGCACTGGCAAACCGCATGGTTTCTTTTACAATCCACTCGTTTTTTTTGTTTCCCCCCCGGCCTGTCGTTTCTTACACCCCCTTTGATTTTTTGACGCGCCGGGGCGCCAAACCCTTCGTAGACATTTTCGAGAAACGAAACAACTTTCTTTTTTTTTCGCCTAGTATTCGGTTTTGTCTGGCCTTGTCGTCCCTCCTTTTACCCTGCGACGCCACTCCTTAGCTACCCGTCTCTGTGGTTTCTCCGCTCTTTTTTTGGATCGGAAGGACCTCCCTCTTACGGATTGTTCAGCTATCCCCCTCCCTTGGAGATTTTCTCAACTTCTTTCTTTTTTTGTAGTACGCGTCTTTCTCTATGACGGCGTATGGGAGGATGATTTTTTCCCCCGTTTACTCGCCGGCTTTCACGAGTTGCCGACCGGCATTTTTCCCTTAGGTGGCCGGTTTTTTCGAGCGAAGGGGGCGATGACCCCCGAACGGGTCGTGTAGTCGCTGAATGGCGGGATAGTTGTCTTCCCCGTCCCCTCCTTTCTTCCTAGGGTCGCCGGTGCAGCAGTGACGTTTTATTTTTTTTGCGGATGCTTTTCCCCACACGTAGTGTTTCCCTTTTTCTGCCGGTTCCCGATTCCTTCGCTTTGTTTCACCCGGGCGCCCTGTCGCTGCTGTATTGAGCTTTCGCCGGCGCGGCTCTTTTTCCTGGTGGAGGTAAAGTTGCTTATTTAGTCTAAGGGGGGCAAACCCTTTCCTTTTTTTTTTCGCTTACGGCTGCCGCCAGTTGCTTCTCTTTGTTGGAGTATGTTTTTTTGAGTATGGCTGATCCCGCTTTCTTTTCGTATGCTTGCGCGTTTTTCGCCAGGACTTTTTTAGGATTTTTTCGCCCCCCTTTTTTTGTTGAGAGAGTGGATCGCAAACCCCCCCTCCCCCCTTTCCCCTGCCGCAGCCGCCGCCGTGAACCCCCGCGCAGCGCGGATCCCTGTCCACGTAAACGAAGCGCATCCCAAGCAAAGCGGCCTGGGCTGCTAAGGTTTTATCCTGGGCCATTTGTTGCCCGTTTGAGGCCTTCCTCACTTCCGCCAGCCAGGCCGCGCTGCCTCGCCGGGACGTCTCGGGTAAGACTAACTTTTTTGCCGTCACGTGGCTATGGCGCCCGATCGTCGTTTCCTTACTCCTTCTAGTTTTTTGCCGACCTTGTACGGCAATTCCCCTTTCCCCGCCGAAACGCTTTCATTAGGAGAAAACCGCTCCCGCCTTGCGATTCGGTCTCTCGCCCCCCCCCCTCTTCCCCTCCATCTTTTTCCCCCTACCCGGGTTTCAGCGTTACACCTGGTCGCCCGGAGATGGTAACATTTTTTTTCACAGCAGTCCACGCCTCTGGCGCCTTAGCGGTGGACCGTCTTATCGTTCACCCCGATTTACCAGATCGTAATCGTAGCACCGACACTCGTACTCTTTGGCCCGCTGAGACGACCTTTTTCCCTTGAAAGTAGGTGCTCCGCCTTTCTCGGCTGCAACGCTCCTTCTTGGCGTTCGCGCAGTCTTTTTTTTACGAAGTCCTGAGTTTTTCACAGCTTTGTATGTCTTAGTATAGATTTTTTCCTTTATTGAGAGCGGTACCCCTCCTTGCTGTTACAATGATCTTTTTTTCTTGTCGTATTTTCTTGATGCTACTCCTGTGCAGACATAGTATCACCGTTGTTTATTCTTCCTGTTGGGAAGGTTGCACGCGTTTTTGAGCTGTTTTTTAGTAGTTCTGACCATGTTTTTTTTGGTGCGCTTTGTAGCTCGTCAGAGTGCCTGTGCTCTCTGGCTAACATACCCCATCAAATTTTTCTGATGTTTTATCGAGTCCTTTTTCTGTTTTGGACGTACCGGACAATTTGTTTGGCTGTTTTTTTTTTCCCGTACATCCTTTAGTTCCCAGGAGGTCTTCCACACCTTGGTATTTTTGTATTTTTCCGTTTCCTCACTCGCTTTCTATCTGCATTATTTTCCTATCCTTCCATGGACGTTAACCGGCTTTCTGACATATCTCTTTCTTCCACCATGTCGGGCTACCCTAGCCTTTTAGTCGGTTCCCTCCTCTCGCAGTTTGAGCTTGGGTTTTTTCTTTTTAAGGGTCTGATCTTCCCCGAACTACTCTGCCTTGTCGTTTTGGTCCCCCCCCTCGTCACTTTTTTCCCTCCATTGCTGCTTTGTGGCGCTTTTTGTCACCGAATGCTCATGGTCAGCAATAGTGAACACCCCCTGGACTGCATCTCCGAGTCTTCCTAGGACGTGTCCCGGTGAGCACCCCTTTTTGAAGCGCGTTTTCGAAGTAAAGTTCCGATCTTCTCGGGTCTCTTTTAGTTCGTCCTTTTCCCTTCCCCCTGTAGCCTGAGGATCGATCGCACGCCAAAGGATTTTCAAGCCCAATTTTGGCACCTCCCTCGTTTTTCCTATGATGATCTATTTTTGGTCCGCTCCTCACTTTCCGCCTAAGTCATGCTGAGCAACCTGCCTTCCCTACCGGTTGTCCGCTGTAATCCATTGCCCCCCTAAACGGTCTATGATTTTGATTTGTTGCAGTTTTAAATTTAGAAGCGAAAGGAACGGACCCTCCTCTCTTTTCGCGCCGACGACTTTGGAACTTCTTTTGGTCTCTTTTTGTAGATTTTCCCACTTGCATCGGCTCCTCCTATATGGATGCTCTCAGACCTACCACGCCTCTCCCTCTGTCCCTAGCTTTTACCTTTTTTTTAGAAATGAATTAACCAAACTGCCCTCCTTTCCTCCCCTAGTCCGGACGGCCGTTTTTTGACACTTTGTCCCCCGGCCGCTCGTCTCCTCTTCTCTGTACGGCCCCCCCCTTTCGCCCCTTGCATGCTGACCAGGTGTTCGACCTGCTGCTTTCTTGCATTTTTTTTGTCTGACCTCCTATTTTTTTCTAATTCTCAGCATAGTTGGTTTTCTCCATATGGTTTTCTCTCGAACATAACTCTCTGTTACCTTCTCTTCTTTGTGCCTCATCGTGCGCGTTTTATGCCAATGGAGTCTGGTTCGTCCCCTTCTCCACTCTCGAACGTCGAGGGTTTATTTGTGGCGGCGTGCTGGCCGTGGGTTTTACCTTTCGCCTTTTTTTTCTCCCTTCTGCGTGATGACTGAGGAATGAGTTTTCTGACTTTTCCGCATCGATAGATAGTTCCACCGAGTGAGTTCCTCCCTCTGTTTTCCAGCTTTGTTTTTTGGACGCGCCTTTGTCGCCGCCCTTCTTCCAGTCACATTTTACAAACGTTAACTTGACAATTGTCTCGTATGTTCTCCGTTTATTGCCCGCCTTGCTGGCTCATCCCCTTTTTTCGCCTTGGATGAATTGAGTTACGACTCTTTTACGTCGAAGTTCCCCTGGGAAACCCCCTCTTCCCGTCTACTGACCTTACGTTCTTGGAACGCCTCGACGACGACTTTTATGGACTTTTTTTCTTTCTTTTAGAAGTGACCCGTCGCCTCCTCCCAAACAGGAGACTTTTGGCCAGCTGAGCCTTATTGTTTTACCTCGGATGTGATGAATTCCCCTTCTCCTTGGCGTGATCTCGTTTTCACTGTGACCGGTTCTTCTCTCTTCCCCTATGCTTGACCCGTTAGAGCCTCTAACCCTCCGGAAGTTTCTTGTCGACTCCCTTCCAAGAGGAGTATTTTGAAACCCCTCTCCTTCTTAGTCTTT
>Ga0179593_1694931_pt1 | contig 11319 bp, 14 predicted proteins | sample CZODoug2_1_08_16_FD_185931 | JGI IMG/M metagenome (GOLD analysis project Ga0179593, IMG submission 185931) | Vadose zone soil fungal communities from Angelo Coast Range Reserve, California, USA - CZODoug2_1_08_16fungal (PacBio error correction) | ecosystem: Environmental > Terrestrial > Soil >... | reverse complement strand
CACTGAGCAGCACTTGCTAATCAGGACGATCCGAAACGAGATTAGCAATGAGTATCCCGATCCTTCTCATTTTATTCCCTTTCAGCGACCCTCCTCTTTCCTTCCTTTCCTCCCCTATCAATCTCAGCGCGAACATCACTCCGTAAAGAAGGGTCCGACAGAATAGATGGCATTTGAGGTACCCTCTTTTAGGAACCATCTTCTCTTCCCCCCATCACCGACCAGGAGGACAGTCCGTTCGCCGTCAGGCCTATCCAGCCGTAACTCTAGAATTGATCTCACTTCATCCCTCCCTTTTTCCCCTTGAAGGACTCCCGCACTCCCAGACTACTTCCCTCTACTTGCCACTCAGCAAGATGGGCCTCATTCCAATTCCCCTCACTACTTAGTAGCCCCCCCTTGAAAGGCCTTCTCCTTTCAACTCCATACCAGACTAGGAAATATTATGACGCCCCAATCTCCATCATAACTGACCCCCCCCCCCACCCCATGGCCCCCCTCTGGCAGAAAGGTTAGAGTGTATAGTTCGCGACCCTAAATGTGAAGTCCCCTCCCCCCCACTTCCTCACAGATCCCCCCCCCCTTATTTAAACCCGGTCTCCCTCATGCCGGCGCCTCTTTTATTAGAGAGAAGGGGAAGAAAGGTCATGGAGTTTCGCTTCGTTCTGACATGTTCCCTCTGTCCTTACAACCCTTCTCCTTAGCTTTCAGAAAGTCCGCTCCCACTTCAGCTCTCTTGTCATTCGGGAGGTAAGTTGCAGAGGGTTCCGCTCCCTTTTTCTTCCCAGTCCTTCATCTTTGCTCTGACTCCCTCTTCCTGCCCCGGATGACTGGTATTTTTGGCGCCTACCGCGATCGCCTTTCTTTGATAACGAAATCAGGCCCGCTTTTCGTCATCGGTCCCCCCCCCCGCTGATCGCCTTCTTCTCGTTCTCCTCCCGGGCTCCGCCAAACTCCCGACAGGCTCTTAGTCACGACGCCGGAGGGGTGTTTTTTTTCTAAACCCGAAACTACTTTTCCATCTTCTTTTCTCTATAGCGTCCCTGTGCTGCTGCTGTTCTTGCAGACCCCCTGGTTTTTTGGGTTCCAAAACCCCTGCCCCACTGTTTTTCTCTTTCAGCCTTGCTACAAATGGCCCCCAGTTGCTGACAATAGACGCCTGATTTCCTTTTCCGCAAATCCACCCCCCCCCCCTCCCCACTCCCGGCCTTCTCACTTTTCGGAGTGATAACACCCCATCGAGCCGCTTTCTTCGTTGCGGTGCGTTGGATAGTGGTTTCCGCTTCTTAGGAAGGATTCCCCTCCCCAGAGTTCTCCTTCTCTTTAGGTTCAGCCCTCCCCCTTGGTTCTCTGCCCTTGCGCACCAATCCTCTGAATCTCGCCGTCTAAGAGTAATTCGAGTGCAGAACTAAGGATCTTCCCTGAGTCTCAGCGTTCTCCCTCCCTTTTTCGCTTGTTGCAATTCGACCCTTCGCCTCGTTCATGCGCTCGAGGGAAGGTATAGGTGATTACTGAGTGTTGTGACCCCCCCCTTCCCCCCAGGAAAACCCGTTCCTTTTTTTTCTCCCCATAGTTTTTTGGGGGTGACCTATTTTCTCTCGTTCCCATTGTCACCATCACCTCTCCTTCGCTTCGCATGCTCGATGTCTGAGTTAAGGAAGTAAATTTCCTAAAACCCAGTTTTCTTCTTCCAACCACGCCGTCTCTTCCTTCGCAGCCCTCATTCCAATCATCCTAACAAGCTTTTTTTGTCTCTTTCGGTTCTAGCTGCCAAAAATAAAGTCGAGAGGAAGAGTGCTTATTTTTTTCAGTTTCTGATCCTTTTTTCTCGATCACTTTGAGGCCTGTACGTATGGCATGTGATAGTTTGAATATAATTATCGCGTTGACATCTAGAGTCCTCTCCCCCTCCTTGTACTTACGCCTTAGGCTGACTGTTCTTTTTGAGTGACGCCGCGGTCATCCTTCCTCGTTTCCTGAGTTCCCTCATACTCTCTCCTGTGAGCCCCAATTTTCAGGGAAATGGTTGCTTTTCTTAGTCCATCCCTGGTCTACTGAAAAAGGGATCAGCCCTCACATCCTTATCGTTCCACCATTTGGTTCAGAAACTGCATTTGTATTTTGTACCCCGAGACCCTGGGTTGGCTCCGTGTATCACTCCCTTCATCTTGGTCTCGAAGTCCGGGGACAATCATGTTAAGACTGCCCTTCTCGTCATTTCTCCTCCTCGGCCGCTCCCCCCCGAGACGTCCTCCGATTGTCGGATGACGATTGAGTCCCGGGCGCCCTTCTCGATATTAAAAAATGTCGCCACTTCTCTCGCTCTCTTCCTAAATTCTCCTTCCCCTCTCCCTAGATAGTCCCGCCCTCCTGGTCGACCCTCGCCGTCAATTCAGCTTCTTGAAGGGTAGAAGAACCTAACACCTCTCCTTAATAATCCCCCCCTCCCTTTCTTTTATTTTTTCCCCCCTCTTTGGCGCGATAGATCTCCATTCATGCTTTCCTCGTCCTACTCCGCGACGACCCGTCATGCGTAGTCTATCTCGTCTCGTTTTTCCCACCCCCCCCTCCCCCCCCCTCCCGTGCCTTCCGCCTCCCGAGGGATAATACTTTCACGATGGAACGTCAGTCCCTGTATACCAATCGCGGAAAGTTTGTAGAAGTCCTGTTCTGTGACTGCTTTTTCCCCTCGCGATCTCTCGGTTTTTCGCTTTGAAGCAAATTGTTGGAACGTGCCGTACTTCTCCGTCCCCCTGGATGACTTTATAGAAAGTGATTTCTGGTCGCCTTCGAAGTACTCTATTCTCTACTCCTTCGCGGTCCTCGCCTCTGGTTCTGGAAGAAGCTACTCTCCCCTTTTTGTGAGAGAGATTCTTCCAGAATTCCGGGCCCAGCGCTTAGAAGATATACTTATAGTATGATAGACCACAGACCCACTTTTTCTCTCCTTGTACTCAGGGGTTCCGTCTCCTTCTTTTCCACCATTTCGTCTTTTTCCCCCCCTCCCGAAGACACTCCCTGTCCTTTTCTCCTTGTCTAACGGCAAGTCTCGTTCACTTTTTGAAACGTTACTAAAAATGTGGTTGTGCCTCTATGGTTATGTTTCCCTTTTTAAGGTCTCGTCTTTTTTTGATCCCTCCCAATGAGTTGCTCTGCCCAGGCTATGTTATTTTTCAATCACTTATGATTGGTAAACGAGCGGAATAGTCGCTTTCTTTCCCCTCCCTACTTCTTCAGGAGCTTAGTTCAATTCCTTCCGTGACCTTAACTATCAAAGATGGGTGGGATTAATCAGAGTGTCTCTTTTTTCCCCTTTTATCTGTCTTCCCTCCTCTGATTGCTGAGTTCCTCCCCTTCACCCCCCCCTCAGCAATTCTTTCGATCTCGGGCATCGGGACCTTCGTCAGGATGTTCGTCGGCGTGTGAAGCGACTTCTTCTTTTCACACCATCACTCCTGACTGGTGCCCTTCCCTTCTCCTCACCCCTCTCCCCTGTCGGGCGTCTTTCACGACTCCTCCTTCGGTCGGCAATGACAGAGAGAGAAAGAGCCAACTTGCTGGTCTATACTCCGTTTCGAGGCCTACTTCTTTCTCCCTTAAGCCTGTCCCCCCTGCCGACGTTTGATCGCATGTAGACCGGCAGGTTCTACCTCCAGGTGTGTGCGAATATGTAGTATCCGCTACAAGATCAAGTTTACCGTACTCCCAGGTTCGCCCTTGTTTGCTTCTTATCAACTCCATTTTTCCCCCCCTTCCCTCTTCCCTGCCCCGAGACCCTTCCCTCCGACATTAAACCCCCTTTGCCGCGCTGACCGCGGCGCGTCGCAACAATCTCATTGGTCCAGAAGCTTTCAGATCTTCCCCAATGAAAAGTTCTTGCTTCCCCTCCCAAGTCTGCTTTTTTCTTTTCAGTTGCAAGATCGATTTCCCTCCTAAGCCTGCTGCATGAATCGTCTTCCCAACGTTGACTGCGCCCGAAGAGAGGCACATCTCTTCCGAGTTACCTTAACCTGCTTTTCCTTGCTTCCTCCGTCCTACTCGGACAGCTGTCTTGGAGCGATGACCTCTCGTCTTGCCATGGGGCATGAGAGGTGTTGGAGAGAAATTTTTTCTCCGTTTATTCCCTCCCCAATCTCTCTCTCCTTGGCGTTTTTTATGTATTCCTTTTGCCTCTACGACTACCATCGGCACCTTTTTCCTTGGCGGAGAACGGGATAGGTGTTTGGGGCTGCGGTGCTCCTCTCCGCATGAATTCCTTCTTCTCCCCTGGTCTCTGATTCCCTCCTCTCCTGCGTGCTTATCTTTTTTCCTTTCAACCCAGGACAATACTGACTGAGTCCTTCTTTATCTGGGTTGGGCCAATGGCCTTCTCGCAAATGGCGACCCATACTAGTCAAGTTTTTCCATGTCCCGCCTACGAAAGGATTCGCGGAGCCGCCCGCTCCTCCACCCTCGAAGTACCTTGAACGAAAAGAACTTTCTTCCCACCCCCCTCTCTTTCCCCCCTTCTTAGACAGAACTCCTGAATGCTCGGAGTTTGTTTTATTCCGGCAAATCACTCAGCAACCTAGGACTTTGCTTGTATTTTGTAGCTGGAGACCAGTCTCTCGGCATGGTTTCCCCCCTTTTCCGGGTGTTTGCCATTGCTGAACGCGCCCTAGACCCTTTTTCTGAGTTTTCCCAGTTTTTCAAGACCGCGGGGCGGCACTGAAAGAAAGCTAAGTCCCCCTCGAAGGCTGGCCTTGATTTTTTTTTTTCGTTTCCCTCCAAAACCCCCATATTCCCCTTGTCCCGATGTAGTCGGTTCCGCTGACACCTCGCTTCCGTGTCATCTCGGTCTATGATCATCCCTCATGAATTCGTTCTTTCTCTCCTCCCGGGCGATCCTCTTTTTCTTCTCCCCCCCCCAGCCGTCATTCTTATGCTCCGATGAATGTGTCAATGCGTTCTGCCGTCTGGTCCGGCTCCCTTCCCGTGCGGTCTCCATGCGCCGGACTTTAAATAAAGAGAAACAAGGAGAGCTTTCTTGCGCGTTATTCCTTCTCCCTCAGCCAGGCTTTGGTTCCATTTTGGTCCGACGACTTCTTTCTTCGAACGCCTCACCGACCCTCCCGTCGGGACCCGCCCGTTATAATCACGATCTGGGATGGGATTTCAACTGGGTGATCTATCCCTATCTTCTTTCTTTCGGCCGTCCCCTCTTCTTTTTCTATACTTCCTTCTCCCCTCCTCGGATGCGTGAAGTCTGTCCCTTGATGTGTCGGCACACCTCTTCTCTTTCCTTTGAACTGCTCGGGTTTAAATAGGCCCAACTGTTTTTCGTCGATGTTTAGTTTTTTCTTAGTCCCAAACTTTTCTCCTTTTTGTGCGTGGTTTTCGTCTCTTCCTGTACCTTTTTTCCAAAATCCAGGCTTCGCTGCTGGTTACTGTACTTCCTGGAGCGGAAGTTCAGTTCGGGGAATGGGAGGTTTCTCCCTTGGTTTTACTTCTTTCCTCCTTTCTTGAAGCTTTCCCCTCCTTTCTTAACTCCCCCCTGCTATTCTGCGGGCCTCGTTCTTCTAGCTTTACTGCGTCTGCGATCTGACCTGTCTCGATTTCCACGTCGAGCTGTGCAGAGACTAAGGGGCTCTAGGTCATATGTTGCGCCTTATCTTCTCTCTTTTATCCCTCGCTCTTGCCCACATCCCTTCTTTCACATGTTTACTCCCTTGATGCAGCGTTCGGCGCACTCTACGACCCCCCTCATTCGCGCATTCAAATGGAAGATAGCCCTTCTCTTCTCTGTCCCTTTTTTAGAAGTGCAGTTCCTCCCCCTTCTTCTTTCCACGATTAGAGCACGCATCCCCTCTAATTTTGTGCTCGTCTAATGCCGTTTCTTTCAAATCCCCTTCCTCCTTAAACGCAAGACCGGACCGACATGAGCTCCCTTCTCCTAGTTCCTCCTCTTTCTGTGAAATCCTCCTCTTCAGAACGTCCGTTACCCCGCATTCCCCCTGCTGTTTCAAAGAGGTTTTTTCCCCCGCCACGTACAGACGGTTCTGAACGCAAGCAAGCTTCCCTCGTTCTTCCCTTCAAAAATCCTCTCTTTCCACCTGGAACTTTTTTCTTATTACCGCCCGATTCAGGTTTCTCAGGATGAACTCGGCGTATGCAAGAGTTAAAGTAAGATTTACAACACAAGTAATGAGGTCCAACCCTTTTTTCTCCTCGAAGTTCTATCCCCTCCTCACCGATGACCTTCTATCCACATCCCCTTGCTCCCTTGCCCCAGTTGCGTCCCCAGGCTCCCCCCCTTCTCCAGAATTGGAAGCGGTGATTGACCTCCCGTCGATTCTTTTTGGAGTCATTTTATTCCCTCCCTCCGTAGCCACTGCGAACACCTGAGACTTGCTCATTTTCTCTCAATCAAGTCCCGCGCCAAGAAGTCCCCATTGTAATAAGGACTGTGTAGTACAGCTTTTCTCTCCCCTGATGACCTTCTGTCCCTTCTTTTAGTGAGCCCTTTCCTTTAGATGCTACAGACTTATTTTGGCGCCCGACCTATGATCCCCTTCTCTAGTCCTGGATACTCTACGGAAGTGTTCTTCCCTCAGAAGAACATTTTGTCCCCGACTTTCCCCCCCCCTGGACGTGTGGTTGTCCCTCCAACATCCGACAGGTCGTCACCTCCGCTTAGGTTTTTTTAGGCAACCAAGATCGCATCCCCCTTTTCGATTTTTTTTTTTTTTTTTCCCTAGACCTGCCGGCAAGCCCTCTTTTTTTCTTTTGCCAAACAAATTGAGTCGTCGGGCTGATTTCAGCGTTACCCCCCCCCCCCCCCCCCCCCCCACCCCCCCTGAGCAGTCTAATCAGTTGCTCCCCTGTCCCGCCCATAGGCGGAGTTTTTCGCCCTCCCTCCCCCCCCCATACAAAAGCCGGCAGGATTGGATCTGCGTTTTCAGTTGATTCTTCTCCCCCAGCCCAATTCTCCCGTTTTCATTCAGCCTGCTTTTTGCCCACTCCCCGGCTGGATTCCGGACGGTTCGCTGGTGGCTGTTGAAGAAGCGGTCAAACCGAGTTGCGCTTATCCTGTCTTACTCTCCGGTTTGTTCTCTGAATTCAAACACCTAACGCTCAGGGTTCTCTTCGCTCATTCTTGGCAGGTTAGTTGAAGATCCCCCCCCCCCCCGGTACTTATCCCGTTTACCCCTTCCCTCCTCCTCATGTCTTACTTCATTTACGGTCGTCTTCGTTATGCCTCTGGTTGGCGCGGACATCCCCCCCCCCCTTAAATGAGTTCCCTCCCCTAGGAACATTTGACCTCTTTTCTCTTTACCTTTCCAAAAAATCTCTCCCCTTCTCGTAGAATGCATGTCGGAGGCCTCACCTGACGTTCACCTTTTTAGAAACGTACTACTTCATAAGCCCATTTCACTGATGGCATCAGAGAATCAGAACCATCAATCTGTTTAGATTTATTTTTTTCGTCTCCTTACAAAGTTTCGCGTGGCCCTGAAAATGGTAGAATTTGTATTTTAGAGTTTTCCACTGATCCCTTCTTACAGACTCTTTTTTTTTGTTTCTAGGACTTCAGTTCTTCATCATGACCCCCGCGACTTGCTTCCGGCGCCCTTCATCCCCCTTTTTCTTTCCTATAATGAGTAACCATTTGTCGACCGCGGTCAGTTCTTTACAGTTTTCTTATATTCCCCTGGTATTAGACTCGCGTTCCGAGAGGGTCCAGGTTGCTTATCTCTCAGGGCCGCGGAACCCTTTTCTTCGTGAACCTGTCAAACGGACAATACCCCCTTCTCGTTAAACCCCCCCCCAAATTTTTTTCCCCCATGCTTCAGCGTCGGGGTCGAGCCCGTCGTCCTTTCCTAAAGGATAACGATTTCATTGTCCTCCGATCCACCCTTACTACCTACTGGTCCCCCTTTCTTTCTGCTCTCGCAGGTACCCCTCTCCTCTCTGCCGTCCTAATTGTAGTGGATATTTTCTTTTTTCCCAAAACCTTTTCCTCAGATCTCTCTCTCAGAACCCTACTTTTTTTTTTCAGGAAGAGAGGAACTACTGCCTTTTGTTATCGCTTCGATCGAAGAGGGACTTCCTCTCTCTTGAATGTTTTTTCACGTCCATTCGCGCTTCCTACATTTGAACTATTGTATCTCAGTACTTCGACTCTCCTCCTCTTTTGCTTGGCATGAACGGTACTCAAAGTCAGCCCGCATTTCCCATCGTAGGTCCTTTTCTTCTTTTTTTTTCTTGCAATCCTAGCTCCGAAACAAAAGAAAACCCCCCCCTCTCCTATGACGGAGCAACTACTCCCAACCTTGTCCCGTGTCGTTTTTTTCGCTTGTTCTTTGGTTCTGGCAGTTCTTTGAGACAAGAGTCGTAGCATAGTTTCCCTACCAATTTGTTCCTTTTCTTTCCCCCCCCCCCCTCGACGGACCATGTGATGGAAGGACGTTCTCCCTTGATTTTTTTAGCTCCCCTTTTCTTTATTTACTGTCGGCTTGTTGCGAGCCTCTTCCCCTCCCTCCGTTGTTGTTTTTTCGGATCTTTCTTTCTCCCTCCTTCCGGCCATTCTTGACCTATCTAGTTTCGGACCATCTTTCACGTTTTCTTTTTCCACCCCAAACCCCACCCCCCCCCCCACACCAAAACCCCAAAAAAACAACAACAATAACCAAACCAAAACCCCTAACCCACCCCCCCCCCCCCCCCCAACACCACAAAAAACACCAAAAAACCCCACAAACAAAAACCCAACCCAACACACCCCCCCCCCCACAACCCCCCCCCCCCCCCCCCCCCCCCCAACACCACAAAACCCCCCACACAAAACCAACCCACCACAAACCAACACAACCAACCCCCCCCACCCCCCCAACCCCCCCCACATTTTTCAGAGTCACAGGCAACCTTTTCTCGGCCGACCCGTACGTCTGTTCCTTTAATTTTCCCTTCCCTGTCTCATCAGAGAAACTCACGGACACCGTCAGGGTTCCTTTTTCTTGGTTTTTCTTCCTTCGCCCTTTTCTGTCGCAAATGCAAGCCTTTTCTCGGCAAGGCGATGGGATTTTTCCCGTATCTACCCCCCCGATGCTGAAGAGCACGCAGCGTGTCTTCAGACGGTAAGACGGCGTCACCCTTCTTTCTTTATGCAGGAATACTTTTTTTTACCGGTTGGGGGGGGACTTCCCCTCTCGGTTTTTGATGCGTCCCCACTCTACCCCCAAGACGCTGATCGAAGAAGGAGAAGCCCCCCCAGTTCTCCTTTCTTTCCTCCCCCCTGGGATCGGCCTTTTGTCTGGTAGGCGTCATGTTACCCTCCAAGACTACTCTCACTGTCCCTCCCTTTCTTCATCAGAAATAGAGCGTACGTGCCCGGCTCCTTAGGAACTCGTCCTCTTCCTTCTTTCTGAGCTCCTTTCCCGATGGTACGGTACCCAATGAAGTTGAGCTGCATCGCCTTCGTCCAACCTTACGTTCTCCACACAGGAGTTCGCCGACGGTGGTGTGTCCTCCTCTTTCTAGGCCACCCATCAAGGTTCCACTCGTCCATTTTCCCCCCGCTTTCGCTTCTCTAACTCAAACATTAAGCCCCCCCCTAGGCAGAATCCTTGAAACTCGCGGGGGAGTGTGTTTTGGGGGTGGGGTGGTGGCTATTCTGCGCCTCTTTTTCAAAGCGACGCATGACTAATCCGAGAGGCCAGGACCAGGTTGACTTTCCGCGAACAAGGCCCCCGCTTTCCTTTTGAGGAATTTCCTTTAGAGACCTTCAAGGCACGTATCCCATCGTCTTCTCCACCGTGAAAAACGTATCCAACACTCGACCATCTCTTTTAGATTCTTTTCTTTAAATATTGAAGAACGTAAACGGTCGATGTCGCTTTCTCCGCTACCTCTCCTTCTTGCCCATATGGGGACGGTGCCCTCTTAAAACTGTTTTCTTTCCCCATTGATCGGGCGGCCTAGCGACGCCTATGTGTACTTTGGCCTTTTCCCCCTAAGAACTTCTTCAATTTCCCCCCTTCGAGAACCGGACGGTTCATGCGCTGTACTGTCCTACTCAGAATTCTCTCTTTTTTCTTCCAGATCTGGCTTATGGAATGGTAAAAGGACCCTGACGAGATTGTGCCTCTCTTGTGATTTTAGGGTTTGGGTTTGGGGGGGGGCTCTTGGGCTTTGTGTTTGTTGGGGATGGCCAAGTTTCCTCTGCTCGAATACGATCCCCTGTCTTTTCGAGAGATGCAAAGACGAAGCGTGCTTTTAGCTGACGCGCCTCGCATTTTCCTCCCTTTCTCCAAGCACCCCTGACCCCACTACGGATCGCCCCGCAACCGCATTGCATGTTTGCATCGAGGCTTCCACATCCCATGTGCCCCCCCCCACTACTTGCCTTGATTTTTCTTTTGTCGTTGGCTCAATCAATGGCGTCTTCGGCTCCAGGCCTTATTTCGTCGGCCAGTGAATGCTGTTTCCAGCGGGGTTTGAGGCATGTTTCAGTTACCGATCCGCGCGCGCCGGATGTTGTTTGTCGTGGCGAAACCCTTCGTCGTGACCCTCCTTTTGTGGAGCTCTCCTATTTCCGAAAGCAAGGTCTCGCGCCCTACGTCATCTTTGTCCCGGATTGAAAACTCGTGATACCGAAGGACAGCGAAAGGCGATCAGCTCGTTTTTCACAATCTGCGCTTTAGAACCTCTGTGCGTGACATTGGTTCCTTCTCCCTTCCTCTTTTGTCTCCCGCGCCACCGGGAAATATCACTACACGAGTTTTCTTGTGCCTTTGATGGCATATGCCCCTTCAGTGTTCCTCCCTCCGATTCATTTCTCCCCCGCACTACCCCATGCATCCCGTTTCGGCCCCGCCCTAACTAAATTGCGACTGGACCCTGGTGCTTTCTTTGCGATGGGATGGCTTTCCATTTTAGGGGCAACGGTGAGACTGGCTTCGGATTCCGGTGTGGGCAGTGCTTCTGTTTTTTTCGGCCAATCTATTTTCCTGATCGGTAGTTTATACTTGCGACCTCCTTTTTCCCGTTGTTTGCTCTTTTCCCCTTTTGATGGGCGCCAACCTCAGCTTTTGACGTGTATATTTTCTTTAGGTCATAACTATCGAAGCATGCTTGACTCTCTCTCCTGATCAGGCCTCTTTAACGATTCCTCCCTTGACGGGCTTTTGTTTAATTGAGGATAATTCAACGTCTTTCTTCAAACCACTTGGTCGGTCTACTTTTCCTTTCTGTTCCCCTGCTTTTCCCCCCTGGCGCAGAGGCCCTTTCTATGCTCTCCCAGCGATCCTTTTGCTCGGCTAGGCGAAGGATGAATTTGAT
>Ga0179593_1620097_pt1 | contig 11319 bp, 23 predicted proteins | sample CZODoug2_1_08_16_FD_185931 | JGI IMG/M metagenome (GOLD analysis project Ga0179593, IMG submission 185931) | Vadose zone soil fungal communities from Angelo Coast Range Reserve, California, USA - CZODoug2_1_08_16fungal (PacBio error correction) | ecosystem: Environmental > Terrestrial > Soil >... | reverse complement strand
TTTTGGTTTTTTTTTTTTTTTTTTTTCTTGTTTTTTTCTTTTTGTGGCCTAGGATTTAATGTTAACCCTGGAAGCGGCTGGTTTTCTCAGAGAGAGGTGTGGCCTTTCCTGCGTCTCGAGGCAGAACCATGTTTCGGTCCGCCGCGGGACCCCTGCCGGCGTGTGGGTGTGTTACACCCGAAGACCTTTTTTTTGGGTTCGCTTCTCCCCCTATCTTTCTTGTGCTTGTTCTGATGTGGCTTTTTTTCGTGGATATTGCATCCCTTTTTATCGCGACTTTGTTATTTTTTCGCGGCAGAGCCGTCGGTGTCACTTTTTCCCTCCAAGGACTTTTTAAGCAGCCTTTTTTTTGTTCTATGATTTCCTGCCACCAGCGTCACCGATGCCCTCTTTCCCCTTTGCCATCGCGCGTACGGCCATCCGCCCCACTCCTTTCCCTTCCTTAATCGAAAAAGCGAGCGGGCAAACGAACGATGAGATTTTTTTGAGAGAGTTCAGACATCTTTGCGTTTTCTTCTCTTTTGGCGATTAAATGGACTCCTCTCCTTGCACGGAGATTGTGGCATTTTCTTCTTTGTTTTACAGAGCGATGGCCTGAGTTCCGCCTTTTCTCCTAGGTGAAGAATGGGGCATGTGGGACTCCCTTCTCGAGGCCCTGCTTTCCCCCCCTTTTTTCAGCCATCGTTTCTTACGCCCGGTTCCCGCGCCGCGACCCTCCCAACTATCTCCCTTTACCATAAAAAGGAGATGAAGATCCCTTTTCTCTCAATCACAATCAGACTCCCCCCCCTTTTCCTTTCTCATTCGAACCCCACTCTGTTCCCCCCTCTCCCCCGCCAAGGCGTCAACCCGATCTCAACGTCCCCTAAGAGAGTCCGCGGCCGACTCCTCCCCCCTTTCCCTGGAAGCAAAGCGATACCCGTTTTCCCCCTTCGCTTTTTAGACCCCTCCCCGTGCCTTCCTCCTTTTTTTCCTTGACGCTGAGAAACAGGCCAAATCCGAGTCACATTTACAAGAAGCGAGACCAGCTTTCCCCCAAGGACCTTCTCGAATATACCCTTTTTCGGCCCTTCTTCCCCTCGCAGCCATCGAGAATGTTTTCCCCCGATTAAGAAGCCGATTGTTTTTTATAAGGAACAGAAACAGATCCCTTTTCCCAGCCGTGATTCCCACTTTTTTTTCCTCCCCCTACCGTTCTGGAAAGTGAGCGAAATCGGTTCTCACCGAGAAACAAAAAGCAGTATCGCTCTTTTCAGAAGGAGCCAACCCTCCCGCTCTTTCAATTTTCTTTCGTCGAAAATGTAGACCCCCCACTTTTAAGGGGATATGCCCCCCCTCTTGAAAACGTTCTCTTTTTTCCCTTTTCCCAAACTGCGTGACTTTCCATGTTTGGCCTGTTCGTTTTCCAATGGAACAGAATCCTGACTTCTCCTTGAAGATTTACTAACAAGCTTTCCCCCTTCCTCACGGCCACCCCCTTTTTTTTCCTGCGGAATTCCCGACGACCATCTGAATCCCGGTCGCCATCTCGTTTACTCACTTTCTCCCCATGAAGATGAAGATGTCGATCTGCTCTTTTCCCCATTCTTTTTTTTCCCTCGCGTGAGAACCTAAGGAGGCGCCCTATGATCGTAGGCTAGTCTTCCCCCTTATCAAAGGTCTGGCTTCATTCAGCGATTGATCGACCTCTTCTTTTCGGTTTTTTGTAACGCTTTTGAAACCATTTCGCTGACATCACGGTGTAATAAAGACGTAATGATTAGTTTCCTCCTTCCTGAACGATCATCACAATTAACCGTTTTTCCTCCTTTCTTCCCTTCCGGCCCGACCCCCCCCTAACGCCCCGAGCAATGAGCGCCCCGGGGCATCTGGTAGAGAAATTTTTTTTTTTTCCCAAAAAATGTGGTAGTATGCATTTATTCCCTCCTTTTCACTCCGGAACCACCCAATCCCCCCTCTTTCCCTGGCGACTCGGCGATGAGAGGTCCCCTCGTCCGATAATGGGCCATGTGTTCGGCCTCGGCTGTGTACCCATTCCCTTTGTTTTTGGTGAGAGAGAGTTCCATTTACGCCTCCCCTTCCCCCCCGAGAACTCAAGCCCTTATCTTTTTCGTGTCCCTTCCCTTTCGAACGCCCGTTGGGTTTTGATTTTTCTTCCCGTGGCTTGCATAAGATACTGGCAGACTACACCCCCCTTGTTTTCTCCACTCTATAAAGAGCCCGGACTGTTTTTTTTTCGCATTGGATAGGCGAGCCGGAATCCGCATAGGATGCTGGTTCCTCCTTTTCTCTTCCTCTCTCCCCCCTAAGCGGAGTTAGAGGAGAACCGCATACTTTTTTTTCTCGCTTAAGAGAAGCGATGGGTGCCAAAGCCTCTCTTTCTGGGAGATAAATCGCTGACCCCTCACTTGATCACGTTATCAGTACTAGCCTCCCCCTTCTCTTTTCCCATCCGCAGGACTGAGTAAAGGCTACCCAATAGATGAAAATTTTTAAAGAAAGAGAAAGAGAGAAGATTTAATTATATTTTTTATATGTGGTTTCTGGGGGCTTTGATTTCTGGGACTATTTTATCCTATTTTTTTCGTGCCGTCTCCTTTGTGGAGGTTCTTTTTTTTTGTGGGGGGGGTTCTTGGCGTTTTCTTTTGTGGGTACATCTACGGGGGGGTAGCTTGGGGTTTATGTTTTTCTTCTCTTTTGGGTGCCTTGTATTTTTGTGGGTTTTGTGGTTTTCTTTTTTGGGGGTTTCTTTCTTCTTGTTTTGGTGGGTTGTTGGTTTATTTATTTTTTGGGTTTCCCTATTCCTTTTTTTTTATCTTTCTTTCTTTTGGGGTTTGTTTTGTTCTTTTTTTTTTTTTGGTTTCTTTTCTTTCTGTTTCTTGTTTTTCCTCTTTTTTTGTTTTTCTTTGTTTTTTTCTGGTTTTTTTTTTTTTTTTGTGTTTTTTTTTTTTTTTTTTTTTTTTTTTTTTTTTTTTTTTTTTTTTTATGTTTTGTCCCTTTTTTTTTTCTTTTCTTTTGTCGACCAGAATAGGTGGAGGCCGAGAGGTCTCTGGATGAGACCGATGTGAATTCGTCCCCTTTCCCGTTTTTTGGCAGGGCGCTTCTTCTCCTCCCGGTTGTTATACATCGTGGCTGTTCCCCCGTGAGACAATGTCCTAAAACGACGCAAACCATTTGCTTCCCCTTTCCGAAACTTGGTCAAAGTTTTTTTTTTCGATGCAGATCCCCTTTCCTTCGCGTTGGCGATCATTGCTTCCACCATTGCAGAGCGGCTGGTTTGGCTCATTTTTTTCCCCCTTTTTTTCCAAATCGCGAGTTCCTCTTTTTCTCTTTATCTGGAATGCCGGTCAGCAGAGTAATGGTAATCCACGCCAAAAGATGGACAGTGTTGCTTCCCGTTTATCGGTTTCTGTCCTTGATCCTCCCGGTACCCCCACCTTGTCGAGATATTAAAGTGCATTCTTTCCATAGAGCGCGAGAAGTCTTTCTCTTTTCCCCTTTCTGTATAGATGCGATTGGTCGACTTTCTTTTTTCTGCTTTTTTCGGTTGGCTAGGAGTTGGCCTTTCTCGGCGCGTTAGGAAATGGATTTTCCCCGCTTTCTGTGGCCTTTTCTTTTTGCCGAAACCATGTTCTCGACTTCTCCTTGTTTGGACCCCGGGTTCCTGTAAGGAGGATTTTTCCCCCCTTCCTACGCAAAGTTGCTACTATTTTTTCTTTTTTCGGGGTTCGATTGAAATAGTGGGGCGTTCACTTGATTCCTTGTATGATGGGGATTGCGCTGGGGATTTTCCGGTTTTCATATACGTTTGATGTACGCCTTAGCTCCGTTCTTCCTCCTTTTCTTCCTTCGTTTCAGCGATGTCTGAACCGTTCCCAGTTTCTTTCCCCCCTTTCCACCATTCCGGGGTCGATGTAATGCGCGTCACTTTTCAATTCTACATCATTTAGCCATCTCTTTTCCCCTCAAGAGAAGGAACGTTTGTCCTTTCCCCCAAGCTGAGGCGGGCACCCGACCGCACCTCCATTCTCCTCCTCTTTTTTTCCTCTCCTCCGTTGTTTTTTTTTTCGTCGCGTGCGTGTGACAAGCTACGCTTTTTTGTTTCCTAGCAAAAAGTGCGGCCCCTTTTCTTCCTTTTTTTTCGGATGGCCCTTCTCCTCATGGCTAAGGAGGGACACCAAGAAGTGCAGTCGTTTTTTTCCTGCTGGGCTTTTCTCCCCTCTTCTCATGTTTAGCGGCGGCTTGAACATTCCCTTTTCACTCCCCCCTTCTTCTTTACGTACCGGGCAAGGCGCCTTTTTAGACCTTAAGGAGTAAATAAAAAGGTCTCCCTCCCCTCTAATCAAGAGACACTCCCTTTCCCCCCCCCCCCCTGCAAAAAACGCCACTGTCTCTCTGTCTTCGTCATTCGAACCCCCCAGAGTTGACCACCGAGTACAAAAGAGCGTAAAACCGTTTCTTCTCCCCCACCGCCGCCGTTTTCCCTCCCACGACTTGTCGAGAAAATGGTTCGGCCGAGTCTAACGCCCCCCACGACCCCCCCCCTTCTCGCATGAGAAAAAAGCCCCCCTAACCGCGTTCTTCCCCTCTTTGTGGCCACCCGGCCAAATACGAGGCCCGTTTACTCCTGAGGAAAAGATCCCTCCCAGGACCTTTCTACAGACTCCCCCCTTTCGCTCTCGGCTCGATTTCGCAAAGAAGCCATGATGTTGATCTCAGAGAGGAGAAGCTTATTCCCGGTTGAACGCGGATCTCCTTCCCCCCCCGGCTCACGGGAAAAAGCCCCTTTCCACATTTCCAGAGGTTTGGACGTTTCGAATTAACCAAGTCCTCCTTCTTGCGAGAAACAGGTCCCATAATCGAAACCCCCTCGATTGCCGCTGAACGGATCCAAATTTCAATATTGAATTTCCTTCTTAGACAAACCCCCCTTTTTTCCTGTGGCATATGCCTTTTTTTTCCCCTTTTTGGAAAACGTTCTGCCCCCCTTGGTTCTGTAGGATTCGTCTTTTTTCTTTTCGTTTTCCAATTCCCCTACATCATGGACGAATTTGTGTCGTGCCGCTACTCAATGGGCCTCCCAAAAAGGGTCCTTCTTCACATCGGCCAGCAATCCTTCCCCCCCCCCCCTTCTCTTTTCCTCCCTGGACTTTTTCTCCCTGACTATGAAGATGTGATCTGCGCTTCTTCTTTAATTAGAGTGGGCACGAGCTCTCTCCGGAGATTTTCACACCCCCCCTTTTTCTCTTGACGATAACGTGATCCAATTTCCTTCCCCTCTTGATCGACCCAGATACGTATTTGTCCAGCTTTGAAGCGATTAAACATAAGTTGTGCCCCCCTGTCATGAGGAGTTACGCCGTATTTCCCTTTTTCCTTTCTAACCGGAGGCCCCCTTTCCCCTCTTCCCTGCTCCGCCGATAATCATATACCCCCCACGCACCTCCAGTTCCGGGAATTCTTAGAGGATTTTCCCTGTCAAACCCACTCCCCCCCTTTTTCGTTTCATTTATCTTATGCAAACGCCCTTCCCTGGCCCACCAATAACGAACCCTGGGGTTCGCTTCTTCCCCCATCCGACACAGATTGAAGGCGTGAGTTCGCTTTTTTAAAGGGAAATATCTCTCTTTTCCCTCATCCTTTTTCTTTTTTTCCCGCAATCGAGGGGGGACCGACCCTTTCCCTCCTTCCCCTTTTTTTTTTTCGGTGTCGGAGGGACTCTTCATTAGCCCCTTCGAACGAATTTCTGTAACAGTGGGCTTTGCATTCAGGGCCCCTTGTTTGCCAATTGGGTTTGCGACCCCCAAAACACAATTAGGTCTTTTTTTTTTCCTTTATTGGCGTGGTTAGAGATTATCGCGCGAGCCTTCTTTACCTGGATGAAGACTGTACACGCGGATTCTTCCCTGCTGGAGACAACGTGATGGTGAACTTTCCTTTTTTTTTTCCCCAGCGTTACAACACCTATCGGAATTTTCTTTTCCCCTTTCTTCATGGCACTCCCGACTTTGAAAACGTGATTAGATCCTTTCAATCAGCAAGGACTGCCGTCCTCCCCCTCCTTCGTGACGCACTCGTCTTTTTCCTTTACTTCCATTTCAAGCCAGCGCCCCCCCTTCCCCTCTTCTTGGCGACAGACATCGTGGGAGGAACCCTCTGTTGTCCCTGCGGCTGAGAAGATGTGCATTCCCTTTTCCGTTGGTGGACCTTGCTTCCCCTTCCCCGATTTTAGTACTCCCTTCCGAGCATGCGTCCCCCGCCACCCGCAACCAGTGGAGACGAATCCGCCGTTTTTTTCCCCTGTTTTAAAGCGCGTGTGGTCGATGCAGATTCCCCCCCTTTTCGTGTGCGAAATTGGCGACGAAAGGCACATTGTCCCCCTTTTTCTTCCCCCGGGTGCCAAATAGCGATGACGGCTTTGCTTTATATATTTCCCAGACGATTTAATTGTTAAGACGTAGCCCCTTTTTCTACGGCTGTCCAGTGATAGGTTTTCTGTTTCCTGCTCCTTCTCTTTTAATACTCGGATTTTCTCCTTCTTCTCCCGTGCACAGCATTCTCGATTTGATTTTAGTAATTTCTTCTGAGAAAGCGTAATGGGATCGCATGCGCTTCTTTTTTCTCTGTTTTCGGTTGGGCTCGGAGTTGTGCATGTTTTTTTCCCTTTTTCCTCCCTTTGTTTCATGGATTTTGCTAGCGAAGCTCTTTTCTTTTTGCTTTCTTCGTCCGAACATGTTCCGACCTTCTTCGGCGCTTTTTGCTCGACGATCGGGTTGCGAATGTTAGGGTTCGGCTTTTGGGGGTTCGAATTAACGAAAGCGAGACGTGGTCTTTTTCTTGCGCTGGGATTCGCGCGTTGACTCTCCCCCTTTTCTCCGCTAGCGAACGTGGATTCTTTTTCTTCGCGGAGGGTCCCTCCCAGGAATTTTTAAGCAGAAGATAAACATTTCCCCGGCGTAAACGATGTCGATTTTCCTCCTTCAGACATCGCGCGTACCTCTCCCCCCACCTCCCCAATCGCCGGCACGTTTGGTCGCTACAGTCGTCAAGCCAAGAAACGCAAAGATGTCGATCCCCCCCCCCTTTGTGGGTGTTGAGAGAGATTTCCTCCTTTTTTTTTCTCAATCTTTTCCGATTACCTGGTCTTTTTTTTCCTCAACAATCTCCCTTTCGATCCTTACGCGAGGATGGATAAGGGGAGTTTTTCCTTCCCGGGGGACGACTTTTCCCCCCGCCGGCGCGGGAAATTTTTTCTTTTTCCCCCAAATCCTGGGCGGTTCAGGACCATCTCTACTCCCTGTTTCCCGTGTAAAGAAAAAAGGAAGATGCAAGATCCCCCCCCTAAAAAAGCAAAAAAACTTCCCCCCCGAGGTCAAGCGAAACCGACCTTCCCCTTCCTTTCCCCTTTCCGTTTCTGTCCCCGAGGAGAGAAGGTCGGAGAAAATGGTTCCTCCTTCTTCCAACAAAAGCCTTCGATTCAGCCATTCCTCGTCCTTTTTTTCCCTTTCCCCCTTCCAAAATCCTATTCCACCCCACGACGATTCTAAGATAAAAGGACCTTTCTCCTTACTCGCGGCGGACGCGATTTTCCCTCCCCCCTCCTTTCCTCTGCTCCTGCTGTGCAAATTAAAGAGAGACGGCCCGATCCGTGTCGGGAAAGAGGTTTTACCTCTCCTCTGTTCCAAAGAAGTGATCAAACACTGTCAGATTTCCCTCCGTCTTACACCCTTTCCTTCCTTGCGCGAAATCGGTCGTGCTACCCCGCTAAACCCAAAGCAGTCTCGCGATTCCTTTTCCCCTCGCGAGGGAAATGTGGCTTCGTCTTCTCAAATATAACGGGTCAGAGGGAATCTGCCCTTTTCCAACGTTGACAGCGTTTCTGCCACCCCTCTTCCAATGGTTGCGCCTTTTAGGACTTCCCTGAATGGCTTCGAGGAAGTGAAGCCTTGTAATTGAATACTAGTCACTCCCCCCTTTTTTCAGCGAATCGACGAATGCACACGTTTTTTTCTTTTCCCGGTAGCCATCCCATCCCCCGATTTCTCAGATTGTCTCCACTGGGAAGTCGCGAGTTTCCTTCTTTTCGCAAGAGTCGTTCAAGCTGACGCTTTTTCCTCCCCCCTCTGCCGAGTCGGCTAGACGACTTTCTTTGTCTAACTTTCTCTCGACCATAGATCACGATTAGGTTTTGTTTCCTTCTAAAGAGATTCCCCCATCCTTTCCTTTTGCCGCTAAATCCGGGTAGTGCAATGTCCCCCCCTCTTCCCCAGGCATCGCGGCGATGCCGTTTCCCGCCGCCCCCCCTCAAAGAGCATATTCTTTGATGATAGAGCAATTTCAGGACCCCCCCCCCCCCCTTTTTTTTCTTCCTGCCATTTATATTATGCAAAGACACTTTCTGTTTTCCCCCCCCCCACTCACGAACCCCCAATCGGGCGTTGTCCTTTCGCTCTTGAGCACTTTCTCGGGACATGTGTTAGGATCGGCTCGGTAAATTCCTTTTTTTTTTTGTTTTGAGAGAGATTTCCCTTTCCTGGCTCTTCCCCTCCTCCTCAAGCCCTAATCGTGTCGGAGTTGACTCTCATCCTTTTTTCCTTTTTTCTTTCCCTTTTGTTTGCCGGATGTCAACGTGGCTCAGACCTGCCTTTTTTCAAATTGGGTTGCTGAAATTGCTCTATCATCTTCCCCTTTCTTTCCTCTGAGGCGTGGTAGAGATTATCGTCCCTCTCCTTCTTTTCTCCTTTTAAATGGATGAAGCTTTTTCCCTTTTTTTCTCTCTTATCAGCATGAAGCATGGAGGACACCGGTGACCCCGCTTCTCCCCCCCCCCAAAACTATAGGATCTATGGTCTGCTCTCCCCTCATTTGATCACGTTATCGTCCTTCTTTCCTTTCCAATCGCCGGCCTGGCCCTCCTTTTTTTCCCCATCGATGAAATCGCGCCTAAACCCCTTCCACCATATTCATCTGCTGGCGCCTTTTTTTTCCCTAGATGGCGACAGCAACCTTCTTTTTTTTTCATTCGTCGATGCGCTTTCCCTTTTCTTTTCTCTGAGTATTCCAATACATCTTGTAGTTCCCCCCCCAATTCGTCAATGATCTTCCCTCCCCATTGGCGAGAATCCGCCTTCCCCCTCTTGCAAACGTTTTCAAATCCTTTTCTTTTTTTTTTTCTCCCTTCACAGTGAGAGTTGGCGATACATTGTCCCCCCCGCAACATCCCCCCCCCCTTAGTGAAAGAGGCAAATCGCTCTTTTCTTTCCCTGCAATCTCCTGGTCCCGGTCAGCCGATTTCATTGTTCCTCTTCCTCCCTCCCACCCGCTGGACAGTGTGATCACGGTACCCGTTTTAGATCTTCCCTCCCTTCTCCCCGGATTCGTAATCGGCGACGCGCTCTTTCCCCACAGTTCCCCCCTTCCTTCCCCCGCGGCGACAGAAGTATTAGATTCTTTTTTCCCCCCTTCCGCTGGAGATATGTCTCGCTTTTTTTTTTTCTCTCTTTTTTCCCATCGCTCACCAGGACGCGGTCTTCCCCTCTCTGAAGGCGTTGTGGCATCTGGGTTTCTTTTTTGTGCTCGGTTCCTTTCTCTTAAGGAGGCAGGTGGTGTTACAAAATACTCCTTTGTTTCGATGACATCGGGGGGGGTTCGTCCTTTCTTTTTTTTCTTTCTTTTTTTCTGTTTCTGATTGTGATTGCGCTTTTTCCTCTTTCTTGTCTTCCTTTTAGTACGCTTAGCGTTGATTTTTACCTACGATGGTATGAAAAGCAAGGACTTTTCATCGTGTCGATGTTAATGCCACCATTGCGTTCCTCTTTTTTTTCCCGTGCCTCATTCTCCCTCTATCCCACTTTTTTCCCTCCCCTCCCCCCACTGCATCGCGGCACGTTTGTTGCTCCCAGTTCTCCCCGCCCCGAACAGATGTCGAATCTCTTTTTTTGAGAGAGATTCGAAATCGATTTTCCTTTCTTCTTCGCTTCCTGAGCGAGCCAACCCCTCTTTTTCTTTTTTTTTCGGAGGCGTGACGCGCGTCCTAAGGGGGCTTTTTTCCTTTCCTCTGTGGCAGGACATCGACCCCCGCCTTTTCCCTTTTTCTTCCCAAGTTTCTGGGCGGTTCAGGACCCCCGCAAGGACCGCCGCGCGCGAAAGACTTTCCCTCCCAGGAGATGCAAGATCCACGCGCGTGCCTTTTCCCCTCCCTGTTCAAAAAGCAACAACGCGCCCCAGTTCTCGCCCTTTTTTTTTTTTTCCTTCCTCCCCCCCCCCCCGTAGGTAAAGCGAACCCCGTTTTTTTGCCAACTTTAAACCCACCGCCGCCGTCCGCGGCCGTCCCCCTCCTTTCCCCCCTAGAAGCAAAGCGATAATATAAACACCTCTCCCCTGCTCTTATGGAACATCCAGTGACCGACCCTTGGTGTTCGTTTTGAAAAAAGCAGAAGCGAGAACAGACTATACATCGCCCTTCCCCTCCAATAATTACGCGCCGCAGGCCGATTTCCCTTTTCCCTTTCAAGAGCGCGGCGACACGATTACGTCCTCCTCTTTTGTCCTGATCCCAAAGACCCATCCTTCCAGAGGTTTGGCGTACTAGATTTCAACAAGGATCCGGCTGGAACTTTTTTTTTCCTCTTCTAACTCCGAAACAACCCCCTTTCTTTCGATGTGAAAGAAGGATCTCGGAAATGTGATTTCGTCCGAAACTTTCCCCTTTCTTTGCATCGACAAAAGCGCTTTGTACCCCTTCTTCCAAACGGCGGATTCGTCGCCCCTTCCTCTTTTTAAAGGGAAAAGAATCATGTTTTTTTCTGAAGCTTTACTAACAATTTTTCTGTCCACCAACGGTAAGCGTCCCTCCTCATGGCACATCGGATCCGGCCCTCCCACAGATGTCTGGTCGTCCCTTTCCTTTCGGTAGATCTTGTTTCCCTTTCCCCTGGACCCCGAGTGCGAGCCGAGTTTTTTTCGGCGATGTTCCCACTCCCCCTTTTCTTCCGTACGTGACAAGTCGGCTTCCCTTCCCTTCCTTCTACCATAGATCAGATAGGTTTTCCACTTTGCTTTCCTCCCGATTCAACATAAAGTTGTCCCCCTCCCTCTCCTCTCAAACGCGTCGGAAAGTCCCCCCCCTGAGGACAAGCATCTCGGTCCCTCTTTTCTCTTTCCCATCCCTTTTCTTAACCACGCCCAGGCCCCCCCTCGGGATTTTAGGAGCAATTTCAGAAACCCCTTCTGCATTTATCTTAGTGCAAAAGCCACCCCCCCCTCACGAACCAATCGGGCGTTTTCGCTTCCCCCCCTCCCCGATTAAGGGCTGAGTTT
>Ga0179593_1596278_pt1 | contig 11319 bp, 17 predicted proteins | sample CZODoug2_1_08_16_FD_185931 | JGI IMG/M metagenome (GOLD analysis project Ga0179593, IMG submission 185931) | Vadose zone soil fungal communities from Angelo Coast Range Reserve, California, USA - CZODoug2_1_08_16fungal (PacBio error correction) | ecosystem: Environmental > Terrestrial > Soil >... | reverse complement strand
TTTCGTTCCCTAAGTTTAAAAAGAAGTCCCCCCTTCTTTCTCTACAGAAAGTTTTTATTTCTCTTCCTCTTCTTCCTCACAGAAAGTGAAGCCCCCATCGAGAAAGAAGGAAGCCCTTTCTCCCCGTCGGTAAAGTCCTCTTCCGAATTCTTCTTCCCCTTGCTGGTTTTTTCTTTTCCTCAGACCAACTCCCAAAAACCCCCCCACCCCATGGGGCCGAAGGCTTTCCCCCTTTTAGGAAGAAGGGGAGAGTCTCCCCTCTTCCTGATTCCCTGAGGAGGTTGGACTGTCTTCCCCCCCCTCGCTTGACACTCTCTGGCCTCCGTGGCTCCTTTCGTCTCTTCAAGCGATTAAACAGCGCTCTCACTGACCCCAAAGTCGCGCCGCCCCTTTTTCTCTCCCCACGGGAACCTCCAGCAACACGTGTCCTCAGGCCCGGAGACAAGGTTGTCCCCCCCCCCCCCATCCGTCGGGGCTTCCAGAGAACTTCCCCTCCGCCCTCTTCCCCCTGGCCCGGTCCCCCCCACACGTATTTACCTCTCCCCCCCCCGGAGAGCTGTCCACCACCAGAGTTTCCTCTCTCCGTCTTTTTTCTTTAGGTGCTCCTCTTTTGACCACTGCACACTCAAGCCTCCCCAGGGTAGCGCCCTTTTTCTTCCCCCCCCCCACGGGAAGTGCTTCGTCGGTGCGGAAAGCTTGTCCTCTTTCCCCATTATGGGTGCAAATGCCTCTTCCGTCGGGCTCTGTGGTGGCGGGCTGTCTTTTTTCTACGACAGTAAATCCTCCCCCCTCAACTTGGGGGTCCCTTCCCCCCTCTCGGTCCCTTCCTCAGATTTAGCCCTTTTTTTAAATTGTTTCCCAAATTCGCGGATCCCCCTTCTTTATCCCCCCCTTGAACCCAATTTTCGGCGAATCCCCTTTTCCTCGATAATCATTTTTTTTCACTTTTTCCCCCCCCCCCCTGATTGTAGATAATGTTCTTCTCCCAGACAAGGAGAAAAATTTCTCCCCCCTTTTATTTCCCTCGAGCCTTCCCCTTCTTTTTACATGGGGGAGGACTTGGAACTTGTCCCCCCCCCGGCTCTTTTAGTATAGCTGAAGATTCTCTTTTTGTTGCTACATGGCCTTTTCCCCCCCCCTTGATGGGTGTTAGTCATTTCTCTTGCCGTTGGTCATATAAGATTTAACTTCCCCCTGACTGGAATCCATCTGCTTCCCCCTTTTCCTTTTTCCTTTCTAGAGAAAGGAGCGTTTTTCTCCCCCCTCTTAGACTATGACCAAATCCCCCCTTTTTTCCTTTTTAAAAGGAGCATTCATTTTCTTATGAAGATCCACAGAGTGAGAGAACCCCCCCCCTTTACATAGTCTTTTTACTTTCCCTTCAAAATGTTTCTTTTTTTAAGTCGGAAGGATACCACCTTTTTTTTTATGACATTTTTCCTCTGAATAGAGTAGCCCTTCTGCATTCCCTAGGACTTTCCTGACTATGTCCCTTTTTTCTGATAGGACAAAATTCCTTTTCCTGACTTCCATCTGTAAACCCCTTCTAGTGTGGTAGCTTTTTTGAAGTACTGCGTCTTCTCTTCCCCTAAGATGGGGGAAGTTCTAAATAGAGAGACACTTTTCTTCCCCCTAGAGACCCCTCTTCCCCCCAGCGAAGGACAATTCTCCTCCACCTCCCCTCAGCCCCCCAGGGACCAATTGAATTCTCCTCCCATTTCGGGCCGCCCTTGCCAGTCTCCTTTTTAAGATATGTCTTTCCCCCACTTCGATCCTGAGAATGAGTTCCTTGCTTGCACGGCATTAGCGTTCTGTCCTTTCTTTCTTCAGGGTTATCCCCCCTTTGAACCGTAATTTACGAGCCCTTTTTTTCTCTTCGTAAAGTGCTTTTCCTTTTTTTCTCCTTTTCTTCCAAGGAGCGCCAGCTAGTTTGTGCTTCCTCTTTTTTTTTTTCGAGATGCCAAGCAACGCGATTGTCTTTTTTTTTTTTTTTCCTTTCGAGAGTCTAATCTCTCTCTTTTCTTTTTTTTAGAGATATCGTCCGACTCCCCGAGACTACGAGACGATTGATTGGCTTTCTCGCCTTTTTTCTTTTCCCATACCACTGGCCTTTTTTTTGTCCTTTGTGAAGAAAACCCACCTTTTCTCCCCTTTCCCCACCCCCCCCCGTCCCCGTTCCTCCTTTTTCTTTTTCTGGCAAGACAACGGCCTCGAAATTACTTCCCCACTCCAGCCCCCCAGACGTAACACGTGAGCTTTTATCACATTACCGTCCTCCCAGGGAAGGAATACGGACTCAGTATGCAGTTCCCCCCCTTTTGTCGTAAATCTCTGCAACACTGCAGCGCCCCCCCCGCACCCCCCACCCCCCCGTACACCCAAGGGCTCCCAAGATTCCCCCCCCTTCTCCCCAGGAAATGTAGACCTCAAAAGGCCGGAGGCGGGAATGCCCCCCCCTTGCAGCGGGAACTTCCGGGGGTTTACATTTGTGCTCTCTCACCCGGAAAAAGACGCAACAGTGGCCTGTCGCGGATGTGCACTGAAAGAAAAAATCTAGAAACTTCCCCCCAAAAGAGACCTCCCCCCCCCCCCCCCTTGGAGGAGGTTTCCCGAGAGTTTTTTCCCCTGAGGTGCCGTCTCCTCTCTTTTTCTCGTAGGGACTGTCTTTCTATTTACCCCAGCGTCAGATTTCTCTAGGCGCGATTTTACCTTTCTAAACAAATCGTGCTGCAAATCTCTCCCACAAGAACAGCATTCTCTGGAAAACGCCCCCCCAAAAAGTCAAAAACCCTTTCAACTATGACTCGTTTCCATTTCCCAAAGGATTCTTACGTCCGGGCTTTTCTTAGCAGAAAACTCCCTTTCTCCATCGGGGGTGCCAGGACAGACTGACTTTCTTTGGCGCCCATGTACGAGCGCCGGCAACCGCGGACAGGCCGGTTTAGTCCCTGCTCCCCTCCCGGGGAAACACTTTAAGTTTGCCCCCATTTGAGAGCGTCGTCTTTTCGGTTGAGGAAGCTTAGAGGAAATGTTTTTCTCTCTGGGTGCTCTGTTCGTCAGTGATAGAAGCCGGTGGGGTTTATAAGGGATGCACCCGGCCGACTTGGGGACCCCTCCTCCTTCGAGCGTTTGCCTCCCCCCCACCCACCACACCCAGACCCCACGAGCATCTTCCTTGAACACCCACCCCCCCCCACCCCACCCCCCACCACATGGCGGCCCCGATCGTCGCTCAAAAGCCGAAACCTCCTCCTTTGGCCCTTCTTTAGGAAGTCACCCTTTCACCGACGTTTTTCCCCACCAGCTTCCAACCTTTCCTCAACCCTACGGCAACTGTTTTCCTCGGTTCCCCTGCGAGGAAAGAAAAGAAGCCACATCTTGAGAGAAACCGGGGGAGAAGGCATGAGAACCCTATGGTCCCTCCCCCCCCCCTGCCGACACACAACGCAGAGGATCATGAGTGACAGATCATCCCCCCTGGACGGTATCGACTTACCCCCAACTCTAAGAAAACGGTGCCCACCCCTCTCCGCCCGGGAACGGGTTTATCTGAGAAGAAAGGTGCTCCCCTCCCCTGTTTCTTTCTCCATCAAAAGGAAGCATAGACACGAAGGGGAACAAACCCTCCACACCCTACCTGCCGGAAATTCCTCTTCCACTCCCCACTCCAGAGGCAGGAGGGCAGAACTCCAGCGAACCAAGAAACGATTTTCCCCCCGAGTCCCTAATTCTCGCACCAGTCCGAGTAGTCCGATTAGAAAGACTCCGACAAGAAAAAGAAAACTCCAGTCTTTCCCCTTGATGTCTGAAGGAGAAAAGATGTGGCACGTCATCAGCGTCCCATGTTCCCACCTTTTCACGTAAGCCCCATTCTACATAACTTTCACAGAAAGGACCCTCCCCAGTAGCAACCAGGGGGCAGAGTCTCCCTCTACAGACATGGGGATCAGCTTCTTCAAAGTAGAGGAAGGCGACCGATGTACCCCTTCCCCGTGTCTCACCACCAGGGCAAAAAATCTTCTAGAGAAGAAGTCCCTTATCTCAAGAGGAATGGGGGTTCCCCTCGCCCCCCTTCTCGGATCCCTTACGGTGGCCCGGTTATCGGGGTAACTTCCCGGGATCTCTACTCTCCTCATCCCCCTCCAGGCGAACGTCCTCCTGACGCCAGTAACTAGGACCTAGCCTCCTAGACAAAGCGTCTCCCATCAGAGAACAGACGATCTCCCCTACACAACGCCTGTTTTTTTCCCTCCCCCCAAAAGGCAGAGAATTTCCCACAAGGTCCCTGTGTCTGGAGTTTTCCTTGACGCGGGAAAGCCTTCCTTGGCGATTCTCCCTCGCTTACCGGTTCTTTTTCCGAGAACTAGGGCGTGCCTATCCTTAGAGAGGTGGTCTTTTCAGGGCTCCTCTAGCCCCCTAGTCCTCCCATTTAGATCCTCTTCCACTCCCCTCCCCTGTCTCAATCCCCGAAGATTTTTGGAAGCGTTCCTTCCCCCCTTCAGGTCTCTGTAGGAGGTTTCCTAATACCCTTCACAAAAGCAATCCTTTCACCAGTTTTAGAAATATCAACAAATCTCCCCCTATGACGAAGTCTTGCCCCCAGTACTTCCTCCTTTCTAAGGCTGCATGCTTTTTGCTCCTTCCCAGCGCCTGAGGTTTCTCTTTTCTTCTCTCGGCGCCACTTCTGCTTAGTCTTTTCCCTTCCCCTTTTGTATCCCGAAATCGCTTCTTCACTCACCCCTAAACACATTCCTCCCCTCCGGGGTGCTTTTTGTTCCTTTTTGTTTTTAGATACGAGAGGGGGACACCCATTGCCCTAGAAAAGGGAGAGGGACTTTTGCCGTCCTTTGCGACGACTCCTTCTTTTTTCCAAGAAAGGAAGCCATCAGGCTTTCCTTTTCGATCAACCTTCCAAGTAGAGGAAAGGACTTTTCCCTTTTTTAGTAGTGGTTTTCCGAGGCCCCACGCCCACCCACACCTCATCACGCACAGACAAACCCCCGCCCCCCAGGGCCCAGCTCTTCACAAATCCACCCCCGCACCTAGACCCATGCCACCCCACACCCACCCTTCTTTTTCTCCTCTCCTCCCCCCGCCCACACCACACTGTTTGACCCTCGACCACCAAACCCGGCCCCAAACACACCCACCAACCTCCGGAAAATGAGGGCTGCCATCGTGGGAGGCACCCAAGCCATCCCCTCTCTTCCCATATCCCAGGTTGGCTTACCTTACTTAGCGTCAGAAAGGAAGGAACGGAGCTCCCCATTTAGCAAAGCGCAACGCCACCCCGACACACCCCCTTCCAGAGTTTTCCCCCTTACAACCCTGTCCCTTCTCAGACCAGCCCCCTCCCCACTCCCCCCCCCCATCCCAACCCCCGCACCTCTTCCCCCCACACACAAGAGGACACGTACTCACCCACACCCCCCCCCAAACCACACCCCCCCCCCCACCTTTATCCAATTTTCTTCGAACTTCTTCTTGAAGTGGCGCAGGGGAGGTGAGTGCTGAATTCTATTCCCAGCCCCTTTTCGCGAGGAAACACAGATCCCCCTACGCCCCCCCCCACCACACACCCCCCCCCCTTTTGCGCCGCCCCCCTCGCCTTCCTGCACCGCCCTTGGAAACCCTCCCCCACCGCACCGTCCCTTAAAGTCATTTTGAAAAACATCTGGGCACCAACACAACCCAAAGTTTCTGGAGATACCCCACCCGCGACCCCTGCAACCCCCCCCGACCCCACAACCCCATTCCCTGAACAAGCCCCCCCACCCACACACCCCGCCGCCAAACACACGGGGACCCACCCCCCCCCATCACCCGGAACTCCCACCAACACCCCACACACCCCCACCCGCCCCCCCCCGCTTCGCTACGCTACCTCTCGAAGGCAAACACCTTCCTTCTCTCCGCCACAAGAAGTTCCTTCTGTTCCCCGCTCATCCCGCTTTCCCCCCCATACTTACACTACGCCCATTCCTGGACCTTCTTCTTTTCTACCCCCTGATTAGAGGTAAAAGACTTTTCTTTCTAGCTCAGAGTTTATATTCTCTCCGCGCCGGAGGACAATCCACCCGCCAGCCGGAAACAGTGCTGTGTCAAGAGAAACCTAGACCTCCCACTGTCAGTTCTCCCATCCGCCCCCGAATACAGCGTTTTTCACCCGACCAAACCCCCCTCCCCTATAGAAAACCTCTTCGCCTGGCGCCGAAAGTAAGTATTCTAGCAAAGAATTTCTACGCAATTTCCTCAACCCCAAGCCGTTACCCCTGACTTTAAAGACTTCCCTACTTGGCACTCACACGAGGAAGAGTTGGGGGCTCCCCCCCCCCCCCCCCATCTGCTGAAGCTCCTCCCCTTCCCCCAGCCAACACAGTCCGCCCATCTGAACCCACCATTTTTCCCACCTACCCCGACTTTACTATCGGGGAAAGGTCTTCGGGACACCCCCACGAATATGGGATCGGTGTTGTTTTTTTTTTTCTTCTCCTTAAGTTTTGAAAATTCTTCCCCTTTTCCCAATGGAGGAGAATCTCCCTCCCCCCCTCGACCCGGTCATTGAAATACCCCCCCCTTTTACTTGTTACGAGAACTCTTCCAGACGGGAAGTTCCTCCCTTTCAAAGAGACCACTCAGAGAAGCGCTACGTGTAGGGACCTCTCGTTGGAATCTGAAAGGGGGTTGTTGTACCTTGTCCTTTCTTTTTAAAACATGCATTTTCCAGGGTTTCTCCCCCGCCCGGGAGGAGGGGGCTCCCTCTGAAACAGTCTTTTTTGGGGGGAGCTTTTTTTGTCCAAGCCCTCTTCCCCCCCTTCTCCCTTAGGAAGAGGAATCCCCCCCCCTGGAGATGGAGCTCTCCTTTCCGATGGTGGGGGAAGGTCGTTATTTCCCCCCCCCGTAAGGGATTTTTCCCCCGGTATTCCCCTTAACTGAGCATTTTTCCCTTGGGATGACGATACCGGAATCAGCCTCTCCCTCTTTCCCTGGACTTTTACTTCCCTAAATTCTTTTCTGGAAAGATGGCTCTGAAGTGGGTTTTTCTTGAGAAACTTACGAGGATTATTCATTTCGAGCCTCCTATGACACCACTTTTTCTGGAAACGAGACGGTCTAGCCCCCTTTACCAACGACGCCAGGTGTTTCTTTTTTCCTTTTTTCGTCGGCGCCTAGTCGTCTTTTTTTTTTTCTTGTAAATTCGCGCTGCCCTGCTTTCCACCGTCAATTTTAAACCCAGCGACGGACCCCTTTCCTTTTATCATTCCGACCGCCGGTCTTCTCCTTTTAATAAAGGAATTTTCCCTTTTTACCTCTCAGGGTTAAGTAGCCTTTCCGCCCCCCCCCTTTCTCCCGTCCTGCAATTAGAAGTGTCCCCGGTCTTGCTGCAGCCTCTCGGGTAGAGAGCACCTCCCCTCCCTTTCCGCGTTCATCGGATTTTCACGGTTTTTTCTTTTGAGGAAAGGCTCCCGCTTTCCATTTTTTTTTCTGTTATGGGAACCTCCCCGGTCTTTTTTTCCTCTTCCGTCCCCCGAGAGATATGAGCCGGTGTTTTTCTAGTAGAAGATCGTTTCCTCATCCTCGCGTAGATAGATCGCGGAACGCCTCCCCCCCCACGCTAAGATCGCACCTCTTCTTTCGGCAAAAAAAATCCTTCCCCTCAGATTCGCAGCCTTGAAGAAAACATCGATCCTCCACCCTTTCACCGTCAGACGATCTCCGTGTTCCCATCTTTAATCGAGTTTTTTTTTGTTGCAAGGTGATAGATCCCTTCGATTTTCTCCCCAGCAATGACACTTTTTTTCAGGCTTTTCCCTCCCCAGTTAAGGGAAGAATCAAAACTTTTTTTTTTTTTTCCGTAAGTCATACTTTTTTTTCTCTCGGAATTGGAAAAGGGTTTTCAGGAAATTGAAGAGAAGTCAATTCTTCTTACAGAGGTGTCTTTCGGGGGGGGTAAAATTTTTCTTCTCCTTAGACAAAAGGGGAGAGACTACCCCCCCCCTGAGAACCTTGGCCAATAGGAGAAGACTTTTTTTCCCCCCTTGTACCGAAAAAATTACACCCTAGGAAGAGCGTTAAATCCCCCAGTAGGGCTACCTCTTTCCCCTCATTCCTCCCAATGTTGTGTAATCTACTTCTTCATGAGAGAGTTGTGGTAATTTAATTCCCCTATTATAGCTGGATATTCCTTTCCAAAGGGAAGAAAACCTCTTTTCCCCCTTTTTAACCAAGGCCTTCGCAGAACCCCCCTTTTTAAAGCCAATACAATGTAGATCTTTTTTTTCCCCCGGCGTCTTCCTTGAGCTTTTCCTTTTTCCCAATAAGGAGCAGTTGACCCCTTTTTTTCCTCCAGAGTGGGTCAGATTCCTTCTTTTTTGGAGAGTATCCCCGGACCCCCGAAGGTTTCCCCCCCCTCTCCGCGAGAATCTACATGCTTTTTTTTCTCGAGGAAAGATTCCGTTTGTGAACTAGGAGAGACCCAAAGGCAACCACCTTCTAAAAACCCCCCCCTTTTAAAACCTTTCCTGTCCCAGGAAGAAATGCTTTTGTCAGTAGACGCATTTTTCTGCAAGGGGGAAAGTTCTACTTCCCCCCCCTTTGAGGACCAGCAAGGGCCTCTCTTTTGTCCTTGGAAGAAAAGAAGATTTTCTCCCCCTTTCCTCTAAGCGGGGAGATCCTTCCTATGCACGAGGCCGTCTTCCCACGTGAGAGAAAAGAGGGTTTATTTGCCATTCTCCAAGAAAAAATGATTTCTTTATTAGCAACTATTACCCCCCCCAAACGTACGATACCTTCGACCTTTCCCCCCCCTCTTCCCATATGATATGTCCGAGCCGTCCTTCTTGCAGGAAGATTTACTTTTCATCTCTTCAGGAGGCCTTTCTTCCTCTTCCATAAGGGGGCTTTCTCCTGGTGCCCCCAGACGGGAAAAGCAATTTCGGGGAGCCTTTTTGAGAACGTTTTCCTCTTTACCGGGTGCCGGGAATCGTTTCCCCCTTTCAAGAAAGGATAAGCTTTAGGTCTGACAGAATGTTCCAGTTCCCTGCCTATGTTTCCCTGGTATCTGCCCCTCTTTTCCTGGGGATATCCTCTTCCCTAGCTGAACCGTTAGAGCCCTTCCCTGACCGTGCTTGGTCGTCTCCCAAAGGGGAGAATTCTCTTTTGTGTTTGATGGAGGTTACCCCCTTTTTTTTCTAAGGGATGGTTCTCCCTTTTGAGTAGATTGATAGGTTATAGCTTTATCTTTCTCTACGCTAAGCCCCCCTCCCTGAGAAAAGGAAGACACTTTCTTTTTCAGAGGGTCGGAACAGAGCAGCCCAATGGCGAAGGTAGTCTTTTGGAGAAGAAGTCTTGGACAACCCCCCAGCTTCTTTCACCGGGGGCCATCCCCCCCCCCCAAGGTGCACCCACCTGACGAGTCTTCTCCATGTCTTTCTTCGGGGATAAGGCTTGCTCTTTCTCAGTTGCTGCGGACGTGCTGTCTCTTTTCCTTCAGGCGATGTCGCCCTCCTCCATTCAAGCTAACTTCCCATGGTATCCCCGAATCGCGGCTCCTCCCCCCCTCCCCTCCTTTTTTGTTGAGAGGCTTCTTTCTACACCATAACGTTGAAACCCTGGATGATTCCCGAAACGCCCCTGTCCCTTCCCCCGCTCTCACCTTCAGTCCCCCCCAACCCCCTCCCCCCCCCCCCCCCCGCCAGGAAGACCCCCAGCCGGTTTTTTTTATTATCGTAGAAAAGGCCCCCCTTTCTCTTTGGCCGATCAGACTCGTAATTTCTTCTTGGTTGGTGACTAGTGTGTTTGCCGCCTTCTCTTTTTTTTTTGAAGTGGGGCTTTCCTTTTTCCCTCTTTCGAAAAGGGAGAGGCTGCGGGGATGGAAGAGAGACAACTTCGGGAGTTCTCCCCAGTTTTTTCGGGACTCTCTTCCCGCATCTTCCCGATAACACCTCTCCGTCCCCCCAAAGTTTTCCCCCCCCGCCAAGGCGTACCCCAGCAAACATCTTTAACCACTCACCGGGCCCCCCCCTTTTTTCCAATTTTGGTTCCTCGGGATTTAGTCTCCCCTCTGAGGGCAGGGTTCTAAACACCCTTTTGAACAGAGAAAACCGCCCCACCCTTGGGGAAAAAACCCGCAGTGAGAAAGCCTATGCCCCTTTTCTGGATTGAATCCAAGGACCTCCTCCTGAGAACATTCCTCCAAGGCGAGACAAGTGTTCCCTTATTTCTCAAGAGGGCGAGCCTCCCCCTTGGGTCCAAATGATTCCCTCTCAGGAGGTTCTTCGCACGACAGTAAATATTCCGCACCCTCCCCTTTTTCCGGATAGGACAGTTTATTTGGTAAATGTTGTCTTTAACGTTTTTGGAAATCCTCTTTTTCCCTCTGGTAATACCAGAATTCGATCATCACCACAAGGGCTATTTCCCCATACCGCGTTCCCCCCCCCCGAAAAAGGCGACCCCTTTTTGGACCGCCCATAAAGTCGGTTCCTCTTCCTTTTTTCCCCTTTCAACGTGAAAATGCATTCGCTCTTTTTCCAGAACGCATTGACTTTGTTTGCGTTTAAGATGTAGGTTGGTAGCGTCCTACCTTTTTGTGAAAAAAAAATTTTTCCCCCCTCTTTTTCACGGGAACAGCCTCCCCCCCTTTTCCCTTAGAGCAGAGCGTCAAAGCTCCTCCCTCAATTCTCCTTTCGTTATCGGCCCCAGTAAGTCCCCCAATAGGTCTGCAGCAACAGTTCCTCGGGGATGACGATACTCTCAAGGACTCCTCCTTTCTTCCTTTCCTCCCTTATATGGCTGGACCGGTTTTTTGCTTTTTTTCAGTTGGAAACGCTTTCTTTTTCCTTTTTGGAAAAGATTCCTCTTTTCTCAGCGAGATAAGGTTTCCCCGATTACTCTCCGTCCCTCCCTATGACCAAAGGGAAGCTGATCCTTTCCCCCCCCTTTAGAACCGACGCCCCCCAAAAGGCGCCTTGTATAGGTTCAGGTTGGCCTTCCCTTCTTTTCTCCCCACAGGGTGGTTTCTCGAACGGTTTCCCATTTAACCCCGCGCCTGGACCATGCATTTTCTCCCCTCTTGTCAGGACTGCGACCCTTCTCTCCCCGGATATTAGAGGCGCCCTTTACCGTATGGACTTTCCTCCGTCATGCATAATTATTTTTCCGCACAGTTGCGGCCTTTTTCGCGAGAACCTTCCCCTTTTTCGAGGCCGCGTGCTCGCTTTATCGTCGGAAGTGATGTGATTTTTCTTCAAGGCGCGCAATCTTTTTTTTTCCCTTTCTTTCCCCTCCCCCCGCAAGAGCATCTGAGAGTCGTTATCT
>Ga0179593_1735392_pt1 | contig 11320 bp, 16 predicted proteins | sample CZODoug2_1_08_16_FD_185931 | JGI IMG/M metagenome (GOLD analysis project Ga0179593, IMG submission 185931) | Vadose zone soil fungal communities from Angelo Coast Range Reserve, California, USA - CZODoug2_1_08_16fungal (PacBio error correction) | ecosystem: Environmental > Terrestrial > Soil >... | reverse complement strand
AACAGCTTTTTCTACCCGCAGGTCAATTCGTCCCGAATTATAGTCGTAGCATGACCCCGGTTTTCCTTTTTGACCTATACCGTGCTCCTTGGGTTTTTGTGTTCCTTTTTTTACTCTGCGTTTTACGGAGTGGAGTTTAGCTCGTTTCCCTTCGAATCCTAAGGAGAGTATTGCTCCTTCTCTTCCACGGCTTTCCGGCTCGTGACTTGATCGTTGCTCTGTTTAGCAAAATGGTCACTTTCCTTTGTCCCCCCCCTCCAACGTCCGTTCGCGGGTCGACTTTTTTTGGAGTCAAAAACTTTCTTCATCCCTTTCCACTTCTCAGTTCACCAACCCCCCGAACCGCTCGTCGTCCCCTCACTTGGTTGTTAGAAATCCGATCCTTCGGGTCCCTTGGGCTCCCCCGTCCAATTTCCGTTTCGGAGATTGATTGGGGTCTACTCTGGGTGAGAGCGTTTTTTAGGAGTCGGCGTCATCGGTCTGCTTTTATCCCCCCCGTGCTGTGGTTCGTCGGCCCAATAGTATACGATGGTGTTCCCCTTCGATATTCGGCGCGTTCTCTTCATTCACCTACACTTCGAAATGTCCCGTCCCCCGACGCGGTAATATATCGGCGCTTTAGGTGATAGAGAGCCCCTTGTCGACCTTCACCGTGGCGACCCAGCCCCTCACCTTTAATCGACGGGCCGGGACCACGCTGAGAGGTGTTCAAGCCTCTTCTAAGAGCTACCTTTTTTTTTTTTCTTGGCGTCCCGCGAATGTTTGATTCCCCCCTTTTTACGGGTTTTTCTTTTAGTGCAAACCTCGCGGGCCCGCGGGACGGATCGTGGACTTGGCTCCTCAACTCCCACCTCAGTCCACTTATGTCGCGCTTTGTTGAGCTTAATTTAAGGTTCGGTTTGTCTGTGGCACCGCAAATAGCCCCCCACCTTCCTGTTCTTCTCCGTTAGCTGTCCGCGGCGCGTTTAGTCCCGGGCACGAGCTGATTAGTCATTTTTTTACTCCCCCTCCCATGCTAGGAGAGTTCGCATTGCTGGCACTTTACATTTCATTCTCCCCTTGCTTCTCCCCAGCTGCTTTCTCCTTTTTGCTAGACTAGTTTACCGACCTTTTTTTTTGCCAGCGCATCGTTCTATTTCCCCTTACTCTTCCCCTCAATTTGACATACGATTTGCACTCTGAACGCGGTTCAGTTTTTTCCCGTCGCCTTCCGTTACCCTCTTACGTTGTGTTCTTGTATAATTTTCCTTATTTTCCCGTTTCCTATCGACCCTGTGCCAGATCGCCCTCCTTCTTTTTTTCCCTTTCTCCTCAGGCTTGTAGTTTTTGAGAACCCTAATCACAGCGGCGTGCTGCGTTCTTCCGCCCTCCCTTCTTCCTTACATCGTCTTCCCTATAACGTTATTTGTCCAAACAGCTTGTCACCCCTTCGTTACTTGGGCGCCTTTCCTCGCTCCTTTTGCCTGGATCGTTGCTATTTAGCGTTTTCCTCCCCTTCCGGACCTTTCGCCCTGTTAGTCCCCTTCCCGTGCAACCCTCATAAATTTCCCCGAGATGATGTTGCGCTGTTGCACGGACTCGTTTGGCCCCCTTACTCTACCCTTTTAGGCGTCCCGTGGGATCGGTTTCCCCCCGCCCGCAGCTACCCTGCTTGCGGATATACTGGCTCCCCTTCCGCAAGTTGGGCAACCCTCTTGCGAGCACCTCACCCCCCGCTCGGCCCCCCGCTCTCCCGACTTGCACAACCTTTGTTGCAGCACACCCCACTTTATCCGAACCCTCAGACCGAGCCCCGACAATCTTGACAAGCCTTGCCCTATTGTCTATCGTTCTGCGTCTCACGGTCCTCCAGTTCTTGACCCGGGAGCCCCTAGACCACCGTTCGTTGTGCCTCCCCCCCCACCTCGAGATACAAACTGCACTGCTCCAGTCGCAGTGACTGCTCATCCTTTGCGCGGCTTCTAGTTCCTTATGGTCTTCTTGTCACTTAACCCAGTGCCGCGACACTTTCTCAACGCTTCCCGATTCTTGAAGGAAAAGCCAGTATCGTTGGTTCTCATGCTTCCCCCACGGCTGCCGTCTTATCTTCCTTTTTTTTTTTTAGTTTTTCGAGGATCCGTTACACGATTCTTTGCCTGCGAGCTGCGACGGCTGTTCTTTCCTTTCCCGCTTTTTCCGTATGTTTCACATGTCTCCCCTGTCCTCCTCTGCATCGAACCCCAGAAAGTTCCCCAAGCATTTCCCCTTTATAGCACCCCGCGGGCGATAGGTACCTCCCTCGTATCCTCCCGTCGCATACGCGCGTCCTTCTTTCAAGTCTATTATCTTAAACTAGTCCGGCATAAGTTTTCAACCTCTTGTTCGCTGTTGTTGAGATTTTTTTCGATTTGCCGCCCCCCTTTCCCCCCCGATTCCGGGGAGTAGCTCCCCCAAATCGTCCGGACTGTCACCCCTGTCCACCTCTTAATGCACCCAACCAGTTATTTACCTTTTTTATCTCTTTTATCATCTTCTAGTGCAGCTGTTTCGAGCTCGAGTTCGTATGTTACAGGAAGACACATTTCCTTACGCCGACGTCTGAATCTCTTTGACAGCGGATCGACCTCTTCAGCGCAACTTACCCTTACTTTTAGACGATTATCTTAATCCTTTCCATGCTGGAGTTGCCCTATTCCTGGTGACCTCGAGTTTTTGGTTTGGCCGGTGTCTCGTCCGTTACTTCCCCTTGACTTCTGACGATTTTCTCTTCTTGCAGTTGGTATCCTTTTTTCCCCCACACTTTTTTTTTTCCAGCCTTCTGCATCTTCAGTGAAGACAACTGCGTGGAGGATTTGCCAGAAACCGTAGCTCATATCGCTCATCCCTCGATACGAAGCATCAGCTGGACCCATATTAAGCAATGTTCGCTGCATCCGCTATTTTCCTGCCCCCAAGCTCTTCACCCCCGCCAGTGTACCCCCTCTACGTCCTGCGAATCCACTATCCTATCCCGTTGTCTGTCCCTACGGCTCCTTCTCCCTTTTTTCCTCCAGGGCTTTCTTCTTTTATTTCTCCTATGACTGAAGGTTGGTTTCAGTCCCACATGGTGCCAGTTTCACCCCCGGTTGCAGGTCTTTGGGGAGAGCGTTTCCCTTTCCAGTAATCTTGTCCCACGATGTCTTGGTTGTGGAGATTTATCTTTTTTTTTCTTTTTTTATGGTTTTTTGTCCGCGCATCTTTGTATTAATAGTTTTCCTTTCTTTCTGTTTGTGGGCACTCTCTGTATCCCCCTCCCGATCTCATCCAGCTGTATTTGTGAGACCCCTTCGTCCGCCTCTTCGCGTTGAACATTTTACCACTGACCTCTATTTCGTCAGTTCGACGGGGTTTTGCCACCATCGTTGTCAGCGGCTTCCCAATCCTTTTCAGTCGTGGTTCCCCCCGTGCTCCCTCCTGGTGCGCAAATTCTTTTTCTACGGCAAGTCAGTCTTCTCGACCTCCCTCCCCCACTAGAATGGCAATTGCCTTGTTTTTTTTCGACGTTGTTCCAGCGAGCATTCGTTCTGAATCCATCTGTTTGCCACCCCCTCCCCTCGTCCTGACAAATGATTCAGGCGTCGGCGAAGATCCGGTGGCATCCTTTTTCTTTTCTGATCGATTCTACAAAACACTTCACACAGCTATTCTCGATTTCGTGCACTTTGTAATCATTCTGTACTGCGCGGCAATTGTCCCTTTGCCGGTAAGGATTCTCAAGACCATTTACTTTCTCGAAGTCCAGTGAAGCGAGACTCAGTCAGTTTTGCTCCCTTTGGCAAACCTTCTTAAGCTATTCCGCCTACCTCCTTTCCCCATGTTTTGTCCCGGCTGGTTTGTTTCTTGTCATTTTATCGTGGCCAATAGGATTTCTCTGATCCCTCTGGCTCTGGTACGCACTACTGTTTTTTTTTTTTTTTTTATTGGCTGAGGGATCGACATCGGCCCAGACATCATTTCCTCCTAGCTTGGCTCAGTGTGTTTTTCCTGCGTTCCTATCCCCCAAAAGCGCCTCCGGTTTTTAAACTTGCCTCGAATCTCTTGCCCAGCCAGCAGGCGAGTGGACTAGTGTTGCCCTCCATTTCCTTCGCCTTGTCCTGAGAAGTTCCCTACCTCCCTTTGTATACCTGGCTGTGCTTTGGGTCAAGCCCCTTCTCCCTCCAGCGGCGGCCCTCGATGCTTCAGAGATACTCGGACGTTTTGTTCAGCACGCTTCCCACCCCTTTGCGACGAAGTGCTCGGCGTCCTGCCCCCCCCATTCTTTATCTTTGTAGTGACATCAACCCTTTTTTGAAAGGTGTCCCCAACGGATCTAAGCATGCTTTATTCCGACTAATTTTTTTTTCTTTTCGCTGAAGTCACTTTCGTCGCTCCCTTTGCTGTCCCTCTAAGGCCGCAACTGGTCGATAAATTATATACCGCGTCGTGCCGTGCAGTTTTCTGCGGTTCTCTGCAGATCTGACCTTTTCCTCTCGGCCTTCCCCCCCCCTCCAGTTCTTTCCCCCCTTTCTCCTACGGAAGGTGTGGTCTTTTTCCCCATATGCCTTGCCAACCGACTGTCCCGTCCCCGTCCTTCACGCCTCAATCCTTTCCCACCCTAGCAGGCTTTTCAGATGGGATCCGGAGTGGGCTGTTAGACTGAGAGATAGGAATTTCCTTTGTCATTTTTACTGCCATCGTGTCTTTGTTTCATATATCAAATTCTTTGAGTCTGAGTTTTACCAGATGACGTTCACTTTTTTTTTACCTACGGCTCCTCCCCCCGTCACTTTTCTGCCCTTTGATGGTGAACACAGTCTTTTGGCCGTTCCCTTTTTTTCCTCATCGCCCTGTCCCGTTTCTCGTGCAATCGCCGACGGTTGCCTCATTGGAAGAGTGCCAGCTCCTTAGATCGTAAACCCCGGTCCGGTCCTTAGTTTTTTTTATCAAAGTTTCGCGGTATGTATCCGCCTTTTGTCCTCTGCCTGATCACTCGTGGTTTGTGCATCTCTCGTTTTGTCGAGCTCAGCTGCACCCTTTTCTCTCTTCACCTGGCCGAGAATTATTTATTGCGGTTTTCATAGGGGCACCGTAGCCTCGCTTCGGACTCTTTATCGGTTTTGTCTGCTTCTCGCTGTGGTTTATCTCTTTTTATATGTTGTTGAGTGCCCCCGCTTACTTTTTTGGTGTATGTAGTCGTGCGTCTCACCCCTTGCGCCATTGATTTTTCTTCACCCCCCGCCCCCTTTACCGTTCCCGCCAGCGCTTTTTTTTTCGACCGCCTCCCGCTTCATCCGGGGACCACACACCACTCGTTTTTTTTTCACCGTTTCTTTGCTCCAGCTACATGCACGCGCACTTTTTCCACCCCCCCCCACACCCCGCACTGATGTTCCGTTTCTTTAGTCTGCGACACCGTCCGGAACTGCATCACATACGCGACAGACACCAGCTTGCGACCCGCTCCTGACTTTTCACTCCTTCGAGCGCAGCCTTCCTTTGCAGGACTTTGCCTTCTCACATCTTCCGCTCTTCCGACCTCCTCCCTGGAGGCGATGTTGTCCAGTTCAGCTCCCCCCCATGTCAGCCTCGTTTCCTCACCGCCCGCCAACAAAATTACAGAAGACCAGACACGCCTCCACAGCTTTTCTTCTGGCATCAGCCCCCCCCCCTCCCATCCCAGTCCCCGAGACCGCACCGATTGGCGCACTCACAGAGATTTTCACAAAGAACACGCAGTTTGACACCACAGAAGACAGAGACACGATCTCATAGAATTTCAGATGCCCCTTTTTCCGATCTGTTTGAATCCTCCCAGTCAGACCCCCTACGTTTTGCTGTGCGACAGTCGCGCTCCTCCCCTATGTTGCCACCCAACGGCGACCGTAGGCTGTTTTCCAACCGCGGCTTCTTTTTTTCTGCTTTCTTGGATCGGCCCACCCCAAATCCTTATCCGATTACTTTTGGTGGTTTACGGTGGAGGCGGGTTAGTCATTGTTACCCTACCCCCTTTGGATTACCCCCCCCCCCCCCCAGACGCCGTTTCTTTCTTCCTTCAGTTGATACGTTCCTGACTGTTTTTTTAGCGTTCCTGGGAAACGAACCCTATTATCTTTTGTCTTCTATTCTGTGCATTTTTGAACTTTTCTTTTTTTGGAGCTCTGATCGCCTTGCCACTACCTTAGCTCCACTCCCTTTGCGACCCTTTGTCATTTGCTTCGAAATACTTTTATCCGACCGGGTAAACCGTCAGCCCCGGTACTGTGCGCGTTGCCAGCGCAAGTTATTTTCCAACTCCTATTTGCCCGAATTTTATCCATTCGCCCCTGCCCTTTTTTACTCGTCATTCCGTTATGTTGTAGGTATTGTCTGCCTAGTACAGCCGATAACATTTCCCTCACGATTGGACTTTTACTGTCTTTAGTAATGATCTTGTTTTTGTTTTTTTGTTGGACTCGCAACCTGCGGGTTTCTCTTTTCGATTTCGATAGCCGGAATCTTCGAAGATTTCCGTACCCGTGAATTTTTCAAACATGATTTCTTTTTTTCTGCTGGATTCCCTCTGACGATCCTGCTTTTTGTCCTTTTTTTTCCTAGTTATCGTCTCCTTTTTTTTTCTCTTCCCTGCCGTTCGGGCCAGTCACACTCTGACCCCTTCTTTTTTTCCCCCTCCCCATAAGTCGATTGATATATGGACTGCTTCGGAACTTTCTTCAGACGAAGATTTCTTTTTATCCTTTTACTTGAATCATGTGTGGGCATTCGTTCCCTATTTAACACCCCTCGAATAATGGGCCCCCTTTTTGGCTTTCTTTTCTTCCCCCACAGTACGTTCGAAACCGTTTTTTCCTAACAACCCAGTTCACATTACCCTCTTCGGACCCCCATGCCCCAACCCGGTAGGAAGTGAGGTATTTCCCTGGATTCCTGGCCGGTGCCGACCGGGGCCCTTCTATTTTCAAAAACACATCGCGCCATACCAAACCCCCCCCCTCCCTCCTCCTCGACCTGGCATTGCCGTCGTCCCCCTTTCTTCCAGCAGCAGGTTTCTTCCCCGAAGGTCAAAAAAATTACCCCAACGTGTGCTGCCCTACGTCGAGAAGTCCTTCCCCATTCAGATCTGGTTTTTTTTTTTCCGAGTCGAGAGATTATGAGTTTCTCCTATTGTGAGTGCGGCGTACCGCCCCCCCCCCTAGATTTTTTCCTTATGGAGCTCCTCCTTCTCCCCACGATCCTTTTTTTCAACTTTCTGAAGGGCGTCCCCCGTTATTTCCAGGTTCTGGACCCGTCCTTACTAACCTTGCCCCTTGGCCCGCTAGATTAATCGCAGGTAATCTTTCCTCTCTGCTGGTTGACTTTTCTTTTTTTGCAAGATTAAGGGAACTCGATACCGGTCTTCCCAAACCCTGATTCGTGACCACTTCTCCCCTAACCATCCTCTCTTTTCCTCCTTCCTTTCTTTTTGTTTCTCTCTCTGGCTGCATGAGGAAGAACAATCCTGAGGTGGGATTCCTCCATTTTTCTTGAAGATGCCATTCGACCTTCAACAGAAGCGCAACCTTCACGGTTCTTTGTTTCACAGATCTCAAGAGGGCCGTATCGCTCAAGTTGAGATTCTTTGTTCCCCCTGATCATCCGAGAAGCCTGCTGGTTTTCTTCCTTATTTCCCGATATTCTATGCATATACCCATAGGGAAGGTTAACAAATTAGATTTGGCTCCCTCCCCTCGGCCAGTCGAGACGCTTCCCGTCTAGATCTAGTCCTCCGTCCAAGGACTCTCGTCGGCGGTCCAGAGATTGCTCTCGCAAGACGGTTGACGGTGTTCCTTTTTCTTTTAAAATGATACCCCCCCCTTTAGAATACAATACTCTCCTGCCGCGGAAGGGTGTCCCCACTTGGCGTGCGAGGGTTTGCCTGCGACTTTTTTTTTTATTCTTCAACCATTGACTCCATTTTCTGTCTTCTGGGAGAAGCCCACACAGAACTTTGGATTGGCTGGAGATCCCTTTTATGATGTCGTCTTTGTACTTCGAATTTCGGACTTTTTTTTTTCTTCTTTTATCGCGGGTTTTCCCACCCCCCCCCCCGACTGTTCTACCCCTCGATCTTCATCCAGCTTTCTTCGGTTCAAGCGCCGTTGCAAAGATACACCACCGGAACTCCCTTCTTTCTTCCTCCTTGTCCCGTCCGGTGTGGCCCACAACGATTTTTTACGATCGTTTATGGGGGTCCTTCCATTTTTCCCCTCCTGAAAGTAAGCTGTGTTTTCCCCTTCTTTTTTAAGGAGGCCGTGGTTTCTGAATTAGATAAAACTCCAACTTCCCGCTTCGACGTCCTTTTTCTCTGGAATTTCTTTTGAAGCCATCTTTTTGCCCACCCCCTTTTTGGAGGTTTATCCCCCCATTTCTGGACTCGGGCGCGGACCAGCCCGGAAGCAGCCTTTCTTGAGTTCCCCCAAAACACCCTCCCCACCTACTCCGCCATGAAATACGTCACTTTTCTCCCTTCTGGCTTCCGATAAGGCCGACCTTTTCCATTTCTACCCCTACCCTACGGCCTCGCCCCCGTTTCCTTTTTCTTTCCCGCGCGATTTATACGCGGTAGCGCATTTTTTAAGACTTTTTTTGCAACTTAGTGAAGATCTTTCCTCTCTTCTGAGATAGGCGGGGCTGCTTGTGACCCTCGTCGTAGCGGGAGATGATCACTTCCGTTCAGGTCCAGGCCTGTCTTCACATGGACCCCCGAGGGATCCCTTTCCCTAAATCTTTACAAAGCCAACCTGATCCCGCTGTGATTTGTACCAACACTAGCACCTTTCATCCTTCCCGAGCAAGAAGGCTGTTTTTTTTCGCAACTTCCTCACCCCCTTGCCCGAAGTCCCCCAGATAAACCCATGGATGTGATTGGCCTTCTCCCACACGACCTCCCTCTCCCTTCCCGACTTATTTCACCCTTTTACCCCTTTCCAGACGGTTGGATTCCCCACCAAGATTATTGGGGGCCGCGGCTTCTTCTCTTTCCAACAAAACCCCTCTTTCTCTCTAACTCAGGATTTTTACCAAGTAGCGTTCATGGTTCCGGAGCGGCACCGGTTTTATTGATGGTTCCCGGCTTGTCCCCTGTTTAGGCTGACGTATCCTTTGACTGCCGGCAATCTTCCGTTATCTTTTAGTCTCCCCTTCCGTGCAGTTTCGATTATTTTAGCCCAGAAGCTTAACGAGGTTGGGTTTGGTGGGCCTCTTTTTCCCTTTTGCCATCGTGATGCGTTTAGAACGCAGGGGTTCATCACCTAAGAAAAAGAACCTCCCTGTTTTCCCTCTTTATCAATCAATTCGACCTTCCCTGCAAATAAGGAATCCTCTTCTCCGGATTTCAGATGAGCACCTCCTATTGTAAGACATTCTTTGCATTTTTGTTCCGATCCCCCCCTCCCGATTAGTAACATTCCCTTCCGTTTTTTTGAACCGCTCCTCCATCTCCAACCTCTGCTCCACTTCCCTTTGCTTACTCTGGAACCATTTGAAGCAGTTTTGATCCAGGCCCTTCCCCTCGACTTCCTAGACCTTCTGGTCACTCCCCCCTGAACGGAAATAATTCGTTGACTTCTCTTCAGCAGTCTCGCGCCTCCTCTTTATTCGGTAAAGGAACGCTTCCTTCACCTTGAGTATTTTTCAATTTCCCTCCGGATGAATAATCGGCCGAATGCCCGAGTTTTTCCCCCCTTTTTGTTCCCTCTTTCCTCTCTATCCTTTTGGTTGAGAGATCCCTTCCCCTTCTTTCTCAGGCCGGAGGCACCTTAGTATTTTAGTAGGCTTTACCGCATCCTTTTACCACTTCCGGGTTCTTTTTCACCTCGATTCTCCTGGAGGAGTCCCTTTCCCTCGTCGTCATCCATATTTGACGTCCCCGTGTTTGATTACCCCCCCTCCGGCCCCCCGGCAAGTTGACGAGATATTGCCCTAGCCGTCTTCCCCGGTCGGACAAAGGGACGTTGTTATTCACTAAAGGCGGCCGCTTACCCCTGGGTTCTTTGGGTTTTTTAGCTGTTTCACCCCTTTAAAGTCATCCATTGCCCGCTGAGATTTTCTATCCCCCTGCCACCTGCCGTCGCAGTCTCTCCCCCCCTCCCCCTATGGAAATCCTTTCTGACCCCGTCTTCCCCTCAGCTTTCACCCTTCCCAGGATTGATTGGTAAAGCTAGGCGTAATATTTTTCCTCTTGGCGTGGAGGCGGAGGAATTTACTTTTGTCTGACCTGCATATGCAGACGCTTCCGGCGTATCCTCACGCCCTCAGTTCTCCTTTTCTGACTGCCCTACTCGACCCCCTCCGCTTTGGTTGTACTACGCATCCAGATTGATTAATCCTTTTATTCCCCGCAGCCTCTCGGTGGCCGTTGTGACTACCCCCCCTTAACCCCCGAGCCCTCTAACGGGGTCCTAGCTCCCTCCCTGGTGTGATTAGCAATACGTTTGCCCGACCAGAATATTGTTTTTATGTTTTCGTCGAGGACCCCCCCTTCTATGCACTTCAAACGGTAGCTTTTTGTCAAATAACACACCGGTTTGCGACTTTAGTTGTTCTTCGCCATCCTCACCAAGAAAGGTTTCCGATTCCTTGCGGTGGAGTAGGGCCATTTATTCTTTTCTCTGCATTCGATACCTCAACCTTGCACATCCCTCTTTTGTCCTTGCTGTAGGGAGTGTTCCTCGCCGCAGTTGTAGTTTCAAGTCTCCGTTTGATAGGTATCCAGTATGCTTTTTTCCAATGAGTCTCTGTGTCCACCCCCCGTCCCCCATGGCAGCGTTCCCTCTTTTTCCTAGATACGCAAAGATGTAAGGCCCGGTCCCTTTTTGGAAGTAATTTTTTCTTTCTTTTCCCGTCACTCCCCCAGGCCTCCCTAAATATCGTGTCCCGGAATTAATCATCTTTTCCTCTCTTTTTGCCCCGGTCCAGAGTGCCTCTTTCCCTGCTGGGCTTCACGTCGGTTTCGGTTCTTTTTTTTGTATCATTTCGGTCCCGTTCTATATATACATGGAAAGATGAGAACTATTTTCGTCGTCTGCAAGTGTTTTCTTTTTTTTTTCTCCAGGCTTTCGGCCTTATTTTTCCCCTTCTTTCCCCTGAATCTTCCGAATTCTTTTCCGTCCAGTGAATTGTGGCCAATCATTTCTCGTAACTGAGTTACTCGAGGGACCTCCGTCCCCGTTTTCCCGTTTTAGAAGGTCATGGATCGATTAGAGATTTCTTTTCCTCCGCCTGAAACGGCGTTTTTTTTGACGAAAAACGGACGAATGAGAAAAGTGGTGAATATTACACGTCTCCC
>Ga0179593_1712016_pt1 | contig 11320 bp, 14 predicted proteins | sample CZODoug2_1_08_16_FD_185931 | JGI IMG/M metagenome (GOLD analysis project Ga0179593, IMG submission 185931) | Vadose zone soil fungal communities from Angelo Coast Range Reserve, California, USA - CZODoug2_1_08_16fungal (PacBio error correction) | ecosystem: Environmental > Terrestrial > Soil >... | reverse complement strand
TCCCTTCCTTTCTGCAAACCGTGGACATACGTCCCCCCCTTCCCCCCCTTTTTTCGTCGGCCCGATTTTGTCCGGCAATCCCCTTGCTGCGACGAGCGGAAATCGTCTCCATTTCCTCCTCTATGAGCTTACTCTGCCCCAGAACCTTTTTTGCATTCCGTCGGACAACTTTTTTTGGAAAAGTTGTCGCCGCGCACTTTTCCTTCCTGGGCGATGAGGTAGTGTCTGCACCCCCCTTCTTTCCAAGCGGAATCCTTCAGATTATCGCGGCCCTCAAAAATGAAGCCTCCTTTCCCCGCCTCCTAAATACACCCTCATGTTCTCCTCTTCGGAAATTACCGAGTTCACCACCCTTTTTTCCTACTGATTGTTGTCGGTGCGATTTTTCCGCCGATGAAATTCGAAACAATTTCCCCAAAAAGGACTCCCCCCCCCCCCCCCCCAGCGACGCTGGACGGTCTCTCGGGACTTCAGGGTACAGAATTTTTTCCTTTTCCCCTCCTGGACAGTCAGTTTTCGGTGGCTACCCCCCCCAACTGGCTCGACCCCCCAATGAATAGGAGATACCTCCCCCCCTGAGCATCTACCCGTAACCTTCTTTGGGAGGAACCCATTTGGAAGATTTTCATAAGGGGTGACGCTTTCCTCCGCAGGCTTTCTTCAGCTTCCGCAGAACAATCTTTTCAATCAAGCTGGTTTCCTTTTCCCCCCCCCTCTAGAAGAAAGTTTTTTCTCTTTTTTTCCCTCCAAGCGCCCCATTCGGAAATTAAAAGTTCCTCCTTTTACGTCACCAAACGATTTTCGCGGAATCGGAGGCCTCTCCCCCCTGGCGGTTTTCCCGATGCTCTTTTCAACGGAGAAGGTCCTCCTTTTCCCTGGCTTAAAATAAGCTTTTCCTGAAGACATAGTAATTTTCCCCTTCAATGCAGGATAATTACCCTCGGTCCTCTGCCATCAGATTTCGGGAGAAAATAGCGTCGAGTTTAACCTGCCTCTTGCTCAGAGTATAGGTATGTAACCCGGCCCCTCCCAAAGGAACTCACCTTTTCCTTTACAAACCTCTTGCCGCCCCCCCCCCCCCCCCCCCCCCCCCCCCCCCCCCCATGCGAACAGCCTTTCTCTCAGACGTCGCTCAGCTTTCCTGAAAAACCCGATTCTTCCTTCTCTTTAATGCGCGAGGATTCCTTCTTCCTTTTTTTTTCCCCCCAGATAGACGAAGACCCCTTTTCAGCGAAAAACGCCATTCTTTTCGCGGAAGGTTTTTCGCGGGCCTTATTTTTTCGAGTGGTAATATGGTTTTCCCTCCCCAGGAAAAAGCTCCCTTAAAAAGGAGTTTCTTTTTCGAGTTTCTGCAACATGCCCCCCATAGACCCCCAATCGTCTTTATTGGAGAGTTATCCTACCTCCCAAGTTATCTCCCCCACTTTTTTTTCCCCAAGAGAGGTGTTAGATTACTTCAGAGGACTAGCGGCCCTAAGGAACGTGTGCTTTTTCTGTCTGCCCACTCTTTGTTTATCTTGGCGTTTTGATTTTGTTCCCTGACGTCCAGAGTAACCCCCAAAACATCCAAAAGTCTCTTTTTGAATTAAACCTGTTCCCCTAGTCCCCACCAAGTATCAGATCCCCCTTTTCCAAAAACAGAAACCCTTCCCGAACAAAGATCCAGGAACTTTTTCCTTCCCTCAGGTGATTTGCCCCAAAATTCCCCCCCCCCTTCCTTCCTGGAAGCTTGGCAAGAAGATTTCCGCTATCTTCCCCCCGTCCTCTAAGCACGGCGCGTCCTTTTCCTTCCGTGAAGCTTTGCTTCCCCCTATTAATCACCTCATCTTCTTTTTCTTCGAGGCAAGCCTTCCCCCCCCCCCCCCAAATGGGCCCCGATCGGAATGGTTTTTTCCTTCCCCCCCCGACGCAAACACTTTGCTTCTCGCCGGGGATGCAGTGGTAGCAAATAATTTCCCCCCAGCCGCTCCTTCGAAGTCTTTTGAAGACCCCCTGCCTTTCATTGATTTTTTTTTTCCTTTTCCGCTGGCAGTGAAGTGGTCTACCTTCCTGCCGTCCCCCTTTTTTCCCCTTTTTAAGCGACCTCTTTTCGTAGGCATGGGATGGATTTTGCCGCTACCGAACAGACCTAGCGAGCGTGATTCCTCCTCTTTATAGAAGGACTGTCCCTTTCCCCGCCCGGCTTCGAAGGACTTTTTTTTTCCCACAACTTTCGACCATGTGACCTCGATTCCAGAAAGAGAGCTATCTTCCCCCTCCCCCCCCCCCTTCCGTTTGTTGTGGGTGAGAGAGCTATTTCGGACCTTAGGAGGAAAGGTTTTTCCGTGAAAGAAGAACTTTAGGCTTTTCCCTTCCTTCTCTAGAGTTGCCACCGGTAACTTACGTGGGACATTACTTCCTCTCCGGCAACCCCGTCCCCTTACACCTTCTGGAATGCATTCCCTATTCTTCATTCTTCCTTCCCCTCGTTTAGCACATTGCCTTCCCCGTTCTTTCGAAAAAATTCCCCTTTTTTAGGTTCCCCCAGTAGTCCTGATTCTTCCTTCAGCGGCTTTCCGAAAATGGTGCTCCCCCTGAATCCCGGCGGGCTTTCTTTGTTGGCTTTTTTCCCCCCATGACGATATGCCTCTTCTTGATTAGGGAAGACGTCCCTTTTCAAGATGATGTGAGGATTTTTTCCCCCCCCCAATTGTGATCCAGATTTCTACCGCCCCCCGTGAGTAGAGGAGGAACGTTTTCTTCCCCCTTCTAAAGCGCTTTTCACCCCTCTTCCTTAACCGAAGGAGAGGCCTTTCTTTTTAACGGAGAAGTAGAGGTCCTTTCCCTGGAGAGTGAGTTTTCTTTATAGGTTTTCTCCCCGATTACTTTCTTGTTTAAATGAGATGACTTTCCTTTTTACAGGGGGAATTAAAAGTCCGGGGGAGGGTTTGGCTTTGCGGACTGAAGGTCCAAGCTCGTCGGCAAAAACCTTTCAAGAAAATAAAACCATGTCCTACCTTTCCACTCCTTATTTTCTTTCGATGCGACCACTGAACAGGGGGCAACTGAGCGAACACCCCCTCCTGACTTGGAGAATATCCTTTCCGGAGATACCGGAAACGACTGGAGACCTCTGGTCATGGGCCCCTTCAAACGCTCCGGCCTTTTCCCTTTTTTTGCGTCTGGTTCGACCCTCCCCACGCAGCCGCCTCCGAACTTGACAGCAAGCTTCCCCCCTCCTTCGGGCGTTCTGACACCTTCCCCCCTGTCTTGAGTCGAGTCCCCAAAAATTTATATTGAGGTTCCCACGTACTAGCAGACATTATTTTTTTTTTCCCCGTCTGGTTTTCAATCGGTCCCTTTGCGACGTTGAGAGGCGTTTCCTGAACGCTCCCCCCCCCCACCGGATGGGCGCCTTTGTCCCCCTTTTTATGCGTGGTCTTAGTTTTTGTAACAGACATTTTTTAGCTAGTACAGGTTTTCCCCTAGAAGCACGATGTTTCTTGAGGGAGCCCGCTGGCGGAGTTCAGAAGGAGGGTTAATGATACCCGGGAACATTCCTCTTTCCCCCTTTGTGATGTGAATAAGTTCCTTTTTATTAAATGATAAGGTTTAGAAAGGTCTCCCCCCCCCCCCCTCTTCTTTAGGCCGCCGTCCTTCCGTCAACAGTTTTTTTTTGGGGACTGAGAAGAACTTTTAGAGGAGCTTTCCCTTTTTTTGGTGTTTTTTTTTTCAAGAGTTCAAGAGGACAAAACGTTTTCTTTTTCTTTCTTTCCACCAGAGTGATCCTGTTTAGCCTTTTTTATTGCGTTTAGATGACCCTTTCCCCCTCGAGGCGTCCCCCCCCGGATGAAATAAATAGAGCGGCCCCCCCTCCTTTCCCTGCGAAGTCCACTTAGTCCTTTTCCCATGGGGCGAGCTATTTCCCTTTTTAGCCAGTTTGACGGAATCCCCTTCAAGGAAGTGCTTTTTTGCCTTTCAACGCACTTTAATCTTCGTCGCCAGATGAAAGAGAACCGACATCCTTCCTTTCCCTTTCTTTTTAAGCTAAAGAAAAGAGGCTCGGTTACGGTGGTTTTTTTTCTTCCCCGTCATGTTTTCTTTCTCTTCAGGTTTTTGGTTTCTCCCTTCCGGCAGCGGGCTTAGTAGTCTCCCCCTCCAAGAAAAAACTTTCTGAAGATGTGTGTGAACAAGCTTTCTCCCCCCTTTTCCTCCCTTACGATCTCAATTGGTGATTGATTTCCCCCCTTCCGGAGGAGAGGACTTCATTCGCCCCGGTTCCCCGAAGATGAAGACTTTTTCGCAGAGATTGGTTCCTCATTAATAGAAAAGTAATTCGCCTTCGTCTATCATTATTTTCCATGAGATCGGCTCTTTTTTCACACGGTGTACGACTTTTCAACAGTTAGTTGGCGGCCGTTTTCTTTCTCTTTCTGTGCTTAAAAAATCTTTCTTTGGCTCCTCTTCAGCCTTCCCTCGCCCCCCCTCTCTCTCCCCCACCCCACCTAGAAGTAAATGTACAGAGCGCCTAAGGAACACCCCCCCCCCCCCCTTTTTCTGTGGTTTTTTTGTTTCTCTTGTGTCTTTTTTTTTTCCAGTGAGATATGAGAGACCCCATCCTCTCTCCCAGAACATATTGCTCGTGTTTTCCCCTCTTCTCCCTCAAAAAAAAGTTACCCCTTCCCCCTTCCTCTCTTTTTTGTTCTCTCTCTTATGGGATAACGTTCCACAGTTTCTTGTCCTTTTTATATTGGAATGGATCGACTTCTTGACAGAGTTGGCAAGATCGAAGACCCTTACGCCGGCCGAATCCTCCCTCCTCGCGCGCCAGAGCGTACTCCCCGCGAATCGATGGCTCCGCCATAGTGTCGACAATTTTCCCGGCCTTCCTCCCCAAGTGTTCCACCCCGAAGAGATAATGTCCTTTTCGAAGAGCTTTTCCCCCTGCCCGTGCCGCCCCCTTGGCCTGATTTTGACCAAGTAATCTCGGCCCCAACTCTCCCCTTTCCTTCATGGACATGCCAGCCACCTCCCATGAAGCGCACTTTTTTTTCAGTAAAGACCCACTCTAGAGATAATGTTTTCCGGAACCCCACAACAACATCTTCCTTGAATACTTGTCTGGTTCTCTAATGAAAGATGCCTTAAAACCCCCCCTTCTACTCCCCCCCCCGTTTGCCCCCAAAGGAAGGTCCCCCCCCCTAAAAAGTACGCCGCTGGGCGGCCTTTCCCCCTCCTCCCCCCCCTTCCCCGGCCGGTTATCTGATACAGAGATTCTCCCTTGGACAGTCAACGGCCCTATTATTTTATTCCCTCCCAACACTGCTCGACTTTTTCAAATTTCCCCTTTGCCCTCCGCTCGCAACCCCTTTTCCGAATACAACAGAATAAGCGTTCCGGGTGCACTATTGGAACGCCTTCAATCAGGGGACCGTCCCTTTTTTTTCGATTACACTTTGTTTTATCCAGCCGGATGACCCCTCATAAAGATGGTTTCCCCAAGAGAGAAACCTCCGAATTTCGCCTATTTTTCAACCATGCTGATACCGACTAAAGCCTCTTTCCAGCTTTTGAGGAAAGGAGAACACTTTTTTGCTTATACCCCACCCCTCTGAAGAGAAAGCTGAGGGCTAAGGCTCTTTTCCCCCCTTGGAGGTTGTTTTCCCTTTGAAGAAGGAGATAGTAATAAGGGCAGAGGGTCCTTCTTTTCTCACATAAGAAGCTCAGAAGAAATTTTCCGGTTCTTCGCCCCACTACAAATAAGGAATTCTTGAAGCAAGAAATCTCCCGGAGTCATGCGAGTCTGAGTTTGTGGAATTCCGAGATAGAGCGACTCCTTCTCTATTACCCCACCGTTTCCCTTGCCGAAAGACACCATAAGAAAGAAAGGGGACCTTTTTCACATCCGTTGAAAGTCGTGGACTTTTTTCTAAAGACGCATGGTAGTAGATTCCTCCCCTGCGCCCTTAAACTTTGACTGGTTCAAGCCGTATTCGCTCTGTTTCCGACAAGATTGCCCAAAACGATAGACCCCCTTCCCCGGGTCCGCGACCCCGCCCGACTCCAATGATGGTTAGATGTCCTTTAAGTCTTTGGGTTTCTGCGTTTCGAACCAGACGCCCTTTCTTTTTGGTCAACCCATTAGTGATGCCCTGACGAGTGGGCTTCCCCCCCCCGAACAATCCGAAAAGGAGTCCCCCCGTGGAGCCCCCTAAGTGGTGAGTGTTCCTATGATCGGAACCGCTCCAGGGAAGAGACCGAGGGGACCCTCGAAAACGAGGAAGGGGTCGAGGAAGTTTCTTACCTGTTCAGATCCCGGGGATAAGGAAAAGTGGGCTTTTTTTTCCTTCCCTTCTGCTGTCTTTTCCTCTTCTGCTTTTCTTTTTCCGAGAACTTTTGGAAAAAATTCAGCACCTTCAACCCCCCTAAAACCCCCTTGGGGAACTCCCTGCAGATTAATATCCCCCACACCTTCTCCCTTTTCTCCCTTAGCACTCAAAAGAAACCCTCAAGAATAACAGGACTCCCGCTTCTATACCGCTTAAGTTTCCTCCCCAAAGCCAATACAAGCCTAGGAAGGTTTATGTAAGCTTTCTGGAGATAGATTCCCCCTCCTTCTCGACCTTTCCCTATTCCGGCCCGGTCTTTTCTTTCCCCCGTGATAGATTCAAATAAAGTTGGACTTCCCTCTTCCCAATCATTCTTTCCCGGCCTGTCGACGCGGCCCTAGATCAATCTTTTCCCTTTGTCCCCCCGTGTGGACACCCCCCCCCAGAAAATACGGTCCCCAGGATCTTTCGGGATGAAGTCCTTGGTAGCAACAGGGAATTGACAACAAGTCCCCCTGCCGGAAATACCCCCCCATGGGTGGAGTTCTTAATTTAGAATTTCTTGTCACTCTTGAGCACCCTTTTCATCCGCTGCCTCGTGATGATAAGATGCACGCGTCCCTAGGCTTGACCCGTCCCCTTCCCCCTTTGAATGGTATCTTTCTTCCTTGTGCCGTTCGCCCGACCGCAACCTCTTTTTTGTCTCTCGGCCGAAGATACTCCCTTTATTAAGGACAACTTTAAGGAAGGAGGAGTACTGTCCTCCCCCGTTTCCCCCTATTAATAAGTTTCTCCCTTCTCTTTTCTTATCATACTCTTTTTCTTCGTCAATTTGACCCTCTTTTTTCGCACCTCGTTTCACATTTTAATCTTCCCTTACAGTCTTCGACGGAAAGTAGATAAAGGTATTCCTTCCCATTCTCTTCCCTCCCCCGAGAACTTTTTCCCGGGGATAGCTTTGACCCCCTCATGCGGTCTGCCTAAGAAGGGACATGATTAGAATTATTAATTTCATTTCTTATCTCCCACCCTTCATTCATGGGAAGAATTCTCAAAAAATTAAAGGAAAGTGATCCTTTTAACACTTAGAAGGGCTTCTTTCCCCCGGCATCTTTGTTTGAATTAAAGGACCCCCCCCCCAAATTGCATTATTCCATCCCCCTCCCTCCCGATAACTGGTCGCCTCTTCCTTTGAGTAGTTGGTACCCCCCCCCCTTTATCTGTGTCTTGTGCTCTCTTCCCTTCGTTGCCGGCTCCGAAGTGATTTTTTTCTTCTTTCCCACTTTTTTTGCACGTGCTATCACAGGTAATTTCCCCTCCCCCGGCGTAGTCTCTCCGCGAATTAGATTCCCCTCTAGAGGCTTTTTCTCTGTACCTGTGGTGCCATTAAAGTAGCAGGTTTATGATGGGATTTTTGTTTTTTTTCTGACCGCGTTGACCTCTCCCATCTTTTCTTTGTATATTGAGCGTTCTTGTTTTTGGCAGTTTTTTTTCTGACTGAGAAGGGCTGGTTTCTCTTTCCTCGGCTTTCGTTTAACCTTCCGTCAGAAGGATTTTCCTTTGGGAGGTTTTTTTTCCCGATTTGGTTGGACCAACCCCCTGGGGTTCCCTGTGACTTTCGTAGTAGAGCCCCCCCCGCAAAAAAAAAGCCCTCTTCAAAGACCCCCGCCTTGGAGTTCCGTCCCCTCCCTTCCTTTCCCCCCCTCTTCTACAGACTTCCCTTTTTATTCAAAAGGTTGACACTCCCCCTTCTGCCCTCTTTCCTTCCCCCCCCCCTTTTTTAGTATGAACCTTCTACGGACTTCGTACTCCCCCCCATTAGTTTACCAGAATTTTCCATTGGAGTTTTTACTTGACACCCCTCTGCCCCCCCTTCCATCAAGAGTGGCCTTTTTCCCAGGTGACTGTTTAGAACACTCCCCCTAAGGAGCTCCTCACACGCTTCCCGGACCTATGAATTCTCAGCAATTGAGGAGGAGTGACCCCCCCCCACTCGATATCTCTCTTATTGTGGTTTCCCCTTCTTTTTCTCTTGAGGAGGACACTCCCCCCAATCTTTCCTCGTTTCGGGGACCAGTCGTTTTTTGAAAGCCAGGCGCCTTTCATGAGAGAAGTTTTTTACCTCCCCCTTGATCTAGATCTTTTTTGAACCCCCCAAAGCCTTCCCCCCTGAGATTTTTGAATTCCCTTCTCGTTTCCAGGTCTTGTAACATTCCCAATCGGAGTTCAGGTTCAATAGCACCCCCGCCTCTACTCGGGCGGGAGCTCTCTTCCACGACCTTTGATGATAATGATCCTTCGTTCCGGTGGTTTTTCACCGACCGATGGCTCCCTTGAGTGACTCTCGTCCGAACTACCTTTTCCTCTGTTGATGACTGTGATTGAAACCCCTTTTTAAGGCCCGCCATGGACGCGGAGGACGATTTCCCAAGACAAAGAGTCCCTCCTCTCTTTTAGCTGTTAAAGCAAGCCCTTCTTCCTCCCTTTAAATTTCTCCTGGAGAGTGGATCTTTTATCGATTTGGATTTCCATCCCCTCGGAGCCCCCCCCTCCAAATTTATTCCCTGTTTCCCAAAAAGGCGATTCTTTTTTGCTGTTCTCGATGAAACAAGAAGTCTTTCACCCCCCTCGCGTCGTTCCCCCCCTGCCCCCCTTATCCATCAATAGACGCGACAAAGGTCCTTTTTACTAGGAGTTTTTTTCCCCTCGAAGTCCACTCCCTTTTCTTTTGGATTTCCCTCTCCTGGGTGCGAGATAGACTTTTTCTTTTCCTTCGATTTTTAAGTAGTCCTTACGGAATAATTTCCTTCCCCTAACAGCCATTCGTGATGACTGATCCCTGCCCCCCCTCATAATCTCTGGATCCTTTACTTTAACATGCCCTTCTTCAGTTTGACTTTCCGTAGATACAGCCTTCGGTTGTACGGGGGCATGATTTGTTGGGACTCTTGTTCTTTCCGCGGGAGGGAGGTGTCGACCTGACTTTCTCCCCAAGCGTGCTTATGTTCCCCCATCGCACAGACAACCCCATTACGCCGCTGTGTGTGTTTCTTTCTCTGCCAGCGGTGTGTATCGTTTAGTCTGCTAGTCAGAGGGTGTCATTTCCCCCTGATTGGACTTTCCCCCGACTTGTGTTCCCCCCTTGCCTTTTAACGGGTTGTTCCCAGTCTCAGATGAAGAGTTTTCCTTTCGAGATAAGGCTTTGGTGAACCCCCTTAATAGAAAATTACCCCCTCCTTTTAAGACTCCTTTGAGAGGCCTCCAAAACAAAGTTTCCTTTGATCTTTCCCCAGAATCCCCTTCCCGACTTGCCCCCCTCCCCCTATTTCGTGGGAGTTTTAGCTATATCGATTGTTTCCCAAATATTTACTCTCCTTTGCGGCTCTTTCCCTCTCGGAGATATATTGCGTGAAACATTCGTGGTTCGATAAAGCCCTATTGCCCTAGTCCCCCCTTTACCCCAAAACCATATACCATATATCTTTCTCCTCCGGGTTGTGAGTATCTATCCCTTTTTGTCCGTGAGAAACCGTTGACATTTTCTTCCTTCTTTTTTCTTCCCGAAGTCGTCCTTCTTTCCTTCCGGCACGAGAGAAGTTCTTGCTTTTGAACTGACGCGCCAGCTCCCTTTTTCAGCCGCCATCGATGCTCTCTCTTCCTCCCCGAAATTTGGTCGCATTCTTCTTTCATTTTCCGTAGGACCCCTCCTTACATGTGAAACGTTTTTTCTCGTTGAAGTGATGGAATTCTCATCCCCCTTTCTTCCCTCCTGGACGTGAGTTTTCTGTTGTGTTTTTCCCCCCTCGGTCGAAGAAGTCATCGTTCCTACCCCACTCGATTTCTTCCTTTCTTTCTCGTTCGACATCCTTCTCTCCTCATCTCCCCCCCTTTTCCCCCCAGCTGAACTGCGATTTTTCCTTGCCAATCACGAGTTCACCACCCTTTTTCCTCTCGTGAAGACCGTGCTTGTTTATCCTCTTTTTCCATACAGAATCCCTCTTTTCCCAAATCCCGCCTCGCGTCCCAGGAAGGCACGCAAAACTCATCCCCCCTTCCCCCCGAGAAAGCTGCGGTAGCTGTTACCCACCCTCTCTGAGGGAGGGTCTCTTTTTTTTTCTTTATATGAAGTTTTCCTTTTTCCCCCCTTTATTCTTTCCCCTAACCTGGGTTCCTTGTTTTTTTTAATCCTCAGTCAATACTGGCTCTCCCTCCGAGAATAGCTCGCACACTTCCCCCCCTCACTCAGAGTGGAATCGCCCTTTTTCCCCCTTTCCTCCCTTGAGTCCGTCTTTCTTGCACACCGTGAACGCCCCCCTCCCTTCTTTACTTTTTTTTTCCTTTCAAAAGCCCTTCTCTTTTTAAAACCGCCACCCTTCCCTTACTATAAGAGCGACCTTTTGACTCTTTCGCCTTCAAGCAAATCCCCTCTTCCCCCCCCAGCTCCTCTCCCCCCTTTCCTTACTTAAAGTTAGGTACAAGCCTTAAGATAACCACCTCCTTTCAGAGGCGCGTTTCCCTTTTTTCCTAAGCGCCATGGCCCCCTTTTTGTCTCAGGGCCCCCCGGAGAATTCCAGGTCTCACTACTCCTCCCCCGAGACGCAGAATAGCAATCGTTCCCTTGCCCAACGGAACGAGGATCCCCCGACGGCCTTCGGCTTGTCTCCATAGAGCTTTTCCCTTCAGTGAACATGCGCTTGAGGTGAACATGCGACGCCGAGAGCAGAGTGCCTTTCAACAGCGCCAGCACTTCCCCCCCCCCCTTTGTCTTTTTACACAATGTCGCACATTCCTTAGCTTGCCGTGCAGAACCCTCAGACGTCGCTCAGCCAGTCCCCGAAAAACCCGATGCTCCCTTACTTTTTTTCTCCTGTGAGGAGTGGTCTTCCGCCCCCAATTGCCCCGACACTTACAATCGAAAGATGTCCTCTCTCGCAATGGCTCTTTTTCTCCACTGTCTTTCTCGTGCGGAGGCGGCTGCGTTCTGAAACAGACGCTCTTTATACGAGGTTGAA
>Ga0179593_1633708_pt1 | contig 11320 bp, 16 predicted proteins | sample CZODoug2_1_08_16_FD_185931 | JGI IMG/M metagenome (GOLD analysis project Ga0179593, IMG submission 185931) | Vadose zone soil fungal communities from Angelo Coast Range Reserve, California, USA - CZODoug2_1_08_16fungal (PacBio error correction) | ecosystem: Environmental > Terrestrial > Soil >... | reverse complement strand
CTTTTCTTTTTCTCGCGAAGTTCACGAATACCATCCCCTCTTTTCCTCACTTCACGGAGTTACTGCGCGAGGCTCCGGCGTTACTTGGTTTGTTCTAAGACCTTTCTTTCCCCCTCCCTTTTCCCGCAGAGCGAAAACGATTAAGCTAACGCTCCTTTATTCTTGAGTAGCTGACCCTTCAGCGATTTCTCTGCATCTCTGTCCCCTCGCAGAACATGCAGGACGATACATAGTGGAGGTTTCTCACCCTCGCTTCAGCAGCTTCCCCCTCTTTTGTGTAGGACGAATTTTCCCCCCTCCTCTCCGCGGAACGAGCGGTTCCCCCTTCCTTAGATAGAAGACCCCCCCCCTTCTCTCCCGTCGGAGGCGGAAGCTTCTTCCTGTGTTGCTCTCCTCCCTTTTCTGTCATTCTCCTGCCAAGACAGACCTTCTTTTCCTCAAAAGATAGAGGGAGGCCCCTTTTCCCGCCTGAGCTGCTCGATCTGGTCCCCTCTTTCCCTCTGGCTTTCTTCACGAACGAAGATATCCTTGAGCCGGCTTTCCGTTTGTCTTTCTTTTCTCCCCCTCTCGGTGCGTTTCTAGTAGGGTTACGACTTCTCTTAGGATGCACAGAACCTCCTTCCCTTTCTTCTTGCGTCAGCCGGCCCTTTGGCACCGTTTCCTGACCGAGAAGATCTCTTCCTCTCCTCTTTAGACGGAAGAAAAAGAGGCTGCCTTTTTTTTTCTTTCTTTCGTACACACCTGAAGAACGCCGTCCCTCTCCCTCCCTGGCTCTTCGCCCTCGAGGGCGGGAGGATCCCTTTCAGCGTTTTTCCCGGTCCCCCCCCTCTTTTTTCATCCCTCTTGGAGCTCGTCCGCCTTTCGTTAGCAATCGTCTTTGTCAGCAAGGGCTATGAGGCATTTCCCCCCCCTCCTACTAGCGGAACACACGCCGAGGGTGAGCAGTTTGCTTGCTCGTGGTCGTTTTCCCCTTTCCCTTGCTTGGATCAACTCCCCTAAGAACTCTTCTTTCTTTTGTCAACATTGCAGAGAAAGACGACTCTCCTTGCTTCTAAGGCTTTTTTTCCCTTCCCTGGTCGCCGAGAGGGCTCTTTGATCGGAGGGGCTCCTCCCCTCCCCTCCATAATAGCGCCCTCGAGAGAGGCGAAACAGTTTTTTAAGCATTGCATTTTTCTCCCCGGAAGGAGCCGTGTTTTTCAAGTATTCCCCTGATGCGCCATAACCCTCACCCTTTTTTTTCAAAAGGATAAAAGGTCCCCCCCAGGTAGAGATGATGAAGGCCATTTTCTTCCCCCCCCTTCTCGAGAAGCCCTTTTCCAACGTGCGGAACGCTTTTTCCTTCCCATAAGGGGGTTTTCCCCTCCATCTTGTATATTCTGTAAAACGTCCCTGTCTTTCTTTTTTGCCCCCTCCCGCTTGTGCAAACACAAGAAGCGATTAGTTTCAATTTCCGCATGGCCCCTTTTTTGGCCTGTTTTTCGTTTTTGAGCGAGCTGTCCCCTCCTCCATGGTGGTGGGTTTTTCCTTTATGGTGATCTGCGCCCCTTTTTTTTCCCTCCCTGGAAGAAAAGGTTCCTACCTTACCTGCCACAGCCTTTCTCTCTCGTTCTTCGCCGCAGCGGTTCTCCCTGGAGAGAAAATGAGCTATTCTTTCTTTTCCCGCGATATATCAGATATTAGTCCGCCCCCTTTTTCCTCCCAGTTAGTGCCCTTGTGACTCTCCTCCCCACTCTTTGACACCCCCGCCCGAGACTGGCTCTTTCTTTTTTTTCGGAATGGGAGAAAGATTTCCTTGCAGTGCTGCTATCGGGCCGCTGCGATCATGCTCTACCCTTCCCCCCCTCCTCCCTTCTTTTGTTCGATTAACGACGGATCGGAAATATGCACGCGTGATGTGCGGCCGCATACGCTTTTTTTCTCTTCCTTATGATGACTCCTCTCCTTTCATCTCTTACGTCGTTCTAGATAACTTTTTTCCTTTCTCTTTTCCGACAGCAGCGACGCGCGGGAGCTTCTTCCTTCTCCCCCCCTCTATTATTTCGGTAGAGGATGAGACGAATTTGACTAGGCAGCTGCGAGACTTCCCTGCCCCCCCCCCTTCTCGCACGATCTATCCACGTTTCCCGTCTTTTTTTTTTCGGCACGTAGATTAAGAAAGTCACTTTTTCTAGATCGGATAGAGCTCTCCCTTTTTTCCTCCCTCTTTCCTGTCTCATTTAGACTCGCGTGTGCTTGCGGCCGACTTCCTTTCTTCTCGAAGAGCGTGGCGATTTTTCTTTCCTATTCCGTGTTAGGCGGGGCCAATCGGCGCAGATCAACTCGTTTTCTCAGCACCACCACCTTTTTCATGCGCTCTCACGAAAATTCCTTGACATGCAAGAAAATGTTTCTCTTTTCCGGAGTAATGGTGGTTACACCTCTTTTTTTTCCAACTCCCCAACTCAGTCCTAAATGAAGTTAAAGAACGTCTGAGCCCTCTTTGCCCTCCTCCTTTACTTCCCCCGGGTTCATCGTAGCCTTCCTCTAGCGAGGGAAAAGACCTTTCCCTTTTTTCCCCCCGGTAGACCGGGATCCGGTGCGGACGTTTCCCCTTCCTTTTCTTGTCTTGCGCTAGAATGGTCATATGGAAGACCCAGAGTGGTTTGGGGGGACCCTCCCCTTTCTTGCTCTCCTGATTTTCTCTAAAAATAATAGGCTCCCTTTTAACTGATGTGGTTGTCTCACCCCCTCCTGATTCATCGACGAGCAGGCGGCTCCCACGTCTACTTCCCTCGGTTTTCCCCCCCCCTTTGGCGTCTGGGCATGTGTACCAATCCTCTTTCCTTTTTTCTTATTGCGTTTCATAAAGAAGTTAGTTTCGCCCCTTGCAATGCGTGAAAATGACTAACAATCGGCTTGTCTTTTCCTTTCTTTTTTCTTGACTGGAAAATAGAAATGCTGAGGAAGTCTGAATCTCGTTACGTCCAGGCGTTCCTATCTGCAACGACATGACTGAAAGTTCTTTCCCTCCCTTTTTTATGAGTGATGAAGAAGACATCGCTTTCTTCCTTTTTCCCCTTTAGAGTGACGAGTTAGTAAGGTGGTGTACTCTCTTCTTTATCCCTTCCTTGTGCTGTGTGTGCAGCTACCGGTATTTGACGCTCGATATGTTCTTTTTATAGGTAAGAAAAGTTTTTCCCTCTATCGATGAAGAACGATATCTCTGGGAGGGGTGTGCAATCTTCAGCTCTTCTCCCCCGTGACTGACAGGAGATCTCTCTCTTCAGAAGGAGACGAGTCCAAATTGAGCAAGCCCTCTTACCTCTTCTTTTCTCTTTGTGACGAGAGATTTTCCAGGGGTTCTGGTCTTCTTCTCTCATCTTCGCGGCGGCCTTTCTTTTTTCTTGTGAGGCGTGTCCTCCTTCTCTTTGGAAGGTCATGCCCGTTCGCCTCCTTTTTTCCCGGATGCCAGAGATTTCGCGCCCTCCGACTTTCTTCCTTCGTTTTTTGTTGGGTATTATTGATCCTCGCCCTCCTTCCCTTTCTTCTTTTTTCCGGAGCGAATCAACCTTTCTCCCCATGCTGCATCCCGCGGCGTCGTCGAGTGACTTTGACGTCGTTTGACGACCTCCTCTTTACTTTTTATTTCTGCTCGTTCAGCGATCGGCGCTTCCTCACGAGCAGAGCTCTTTTGAGCAGGCCTGTGGCGAGCGTGCGAGCTAGAGTGCTCCTTGTCTTTAGACCACCCCCCCCCCCTCTTCCGCACGCTCGCAGAACGCCGTTCCTTCTCCCTTTCTACCTTTCGTGAAAGGCAGCGATCACGTCTTTTCTTTTTTTTCATACTCCCCGTTGTTGTTGTTTGATTTTTTCGAGGGGATAGGACGAATAGGCGTGATACCCCGTTCCCCTGACCTACATCTGTTCTCTCGTTCCGCCTTTTTCCTCTTCTAGGAGCAGATGACGATTTTTTTCCCCACTTTTATGTCAGCAGCGAGCTATCCTCCTCTTTTCCCTCTTTTTCACGAGCCGTATCCGAAGGGCCTTATAGGTTTGCGTCGCTTTCCTCCTTCTTTCTTCCGATGCCTGACCTGAGCAGGAAAAAACTCCTTCTTCTCCCCGGAATTAAAGCAAGAGTCACATTTTTCCCTTTTTGAGGCAGAAATGGTCTCGTCCTTTTTATCTGCTCGTGGCCACCCCTGCCCGGTTTCTTTTCCATCGGCCTTAGGAGCAGGGAAGACCCCCCCCCCCCCCCCTTCAGTCGGATTTTTTTTTCCGGGAGGCGCTCTGAGAGAAACGTATGACTGCCCCCTCCGCCCTTTACGCCGCACACGTCAGAGTTTCTTCCCCGTTCGGCAGAAGAGATGATAGATTCCTGACCCGCCGTCTTTATCTTCCCACGCAAGGACGATTAATCGGTGGCTTTTTCCCATTTTCTTTTTAGTCCGTAGAAAAAATATAGGTGCCGTTTTTCGCTAATTTTCTTTTTCCTCCTTCCCGCGAGACTTTCACAGAACCTCGCCTCTTTTCTCCTCAGAGGAGTCGGGAACCTTTCCTTTTTCTTCGAACAGATAGCTTCTCTTTCGCGGAAGCAAGAGCATGAATCTGCTTGTTCTTGCGTCGCTCCCCCCTCCACTCGTCCCCTCGACAGTTAAAGGTTTTTCGAGGGAGGATGAAAGAAAGAAGAAGGTGGTTCTCTAGTGGCGGAAGTTTTTTTTTTTCCTATCATCTTTTTCCGAAGGCTTAAGGAAAGAACGGTAGACTTCTTCCCCCCCTTTAGTCCTAACAGCCCGCAGATTTTCTCTTCCTGTTGACGAGTGGGGGTCCGTGTTTTCTTTTATGAAAACGCAAAAAACGAAGAACCTAGTCTTTTTCTTTTCTCTTGTCCCCACATGCCGCGCCCTGAAGAGATCGTGCTTCTTTCGCTTTTTTCCTCCTGCGTCGAGTATCGGAGGGTTTCTTTTTCTCCTCCTACAAGCGCGCCGAGGATGACGGCTTTTCCCTCTCTTGTTCGAAGGCAGGAGCGCCCCGAGACCTCTTTCCCCTTCTGTGTCGTTCCAGAGGAAAATGAGAGGACTCCTTTCGATTTTCCCTCATCCACTTTCGTACCGAGTTCCTCTTTTCCTTTTCCTGGCGAGAGAAAGTAAGAAGAACGTTCTCTTTCTTGGTAATCTTTTTTTCCCCCCATAGGCAAGAGAGTCTATTATGACCCTTTAAGGTCCTGATATTTTCCCGTACCCCCCTCTCCCTCTCTATTCGTTTGAGTTAAAGTTTTACCGTAGCAGGAAAGGTTTTCGTGTTCTTCTTCCATGTGGTGTGATGATTTCCTTTTTTTCTTCTTCTCCCCGATTGGACCGACGAAGTCCCCAGGATCCCTCACACTGACCTTCTTTTCGTCTCGGACCTGCGTTTCTCTCACGAGATTTTTTCCTTCCGAAGCGATCTATCCGATCTTCCCCTGTCTTCTTCCGCTTCGTGAACCTGATGAAAGACGTGTCCGACCCCCGCTTGTTTCCCCCCTTCTCATCAGTATCGACGTGGTCGAGATCGTCTCTTTCTTTCCGATAAGTATAGGCAGATGTCTCGGCCCCCCCTTTTTTTTCCCCACAAATACTCGACTGGGGCATTCCCCCTCCTTTTTCGGATCTACCCCTCGGGTCGCGCTGTGCGGACGCATACGCTGATTCGTTGTGCAGTCCCCTTGCGTTCCCCCTCTTCTTTCTTTTTTTTTATGAGGCGATACCTCTGGTGACCTGCTCTTCTTTTATTTCGTAAGAAAGAGCGAAGCGGTGCAGTCTTCCCTTTCGGCTTAGGTGTCGGTAGAGGGCTTAGTCTTTTCCCCTCTCTCCATTCGGCTAAGTATAGGTCGCCCCCGCACCCTCTATCTTCCCCTCGCCTTTTTTACCTGTGTTCGAGACGTCGTCATCCTTTCCCTTTTTGCCGGCGAAGATCGGATAGAGCGAGTCGGCGATCCTTTTTTTTTTCTTCGAGGCGGCGAGCCCGCGTAGTCTCTTTTTCTCTGTTCATGTAGGGCGTGAGCCGTGTTCTTTTCCAGGCCCATTTTTTTCAGTCGTCCCCTTCATGCACCACCACCGTCGAGCGGTCCCAGGGCATGACGAAGCTTTTTTCCCCCCGATCGAGTCTGGTGGTTACACATTTACCCACTCTTCTCCCTTCCGTCCAAAGAGACGGATGGAAGATGGTTGACCCTCCGTCTTCCCTTTCTCGTCCTTTTTTTTTTGATCTGTCTTTCTTTTCGGCCTAATCATAGGACCTCTTTCCTCCCCGTGTGCCGGAGTCCAAATTCGGCATCGGTTTCTCCCTAGGTAATATGGACCAGACCCCTCGACTTCCCCTGGTCCTCTCTGCAGGCTGAACTCTTTTTTCCGAATAATAGGAGAGAGGTAAATGATGTGCTTTTTCCTCTCTCTCGCAGCGCGCCAACCGACGTCTTCCCTTCCTCTCCTTCAGGGCGCGTGAATGTGAACCCCACTCCTGCATCCTCTTTCCGGTTTTTCTTTTTCCCCGCCGTTCGTGGCGCAACACGACCCCCTCTCTGTTGAAAATGATAAACCGCGGCTTTTTCTTTTCTTGGACTGCCTCATAGCCCTTTGCTTTCCTCCTTCGACCCGATGCTAAGTCCAGGAGGAAGAGATGCCCTATGCTGACACGTCTTGCCCTTTTTTTCCACCTTTCTGGGCGTGCTGGCTTCTAGAGGCGACCTCCCTGTCGAGTGAAGGCGTTTTTTCTTTTTTCGTCGCTCGAAAAGAGTGATTCAGGTCTGTGCTGCGCCTCCTTCCTTTTTCGATCTGTTTCTCAGAGCGTCTCTTCTCTCTAATATAGAAGGATGAAGTCCCCTTTCTCTCTAGGTAGGTTCAATATCGCTGTCTTTCTCCACTGCGAGGCTTCGCTCCAGCGAAAGAGCTGGTTGAGACTTGCGCTTGACCTTGATCGGCGCTCCCGAGGAGATCTTCTTACGATAGAGGTAGCCTTTTCTTCCTCAGAGCAAGCTCGGCCTCCTCTCTGGACGAAGCGAGATTTGAGTAGCGTCAATCCCTTTTTGGAAGGTCATGAAAGTTTTTTTCTCCTCTCTGAGAATAAAGGATTCCTTCTTCAGCGCCTCCCTCTAGCTTAGTGGGGGTATGCTGCCTCCCCTCCACCGCTAGTGGCAGCGAGCGATCAACATTTTCCCTCCTCCCCTTCCTGTCCTTCCCGCTGAGGTCGTCGGATGGTGAAGCTGCTGAAGCCTTGGATCCCCCCGGAGGATTCTATTTTTGTCAGTGCGATCGCGATTCTCCCTTCCTTTCCAATAAGATAAGGAAAGTAGAGAAGGCCTTTTCTTTAAGCGTGGCGAGCTGTCTCGCGTGTGACTCAGGTTAGTAGACCCCCCTCTACATCCTCTCCCCTCCCTTTTTCCCCTCTCGCCGAACTTTTTCTTTTTTAGGAGACGAATCTGTTTTTCGTGACGGAGCGATCCCTCCTCTTTCGTCAGATAGATATATGTTCACTCCTTCCGTTTGTTTTTTTCTCTTCCTATCGGTGATAGAGATTCCCGTCCCTATTCTCGCTAGTAGACATGTTCCCCGGCGTTCTGGCGTCCTCTTTTGGGGCTCCCTTTTTTTCCCCTCCCAGGAGTCAGAAGCTCCTCCTTCCTTTCTCCCACGCTTCCGATCACGAGACGCGAGACTTGCTTCGAGTCGCTGCCCTTCAGAGATGAGTCCTCCCCTTCTTGGAAAGAGCCTTTTTCCTCCCGATCATAGTGGAGGTCTCCTCTTTTTCCTGAAGAGTCAAAATCCCCTTCTTCTGGTGCGGCCGCATGGTTTCTTTCTCTAGCGGCCACTCTCCCCTTTTTTTTCCCTCTTCCCACTAGGTAGAAGCAGACACCCCCCCCCCCCTCTTTTTGGCGCGACGCGCTTTTTCTTTCGAATAGGAGGGCGCCTTTTTCCTTCCACAGACGGAACGTGTTTTCCCACGCCTCCACGCTCGGGAGGAAGAGTTTTCAGGATTTCCTCCCTCCGAGCTGCTCGATCTGCCCCTCCCTTTATATTAAAGAACGAAGTTCCTCCTGCCTTGGGCTCAAGGTCGAGATACCTTTCTCAAATCTCCCCCTTCTTTCTCTTCGGGTTAGAAGCCCTTTATTTGACAAGAACCTCGTCTTCCTTTCTTTCCGCCGCTCGAGGAGTCCTTCCCTTTTTCTTTTGCCGCTTTTCGCAAGATCGTTCTCAGGACCAATTCTCTTGAAGCTCACGCTGGTTTTTTCCGGCCCCACCACCTGACGAAAGCAGGTCAACTGACCTTGTTACAGTTTCTTTCTTTCCGCGAGGGCGGCTCCCTCCCCCTTCTTTTTGGAGAAGAAGCGTCTTTTTTCCTTAGTTTCTTCCCCTCTTTTTACGTAGAATCGTACGCAGGCTTCCCTTCCTCGATTTCTCAGTCCACACTCCCAGGCCCGCCTTTTTCGGGTGAGAAGTTGCAAGCTTTTTTCTTTTGGCCCCCACGCACGACCCTTCTTTTTTTTTTCCCCGTCCCAACGGCCTCCCACGCGGATCTCGGATTAGTGAGATTGTCAACATCCCTTTTGCACCCCTACGAGAGGTGAGCGGCCCCCGCCTGAGTTTTTTTTGCGAGAGGATAGGAGGGTGCCTTCTCTTTCTCCTCCCTAACGAGGATGTTTCTCCTACGCTGGTTTTCATCTGCAGGAGAGCCACCATAGACCGAGCGCTTTCCCCTTCGTACAGAGGAACAGGACGAGCCTCCCCTTTCCTCTCTTTTGACGCACCGGTCCCGTCCTTTTTTCCCTGGTCGCATGACTTTCCTCCATGTCCGTTCTCTCTATCCGTCAGAGGCAACTTTCTCTTTCCCCTTCTGGGTAAAACATCGGACATCTTCTCTCTCCTGATTTGGACGTTACCGATGTCCCCCCCCTATTTTCTTTTTCGTACAGTTGAGGCATGGCAACCGAGGCCCCGTTTTTCGTGAGCGCTTTCGCCTTTTGTGTGGTGGGTGCGATAACGATTTTTTTCGCCGCCTGAACACGGCTCTCCTACTTTTCCCCCCCGCTCGTTCGAGACTCGGACGGGCCGCAGCAGAGGCCGCTCCCTCCTTTCTCATGATGCTGATCGAGCTCTCTTCTTCCCGATATTAGAAGCAAAGGATGAGAAGCGTTTTTTCCCTTCTCCCCAAGCATGGACCCCGCCCGAGGACGGTCCTCTTTTTTCGATAGTCTATCTCTGGGCAGAACGAAAGATAAGTATACGTCTCTTCCGCTGCGCTGCTCCTCCTCTGGGCTGATTCACGGACGGATCGGCATTTTTTCTTTTGACGAAGCACGCTGATTACGTCCCCCTTTTCTCCTCCCTTTCCTACTAATAAGTTGTGTTGTTCTTTCCCCCCCCCTCCCTTTGACATGACGAGGACGATCATTTGCGTCATCCTCTTCTCCCTTTTTTTTCTATCCCCCCTTTGTGGGAATCGCCCCAGTCGTCTTCTTTTCTTTTTTGCGGAGAGAGAAGATGAAGAGAAGACGGCCTTTTTTTTTTCCTCCCACGTAGGAGCCAGTCTCGGGCGTGTTCACAGAGTGGTAGAGCACTTTTCATCAGTTTCACGACGGCTTCCCCCTCCCTCCTTGGCGCGACAGATAGGATAAGTTTTCTTTCTTCTCCCCTTTTTTGCTCATGTCGCTCGCGTGATTAGCGGCCGCTGCCTCTTTCCCTCCGAGCGTGGCGAGGTCAGGGTATTCTCCTTGCGGTCGGCGGCCAATCGGGGCGCAGAGCCCCGTATCTTCCACCACCCCCCCCTGGCAGCTCGCTCCCCGAAATTTCCCTTCTTTCCATGACCGCAAAATGGAAACTCCCTTTTGTTTTGTGTTTAAACATCTGGTAACCGTCAACCACATGCCGGTTACCAGACCGAGGACCGTAGGCCGCTTTTTCACCCAACAGCCGTACTCCTTTGCGTGCTGTGATTTGTTCTGCAAAAGAAAATGGGATTCCTTTTTTTTTTGGTGGAAGTGGATACCCTTTGTTGTTGGGGGATTGACCAGGCGTAAAAATAGGCTCGGGCTGTTTTTTCCTTCTTGTCCTACCGCAGCGACGCTTTTTATGAAGGATGAACTCCTCTCGAATGAATAGGAGCTTGCTTTCTTTCTGTCAGCACCATCCGATCCGAGACGCGCCGAGGAAAAACGATCGCGTTCCCCTCCCCTCTCTTTTTTTGACCAATCTCACGAACTACGAAGTCTTCTCAAAGAGGTCGTGCGAAAAAAAGACCCACGTTTTTCCCCCTGAGGGAGGGTAAGTCGTAGGGATGGCGGGGATGCCCCTGCTTTTTGGGTTGGTTTTTTTTTTTTTTTTTTTTTTTTTTCTTCCTCCTTTTTTCTTTTTTTTTTTTTCTTTTTTTTTTTTTCTTTTTTTTTTCTTTTTTTTTTTTTTTTTTTTTTTTTTTTTTTTTTTTTTTTTTTTTTTTTTTTTTTTTTTTTTTTTTTTTTTTTTTTTTTTTTTTTTTTTTTTTTTTTCTTTCCCTCTGCATACGTACAGCGGACGAGTCCGCCCTTCCCTCTCCGCTTCCTTGCGCCAAATTTGCGTGTGGACAGCCCCCCCGCGGGCCTACACCTTGTCGAGTGACTGTGTTCGTAGGTTTTTTCCGAACAAGAGTGAGATTCAGGCCCCTATTTCTAACCGAACGGACGCGCGCATCGTTTCCCCGATGAGTCTCTTTTCGCAACGGTGCACGAACTAAGGAGCGTCTGCACGCCTATGAGGTCCCCCTTTCGGTGCAATCTCGCTGTCTTCCCTACCCTTCTTGTCTAGTAAGGAACGAGATGTTCCCCTTTTTTTTTTTTTTTCTTTTTTCCTTAGAAACGGCGCTCCCGAGTCTCTTTTCGTGAGTGAAGATCGCGGTAGGCGGGCGTCACTCCTAGCAGCTTCCTTTTTTTTTTTTTTGCCTCTTTGTGGAGGAGTGTAAGACACTTTTCCTTTTGCCCTTCAGCCGCGAGAGCTTTGACGCCAGACGTCGTAGAGCACTTAAGACTCGCTATTCTTTTTTTTTTTCCCGCTCTCACCGAAACGCTCGTGCGCGATCCCTCCCCCCTTTTTTCCCGCTGCGTAGCGATGTGACGCTGCGGCCTTTTCCTATTATTCGTCTGCAGTTCTGATCGGTCAGGCTCTCCTTCCGTCCTTTGAAGCGACATAACGATCGGGACGTCGAGGACTTTTTTCTTTCCTTTGTCTGATCTCCTTCTGTCTGACTCCTGGTCGTAGACCCTTTTCTTCCAATAGAACGCGAGCAGACCTTCTCTCGGAACTGATGGGTAGGTAGTGAACGGACCTCCCTTCCTTTCCTTCGTCCG
>Ga0179593_1532194_pt1 | contig 11320 bp, 15 predicted proteins | sample CZODoug2_1_08_16_FD_185931 | JGI IMG/M metagenome (GOLD analysis project Ga0179593, IMG submission 185931) | Vadose zone soil fungal communities from Angelo Coast Range Reserve, California, USA - CZODoug2_1_08_16fungal (PacBio error correction) | ecosystem: Environmental > Terrestrial > Soil >... | reverse complement strand
TTCATTCCCTCTCCTGCCCTTTCGTCGACTGTGCCTTCTTTTCTGTTTTGAATACGAGTGTATGTATAGGTTGTGCAATAAGTTGTAAGTAGATTCGGTAGATAATTTCCCTCTCTCCTTACTGCTGTGTGTTGTCGGTCCTTTTACATTGACCGCCCCGCCACCTTCCCTTTCTTGCGGTGCTTTTCTCCCTTAGGGAGAAGAACTATTTCTTCTCATGTGAGAGATAGTTCATCCACGACACATTTCTCCCCGCTTCGCAGAAGTGCGGGTTCTTTTCCCTCTTCCCCTTCAGCTATTGGACAACGTCCCGCTTTTCCTCCCACCCCCCAGACGCCAACTTGGGGATGGAGGTAGGACTCTCACCCCTTCCAGTGGTAGATGATCCCCCTTTGCTTCGGCCTTTTTTCTTGTTGTGGGCAGTCCTCCTTACGAAAAGAAGTTCACTGACGAGATCCTCTCCCCCCTCCCGCACAAAGAAGTTGCGGGGCCCTCCCCTCTACCCTCCCCGGCGGCACACGGGCCTGAGCGGATCGCAGTTTTTTCTTCTGCAAAAAAAGGTGCAGCGGTTGTTGAAGCAAGTCCCCTAATTTCCCCCCCCCCTCCCTTGATCCAGCTCTGATGCCTTGATTGTCTTCACGCATTTATCCTCTTTTCTTTGGCGGCAGCATGTCGCGATGCAACGTGCTTTCCTTTTATGCTGCGGACAGGTGATCGCAAGCACTTTTCTTCATTGGAGTTATCTCGTTCCCCCTCCCCCCCCCTATTCCTTGCGTTCTCAGCCATCGCCTCGCCGTATTCCTCGCTTCTCTTTTTCCCTTTTTTCCCTTGAAGCACGAAGGTGTTGAACGATGACGAGATCCTGTTCTCTCGAGATAGAGAGTAGACATTCGGGCGCCTCGCCGCTTGATGATTTCTTTTCTCCCCCCTTTTCCGAACTTAACGCATTGGTCTTCTTAACTGATGGAGAGCGGCAGGTTTGTTCTTTTTCTCCCCCGTTTCTTTTTTCTAGGAGGGCGATCGTACCTCTAATTCTGCAGGAAAAAAACATTATAATAGCACTCCCGGTACCGTGGACCCCCCCCCCCTTTTTCCCCCCCTTTTTTTTCCTACCGCTGCCGTTCGGGCTGGTGATGCTTTTCCTCTCTTCCCCCCCTCTTTATCCGGCACAAGCGCGAGAGTCAGCGCGTGTGTGCAGGTTTTTTTTCCCGAAAGATAGAAGAGCGCGTTGGTGGGGTGGTTACTTTCCCTTCTTTTTCCTTTTGTTTGTGGAGAACCTTCTTCCCCCCCCCTTTTTCTTGAGAGAGATTGTATTCCTTTTGCCTAAAGGATTACGTGTCAACTTTCTGTAGTCACCCGTATGTTCTTGAGCGATTCCCCTCCCGGCGACATCTTTTTTCCCCCTTCCTTTTCTCTCTGGCCGATAAGTCTGGGAGCTCTTTCTGGCACAAGGAAACAGGACGGCAGCTTCTCCTCCCCCCGAAGAGTCTATCTTTTCCTTCCTGCACTATTGTCAATCTTTTCCCTATCCCCCTTGCTTAAATCCCTAAAACCTGCGGCTCTCCTGCTCAACGATGGGCGAGCCAAAAACCTTCACCTCTGACGCTTTTCAGTTCTCTCTTTCCCCCTTCCGCTGGTCGAAAAGCGTCCCCGTATCACCCAGTAACGCGGCTCGCGCGTGCCGAAGGACTGCCTTCCCAAGGGAAGACGACCAGATCATCGTAACACCAGCGGACTCTTCCCTCCTCCTCTTCCTCTCTCCTCAGGCCAGTAGGACGTGTGAGGCGAGGTCTTCTTCCCTTTTTTCTTAGTGACCAGCTGCATGGGCTGCCCCCACCCCGCCAAACGAACGAGATGGAGAGAGTGGCGCACCCGTTCCGAATCCCCTTCTCTACTTTCTCCTCGTCTTCAGAAGCCCCCTACGCCTTCTCCTTTTTTCCTCCCGAACCCGGCATCCTTCTCCCCCCTATATGAAGATAATCTTTCCGTAGGGCTGCCCCCCCCCCTTTTTTTCCATTTTTCACCTGCACCGAAGATGCTCACGTGCGAAACCCTTTTTTTTCGCCACAGAACGACGAAACTTAGAAGGAAAGACCAAAAAGGGCTTTGGGTTAAGTGGGTTTTCCCCCCTGGGGGTTGCCCTTTCTTACAAGTGTTCCCCTCCAATATTGCCTCCGTCGTGCCCATTCACCTCTCTCCTTTTTCAGCACCGTTCATGTCGATCTGGCCTTCTAGATAGAAAAACGCTATGGAAGAGTAGAGTGTCCTTTTCCGTGTACCCCTGTCCCCCCCCCCTCCTCTCCCCTTCTCCAGCCGATGGCCGATGGCTGGTGCGTGCTGCCCAAAGGAAGTGCACACGCACTCCTTATCACTCCGAAGCCGCCCCCTTTTCGCGGCGGTCTCCAGAGAAAAAGACCGCGCTCAACCTCTTTTCTTCCTTGTCCTCCCTTAAAGATATGACCAAGAGCTCCACCTGTCTGATTAAAAGGGCACGAGACGACCCCCGATTTCGAGAATATCCCCTCTTGGCTCGCCCTCGGATAGCGTCGGACTTCCCTTCTTAAACCGGTGGAACGGCGCCACTCACTTGAAAAGAAAAGTGCCAGAAACCCCCAGTCAAGAACCGATTTTTCCTTTTTTCGAACCCTCCTTTCGTGAATCTAACTCCCCGAAATTTCCGGGCACGGGTTTTCCCTTTCTATTCCTACCAGTGGCCCAAAGGACTCTCCCCCTTTCTCCTTTCTCTGCAGATAGACGGCGCCCTTTTTTAGAGACAAGAAGCACGTGCGCGTCTGCCCGATTTCGAAACCCCTCTTTTTCTCCGAACCTACGACCTTCCCCCTCCCTGCGCTGTCGGATTCTTGCTCTCGAAAATAAAGGCTTGAAATACCCAACCTCCCTTTTTCTCCCCTTTTCGGAGCACGAAGGCGCTTTTCCCTTTTTTCCCAGATAGAACCGCTCCTGGTAGATCTTTTTTTTTTTCTCTAAGTAGGAGCGATCCATACATATTTCTTTACCGCGAAATGCATTCCCCCTTCTTTTTCCCAATGCACAATTGTTTCCTCCCCCTCCCTTTCCCTTCTTTCCTCACCAATCGCGAGCCGGCATATTTCAGCGTCTTTTCTTTTCTTAGGTAAAGATAACAAGCAGGTCTAATTTTCCCTCTCGGAAGTATCAGGCTCGCCCCCCTCGGTTTTTTTAATTTCTTACGCCACGCGAAGCGCGTTTGGCAAGTCTTTCTCCTCCCTAACGGCAAATGAAAGGTCCATTGGATTTTTGAAGTCCTACCTTCAGGATGAAAGGTGGTGAAGGAGCAGGCCATCTCCATAGCTGAGATTGCCGGAGTGTTTTCTTCTTTTTCCTTTCAACTCACCCAGATAGGGACAGGGACTCCATTTTTCACCACCTCATTCCCCTTCCCCTCCCTTTCTCTTTCCTCTGAGATGCGTTGATCCGGACTCTCACTGGTCTTGAAGCGGTGAAGGCGATAACTCCCCCCGGTTTATCGGGTTTTTGTCTCCCGTCTCTTGTTTTTTCTCCCCTTTCCTCGCTGTTGGTGGCCATCTGGCCTCTTTCCTCCCTCGGAAGGAGACCGGTACGGTTTTCTCCTACTTCCTCTTTTTTTAGGTGAGGATGCACGCGAGCTAAGGACGTTCGGGGTCCCCTTCTTTCCCCTCTCAGAGTGACCGGTTCCTCTGAGGTCGGGGAATCTTGTGCCTTTCCCAACAGAAGAAAGGAGACACTATGCCCACTCGTTTCTCTTTCCCCAACAACCTATTCATCAGTGCTCCCGTCCTCCTCCCCCCTCCCTTTTCTCGGCCCGTCAGCGAGACAGCTAGTGGGCGAACTCTAAGATGATAGAGATATATATCTTTGCCTGCCTCACCCGGTGGTTGTGTGTTGTTGATCTTCTGACGCTCCTCTCCTTTTTTCCCCCTCTCTTTCGCACGAGTTGTCGCGGGCTGACGCCTGGTGGGCTTCTTCTTTTTTACTCCCTCATGTGGAGCCGATGGATGGGGGGGAATCGCTTTCTCCGCGCGACGGCCACGACGCCCCATACTTTCTCCTCCTCTTTTTTGTTTGTCCCTGGCACAAGAAGTTCCCGTCCTCCCCTTCTTCTATCCGTGCCGTTTGCCGCCGTTTTCTTCTCCTCGCTTGAAAGAAAGGGCGACCCGCGAAACCGCTGGCAGCCACCTCTTTCTCCCTCTCCCCGGCCGGTGCGGCGGTTCGTGTCTTCCCCTTCTCTTTTCCCCCAACAGCGCGCACCGCCTTCCCCTCAATAAGTGAGGAGGAGATCAAGGTTTCTTTGTTATCCTGCACTCCCCCCCCCTTCTCCCCCTCTTTTCCTCCTTGAGCATGTCGGGCCACCCCTTCATGTCTTTTTTCCCCCCCCCTTTCTCTCCGTGGGCGACGTTACAGGAGATTTCCCCCCGGCAAGACAGCTATGGCTCGACGGGCTGGGCGGGCCCCGAGCAGAACTGTTCGGTTCTGTCTTTTTTCCCTCTCCACCTGTGTGACCCATGTGCCGTTTCCCCGTAGTCTCCTTCTCTTTTCCACTCTCTGCTCGGGCGGGTGAGACATTAGCGTGACGTTTTTCCTTTCCCCCTCTAGAGAGTGGACCAGCCTCGTCGACTTCTTTTGATCATGTCAGACTTTCCTTTCTTAGTGCCGACGCTGAGACGCGGTCCGCGCTCCTTTTCCCCTCCCTCTCCTTTCAGGCTTGCGGGTCCCCTCCCCTGGTCGTGTGTAATTCCCACATTCCTTACCTTTTCCCTTCCCTCCTTTCTCCCCTTCTCACCGATCGACAACGATCGACCCATGTCCCTTTTCCTTTTCTTTGGAACACACGAGATACCGGCCGCCTTCCTTTTTTCGAGCAGACCAGCAACTTCCACCTGTCACGAATTTTTTCCCCCTCTTCCCTCCGGCTGTGTAAGAGACCCTACCGTACCTTCTCTCTTTTTCGTATTTAGTATGGTTTGCTGCTCCCTTGCTCCCTATGGAAGAAGAGAAGAGGATTCTTTTGCTCTGCTCCACTTTCTTCGATCTCACCGGTGCGGGCTCCTTTTTTTTTCCTTTTCAACGGTTTCGGCACCGAAAATAGTCGATGTCTGACCCTTTTGCTTTCCCCCCCCCTCCCCTTCTTCTCTTCTTTGTAGATTCTGTCTTTTTTCCTCTTTTCCTCTCTCTTCGGTGATTTCTTTGTTTTCTCGTGGTAAAGTTCGTTCGTTGATTTTCTGGTTTCGTGTCCCCGGTTTCTCTTCCTTCTATTGATAGCGCGAGACTTACTAGGTCTTCTAGCTCCTCCCCCACTAGGATAAAATTTTTGTACGATTTTGTTTTTCGGGTTTTTTTTGTTCGTGTATTTTTTTTTTTTTTTTTTTTTTTTTTTGCTTTCCTGGGGTGTTTATTTTTTTTTTTTTTTTTTGTATTTCTTCCTGGGTGGGTTTTTTTTTTTTTGCCCCCAAAGGTTTTTGTTTTGGTGCTCTCCTTTTTTCTCCTGCTTGGGATCCTATGCTTCTTCTCTCGTCAACGTGAGTCTCCTCTTCTAGAGCACAGAGACGCCCATTTGCGGTCCTCCTTTTCTTGGTGTTTGTGTGGAGCGGGTTTTTTTCTTTTCTGAGCCCTTGGTCGGGGGAAGCGGTGCCCTTCGAGATAGGGCAGAAACCCCCCCCCGACCAACAATTTCCTACTTCCTTTGTTGTAAGGGTTACACGTAATGGCCTCCCCAAGCCCAGAGAGCTGCCCCCCGCCGACCCAGATGCGACCCGCACCCCCCTATTCACTCCTTTTTCCTTTTTTCTTTTTTCCCATTGGCTCGCGGCCCCCTTTTTCTCCCCGTCAAGCCGAGGTGTCCTGCTTTTTTTTTTAGTTATTTCAAGCCGCGCCCCCAGTGGGGTCTTCCCCCCTCTCGGTCATGCCGTCGGTTTTCCTCTTGACCAGGTACGCCTTTCTGAGGACAAAGGGCCCCTTTTAGGCCCCTCTCTTTCCATCGCAGCAGGCTTCCTCTTTTTTTTTCTCCCCCACGGAGAAACGGATCGTATTGTTTTTCCCCCCGGAGTAGAGAAAGCTCTCTCCGCTTACCGGTGAAAAAGGTGCTCACTTCTCTTCCTCTTTTTTTCTTTTTTCTTGCGCACATGTCCGCCGGTCCCCCCCTTTCCTTCCCGAACCCCCCCGAAAACAATCGCCTTCTTTTTTTATTCACGTTGCCGCGCTTTCCCCCCTCTTAACGAGGTAGGCGATCATTTTTCTCGAGTACCTTCCTCTATCCCCTTCGGCGCGCACGCCCCCCTCTTTCTCTTCCCCCTCCCCCCCCTCTCCTTGGGGAAGCCAGAGCAGAAACCGCACCCTTTTCCGGAAAAGATTTGTGATGTTTTTCCTTCCCTCTGTTGATCATCTTCCCTTTCCCCCATCTCCTCCCGCAGGGCCTTGAGGGGCGATGGCGGAGAGGATCGCTCATCCCCCCCTTCATCGTGTAGAGTTAGGGTGGGAAGAAAACCCCCCCTTTTATGGCCCTCGTGCGACCACCGACGGTTTCCTGTCGGGGGTTCCCCCCTTCTTTTTTTTTTCTGCTTGTTGATCAGGCGCGGCGACCTCATCCCCCAACCTCCCCCTCCTTTTTTTTTTTTTTTTTTTTTTCTCAACGTCATGGTGACCCTATGCGCGTTTCCCTACTACGCACGCGCGACTTGTTGAGGGACGACTTCTCTTTTTTTTTCGGTGTTTTGTGTGCAGAACAATTCTTCTCTTCCTTTGTTTTTGAGGATGTAAGCATTGACTTGTAACCCCCCCCCAAAGGATATCCAGTCCCTTTTTTTCCGCTACCACCTGCTTTCTTTCTGTCGGAAGATCCGTCCGTGCTCTTCTTCACCTGAAAGCTGGATCGGTATGGTCCCTTTGGAGGAGAGCCTTCTGCACGCCCGCTTCCTCCTATCCGGCCATCTTCCCCCCCCCTTCCCTGGGTCCCTTTATGCAGAGACAAGTGAGAATTTCCCTGGAGAGGGTGTGGGGGCATTGGTTAATTGGTGGGTTTTGGTTTTCCCAAAAACAAACTATTTCTAGCACTTACTCCCCTTCTCTCGTTGAAGATCGAAGTAGAGAGAAACGATGTTGATCCCAAAACCCAGACAATCTTTTTCTTTTTCCCCCCCCCCGCTTCACTGCTGTGCCCCAAGAGGTCCCGACTACTCCCCCTCCTCACGAGGATAATCACGTCTTTTAGAAGGATAAGAGCTATGCTCTCGTAGGTCACAATTCGCTCTTTATCCTTTCCTTCTTGACAGTCGCGCGACTGCTGACTTTCGTTGCTCCTTCCCCCCTCGGCGATGGCGTTGGCCTTCCATCGGTGAACGGATGCATTTGCTCAGGTCCCGACCCTCCCCCCCTTCCCAACGTGCTGTCGCATCACCCACGTTACCGTCCCCCCTCTTTTGCCCTTTCGATAGCCGTTGGAGTCGCGCGGCGTTCCCAAGAATCGAAAGTTTCTGCGATCTTTTGCCGGCGCCTTTAACTCCTCTGCCCTTGCCTCCTCCTCATTGAATTATTTCCCCCTTCAAAAAAGGAGCGCACCCTTTTTCCTTTCAGCTGCGATGTGGGTGGGGCGAGCGATAGTTTTTTTGTTCTCTCACGAGGAGACGCGGGGGCCCCTTGAGAGGAAACCGTCAGGGCGAGGACGGGAGGTCGCTAGGAGAGCTTTCTCAGGCTTTGTGTTTTTTTCCCACTCTCCTGTGATCGTCGCAGGGAAAGCGGTCGGCGTCTTTTTTTTCCTCCCCCAATAGGAACGCAGACCCCAGTCCCCCCCCACGACCACCGCCTCACCACCCGGTGACCGGGGCGGACGTTTTTTGCCCTTTTTTCGCGGCTCTCGGGCCAGAGAATAGGGTGCCCCCTTCTTCATGAAGTTGTAAAAGTAAAAGCACTTCCGATTACCCCTCCCTTTTCTTTTAGTGTATTGATCATATCTCGACCTCCCCTTTCCCTTCCCGCTTAGATAAGACGTGCTTCCAGCGGAAGGAGGAATATCCCTTTATAAGGCTGATGACAATCCATCTCCTTTCTCCCGAGATATTCACCCCCGGCCCTTCCCCCTTTGCGAATCGACCATTACCCCAAAAACCCCAGTTTTTTTCCCCTCTTTCGACGGCATGCTCGAAATGGACCTTTTCTCGGCGAGTCAGGATGTGCGCGGTTGTTCCCCCGCTATGAAATCGGTGGTCCTTCGCAACATTACCCTCCTTCCCTCCACAAGCCCCCCCCGAAGATGCGTGCTTTCTTTTTCCTTTTTTTGCTTCTCTCTTCAAGAAGAGACAGGCACAACCTGCACTGTAGGCATTCTCCCCCTCTTTTTCACTCACGAACCGACCCGGGTGGTTTTCTCCCATTGCGAGCGCACACAAGCGACACCCTCTTTTTCCTCTCCCAGAGATCAGGAGGGCTTATCGATTACTTTTTTTATATCTAGAGAGTAGGGGCGTTCTTTCTTTCTCGTCGGCGATTTGTCGCTGCGGCTTTGGCGGCACGGCACAGAAATTTCGTCCCGCTGCGCATCGGGCCCTATCTTTTCCTTCCCACGAGCGAGTCACTCCGGATTGTACCCCCCCCGTTGCTTCTGCTCGGCAAAACGGTTACCCGGCGAAGTTAAAAAGGTCCCTCCACTTTTTCCTTTTTACTCTTCTTTACTTCTTATCGGGACGTAGGAAGCCTTTCCCCCCTTCCTCCGTAATTGACAGCGGTGTTTGCCACAGCCCCCTTTTTTAAAGATAAAAGGCACGAAGGGCTAGTTCGACACAGGTCCCTGTGGTTCCCGCCGGTTTGATCCTTTTGTTCTTGGGACGGTCGTCCAGCTCTTGTTGCTTTGCTCGCAGCGCAGATCCCCCTTTCCCCCCCACATTAGATGAGAGATTTTCACAAAAAATGACTCCATCTACTTTTCTCCCTTTTTCGCCAGTCTCGTTGGTCGATTTCCTTTTTCCTAGGCACAGGCCATTGGACCCCTCGTCAGATGAAAGGTGGTGCCGGCTCCCTTCGTAGCCCATAGCTGACTTGCCGTTTTCCTTTCCTTCCGGTCGCCCACGGCGCGTCCTTTTTCACCCCCCTTTTTTTCTCTTTCTTCCAAGATGTAGCGGGATCAGTTGATCCTTCTTTCGTTTGAAGGGAGAAGAAACCGTGTTCGGGATTTGATAGATTTTTTTTTTTTGTAGCAGTCTTTCGCTTTTTTTTTCCCCCCTCTTCAGATTGTTGCTTTTTCAAAGGTAAGGTTTAGAGAAAAAGATCTTACTTTTCCCAAGATGTTGCTCTTCCTTCCCCTCTCCGCCCGTAAGACGTGGTAGGGGTCGTTCAGCGCTGTTTCCCTTTCCTTTTCAGTCGTCGAAAGCCGCCAGAGTCACGGTGGGTGGTTTGGTTTTAGGGAACTCTTGTGCCTTGACCCCCCTTTTTCCCCTTCTCGACACCGCGCTCGCACATCGCTTTTTTCTGGAATACAGGGATCCGGCAAGTCCTCTCCATGGACAACATTGTCCGACCCCTCTTTTTTTTTCCCTCTCCTTCTTTCAGTGCAGGCAGCAGATAGATGATATCGACTATCCCCCTTTGTTTGTTAGAAGAGAATCGCCTCATCCCCTCGAGTAGAAAGAGATGTAAGAGTTTCGGGTTCGGACATAGTACACATTCATTCGCACTTCTTCTCCTCGGTTTTGGTCCGGCCCCTCCTCCTGGGTGGGGAGAGTATTGTTGCTCCAAGCAGTTAAAGAAGCAGGAACGGTCAAGCCTTCTGCCTTTTCTGAAGGCTCCCGCCCGACCACCCTCTTCCCCTCCGCCTCGACCAGAGAAACATTTCTTTTTTTTCTCGTACCACCGGAACGGTGAACGCAGGTCTTTCTTCCCCCAACAAGCGAGAAACGAAGGCTAACCACCCCTCTGCTTGGCAAATCCATCTTTTTTTCCCTTCCCCCCTGACCGACACGTTCCGATAGCGATTCCCATTTCCCTTTTTGAGCCTGTCTGGGATTACACATTCGGCACCCCCCTTTTGACTCGATCGTGGGAGAAGTTCCAGGAGATGTTGTTCCCCCGATGTCAAGGCCACCCTTTCCTCCTTTTTTCTCCCCTTTCGCCGGGCAACCCCACCTTGACATCGTTTTCCTTTCTTTTTCCCCCCAGAAGCCGCCGAGAATCCACTGGACCCCCTTTTATCATACGGAGGTGTGCTTATCAATTTTTTTTTCTTTTCCCCCCCCCCTTAGCGTCGCGTGTGCCGATGGCTTCGACTGCTTTTTCTTCTTCGAGAAGGGGAACGTTTTCTTCGGGACCGAACCTCGAAGCCGAAGTTCCCTCACTTACCCTTTTTTTTCCCTCGGCCGGCGTCAATCTTTTTCGAACTCGCGTTAGGCGTTGGGCGTGTGACCGAAAAGGGAATGGCTCGTTTTTTTTTCGTTTCTCCAATTGTGGCCCTTCATGGGAGGTAGCGGCTCCTGACGGTCGCTATCTTTCTTTCTCCCTCTCTACACCTATTGGGAGGCGGGGGTTCATCTGGGGGTTTTCTGTTTTAGAGGAAAAGGGGTTGTGCGCGATACAGAAAGAAAACTATGAAGTTTTTTTTTCCTTTTTCAGCCACGAGTAATGACGCACACGCGCTGACCCCCCCTTTCCCTTCTTTGACAAGTGCAGGTATAGTATTCGTCCTTTTTTCCCCATCTTTTGGGAGAGAAGTACGGGCGACGCCGGACGCGCGAGGGCTGCCCTTTGTCTCTCCGGCGCTTCTTCCTTTCTCTCTCCGGAGCGTCGCCCTTTTTTTCCCCCTGTCCGGCTCATTGACCTCGTCTTTTTCCCGTGAAGGACAATGGGTTTGAGGCTTCTGTGAGATCGCCTGTGCCCCTCTCTTTTTCCCTCTTTTTCCCCCCTGCACTGGCTGTGGCAAGTTTGCGGTCCTGCCCCTTTCTTTTTTTTTTCCCGCCGTCAACGGTTCTAGCGGAAGCCTTTTTCTGCGCCCAGAGGAAATAGACCATTCGTCTATCATCCTTCGAAATTTTCGTCTCTTTTTCCCTTTCTTTCCCTCTCCCTCACCACGTGATTGGTCGGGCGATGATCGTCCGGCGCCGAGTCTTTTCTTTTTTTCTTCCTTTTTCTGCGCCGGCGGCGCTTCTCGTTTTTCCCCCCTCGTGCTGGAAAGGAATGTAGATAGATAGGTCCAAACCCGTTCCCCCCTCTTCTGGGTACGGGTAAAAGTAGTATTGCAGCACCGGACCCCCCTCTTCTTCCTTTATGATAGTCGCGTCCTTTTCCCCGCCTAGATATATATCGTTGGGTCTTTAAATTTTGCCTT
>Ga0179593_1514375_pt1 | contig 11320 bp, 10 predicted proteins | sample CZODoug2_1_08_16_FD_185931 | JGI IMG/M metagenome (GOLD analysis project Ga0179593, IMG submission 185931) | Vadose zone soil fungal communities from Angelo Coast Range Reserve, California, USA - CZODoug2_1_08_16fungal (PacBio error correction) | ecosystem: Environmental > Terrestrial > Soil >... | reverse complement strand
TTTTTTTTTCGTCAACCTCGGAGATTTCCGCTCTTTTCCTTCGCGTGCCCGCTACACATGCGCTCTAGTCGCGCTCGGTGTCGGAATCCAGCGGAATGGCCGGAGCGAGAAGGCCACCGCCAGCCCCTCTTCTAGGGTTACACCCGAGAAAACCTTTTTGCTGGCGACTTTACTATCTAGCTATGAAGGAGCGTCGCGCTGGACTGTCTTTTTTTGAATACAAGTTCGAATCATTGCGTCGTTGCTGCCATTAACTGGATTTAGCTCGCGTGTTTCTTCCCGATGGGTCCTCTCACTTCATGGTATATTAACCCGCTCCACCGCAGGTCGACACTTTAAGCACCTTTTTTCCCTCGTCCCCTGCCCCGCCTTTTTGGTCCCACTTCCCTCCCGTTTTTAGAGGAGAGACTTTTGCCACATGACAAGAATTGGCTTGAAAACCACCTTCCCCCCCAACCGCCCCGATTTCTGAACCCAGCCTACCGGATCCCCGTCCACTTTGAACCGAAACCTCCCTGCCAATGAAGGTGAGACGGCCATGCACGCGTTAGATTTTCTCCTATACGCCCTCTACGCGAGACTCCTGGGTATATGTAGTTTTCATTTCGCTTGAAGATTAACGCCCGGAGAAAATCATAATACGTCAAACGAAAAACTTGTTAACAAGGCGCGCTACTAGTCCCCCAATGGAGATAGAGTTCGACGCACACAGTGTCATATGGTCCCCCCTCGCTAAGTCAACGCCTCCGAAGAGGCCTCCCCAAGTTTCCGCCTCTTAGCGAACCTGACTTTGCCCGAAGATTTTTTCATCGCCGCTCGTTTGATCGAACGCCATGCAAGTCCCCATTCCCACAATTAATTCTACATATTGCCCCATCCAGAGAGAAAAAAGTAGACGCGAACAGCACAAATGCCCCAAAAAAAGACTCATACCGCGCATAGGCCAGCCACAAGACAGTGCTGAGGCCACAGATACCCCCAAATGCATGGCATATTCCCAGGTGATCTCGAGCGGGCCTCTCCTTGACACCCCGTAACCCCCACCACCCCCCCCCCCCCAACAAAGTCCCAAACACGAACCCCCCAAACCCCCAAAGGTGAAGAGCGGATCGAAAGCCTTTTTGGCTACTCGCGAGAGTTATGGGAGAGGAGGATGTACGTCTTCTTTCACTACAACCCTTTACAGCCAATTTGAGCTTGATGTAACCTGCTTGGGTGAGAAGCGATTTTTTTCTTTTTTTTTTTGTGGGTTTGGGTTTGGTTGTGTGGGTGACTCTCCCTCTTGGCCCCAATATTTTTCTGAGCCGATTCGCCGGCCTCCCGTTGAGACCCTTTTTTTCCCTTTCGTCAGCTCCATTCCCGAATGCAGGCCACCTGATGCCCTCGATAGACCTTCTCTTGTCCGAAACTGCTTAACGCCCGCCAATATCGATTTTCGATTCTGACCGCCTTCGATTTCGTTAACGACAATGATGGTTTTTTTGAAAGATATTGCGAGCGGCTCGCTTTCAGGCAGGCCCCCAAGTCCCCATCCCCCTTCCCTGAGCGCAGATCAGGTTTTCTACGACTCCCCCCCGAGCCGTAATCACCGGCCCCCTTGCCGGATTTTTGACCCGCCCCCTTCCGGCCGCCCACACTACCGTCCTCCAGGTTATCTCCCCCCCCCCCTATCGTACGGCGCGGGTACTTCCCTGTCCGCCTGCGCTCGGTTTTTTTATCAAGCGCCCTTGAGCCGGTCTCCGATGAGTCAGACAGCCGTCCTCTATGCCGCTAGCGGAGGACACTACTTTCCGTCTTCGAGTCCTGATCTTTTTAATATCACTAACCTCCCCTTTTTGGATCACTTCGTTGACCCACCCGATTGCCCGTTGAATTTATGGTTTCCATTCCCCCCTTCCCGATCTGTGCGGCCAAAATCGCACCACTTCCCCCACACAAATTTAGAGTATGACATTGAGCTGCTCTCCTATTCCGAAGAGGTTTTGCCTTCCGTTGGAAGGCTTCCGAATTACTGGGCGGCTCGCAGATGAGTCAGTCAGACGATACGATTCTATTGATCCCCCCCCCCCCCCTCTTTCTTGTAGGGCCCTGCCGGCAGGTAGCTCGATTTCATTGCACCTCTTGACCCCCTATTCGCCGTTTCGCCCCTACCCGGCTCTCCACCAATTTTTGTTTTTCTACACATTTGATTCAGTTAGGATTCTATCGACAGTACCATAGGGAGGGTTTCTCTCTCCCACTGTACCCCAGTTTTCGTCTTAAAAGACCCCCCCTTCTCTTATCCCTTCAGATGCTTCCAACTCGGAAAGGTCTCCTCCACGTGAAGTGGCGTCGTCATCCCCACAGTTACAGAATAGTTCTAGGCCCACCGAGGCCCCCTGCGACCCCTATCGACAGCATTTTCTCTTAGTCCCGTTCCGCGCTTTAATTCCATTCATTTGATGCCTTGTTGGTACGCGCCACAGCCACAAGCTGACCCTGAACTTTCTGCTTCCCCGTCATGGTCTTCCCTCCCTTCTTGCGATCACCCCTAAGAAGCCTCTGCGGTCAAGGGCGGAGGCATCCCAACTGATTTAGGGCCCATCCGCTTCTAAGATGCGTGTTGATCCCTTTTCTTCCTCACAACCACCCTCCTTCGTCGCTCCTCGTCATTTAGGGGCTCCTCAAGCTACATCTTTGATTCCTCGTAAGTCTTTTGAGTGGTTTGCCCCGGTCTTTTTCCTCGCACCTAGGTGACGTCATGTGTTGCTGCTTTCGGCCGCATTTCCATTATCGGGATGTTCGTTGTATTTTGGACCGTGACCTACTTTAAATCTTTGATTTCAGTGACTCATTTTTGTTTTTTCCGGAGGATCCCTTTCGCACGTGAAGCCAGATCATCGCCCCCCCATTATCTCATCTACTTTGTGCCCTTTAGCCTCTTTCCGTTCATGGTAATTGTCGAGGCCTGGCGCTTTTTGGGTCCCCCTTGGTTTTTGGCTATCTCGACATTTTAAACTCTATCAGCTCTGGGATCGAGATAGCCTTGGCCAGTGGTATCGATTTTCTTCGGATATATGAGGTCCCTTTTCTTCCGTCCCATAAAGAGAAATCTTTGCTGGCACGTCCCCCATGCTCCCAATGAGCCCTGAACTCAACCTTGCACACCGCCTTTGGGATTGGAATCGCTTTGTATTCTCCACTTTTCTGACTTTCCTCTCTTACTTAAATTTGTATCGCCCCTCGGCCGACTTCTTTTTGAACCTTTTTGCCGCCCGATCTCCTGCGTCGCTTAATTTGGGTCTTTTCTATGTCTCCCCTTTTCCTTTTTTCTCTACTGAAATGATTCTTGTGTGCTTCTTTTCGTTTTTCCAGGGAAAGACTTTGCGATCTGCGGCTATCTGGCTCTCTCATTTCAGGTCAGGAGGCGTGATCTGCTTTTGTGTTATGACCCCGGATGGTACACCGAAGTTTCTTTTTCAGACAACAGTTTACCGTTCCTTGAACTTTTAGTTTTCGCTCGGAAGCATGAGTCGGCGCCTTTTTTGCCATACATTCAGGCTTCCATTTTCCTTTTCCCCCTTAAGAATTATTTCTTCTCCCCAGGGTATTTCTCACGTGTCTCCATAGGCTGTCTTCTGGCCCCCCTTTACGCGTGACTTACTTCAGCTTCTTCCCCTCCGATTTTCTATGAAAATGGGTCGGCGCTCCCCCCGGTTGCTTTTTGGAGTGAACTTAATACCCCATTTGGCCTTTGTTTTTTCCTTGTTCAACACCCCCACCCCCCGTTCCCCCCTCGCTGCTTTCTTAAGCTTCCCCGCAATGAACCATTTATCATCCCTCCTTTGTTTTATAGAGATTTTCGTTTCATGATTTCTGATTATCCTTTCGACGACCTTCTTTTTCCGCTTTTGGGGTGTTTTACCATGTACCACCAACCTCCGCCTTGGCGGTGCTTTTTTGCTTTTTGGCCTCAGCGCCGCCGCCATTTTCCAGCTCTTTGTTCATCATTTCCTCGGCTCGGGGGAGGCCTACCAATCAGTTTTCTTTTACCCATTAAGGTTCCGCGACTGTGTTCTCTGGTCGATTCTCTTCTTAGTCCTTGCTTTTTCGCCGACCTATCGTCTGGGGATCCCTTTCAAGACTATTCGGCCGCCAGGTCCCCCTTGCCTAGACTATCGCGACAATGATAGGGAATAGGAAACTTCCCTCGGGGTAGAAGGTGGCTTTTGCCACGCCGGTCATTCAACTTTTTTTTGCAGTTCCTGATTTCCTCAGAAAAGGAATTAAACGCATCGTTTCAGCTGATCGAAATGCGCTCCCCCAATTTTTTGTTTCGGCATGGAAGAAAACGCCCCCCCCATGACGGGCCCTGTTGAAGTTCCGGGCGATAAACCCATGAGCGACTACAGTTCTCCCCCTGATTACTCCCTGGTCTGAGAAATTCTTGGCTACATTTCCTTCAAGGTCAAAGCTTCGTGCTACTTTATACACCCTGGAGGCCCCTCCTCTCCCAACGGGGCGTACATGGTAGACCAGCCCTTGTTTTTTCCCAATCCCCAAGGATTGTTTTTCGTTTGTTTACTTCCTTCTTCATGGTTTATGTTCGTCAGACCCATGCCATCGGGAGTCCCCCGAGTAAGGATTACCTTTTTAGTCCTTACTCCCCGATCTATGGTTTTTTTCAACCCCCCCCTGCCGGCCCTCTTACGAAGCCGGCGCAACCCCTATTTTTCGGTTGGTTAGTCCCTCTCCGACACAACATCTCCCACTTCACTCATCGCCAGTCCGCGACCCATTTTCCCGGTACGTTCATCCTTTCCTCCCTCCTGTCTCCTTTTCCCTGTCACGCGACTTTACCCCTTCCCACAACAGTTAAGGCCATTCTCCCCCTTCCTCGTCCCCCAAGGCTTTTTTGTTCCTCGGCAAGTTCCAAAATCAAACGACTTCTTCCCGTTCCTTATCGCGCCCTCTCCCCTACCCGCCCCGGCTTTTTTTCTGTGCGAAAGATCACTACGCACCGTTCCTCCCGACCTTAGATTCGATGGAAATTCCCCCAGATGCCGAAGTATATTATATCTCTCCCTCAAAGATTCCGGAGGGTGATGTCGCCCGCCGAAGACTGACTCGGTTTTTTCTTTTTGTTTTCTTCTTGCCAGAACATACCTCACATCCATCTCCCCGGCGGCAACTCCAAGCTTTTGTTGATAGTGTTCTTTCTTTGGTACCTGCTAAATTTCCTCAGAGGCTTAGAGTTAGTATAGTCTGAGACCCTTTGTAACTGAGCAGTTCTGTGTTTTTTGTCTTTAATGTTTGCTTGCCTTTTTTTTTTCGACCCCAGCATGGATATGATGTCATTCATGTTGCTGCGCTGCTCAACATGAGCGCCTATGTCCTTTATTAGTTGCCGCCGCATTCCTGGTACTCCTGAGGAGGGGGCTCCGCACTCCGAGCGCGTCCGCCGCTTTTAGATGATTGATCGGTAGTAGACTTTCGCGCTGTCCGTGGGAAGAACACCTACTCTCCTTGCCCCTGGGCCGACCACCCGACCCCTTTTGAGGTGAGGGCCTTCCGAATGTTTTTCAAGAGGGGGTCCTGTCCAGTGGTTCGAATCGTTAATATGCGGGTCCCCGCTCGGGGATTTAAAGGCTGGTTCGCGTTTGATTTAAGTTGGATATCTACCCTACATCAAGTACCTTACTAGACTATTTTCTCCTCCTCTCCTACACCTCCCGCTCCCTTTCGACCCCTCACCCCCTTTTCGACCCTCATCCTCTCTCTCCCCACCCATCCCCTATTCCTTTCTCACCCTGCGTATCTCTCCCGGTTCTTCTCTTTCGTCGCCCCTTCCATTTATCTGCTACTTTTCTTTCTTACCATTCCTCACCTCTTACCTTCCACGCTTACTAATAGCAGTTTTTCCAATTCTTAAATGATAGCCGGTTCGAGTGCGCTGCTTATCTTTTGACGACCCCTTGCTAAGGCTTCTGACCGACGTTGCCCTCTGTCCACCCCCTTATCTTTTCCCCCCGATTAGGTGTTCCCTGCTTTTCCCAAAACTCTTTTTTTTTTTCCTTGTGTAGCGCTTTTGACCCAGAGTAGCGGTGCATGGTCAGTTAACCCCAGATCCGCAGTCGTCGTACTTTCCAGGTCCGAGACGTTCTTGATCAATCGACTTGGCGTGATCTGACTCATCTTGCTCTTTTCGCTCCTCGTTTTCTTTCTTTTCTGCCTATTCCCGCCTGTCCCTTTTTTCTCTGCCCACTCTTGCGCCCTCTTTTCCCTCATTGATGAGCTTTTCATTTTTACAATGCAGGGCGGCGATCTTCGAGGCGATCTACCCTTCTTTCGCCTTTCTGTTTGGCGGAGCCTTTTCCTTTTCCGCCCTTTGGTAGTTTTTGAACGGGGCTAGTGGTTTCCTCCCAAATACGTAGGACCTGCCGCGTCTGTACAAGGGTTTTTCCCGAAGTGGGCCGATCTTTTTCCGCTTATATCGGGGTCCCCCCCACTCTCCTGGTAGCCAGCTCTCCTCCCCCCCCTGTTTTTTCCTTCGATGGTACTCCGTTGCCTTTCGGTAAATACCACGTTTTTTATCTCGGCATTCTATCTTCTGGGACCCTGGCCTATCCTTGCATCGACAAGTGCTCAAATACGTGATTATGCTCTATCGGCCCCCCTAACCAGAGTGGTTGAGGCTTCGTCTTTTCTGCAACTCGTGATGAGGTTGGAATAATTTAACTTATGTCAGCCAGATGGTAATTGGAAGATTCGTAATCCCCCCCTTAATAAAATATGTTTCGGGCCGTACGTTAAGGGTTTTTTCCACCTCGCGCGGTGAGGAAACGCGTCTGCTTGATGAGATGTCCCATTCACTTCTTTTTGTCCTTGGATGCTGCTTTTTCTGTTTTCCGGGGGCTAGCTTTGCGATTCGCCGCTTTGGAGTGGCTACAGGGAGTCCATACCAACCGATTGCTCCTGATGCAGATCGGGCCCCCCGCGTATACCATTGCCGTACTTTGTTGGACAGTCGAGCATTCGCATTTGACGTAGTTATTTTTTGTTGAGCCCCATGTTTTTTTCGCCCTGATCATTCATGGCTCGTTCCCTTGCTCATTTTCTCCGATGTTTTTATTCTGGGAGGCATTCGGCTCTGCTGATTGTCCTTTCTTCTCTACGGCGTATCTCCCCCTGAAAGAGTGGAGTCGTTTTTTATCACGTATCTCAATCGGGTTTTGTGACTCCCCCCTTGTTTTTTTTGTTCTCCTTTTCTTTTTTTTTCGAATCATATTAGTTCGTTTCATGCAATTCAGTTACCTGTGTCCCCTAGAACTCCTCGAAAAAAGAGAGCTGACCACTCTATTTTTTGGAGTTGGTAGAGCCCTGGTCGGTATCAGATTTCAGGCGCAACCCCTGAGGGTAATCAATGACGTTTACGACAACGGCCACCGCCTCAAGGCTCCCCCACCCGCGGTCGATCCTGATATTGTTAACCCCGATCACCTATCATATTTTCCTCCTTTACCCAGCGCTCCCTAGTGTTGCTGGACCTTTTCCCCCCGCCATATCTCGGAATCGGCTAGTTCGATTACCCCCCGTTCGAGCCTTTCAATCTCTCGACCCCTTAAGTTCCCCGGTTTGCTGATCTCCCACAACTCCGCTTCTTTCTTTCTTCCTCCCCAGCCTTTTCCCTACCGCCCTGGTCAGGGACGTTCGCGGGGTCTGCGACTTTTCTGAACGCGCTTCGAGTTGAACCTTTCCTCTTCCCCATAATTACGATGGTTTTTGTGAGCTATTCACATCGGATGTTGATCTCAATTTTCTCAGAACTCGTCCTCCCTCTTCACCTGATACCAGTTTTCCTGATTTTTGGATTCCCCCCGAAGCGTCTCTGCAGGAGTCGCACGCAAAGCGCCCTCCCATTCCGCGGTGCAATTGCCCCGAACTCCACAACGCTGGTTTGCGAAAACGTTTTTTCCCCCCCCGAGCCGCGTGCTGTCCCGTGGTCCCTCTGCTTTGTGAGAGATTTGCAGACAAGCCCCCCCCCCCTCCCCCTCTTGTCCAGTGGGGCGCACTCCACCTTCTCCTGAGAAGCGTGTTTGCCGTCGCCCGTGTGGCCTTTCCGTCTTCTTAACCCCCGCACTGCCTGCCCTTGTCTTCGACATGATTTTTTCCCGACTCCCCACGCGTATTGGTCCCCCCCCCTAGCTTTTAGATGAGCTGATCGGCCCCCCCCCAGCCTGCAAGGAACCCCAGGATTCGTTTTCGCAAGCACTCCGGGAAGGCCAAGGGACATCTCACGCTCCCATTGCTCTGGTGTCTCCGCGCCATCCCGCTTTCTCTTCCTCTACGCCGCAGCCGCCGCGTAGGCACGCTCCTCTGAGCTTCTTGCGTCCAGTATCACCCTTTTCTCCGGATTCCCTTGAGCCGTCAAAACTTCATGATTCTCTTCAGACTTAGGTTCAGAGTGCCTCACAGTCCGCCGTCCCCCCGGCCCCAGCCGCATGTCCGCGCCGCCATACCAGTTTTGACCAGCTTTATATCAAGGTCTTTGGAAGAACGCGTCGAGTTTTTTGTCCCGTTTGCACCTAGCACCTGGTAGCAATCTCACCTGAGTCTCCCACTATACGCCCGCCAAGCAACCGAAAACAGCTAATCCCCCTTCCCTCCGATTATGTGACTCCTTTTGTAATCTCATTCTGTCGCATGCCAAAGCCCTGCGCCCGCGATGTGCAGCGTCCGTCGCGCCCATCTGGGTTGGTCCGATGAAAGTACTTCGGTGTTTTAACGCAAGTTGTTCCTCCATGTCTGACTAGACGAACTAGGGATCCCTCTTCCCCCCGCAGATTCTTTGACCAGCGTCTGCCCCGTCCCCTCGGAGGTGAGAGAGAGACGTTCGCAATTTATCACCGCCCTTTGTTTGAGCCGTGATAGCTACGAGCCGACGTATTCTGATCCTGAGAAACCTTGAGTTGACGCCGCTCCCAGCCCCTGACCCATAGCCCTGGATTTTTTCTCTCTGATTCTGAAGACCTCACTCTCGTTATATTTCTAGGAAGTAAGACGCCCTGTATCGTAGATCTTTTCCCGAAGTCCCCCCACCTGCCCCTCGCGCTTTTGGTCCCTTTGCGTCGAGCAAGCGACGGTCCCTTCTCAAACAACAGCCCCCCTTGTGCTTCCAGCCCAAAACCCACAAAATACCGCCCCCAATCCGGTGCGATCCTCCCATTCTTCTTCCTGAGTGACCCCCAGGCATGTAAGCACTCGATGATCTTTTCCGCCAAGTTGGTAGCTTAGTTAGGGCCCTACAAGATTTTTGACGCTCCCCCCGAACGAATGGCGGACCATCTCAGACATCTACCACTTTCCGCCTATTCCCGATCACTACCCCCACATGCGAGGGATACAGCCGTTCTGCCCCACAGGTAGAACTTGAAGATCTTCCGGAAATGCCCCTGCCGAGCTCCCGGAAAAAGCACCCAACGTTACCAACGTTGTACTCTGATTACTGCACCTTGTAAACCAGAGCGCTCCCCGATCCCCTCGAGTTTATCACCTGGCGAGGCCCTGAGATGGGCTTTTTTTAAATCCTTTTTGACCCCACATTTCACGCTCCCTCTAGGCCTCCCCTTCTCTTCCCCCACCCCCTCTATTTTCTGAGTCTTTCCCTGTTATTCTTCCGCACCGGGCTTCAGGAACTTTGCCCCCCTCAGGATCAGTGTATACCCCCCCCATTGAAGCAACCCTTTCTCGTGAACAAAATTTTCTCACCCAAAGGTCGTCCCCCTACCCCCTGGTCGAGTGTCGCTCATCAACTGGGGGAACAAGATCGTACCCCCAACTCCATACCCCGACTTGATCGTTATTCCTCCCTGGCGGCGGACCCAGGAGCGCTCCCCCCTCCCTATTTCGCCTTCCCCCAGCGCGGCTTAGTCATTCGGCGCCGACAATGTTCTTCGCGAAGCCCCTTCCTCGTAAATCATTTTTTGGATCCTCCGATCAGTTAAGACCCCCTCCCGCCATCAGGAAAATGCCTTGCGACCCCTTCTCGCTCGTGAAACTGTCGACTCGTGTTCCACGCTGAGAATCTTCGGCCCCTTGACAATCCGATTCCCCCTCCCTTTCCGTCAGATTGAGAGGGATTGCAAAGTTTCTCCTCTTGAGTGTCGGGATTTTTCCGGACCACTCCCCCAGCCTTCGCCTCTGTCCGCTCGGCCCTTCCGCGTGAGTATAATTCGACTCTCCCTTTTTTGCGGCCCTTTCCCCCCCCCCTCTTTTTGGTAGTTTTTGACACCTTTCTTCTGGTCCGGCACCTCCTGGTCCCCGTTTCATTTGTCTGGCGATTCAAGCAGATAGAACTTTCGAGTGGTTGTATAACTTTCGCGTCCCGCTTTCAACCCCATCCCGCCTTCTCTGGCCCGTTTCATTTTCCTTTTTTTTTATTTCTCTAGTCCCCAGCCCCACGGACGAGTATCGTTCCCGTTGACATCTAGCGATGTTCACACTTCGGCAGAAGGTCTTTTCCCTGTGAATTTTTTGACCGATGCACTGCTTGTGGGCTTTTTGTGTCGAGATGGAACCCGAAAACCGCCCTCGTCAATTGCCTTCGGCGGCGTCACTCAGCCGGCAGGGTTGTTCCTCCGATTTCTTTTCTCGAATATGCTTTTCTCTCGAATCCCACGAGTTCACTTGCTTGACGACTGGCTCCCATGCCTCTAGGAACACTTCACCGACTTGGATTTTCCTGGATTCGCTTTCAATTCGTCCTGGTTTATTGGCCGACTGTCTCGAAGGCCCTTTCCTCTTCCCTTTTATTTGCTTGAAGAAACGCCAGAATGGACCTCGGCGGCCCGTTTTCACTTTTTCCTTCAGGTAGATTCTTTTTGTCTTCCATGACTTGGGCCAATTTCCCCTTTCTTTGTCTGTCTTTCTTCCAGGAAGAACCTGAAGTGTTCCTTAATTTTCTCCGCCGTGATCTATGAATCTGGAGTATTCCCATCTGGGATGGTCTACACAAAGTCCGCACGTTCTGACCCCCCCTTGTAGCAGTCGGTCATCAATTTTCTCCTCTCCTCTATTCGTCGGCTACACTAGTGACGACCATCCGTTGAACCTGCCCCGCATATCGGACTGGGTTCCCCCTTTGCCGCAGCGAATAGCAGAGCTCTTCGATCATACTTCATGATTGCTTCATTCACAATTTCCACGCAGCGTGAAAAGTCGACTTTCCCATGTCGGAGTTGACATTAGCCCTAGCGCTCACAACCCTCCCCCTCCGATCTACCTGGTTTATTCCCTATCCGCGGCACCGATTGTTTTTTTTCCCTCTCTCCTCCCAATTGAC
>Ga0179593_1513223_pt1 | contig 11320 bp, 9 predicted proteins | sample CZODoug2_1_08_16_FD_185931 | JGI IMG/M metagenome (GOLD analysis project Ga0179593, IMG submission 185931) | Vadose zone soil fungal communities from Angelo Coast Range Reserve, California, USA - CZODoug2_1_08_16fungal (PacBio error correction) | ecosystem: Environmental > Terrestrial > Soil >... | reverse complement strand
CCCCCCCCCGCTCCTGGCGTACCGCCTGATTCAGGAATCTTCCTCTCGCCTTCCTCCCGGTGAAGTGGTCGCACTTGACCGGTTTGCTTTCTTCCCCACCCGGGATTGTTTTCAGAAAGCCTTTTCTCGCTCTCCTCTTAAGCTATGAGGGCGTCCTTCGGCATTAGAAGAGCGATCCCTCAAACTATGCACCGTTGCCCTGAGGTATCACTTTTTTTTTTGCAAGGACAAGATTCCTTTTTTTTTTGTGTCGGATGAGTTGTACCTTTCGGACCTTGGATTCTGGACTTGGAGGATCTTGTTCCCCCTTAACAACCCCCCCCCCCCGGCTCAATCCCCTACCCCAGCGCGTTAAGCTTGTCTCTGTCCCTGGCTATCCTTTCCGTGAAAATCCTCTTTTTTCCTCTTTGGCACCTCTGTTTTTTTGAAAAGTTTTAGGCACTCCCCCTCTCGGTTCTCGTACCTAAACTTTAACTTCATGCCCTGGCTACATTCCCCAGGCCCCAACCCGCCTTCCGCTCAAGGGCTTCGCGCCCCTGTTCTCTTTTGTTCCCGACCAGGTCCTTTTTTTTTCCACTACTTTTCCGTCCCTAGCTTTTCGGACCTGTATTTAGATTTTTTCCCCCCCTGGATTCCAACCTGAGTTTTTAGTAACCAGCCTTTTTCCTAATTGTCCCGACGGTTGCGTTGTCGATGTGCCCATTCCTTCTACAACATTAGTTTCGTTCACCCCCCATTACTCGAAGTCATTGTGTCCTTGCAACTCTAGTCCCAGCTTACTTCCCTTCCGGTTTACCCCCCCTTACTAAAGCAGTATCCAGACGCTATTTTTCCTTACAATCGCCGTTTCCCCTTTTCTGCCCTCTTTCTTGGAGGGGTCTGCCCCCCAACCCCCCAGACCCAGTTACAGACCTCCCTTTCCTCCAGTCTCTTTTACCAGACCTTTTTTCCCAACCACAGGTAAAGTTACTTCGCCGTAGCTCACGTTCGCATGAGGGCTAATAACCGTCCTCTTTCCCATTCCCGAGTTTCCCGCCACCCTCCCTAACTCCTCCCAGTTTCCTCTCTTTGTTTCATTTTCCAACAACGCCCAAGGGGAATCCCCCCTTTCCCTTTGTCCCATCCCCCGGCAAGACACTCCTCCCCTTCTTCGGATCCGCATTATCGCCCTTCCCTTTTTCCCGACTCTTTCATGAACTTTTCTCTGCCGTCCCAAGCGAGATAAAATTCTTGTCCCTTTTCCCTTCTTGATTTCACCGGTAGAGCACTAATCTTCTCCTGGTCTCCCCGATCAGAAATTCCCATCCCCTAATTATCTGTGGCTACCCCGACCAGAACTTCTTTTTCCAGTGGTTCCAATTTATTCTGCAGCCAGCCTGAGTCAACGCCTCCTATCTGCGTGCGTGGTCGTTAGTTACGCTTCCCCCCCCCCCCCCTTTGCCATCCTCATACTATCCTTTCCCTTTTCTTTGCAGAATCCCCGAAGTGGCCATGCCCCTGGTTTTTCTTGAGAATCGCCTTATACCCCCGGGTCTTTTTTTGGTTAAAACGATCTCCCCTCCCTCGACTCCATCGTCTATGTCTGTTTCTCCACTTTCTCTTTTTTAAAAAGGTTCCGCCCCGGTCCTTTTCCTCCGCCCCCCCCCCCTCTTGATTTGTTCGATCCTACGATTAGTTCCGATCGTCGGTCTCTGAGATATTTAGAGGTCATTTTTTTACTCTTTATTTTTTGGGAAAGGGAGCTCCCTATATAACCCCCCCCGTCCCACCGCCCTTTGGGCGCGTCGTTTTTTTGCTCCCCCCAAAAGGATCGTCGAGAAATGAACACCTTCCCTGTTTGGTTCATTCTTTTACGGTTATTGTGGTTCGTCTTCCTTTTGCTGCCCCTCCAGCTCTTCCTTCGAGTCGTTCCCAAAGCCATGTCCCCGAAGGGTTGACCATTTTCGTTTATTTTCCTTCGCTTGGCCGTTCTCTTCTTTTTTTTTGACCTTACTACCGGGCATTCTTTCTTGTACCCAATCGCCTTTTTTATCTTCTTTTTCATGCTTACCCTGCTTTGTATATATAATCTATTTGCGCCACGGAGAACCCCCCCCCCTTTTCGCTTCTTTCGCCAGTAATTGCTCCCCCCCCATTTCTCCCCCCCCCTAATGTGTACCTCGATATCAACCGATTGCCTTATCTTTCTCCTATTTAATAGAATGACCCTCCGCCCCTCCCAGGCTTCGTCCCCCCCCCGAGTCGTTTATTGATACTAATCGCATCTGCACTCGCCCTGGCTCGAGTCCCAGCGCAAAATCCGTCCCTAGCATCTCTTCCTCACCCCCCCCGTTCTGCCTTAGAGCCCTCTTTTTTTAGCCTTTCCCCCTCTTTTTTTTCATAATCCTTTTTTTTGTTCCTAGATCTTACTTGTTGCCTCCCTTCATTTACGGACTGTGATTGCGATTGCTCTTCCCTATTTTTTCTCGTGTACCCTCTCTCCCGCCTTCCGCACGATGTATATATCCTTTCTTAGTTGTTGACGGTTGACGCTTTTTTGAAAAAAATCCGTTTCGATTTCCCTCGCATTCCCCCAATTATAAATCCCCCTTCCCTTTTCTTCCCCCAGGAAGGTCCGAAGTTCTACCCTGTTATTCAATGACGGTCGTTCAGGCCTCCTCCTTTTTTTTGAAGTTTTCTTTCACCCCCCCTTTTTCTTTGAGTGGCGGGTCGTTTTTGATGGTTTTTACTCATGGAGATCGAGCTTGCTTTGAACTGCCCTTTTAACAGAACTTTTCCCTTAGTTTTTGTTCAAGTTCGTTTTCCCTGATACCCCGCTACCTCCCCTTCGCTAACGTCGCCGGTAACATTCGTTCTTTCTTCGTCGGTTTGGGGACTCCTCTCTTCAATTTTGGGTGTCCCGCTTTTTCCCCTCTGCCTCGTCGACTTTTTGAAACTTACCGTAGCGCTTTTCCCCAACCCTCGTTTTAATGGAGACTCTCGCGTTGATCCTTCCCCCATCTTTTTTTTAAAACTTTATGGCTCGTTTTTGGAGCGAAAAGGCCCCTTTTCAACAACTCTTCAGATTATTCCGAAAGATCGCCTCTCCGAGCGTGTTTCAAACCACATCTTTCCGAACCCGCAGCGTTGGTGTCGAAGTTCCCCCCCCTATGCGGGAGAAGCGTTGCCAACAAAGCTTTTTCCTCTCTTTTCCACCTCCTCTCTGTCCCAGTCGAGTGAGTTGGCTTTTTGTTCTCTTGGTTTTGCCATTCACAACGTTATATTAGAGGAATTTGCCGCTCTCTTTTTGTTTGGTATGTCCCCCTCCTTTCCCTAGTGCTATGCCGTAGTTGATCATTGATTCGCTGATTGGTCCCCGGCAAGGAAGTCCTTTACGGGGAAGCTGCATGGCTTATTCTGTTCCCCCTTGGCGGATTTCCATCCCTTACCGGCTTCCTTCTTAGTGATCTAATACGTCAAGGTTCTACTTTTTTTTCCTGTTTTTATCGAGCCAGAGGCGTGTTTGCGGCTTTTGGCCTTCTCCAGCCCCTTTTTACCGGCCTTTCCCCGCTCCAGAATGGTCGCGTACGATTCAGTCGCTTTTTTCTCCCTTGGTTCGGTTCGTCGAGACGCTTTTTGCGCCTTGCGTTTCTGATCCTTTTTTCTGTCCCTTTTCTCTACTTTTTTTCTTCGTGGCGTTTGTGACGCTCTGCCCTTCCCTTCTTCGGTTCCGAATTGGCGGTTGATGGCTTTTCCTTTTCGAATGGACTGAGTCCCTTTTCCCTCGGCCTTTTTTTTTTTCTTTTTAAGGCTTTTATTTTCCAACTTGTGTCGCTCCCGTGTAGAGGATTGGTCCGTTTCTTTTTGGCCGAGGCTGGCAACTGGCGCTTTTCCAGGTTGTCGCCGTCCGCCATTTATGATTTCCTCTCCCTTTTTTCCTTGGAAAACGGCGATGTCTTTAAACCAAAAACCCCCTTCTCAAATCCTTTGCTCGCTTTTTCCTTTTCCGTTTGCAGGACAACTTTGCGGCATCAGAATTTCCGTTCGCCTTACCCCCTTTTTTACGCCCACTTTGCTTCGGGCTTTCTCCCTCCTCCCCGTTACATGGAACGACATTGACCCCCTCCCTCTGTGGACTACACCTACCTTTGGACTCCGGGTTACCCCCCGCGACTCTCGATTTCTTGTCCCCTTGGTCCCCTGTGTCACTCCAGAGTAACTTGGCGCCCCTATACAATTGCGCCGCGGTTCGCGTATTTTTTTTTTTTTTTCCATTGTTTTAAGTCATGTTTTCTCCTCTTTTCTGAACCTGTGGGCTACGGATTTCGCAAGGACTTTGTCGTCCCTTTCCCCTTGTTTTTTTCCCCGCCGCTTTCTTCCCCTACTTTTTTCCCCCCGTCTGGCTGCAGTTTTTACGATTGAGTGAGTTGGTCGTTGGCTGACCCGCTATTTTCCCTGACTGAATATTCCGACAATGCACCGCCCCGCGACTCCCCCTAGTGCGCCATTGTGCTTTCTCTTTTGCGATTAGACTGGAAGCCCTCATTCTGTCAGCGCAATTCCTGGCTGACTACTCGCTGCCCAGGTTCCATACCCCTGTTTATACCATCATTTCCTGGGTAGGGTGCGTCCTTTCGTGATCTTTTTGCGTTTGATCGATAGTCCTAGAGCCCCTCAGTTGGTCCGTACTTTCAGTTTTCGGAATGAGGCCCCTAAATTCCCCCCCTGTCCTTCTTTCCGCTCTCGCTGGACTTCAGGTGGCCCTTTTCATCTTCGCGTGCTCCTTCTTGTACTTCTTTCTTTTGAGGGATCAGAGAGTTCCTACTTCGTTGTGGTTGTTTGATCCTAGCATTTTTCCCTGCCTGTTTTCGTTCCCTCCTTCTCACCGATAATGACCGGAATCCCCCTTGATTCGCTCAGTCCGCTCGACCTCCCCTTTTCTTCGTAAGGACGGCATCTTCCCCCGATCTCCATTCCGTCAGACGTTGCGTTCGGTGTCCAGATTTGATCCTCCCACGCAGGGTTCCCCTCAGAGTTCCGTTGAACCCTCCCTCTTCCTCAGTGAAGTTCTTAGTTTAAGCAGAGCTGGAGCTTGCCCCAGTTTCTTCAGGCTGATTCTCTCTTTCTTTCGCAGATGCTGGAAAGTCTCAGTCTCCCCCGCCCCCCCCCTTAGTTCCTCTGAGAACCGCCTCTCCCCCCTATCATGCTGGTTTGTTTCTTTTCGTGCGGGACATGTCGGCGCTTATGTTAGGCGATTTCGCCCCCCCCCCACAACGCGAACGACCCTTCCCCTCCCCGCCCAGAGCTTTTTATGTCCCGTCAGCTTTCAGGTGAACCTCCCTCTCCCCCCCCTTTGACCATGAAAGCAAAGTCCTGGCCCCGACACTCCTTTCTTCCCCTCTCGCGGTCTTATTAACGCGACCCTTCCTTTCTTTTTCAAGCGTCCCCCCCCAACACCCCCTACGCAGCCCTCCCGCGTGCCAGCGTTCGTGTTAGGGAAGACTGTACTGTGTTCACATCCAGTGACTCTATTTTTTTTCCCGACGGCCTGTATGTCTGGTCCTCCCTTCACCGAAAGGAGGTTTTTCTCTTTCACCTGACGGTTCAGATGTCCCCTTGATGCTACGGTTGCCTAGGGCATCACGCCCTTCCAACCTTTTGGCCCTAACCTTTTTGGCCTCTGATCCCGACTCCAAAGCAGCTAGCCTTCACCTCTTTGTCAGTAAACTCTAAATGAGTATCGACAGGACGGCTTATTTTCCTTATACTTTGCGCCCATTTCTGAGCTTGATTGGGCGGCTCCTTTCTCAAAACCCCCACCAGCGCCCCCTTTCCACCTCGCGCCCGCCACGTCAGGCGTGACGCACAGCGCAGTCCGCCACCCTTTGTTTAAAACGTCTCGAGCAGTTTCCCCCGTCGCGTGCAATGACGCCTCTTTTTCGCCAATGGACGGCCGTCCCTCTAACCGCCAACTTAGGCAACTCACGGTCGACCGCTATGAGACATTTTCCTCCATGCTCAACACCCTGCGCCAACCCCAACGCTTTTCACTCCTGAACTTTCCCCTGAAAAGATCACAGACTTCTTCGGCGAGACTTATTCTCGCCCGACTTTTCCACCCCTTATCATGTCTCCCCTATCTCGACGTTCCTACGAGAACAGTCTTACTCGCTTAGTTAGCCGCATTCATATTTTTCTGTGCGTCGCCCCTCATTCGCCTATGGCTACGCTCTTTAATGGCCAGCAGTATCAAGGCCGACGTAGGACGGCGTCTCACAGTAGAAGTGGGCCGGAGGCCCGGCTCTCAGCCCTCGTATCTCCAATACGTCGGCTGTGAGTGCCGTCGTTTCTTTCCGACCCCACTTCTTTGACGACATATACCTCAGAGAAACAGCTCCACCCTTTCCCCTCAAAGACGTTGGTGACGAACCTCGGACGCGTCTTAGGGTCCCTCCCTACCGGTTTTGCGCAATAGGCCTGTTGCACCCCTCGACGTACACGTCTCTGTATGTGCCGAGCGTAAGCTTCCCGCCCGGCCTGAGGTCGTAAGTTTTCCGACCCCTTGCTGTGAGCGAATCGATCGCCTCTTTTTTTAAAACCCTCCTTTTGATCTTCTCAGTAACTTTATCTTTGTGACAGGTGGCGATCATCCCCTGCAGTCCCATCCCGGTTTCCTTATTTCTGCCTCGTCAAATGATCGGCGTCTCCTTTCTTTACCCCTGCACGGATGGTCGCGACTTTTTATCGTTATTCGAAGCCACCTTCAGGGAAGGCGAGTTGACCCCCTCCCCATCGGCTGCACTGAAGGGTATGGCGCCTATACTCGCTGAGCGTAGCACGGGTTAACCGTCGCCTTTTTCCCTGCCCCCTCCAGGCGTTCGCCTTTACCAATCGTGATTATCTAATATCATTCGTCTCCGCCCTCAAATGTAGCCTGCCGACTTCTTCCCTGCAGCCCCGGCGAAAAAAACGCGTCTCGTAGACCAACCCAACGGGATAGTCCACGCCCTCCTCCGCGCTTCCCCCCTGCGGATGTTCGACGTCGGACTTATTCCTCCCCCTTCTTTACGCCCAACAGGAGGTGGCTCCCAACGAAGATCTATTCCCCTAGATCCGGAGCGTTCTAGAGTACACGCTTGCCAACTCTTCTGGATATTTCACCAATAACTAAAAATTTATCCCTTTTTCCTTTTCTCGCCGTATCCATCTCGCTTTCTCACTCCTCATGTTTTCTGGAGTTCTTCAGCGAAATTTAGTGGAACCAGGTTTAGTGTGCGGCTCTTCTGATTCCTCGACCTCTCTCGAAGCTCAGGGATTTCCCCTCGATGAATCGCAACTGAGCTTGGGGACGAAGCCTTTGGACGAAATCCTTTCGCGAGTCAGAGTCCGGCGACACACGAGACAAGCGTTTCTGCTCCATTCCGTCTGTTCGGGAAATAGCACGTGGTGATTTTTCAATGCCCTTTAAGCCGTTTGGTTTTCGAAGTGGCTGCGTACGAGTAGCGTCATGCGTCAGTGAGGGCGTTACCTGCCGGCGGTTTTCTGAATCGCTTGCAAGGCGAACTGCGGACTTCCCCTTATTGGTAAGGGAAGGGAAGAGACCGCTTAAAGCCCCCTCAGGCCCCGCTTCCATTCTGGTCATGAATGTGAATCGTTAAGTTCCTTTGTTGTCGCGCAATGAGGTGGAGTGAGATTTTTCTACCCCGGTGCATTTTTCCTCACGACCCCCCAGTAAAGTGATTTCTGGAGTAATTCCACCCTTTACTCTTTTCATGGCCCCGAGAAGTTTGACGAATGTCACGTGCACTCAGCCAACGGTATGGTATGCGGGGATTCCTCTCCGTTCTGAAAAAAATAAGTGTCCTCTAATCTCGCCTAATGAGCGTGGTCACCACCTCTCTCTGATTCCACGTTCAGGTGGTGTCAACCCAAACTCGGGATTAAGCGTTTCGCCAAAAGACCTCGTGCTCTACCACCCCGCTCCTCTTTTACTCGGCGTGGCGGTGGCTGCTTTTTTCTTCCAGGCCTGTGCAACAACATAGTCGAGGATTGCCCGCTAGGTTTCGGGATGGGTTTCCAACGTCTTTGCTTTTTCCGAGCGTGCCCTTGATTTTTCTTGATGTTCAAAGTGGTTTCCGGAAAAGACTACGGCACTCCCTGGTATCGCGTGCGAGCTTGTCCGTTTGTCTTTCGGTGATCGCAGCCCCTAAGTTTTTCTCGTGTCTCTGGTCGTTTTGGCTTTTCATGCGGGATCGCCGTCTCCTTTATTCTCCTCTTTCCTGACATGATGACATCGGGCCTTTTTTCTCCTTTTAACCGTCGGTCCGTAGGTCAGAGATTTCTTTTTCCGCCTCTCCTGTTTCCCCCCCCTGCGGTCTTTCTCGAAGGACGTCGTTCCGTGTTCTCTTTTTCTGTACGTGAGCGACTTTTCCGTTTTGGAGGCGCCCTGGGCCGTCTGATCATCTTCGAATCGGTTTTCGGTGCCGGCGGTGCTTTCCAAGTTTTTTTGTCCTGAAGAGGAGTGACCTTCATTCCTCTGCCGGGATCTGCTGCCGGTTATTGCCCGATGCACTTTTGTTCTTTTCTCCGGTGTGATGCCCCTTTCCTTTTCTGGTACTTTCGATGGTCCAAGGAGGTTGGGCCGGTTTTTCTGACATAGCTTGAAGTTTCTTCCACTCGATGCTAACCCCCAACTCCCCCCCTCTCATAATCCGTCTGTTTTTTGGTCCGTTCTGTTTCTAAATCCATTTGAACTACTTTGATAGTTTCTTGTTTTTTTTCCTCAATTCCTATTTAAAAAATGGGTGCCTTGTACGACTTACTGTTTTTCTTTTTTCTTGACCCGTATTTCCCTTTGCCCCAATTGAACATTAATGTTTTGACAACCCCTCCCTTCTTTTTTGCCACCCCCCAACCAAGAATCTTTTACTCGATTACTGTCAATGAGTGGTACCACCGACGCTGTTTCCCCCCACGCGTTCCGAGAATAAATGTGCGCGTGAGTCTTTTTGTTTTTTTTGTCCTGGCGCTTTCATTCCTTCTTGTAGTCTGCGGCGAGAGTAAATTGTAAGGCTTTCCTTCTTTTCCTTCCGAGTTAACTTTCTTGATTTTCAAATGTTTTCTATTTTCCGGTCATGCCTTACCCCTTTCCCCTTTTTCGTTGTCCCCACTTAGACTTTAGTGAGTTTTTTGTGTCCTTCAGATTTCTTCGGCCCGAGAACCCCCGCCCCCCCCCCCCCCCCCCAACACACCCCCCCCCCCCCTAACTGAATATCGCAGTCACCAGTTGTCCCGACCCCCCCAGACGACATATTCAGTAGTGTTCCTTTTTGGGACAGAAAGTACGTCTGGACTGGAGCTGAGCACTTCAGAACTCCCTGAGCGGTGAGCAGATTCTCTCCTTTTCGCCTTCTGGACAGGACCTAAACCTATCGTAATTCTTTCTGCTCCCCCGGGATTTTTGGCGGGCCTGGCCGTCCTTAGACTTGTTTCCTTTCGCCTGATTGAGCTGATTCCTTGGATACTTTTCCGGCCCAGCCCCTCGACTTGATGGACGAATGTCCCCTCCCTTTTCCGTACATGTTTTACTTCCCTTTATTTTTCTTAAGATTGGCGACATATACTTGGATTTAACTGGGGGACATTATTGTTCCCCCTTTTTGCTTTGTTCGGAGGGCTATCTTCATCATTCCATTTTTTTCAAGAGACCATCCGAAGGAATGCCTGTTTTCTTCCCACTGCGCCTCCTGTGCAGTCCCCCTAATATTTCCGCTGAAGTCCTTTGTTCCTGACAGACGTGGACGGATCACGATATTTCTTCCCCGTGTGGAGTGGGCGTGACTTTTTCAGATCCCGCAGGCTCCCTTCAAGAGTCCTGGTCATACCCCTCCGCGCCTCCATTCCTTCCAGGTCCTTTTCTCCCGAAAAAGAATTACGAAAGCTTGTAGGGCCTGGAATTTTCCTGGCCCCCCCCCCCCCCCCCCCTTATCTCGCTGCTCCCCCCTTTCCCCTGCTGCCAAGTCTCTACCTTCCCTCCCTCAGTTAGATCGCAGCCCAAGTTCCTCCTTTTACTACTATCAGTGCGTGTCGGCCCTCTATTCCGGTCTTGCGCTCCCACCCCACCTCACTACCGTCCCCTGCCCCCCTCTGAAGCGTACGCTCGTGTCTCTTTTCCATAGATCTGGTTTGAACTCGTGACTCCGCTCTCAAGTCTGTTCCTCCCTTACAGTTCGATTAAGAGCCGCCCGTCTGCCCTTCTTTTTCCCCCCACAAACCTCCGCTCTCCTCACCCTTTAAGTTCTTCTCTCTCTTTCTCTGGGGAAAGACAGGGTTTTTACCAATTGCCGTATGCTCTGAGGCCTCCTGCATTGATTTTGGCCGAAACCCGTCTTTTCATGTTTGAAGTCCCAGAAGGCATTACAGTTTTGTGTGATTTGCATCCTCCCAGGCGACCAAAGTAGTTACATTTTCGACGTCTCATTCGCAGAACCTTAGTTTCCATTCAATCCTTTTTCTCCAAAACCGAACCTTAGCTTCCAGAAGGCTTCTTTATGGTTTTTATACATCATCCTGTTTTCTGCGCTATGGATTCATTTTGCGGGCGGAGCTCCCAACCCTTCCCCAAGCGACGCCCCACCCCTCACGTCCTCGTGACCAGCACAACAGGGAAGCATCAATTCTCGGCCGTTACCCGGCAGATCGGCCCCTCCCCTATCCCCCAAGCCGCTGCATGAAGCATCACGTCCTCTTATCCCACGAACGGCTCCATACCTGCCACCTTTCGACACCGAGCAATCTTCCCGCCGCCCTCAGATCTCCTTTCCCAACCAACGCCAAACGCTCATCCCGGCGGTGCATCGGTACAGAAAATCATCTCAACTCGTCTTCGCCGCCGCTTTTCTTGGTCCGCACAGGCGTTACCCCCTATTCCCCCTATTTCTCTTTTCCGGTACGACTATGTCAGCGTTTCCGTCCCTTTTCGGTGAGCGCAAATACCGCCACCTCTGTCTCCGTCATCCTGGCCAGCTAAGTATAAATGCCCTAGTCGCTACCGAACTCTACGAAGTGGCCCGTTTTATGGATCTCAGCGCCGATTCCGGCCCGCAACTCAGCGTGCGGCCGTCGCCTGTCTTGCCGAACCTCAAGTTTTACTACATCACCTCAAGAGACAGCAGAAGGAAGATCGTCCGCCCCCCCTACGTTCCCTTCCCTTCCCTTAGCCTTCTGTCCAATACTAGACTCCAGTTGGTAAGCAATATCTTTCCCCCCCTCCCCCCCTCTCCCACCGCCAACGCCCTCGTAGCTGTAGTTTGTTCCCTCCAGGCATGAAGTTTCGACTTCT
>Ga0179593_1506220_pt1 | contig 11320 bp, 11 predicted proteins | sample CZODoug2_1_08_16_FD_185931 | JGI IMG/M metagenome (GOLD analysis project Ga0179593, IMG submission 185931) | Vadose zone soil fungal communities from Angelo Coast Range Reserve, California, USA - CZODoug2_1_08_16fungal (PacBio error correction) | ecosystem: Environmental > Terrestrial > Soil >... | reverse complement strand
TCTTCGTTCCTAATCTTGCTTTTCTCGCCTTTTTTGAATTCAACATCAAATGAATGTCCGGTGTTAGTCTGTCCCAATCGGTTTTCCCCAACAAGGATCTTTTTTGGACGCTCCCTTCCCTGACATATACGTAAGTAGTTGGTCTTCTGACTTCGTTGGAACTTCCTCCCACTTTCGACGTCACAGTCTTTTTTTCATCTGTGCTCCCCCTAGGCAGGTTGAGACCTGTGGCGCTCCGCTCCTGTTCATGCTCCGTCCCGTCCGAGCCAAGATCCCTGGCGAGTTTCCCCCCCGGCTACCTGCGCTACTTGCACCCCCTGAGTACCCTGGGCCATTCTACGCAACAGACCCGCATCAAACAAAGTGTTTTTTCTTTTTTTCTGGCGTTTCTGATACTCACCTTTATTTCAGGAAAAATTGTCCCTGGGCCACGCCTCTCCTCCGTTTTGCCCGCCGGCGAGGAAAGGACCAACATTGTACCCCGGCTTTCTCCTCGGATCTCCTTACCGCTTCACCTTTTCAGACCACTACGGAGGTGAGGATTGTTTTTTTTTCCGTACTCCCTATGCTCCCCTTTCCAAAAAGAAAACCCCCTCGGATATCTTTCACCCCGTGAACCGTTAATCACGTCCCACCGTTTCTTTTAAATCTTTCCAAACCCACAAATCCCGTCCCTTTCGTGTTGCTGCTTTCCTTAGTCTTCTGCTTGCATGGGTCCTTTGTTTTTTTCCGCCAAAAGGCGTCCGACCGATGTGTCCTCACTACTTTAAGTGCTTGTCCGGCTGTTTTCTTCCTCCGCCCGGGCTCTTCGAAACTTCTTTACCCTCCGGGCCTCCTCCTCTTCTGGGGACACCTGTGTCACCCTTCACGCTGTGCACTTCCTCTCTTATGTTTTTGCGCTTACCTTCTTTGCGAGGTTTCGTTTTTTCGTACCTTTTTCCTCAATCCCTTGAGTACTTCCGATTCCAAGGTGTTTTTTCCTCTTTTTCGTTCGATTTTCTTTTGTTGCTTCTTTTTCGGCAACCCACCACGGTCCTTCCCTCTCGGAGAAATTGTGAACCTTTTGAGAGATGTCGGTTCCCTTGAGTTCCCCATGGTTTGGCATTGCGCGCAATTTTTTTTTGCGCGCACGTTTTTTCACTCTGAACTTTTGCGGACAGTAGCGTGCCCCTGCCCTCGACGGTCCTCATGTCAAGCCCCAGTAGGTGCACGCTTGCGCCCGTTCGTCTCCATCCTCCGTCCCGGGCGGGTACGACCCGTATTCTCGTCTCTCTTTCCCAGCGTCTCTCTTTAAAAAAGGGTTCCGGTCCTTTCAGCAACCCTTTTTCCGGCATTGGTCTTTTCATTGGTATTGTCGTCTTCTTTGCGACTACCCCCCCCTTTACGAGCCCAAATTGGATTCCCCACCCTTGGAGTCCCACCCGCTTTGGGGTCTCCCCCTGTGTTCTTTCTTCATATCCATTCTTAGTACACGAAAACCAAAATTTTTCTCATGCTCTTTTGGCGACCCCTCCAGGAAATGTTTCGTCAGGAGTCCCTTCGATAGGGCGTCCTCAAAAAGAACATTTGACTTTAATTTTTGTCCCATCCACGTTCTTTTTACCGCCGCGCCTGGGGCCGACCCAGACGTCTGGTTATGACTCCAGTTCCAGTAGTTGTTTTTCTCTCTATTGTAGGGTTTATTTTGTCAGTCATGTCAGCGCGTCGTTTCTCTTTCAACCTTTACGATATGGCGCGGCGTGTTCTTTTTGAGATCCTTTCCCCCTCCTATAAAGCGGGTTGCCCATATTTCCGTGCGCCAGATCCAAGAACTTGCGTTGAGCCGCCTCCACAATATCGATTTTGCCGCTGCGTTCAGGCTTTCCTTTCTTTTTGGTTCTCCCCGCATGAGTATTCTCGTGGTGTCGTCTCTTCGCCCCTCCTCTTGGGGTTGGTGAGATAGAGCCCCACCCTTTCATCCGCAGGGTTGTTGTTTGACCCTTTTTTTCTTCCAGAGTGGACTACGGAACTCTGAGTCATGCCTCGCCATCGATATTCTTGCGTTCCTCCCCCTTCTTTACTTTTTCGTTTTGAGCTTTTCAGATTGAATCCGAGAAAGATGACTCGAAACGCTCCTCCGCCCCCCCCCTGGCCTTCTTTTTCGTCCGGTGGTTTTTTTCACGACGCGATGACCTTTTCCTGACCCCTCCACCAAGAAGCTGATTGCGCTTTGCGCTTGTTCAATTTACGCCAGAATTCTTGGTTTCCGTTCTGCTCTTAGTTTCCCACTTCGTTTTTTTGACTTCCGTAAGTTTTTTCTTTGGTCTATCCCAAGTTTACTTACTCCTGCCTCTCCCTGTTTTGTGACCTATAACCCCCCCTGTCCCCCCTCTTTCCGCTGTAGAGTTCTTTGGATTCGTAGCCAGGATGCCACTTTCCTCGTTTGTTTGTCCTTCCCGCGTTTTAGCTCGCTTTCTTTCGCTCAAAAGGCCCTTTTTGCTCCGCGCACGGTTTTTTTTGGAACTCCCCTCCCCACGTTGTGCCCAAGTGTTTCGTTTAGATAGAGAAGAATTCCCCCCTTCGCCTCGTACACCCTCCCCATTACCCCGAAGGTCCTGAGGTGAGGACGATAATCCGGGTTGCGTCATTGGTCTTCTTTTGGCCGCCCCCCCAACTCCGGATGACGCCGGGGCCTCTAAATGCTCGTCCCCACCCTTGTTTTTCCGATTTTGGTCCCGCCTTTCTTTGGCCGATTTTGTGGGTATGGAGTGCCTTTGCCGCAGCCACCACTTTTATCTCTTTTCTCCAAGCGTCGAAAACTCTTCCCACTTGTATTCATCTTCCCCGCAGGCTCCTGGATCCCAGAGTGACGCCCGCGTCCCTGGGCCGCTGTTCCTCTTCGTATGTTGAAAACAACAACCTCCCCGTTTCCGCGATTTCATTTTTGGCGTATTTGATTCCCCTTTGTCCCTAGTAGGAGAGTGGGTGTACCGTGGGTCCGATGCGCTCCAGGCTGTAGTCGCATTTCCGGGTTTCGGCCGCGGCCCCCCCAAGTTGGGGATGGATTCCCAAAGCCATTTTCCTTTCGTATTGTCTTGCCACCGACACATTTTTGTGAAGCCTTTAGCCATGTCGGGCTTCTAAGCGTCCCATCAGGACGCTGGCGGCTGCATCACCCGTACGTCTTGAGGGTTGGTCCGCTGGACACATACTTTTTTTCCGGCTTTAAGGTTTTGTGAAGCTGGTGATCCCCGATTGTTCTTTTTTGTCCATTGTAGATTAAGGTTTTCCTAGGCGTACTGAATCAATCCACCGTATCAGTTCGTGGGTCCCTTGCCCTTGACATACAGCGTTCTGGAGAACGTCCCCAGATTTTTTTTCATTCTTCTCCACCCCTTCTTTTTTTTGGAGAACCAGGAGTAGCCGGGACGTGTACGATTGTCAGTTCTTCCATCGACGTCTGATGTGGAAGGAAATTTAGTCCCCCAGCCGCCCACTCTCTCCCCGTGTTTTCTGGTGTTTTTTTTTCGTAGGGTGTTTGCACGGGACTGTTGTTACCGATTTGATCGAATGAAGGTTTTTGCAGCGCCACGGCGGTTTTTTAGACTTATCGCCCTTGAGCTCGTCCGTTGTGCAACATTTTCAAAGACCTCGCTCCTCCTCTCACCCTATCTCTTGTCATTACGTGTGCGGACATGCCAGCCTTCCCTTACCGGCGCCTTTTCAACCCGACGGCGTCCCGTGCTGGCCATGGCGATTCCCGGATATTGGTGTTGCACACGATGTTACCCGAGCACAGGGCCTCTGTGTTCTGCGTACCATTTTCGATCATCGTTCTCGTGACTAGATCTTTTAAGTAATATTCCTTGTGTTCTAGATCTCTCTTTTTTACACACGTGGACGGAGTTCTTGACCTGGGGGGACGGCCAACATTTGATTCCTTTCGCAGAAGATGGTCCCCATCGTCTTTGTGGCCCAACAAATTCCACGTCTCCCTGTCCCGACACTTTCTTCCCTTTGGGGTCGGCTCCTTCTCCACTTCCCTTATTTCCGCCCACGTTCTTCTCTTTTAAGTCATGTATTTTGTGTTCTGAAGTTCAGGTGGCCGGTCAGTCTCCTTTCTATTTTTTCAATGGCCGTTACTTCTCCCCCCCCGCGCCCGTAGCCAGAGGCCCGGTCCCATGGATCCGGCACCCTGTGTTCCCCTGACGGATTAATCCGCAAACAACTGCATTCCAACAAACTCTTTTCCTTATGTTGGTGGGGCTCTAGATACGTCAGAACCATCCCCTCGTCGCCTTCTAATTTGGTCCCTCCGTACTGGCACTTAGCCTATCCTTTTTTCCTATTTCCTATTGGCTGGTCGGACCTACCAACATCTGGGTTTTTGCGCTTTATTTTCCCGCACTTTTCCGGGCAAGAACAACTTCCTTCTAACGGGCGGCTTGGTTTTGTTTTAGGCCGCTGTCGCCTTTTCCTCCCCCCCGTGATAAACCTACAGATTGGATTCCGGGCACAAATTTGTCACCTGCCGCAACTTGAGTTTTGGAAAGTAGGCCAACAACCCGACTTTCCTCGGGTGATGCTGATCAATCGATAGCTTTTCTGGCCTTTGCGTCTCTGACGCCCTCGTAGCAGGGTTCTTCCCCTGCCCCTCTGTTTTCCTCCCCCGTCCTCCCTCTTTTCATGTTTTCCTCTGCGCAATGCCGGCTTTTTCTGCCGTTTGTCTTTGTGACCCACCTCTGTTCGACTTCTAGTTCACGGTCCTCATCATCCTTTATTTCACCCGGGACCTTCGCTGTACCCCCTTCCCCGCTCGGGTTGTGGTATCTCTTTCACGCGCCCGGCTCGTTTTTTTTTCGTCTCAGGTCCCAGATCCTGACGTCTGGAGAAGTGCCACGTTTTCATTTCTTGCTTACCTTCTTACGCTGTGTCCAGCGAAAGTTTTTTGCTGCTCTTCTCAGTCACGGACCTACCCCTGGCTAGGCAACCTGAGATGGAAACGTTACCAGGTCACCCCCTTTTTTTTTTGCTCTTCCTTTCATGTTCTTGCCTAAACGGTTTTTTCTGTGGAATCTTGGTTCCTTTGGCCGTTAGATTTCCTAGAATTTTGCGGATTCTATCACGTTCGTCCATGGACGATTCTTCCTTGCTTTGTTCTTTTTTAGTCATGGTTTTTTCCTTTTACTTCTCGATTATTTTTTTTTTCGCGCTCGTCCCACTGTTTAGGAGGGTTGTCCCTACCAATTGTCGCTTCTGGTGCCTTCATTGTCGTTCTTCCGGGCGAAGTCCTCTCGGCCTCCGGACGGATTTTTTTTTGGTCGAAAAGAGGGCCTCTGGTGCCCCTACCTTTTTTCTGCGCTTCCACTATCAAGTCGACCTTTCCCCCCACCAAGATGTGCTCGGATATTTTCGCACCCGCCAATAGTTTTCTGAGACTTTTGTTTTTTTGCGTGGGCTTCGCCCAAGAAAATTTTCTTACTAAGGTTTTTGTCATCCCCCTCGCTGTTCACATATTGCTCATTTTACCCGAAACTACTTCTGTGTCTGAATTAAAGCCGTCGCATGACGTGTTTGCCCTTGGTGGATGGCTTTCCAGCTCGTCACTCCTTTTTCCCCTTTACTATCACTGGCCCATGCTTCGGCTGCTCGTGCGTTCATTGGCTTTGATTTTTAGTCGTGTTTTTTCTGAATCACGGCGGAGCTCCCTGATAACTTCGGCGGGGTCTACCTCCCTGCGCACCAATTCCTCTTTTTGATTAGGGTAAAGGTCCTTAACCCTGGTCCCACGTGTGGCAGTTTCTATTTTTCTGAATTCCTTGTGGTAGCATATATATCTTTTTGTTTGAGCTCTCTCTATCCACAACGGTCCCGAATTCGCTCGTTTGAATTTTACTTCCTTCTTGAACCTACCCTCTCCGCTACGCTCTTTTATGATTCTTTTGCTTGAGGAGCAAACGCCGCCTTTGCATTTTTTTTCGATCGTTTGTGCTCTTCATAGTTAACCCAGCTTTTTCAACTCGGTCGGCAGATTCTCGACGCCTCTGCGCCACGCGCGCCCTTATCGTCCAGGTGGGTGCTGACTCCGGACAGTGACTGTGACCCTCCACCCCTCTGAGATTTTCGTCTGAGACTTAATCTCATCAGCCCAGCTTATTGGATCTTTCCCCATGAGTTGGCACCTTGTGTGGTCCCGTCTTCTCATTCTTCCCTTCCCGCTACACAGTTGCCTGCTCAATTTCCCTGTTCTTGGGTCGCCATTCTTCCCGCAATCTTTTTTCGTTCGCCCGATCGTGTTCTTCCGCTGTGGATGCCAAAGGCAATTTTTCCAGTTCCATGTAGTTTCGTATGCGCGTCGGCAGGAGTAGAATGCCACTACAAATGCCCGTCCCCCCGTCCTTTCTCGCACGGTTGTCTTCTTTTTCCCAAGTTTTTGTCCGTTCGGGTAATTCGCGAAGCGTAACAATTCGAGCTTACCTCAGCCCTCCGACTGGAGGCCTGGCCGGACCGTGTCTGACCCGCAGCTTGCTTTTCTCATCTAGGAGGTTCCCGTAAGACCCCAAGTCCACCCATCCTGTTATGCCGTTGGCAACTTCTAAAATTTTCGCCCCGTGTCCGTTCGAGTTTCCGGCTTCCGTGGGTATGGCCGTGACGACTCACACCACCTTTTTTCTTTTTACAGGGACGTCTTCCCCCCTTTGCCTTCGTACCCATGTCAGGAACCTTTGCGGATTTCGACTTGAACCGTCATCTCCCCGCTCCTTCACCTCTTTTGGCTACGTCTGACCCTCCTTTCGTGCGAGCGGACTTTTGGTGCCAGTTTAGTTCCCCCCCCCCTGTTATTTTTTCCTTCGTCAGGACATTTTAGTCTATGCGTTTCTTTTCTCGTTTGAGGAGGAATGTCCGCGGCCAAAGAATTTTTTGCGGATTGTTCTTGCCAAACAGCGGTAGTGCCCTTGGCTCTGATCTTCCGGCTCTTCCTCCCCTCCACTTTGCGGTCGGAATCTCGAGTACACTTGGCGGCTTTCTTTTGTTGGTCTCTGGAAACCAGATGTCCTTTTGTCTTCTCTGTGCCTTTCTCCTTATGTAGAGGAGCGGTAGTTAGTTAAGGTTCTCCCTTTGCTTACGAACCTGAAAAAATCCTCTCCTCGTCGGGGGTCTTTCAATTTATTGAGTCTCCGTTAGACTCCTCCTTTCAACCAGGTGGATTGCAGACCCCCCGTCGCGGCGCGCACCAGTCTTTTTTTCGTGATGTACGGATTTTTCCTTCTATCGACGATTATGGTCTTTACATCACTAGTGCTCCCCCTAAGCCACTCTAGCCCCCTTTTTTAAGACGAGTTCTTTTTCTGGTTGTTGCTCCTTGTCCCATTTTGCCTGAGTAATGGGATTTCAGATCGCCCACTTCGCGGTGCTTGGTACCTGCCCTCTCCCCTAGAGGATCTCCATCGACTTCCCCTTCTCAATTTTAGCGCATCCTTGACTTCCCTTCGCAGGGATCGTGTTTTTCTTCATGACGCTGCACTGAGCAGCGACGGAGTTAGGGTAAAGGTCGGATCCCCCTGTTTTTTGGGCAATCCCAGATGCATTCGGCACCCCTTTTCACTGTTGTTCTGCGTCCCCCCCGTTGTCCTTCATAGAGTAGTTGACGTCTCTTTCTCCCTTTCCTCTTCTTTTGTTTTTTTATGGATACGTACATCCCTCCCGGCTTCGATTAACTGGTGGCCGAGACACATGACTCGTTCGGCTGTTTTTCTTCGTCCGGGTTTTGGCACCCCACATTCGCTGGAATTTCTCCCGGTGCTATGACGCGTCTTTTTTTGACGGTGCCGCCGATTGCAGCAGCACCACGTCATGGGACGTCTTCGGTTCATGTCGTCTTTTGCGCGTTTTTTAAGAATTGACTAGAGCATGAGTCCGGTCCCCTTCCTGTTTGCCTACTCTTACCGAGAAGTGGCGAGTGCCCCTTACCTCCGGCAAACTTTTTCCTCCGTCATCGCCTACGCACCCCCAAAAATCCCGCAATAACAGTGTTTCGTTTATGTGGTCGGGGGGGAGGATCTGATTTCTTCCCGTCACCACTCCCCCCTCTTCGATGAGAAGTCCAACGGCGCGCCCCCTCCTGGGTGCGTTGTTGGGATTTCCAGACCACAAATTTTCTTGGGGACTTTTCTTGCGGGTTCTTAAGGCTCTTGATTATTCAGGGCCATCCCCACGCACCTGAACGGTTCGGATTGGTCCCTTTTCTTTTTTTTTCCCCCCGGATTTCTCCCTCCCCTTCCGGGCGCCACATACCTCGGTTATCTCTTGCACCAAACGAGAACCTTGAAGTCTCCTTACCAGTTTCCAGCGCCACCCTCCGGAAGAGATGTTTTCTTGTTTTTCGCCATCTTCTAGGACTGGGGAGTGTTACCGCCATCGCGCCGGCGTACCTTCTCGGTGTAAAGTAACCCATCCTCCAGGGTTTTCACTCGTTCCTTCTTCCCAGCCTGGGATGATCTTCTCACCCGCGCGTTCGACCTAGTCACCTTATCAAACCGGATTGCACTGGAACCTCACGCTGCTCCCCCCATTTTCCTCTGAGGCCCTATGGTTGTATTTCCTCCCGGAGTTCATTTTTTTGCAGTTTTCTAGTTCTTCGACCAGTTCCTCTCAAAGGAAGTCGATTTTTTCTCCTTCAAGGTGGCAGGCGGACTTTCCATCCGCTGTTTTCTCTTTGTCCATCTCCCGTTGTCTGACTCAATACCCCCCCGGCCTCTGGTCTTTTTTTTTGGCAAGAGGCCATTTGTTGTCTCATTGGGCCCCTTCGTCACCTGTATTGTTTTTTGACTGGACCTTTTCTTGGGGCCGCATCCCTCTCTATGCCTTCAGCGGGTTGCTTCAAGTGCCAAGTAAGTACTTCCAGGGAATCCTTCGGGATTCGTGCTTGTTTCAGTTCCCCTTTTTTCGTCCTTTTGGGCATTTTCTCTCTCTTCAAGTAGTTTTTCCCTTGGTCGGCGGTAGTTCCCAAGAACCACCGTGCGCTTTGCAGCGGGCTCGGGCTGGTGCTTATTTCTTTCCTTCCTCTTCTCCCTTACCTCACCCCCTTTTCACTGGTCCCGGCACGAATTCCCCGCTTTGGATCCCGGTTTTTGCCTCCGATTCCCTCTCCCAATTGATACCAACGAACAACCTCTTGTTCCGTTCGTATGTGCGCCCACGCCCAAGGAATGTAGTAGGCGGGTACCCTCAGTTGTCGACCAAAGACCTTCTGTCTTAAGGTTTCGCATCCACTAGCTTTGGACCGCCGTGGGGTAATTCCCAAGACGTCGTCTGTCTCCTTTCGCCAGTCCTCCCTTGCGCACTTCGTGGTTGGATGGGTAAATTTTTAATGTCAAGTGCGTCGTGCCAGAATCCTGACCATGTTCTTGCTGCGGCGTCTTCCGTCTTCTGGCCGAGAGTTCAATGTTTTTCCTTTCTGCCAGCGCCCTCCCAGAATTCCGCGACGTTTTTGAGACGCCAGCCTATGCTATCCGGCATAGTTCCGCGTTCCAGTGGTGTTCCTGCTCGGATTAGCCGTTGGTGTCTTTTCTTCTTTTCTCTTTGGTTGAGAGTAGATTCGCTCCTTTTTTGTCAGGTTTTCGAACTTCAAGATTTTCGTCGGAATCGGCCGCAGCGCCTATCTTGTTTTCCTTCTGCCGCGTCGTGGATTCCTTTTTTGTTCGCGTTTTGCTCTTCTTCGTTTGAATTCGGCTTCTTCTTTCGCGCGTCGCTCCTTATTTGGGGTCGCATCTCTCTGTATGACTTTAATTTAACACCGAGAGCTTTTTCTTCTTGCCGGCTGAACTGCAAGTACTTGGGCAGGTCCCTTCGCGGTGACTGAGGGTCTCGCAGCTTCGTATGCACCTACTTTGTCTCACGCCACACGCATCAGATACCACTTTCCCACCAAATGTCTTTTTTTTATTTGGTACGACCATCTCTGAACAGCGTCCGTCGTTTGACCGACATTCCATTGTGTGAAGGTTTTCTACGCCTTGGTGGAACCCACTTTTTGCGACACTTAAGAGCGGCAGGCCAGGGAACCATTTTTCGGCCCACAGCTCCTGCCGCAGTCACCATTAACTGCACATCTCCATCACCATTCCTTTGGTACATTTAGTCCCGGTTTTCCACTGTAACCCTACCCCTTGTGGTCCCCGGTCGGGAAGCGAAATCTTCCCCCTTCGCAGCCCCCCCCACACGCCCCTAATCCCGAAGGGAGCCCCCCCACACCCCCCCTTTCCGGCTTTACCTGCCCCGTTTTGGAAGTAAGAAGAAAGGTTCTTCTTTTCCTTTCCGTGGGCCGCTACCCACTTCATCCACATCCGGTTTTCACGAATTTTCCAATCCTAGTCCAAAAAGTTGTTTACCGACCCTTTCGCTCGAGTGCCGATTCGTTGGTATGGTGACCTTTTTTCAGAAGCAACCCCTGTTACGTTTCCATCGTCCCCCCTGAAGAAGGCCCAGACTAAAACTTTTTCCTTTCCCTTTTACGTCCGGTGATTATGAATGTAGAAGCATGTATCCCGCGTTTCCTTGCGCCTGTTCTCCCCCTATCTTAAACGCCCTCCCGTGTCGCTATGGATTGGTGCGGAAGAGAGGTTTTGTTTTTCTTTTTGCTTCCCGTTGTCCAATCCCAGTCTAGATTTCCTTTTTTGATTTAGACGCGGGGTTTCTTCGACATCTGACAGGGCTTTCCTACTTGCCGTCCTCGTCCCCCAAGCCCTATCCCCCTTTCCTTTTCTTTCCGGTGGGACGAGGGCCTCTCTAGTTTTCCCCCTCCCGGCGAAATGTCTCGAGGACCTAGTCAGCATCCTCGCGGCCCGTGTCTTTGTCTGCTTCCCCTATGTAAGTCCTGTTTCAGGTTTGTTTCTTGATCTCCCGAGTTCGGTACGACTTGTTTATTAATTTGCGCAAGGATTACAAACCTTCACCATCCCGTTAGCGTGTTTTTTTCTGCCCTGGACCCTTTTTTTCATCTCAGCAGTTCTCGCCCGACAGTACCAGTATGTGGTCTTTTTTTTTTTTGCCACGCCGAATGTTTTGCCAACCAGGTTTCGCGTGTTCCTTTCTTTTGATGTAATTTTCGAAGAGGCTGTTTCTTAATTTTCGAGCTTAACCAGTACGCCCCCCCCCACGGAGGAACAGTTGACTTCTTTTGTTGGTTTATGGCTTCCTTTTTCCCCCAGGTGTAATAAGGTGTCCCTTATTCCTTTGCTAGCGGTTTTCAGAATCTACGCTGCCCGCCCAAGAGACGACGCGCCCCTGTGAGCAGGAGGCCAAATTGAAAGACGCTACAACTTCATCAGCTATACACGTA
>Ga0179593_1468820_pt1 | contig 11320 bp, 18 predicted proteins | sample CZODoug2_1_08_16_FD_185931 | JGI IMG/M metagenome (GOLD analysis project Ga0179593, IMG submission 185931) | Vadose zone soil fungal communities from Angelo Coast Range Reserve, California, USA - CZODoug2_1_08_16fungal (PacBio error correction) | ecosystem: Environmental > Terrestrial > Soil >... | reverse complement strand
CGGCTTTTCACATCTTCCCCCCAGACGGTGATTTCCTCCCCCTCCCCTCCCGCCTTTCCGGGTTTTCGAGGGAGATCCTTCGTTCCCCCCTAAACCCATCTTGGTCCGAGTTATTCGGTTATGGGGTTTGCTCCTGCCAGTCGTCTTGCGAGATAATTAACTTTCCCTTGTCCCCACGTAGCGCTTTTTTTCGAGATTTTCACGTCCGTTCTTCGTTTTCTTCACCCCCGCCAAGGATTTTCCTTTCCCCCTGTTTTGGTTGTGGCCCCACTGACAAAACCCTGTCTCTCGTTTCCTTGAGAACAACTCTTTTTTTTTGCTTTTGGTTCGGTTCGCACTTCTTTCCTTCCCCGGCTTTCCATCCCCCTTCTTCGAAACCTGTGGGCCGCTTTACACTCTCTTCCTTTTTAAGGATCTCCTTTCCCCCCCACGTCGAGTTCTGAGACTCGAGAGTTGCTCGCTTGTTGCCGTAGATACCCGCTTTGTGAGGATTTTTCCACCAGGGATTAAATTTTTCCTGTACTTGTTTTTTTTTTTTTTGCGTCCCCCCCGGAATGTCTTCTTGATTTTTTGTGTGGTACAGTTCCTAGTCTTGTCTTTTCTAGCATCGGCCACCTCCCCCCCCCTCGCGCGACTCCCCTCCCCCGGTTGGAGCATTTTTTTTTTTTTTGCATTGGCCCCATTTCGGGCATGAGACTCGCGGAGTTCTTTTCGTTTTTTTCCCGAAACCTCCCTTTCCCCTAGCTTACGTTGAACGGGCGCCCTCAGGTCGATGGCTTTGGTTCCCAACGCCCAGTTCGTGGCTCACGCCGTTTTGTTTTTTTTTTTTTTTTTTTTTTTGACCCCTTTTCTTGTACCGTACCCGGTTCGTCCCACGGGAGTTCCTTTTGCTTTTGGGGATTGTTGAACTGATGTTTCTGGCCCTCCCCAGGTCGGCCCCCCCCCCCACAAATAACGTAAGTCGTTGCTGGAAGTTCTTACAAACTGCTACCTTTTTTGATTGTCCCTTATGGTCTGGCTAGGTTTTTTTTGACTATCAGGGTATTGCGCGGCCTCCCTCTTTTCTGTACAATCCCCGCAAAGTCGTTGCCGGTGTTTCTAGTTGTCTGGGTGACGTTTCCTTTTTGGCACCTTTAATTCTTTTCCCCTGCGCGTGTTGTCCCCCCCGGACTTGCGGTACATCCCCCCTTTTCATGCGTCCATCCCCCCCCCCCCTTTCGATGCTGACTTTTTTCTTTTTTTTTGACCAACCCTGTCTTTTAACCGGCCCGTAACGGCCCGTTTTCGCTGAAAAACCCCTTTCGCTTTTTTCGCGGTTTTGGTTTGCCTACACTGACCGGGCCCTTTAACCAGGCCAGTACCGTTTAGACCCCCACTAATTAACCTTTCTTTCCCCCCCCGTCCCCCCCCCGTTGCCCGCTTTCGTGTAGCAGGTTTGTAACTACCGGATTCCTACATTTTACTCTTTTCACTTTTTGCCGTTAAACCCCTTCCTCCATCTTTCGGCTTTTTCCCTTTTTCGTTTGACATTTCGCTACGGTTGGCTTCCAGTCCGTGATACCGCTTCTTTTTTCCCCACTTGCTCTTCTCCTTTTGTGACCCCCTTGACTCAGCATATCTCCCAGTTCTCGAGTTACCACCTTTTTTCCCCCTCCCCCCAACTGCTTCCCGTTTTTAACCCGGTGACCGTCGAATTTTTTTCCCACCTTCCCCCGAGGACCCCCCCTTCCATTCATCCTCTTGCCCCAAAGCCAAGAATTGGGTCTCCCTTTTCCCCAAGTTTTTTGGACTGGCCCCTTCCGCCTAGACACGTCTCCTATTGGGGTTTTTTTTTTCTCCCCCGGCCTAATACTCGACTTCCCCCGTAACGTTTCCCTCCGACCCCCTCCCCCAAGGGCTTACCTTAGTCGCATTCGACGTCCTTTGTGAAATTCTTTGACCGGTGAACGCCCTTTTCGGAAAATTGTCTCCCCTCCCCGTTACCCTTTGATGCCCCCCTTTTGAAGATGATTTTTCCCCCCCCCCCGAATCACATCCGGTCCGAATTTCTGTGTGGGCACGAATCCCCAGTCCCAGTCCCTGACCCATCCCGTGATTTCTTCTTCTTGTCAAGCACCCATCGTAGGGACGGCCGGCACTTTCCCGGATCGTATTTTTCCTTCTTTTGTTTTTTTTTCGAAGCCTTGAGTTGCCCTATTGGTTTATTTTTTTGGGCCTCATCTTCAACCCCGTCGCGTGCTACCCCGCGGGCAACTTGACGGTCCCTTCCTCATTTAAGAAGACGATCCATGTTTTCCCCCCCCCGGCCTCGGTATGTTCTCATAACTTGTCCCTTTCCCGACCAAGCCCCTGGATTTTTTTCCCGGGAGTTTTACCTTACTTGGGCGCTTTTCCCTTCCCCCCCCGCGACGCCTACAAGGTGATCTAAAGTGTGCACGCTTTTTCCCCTATCCCCCTCTGCTTTTCTTGCTTTTCCGCACCGACTTAATCCTTCCCCGCCCGTTTTTATTCGTGACTACTGCGGGGCAACCTCTTCCCATCCCCTGCTGCACAGCTCCTTTTGTCCGGATCCCGGTTTTTTTCCCCCCCCCTTTTTAGCGCAAGGTTTGATTTTTTTGTGAACCGTCCCCTTGCAACCCCCCAGTCCCTGCGTTCCCTCGGCGATTTCTGATGGCCTCATCGACGGGATCTGACCCCCTCTAGTTTATGGAGGGAATTCGTTTTACATTGGAAACAATATCCTGACCTTTTCTTCCCGCATTGAGTCGCGGGGGTCTTCCCCAGGTTCCTTCGTTACCGAAGCGCTTTTTCTTTGCGCTTATTTTAGGAACTGACCCCCACTCCCTCTTTTCCCGTTTTTTCGAAGTTTTCCCCCCCCGAGGCCCGTTTTTTCCTTCTGTTTTCTCTTTTTTCCTCCTCCTTACTTTGAGTGATCCAGCTTGCACCGTACTTGTGACCCCACCCGGGAGAGTTTTAGTCTTTTTTTTTCTCCCCCTCTGTTTCTCCCCGACCTCTCCGAGGGATCCTCAACGTAAGTTTTACCCCCCATCCTTTTCCCCCCCTGATTTAGAAGGGTAGCCTTCTGTCTTCCTTCAATTTCCTCCCGATCTGCCTTGCTTTTCACCGTCGATTTTGCCCCGTTTGCCATCCCTCCCGCCTGGGTATTCCCTCGGGTTGCAAGTTGACGGTCCTGTTAAAGGGAAACTCGCCTCTTCGCCCCCCTCCGAGAGCACAATATGGTCTTTGAGTGAGGTTCTTGTTTCGTTTTTTTTTTGGTACCCAGGTTTCCCCCTTTGGTCCTATCCCCTTCCCAGTGAAACGAGCCCCCGGGTTTCCCCTTTACTTTCGGTGTTGCGCAGCGTCTCTCCCCCCAGCTGGATGATTCTGGGGCTTAAGCCAGATTTAGCGCTCCTTCTTTCATTCATGCTGCGGAGTTTATTTAGTTTCCCCCCCCGCGAACACACAACCCCCTTTTCTTCTTCTTTAAAGTTTTCTTTTTTTCACGTGCCTACCGTTGCTTTTTTAATTGACGCTTCTTTGGTCATTGTGAGTCCCGCCGTTTCTGCGCTTTCCTGACTTTGACGCTGTCCTTTCCCTCTCTACCCCAATTATCCCGTGTGTTTCCGGGACCCGCACTGTGCCCTTGTCGATCTCTGTCCCTTTCCCACCAGGCCCCTCCTCGTCTTTGCTGCGCCTCGAACCCCTTGAGGAATTTTTAGTAGCACTCATTCTTTTCTGACCTATTTCTTTGTACATCGCTTGTCCTTGGCCCTGCCCTCCTTTGGAGGTCCTTTTGTACCCCTTGTTTCCGCCTTTTTCCCTCCCCCTTGAGTTCCCCCTCCCTTAGGATTTCGCGTTCCCTTAGTCCGCACTCGTGCTTTGGGGTTCGAATTTTACTGTGGAGTCTTTCTCCGGCCCCCCCCCCACCGGAGACGTCTCTCGCTTTTTCTCCTTGATTTTTGGTCCCTTCTCCACTTTTCTGAGCGTATGCCACTTGGGTCGTGCGCCCCCCCACCCTGTGTCACCCTTTTTTTTTTGAATTTGTTGAGTGTTGTACCTGGTGCCTCTGTCCGACTGTTTTCGCCCCTAGTTCTGGAACCCGTTGCTTCACGTGCGGTTTTTTTTTTCGATCTGATTTTCCCTGACATTCCCGATTCGCGACACCCGTCCAACACGGTTTCCTCTTCCCTCGACTTTCTTTCCCTCGTGCTGCCGTCCTCTCTTCTTCTTCATATCAGGGTAGTTCACGTCAACCGGCTTTTTCCCCCCCCTGTCCGGATTTCCTTCTTGTCTTTACTTTTGTTTGGTGCCCCTTTCCCCCCTCTCTGTTTTTTCCCCTCCCCCCCCCGTGTTGCTTCTGGTTTTTTCCACACGTGTCTTCCCCCCCCACACTCCTTTGGCAGCCCGGGGTTGCCGAGGGTACCAACCGACTTCCGCGCCACAAACACGCCACCTTTCAGGCCCCCCGTGTTTCGAAATCGCACACCTTGGGGGTTTGGACTGCATTCGCTAACGCATTCACAGACCCCTCCATTTCTCTGGACAACCCCAGGTGGACGCCCGCTTTTCTCGAGGGCTCCTTTATTTTTTCCTTTTTCGAAGTTTGGCACGACTTGTTTCCAAGATTTTATCGCCTCCCCCCACTTCTCTTTTCCAGCTTGAACGCTCTTTTTTTCCGTCAGCTCCGGCTGTCGGTGGCGCAGTCCCCTTCTCTCGTCCCTTTTCGACTTTCCCTTCTTTTAAGCCCGCCCCTGGCCCTGAGCAGCCCCTTGAAACATACCTCCTCCCCCATCAAGTTCCCACACGGCAGTTCACACCCCCCCACCGTCTCGCTCCCCCCATCACGTTACTTTCAAAAGTCTGGGAGGGATCATGCCGCCTTTTTCTTTTTTTTCTTTTGTCTACCCCACCAATTGTCTTCCCCCCTCCTTAGGCACCTGCGTTCCCCTCCCCCCTGTCCCTTTCGTGGGCAATTTTCCGTCGTGGATACACGTTTTTCTGCCCTATTTTTTTTTTTTTTTTTTTCTTTTCTTTTTATCGTTGTGTATTGTTCCCCTCCTCTTGCCCGATGCCGTCCCTCCTGTTAGTCGTTCTTCTGGTCGTTTGGTCCGATTCTTAAGTTTCTTCCGATTGCCTGGACACCCCCCCCCCGCTCCCCCACCTGACCATTTTCCCTTCTTTTGGACTTCCCCCCGCTCCTCCTCCCGTGATCTTTGTACCTCACCGGCTGGCGCGCCTTCCCTGATTGCTCACTCCCCCGCTTTTCTTGTCTCGGTTCTCGATCACCTCTCTTCTTCTATCTTGTCAGGAGGCTCGTTTGAGTCCAACGTCCGTTTTTTAATATTGTCAGGACCCCTTTCGTGACAGTGTCCGGGCCGGCCCCACCCTCTCCCCACTTTTCGCGATCGGTTTCTTTTCCCCCCCCCCCAATGGGCCCCACGTAACTTTCCATTTTTCCTGAATTTCCAACCTTGACTGAAAAGCCGTACTTTTCTTCCGCTAAGTTCTTGTTACGTGAAGTGATTTTTTTTGTTCTCCCGGCGTTTTTTCTCCCTCTCCCCCCCCCCCCTTGGTTAACAACGGGAACCCCCATAACCCCCTAGATTTGTTGACTCGGGATACCTCCCTATGATTCGAAGTTTTGGTCTTTTTTGCATTCGACGGACCCTTTATGGTCCTCCTTCCTTCTTTCATACCTAATTCGTTGTTTTTTGAGGACCTCTAATCGGATACATTGTTTTGACCCCACGAAGGTGCTGAGTCAGCCCTCTGCTCAAGTTTTGGAGATCCTTCGGTACCACATCTTCCCTTGATTAGTTTTTTTTTTCCCTTTTTGTGCCCTCCCTTGGACCTTTTCCTTCGACGAGATCCTGAAAGTGGCGGTCTCCTTTTTTTACCTTTTCTCTTCTTTCTTTTTGTAGTTAACCGTCCTTCTCCAATTTCCTTTAGTTTCCCCCCTTTTGTCATGCTGTGGTGATTTTTTTTACTCACCCTCGGTTATTCGTTTTGTTGGTAAGACCCTATTTCCGGTGTGTTTTTCATTTACGTTGGGCATTTCTTTTCACTTGAGCCCTGACAGATTCTCATTTCCTATTCCCGAGACCGAGCCCTCGCTGGCAGGTTTGCGTCCACTGGACGTCCCGAGTATCCGCTTTGAATTCTGGGCACATTGATCCCCGGCTTTTTCGCTTCGCGTCCCCTTCGTCTTTTAGGTGATTGGCCCCCTTTGACCCACAGTTTTTGCTTTCCAGCTGTAGGCGTTTCCCCGTCTGGTCCTCGGTCCCCACGCCAAGTCCCTCGACTTCATGTTTTCCCTTGCGGCATCGCCCCATTTTTTTTTTTTTGGACCTTGTTCCCCCCCCGAGTTTTCCCGTCGTTACCCCCGCTCCCTTCCCCGCTGCTCGAGGAACTCCTCCCCTCTTTCCCCCATGTGATACATTTGGTTGTTTTACCCCCCACTCCTGTCTCCCCCACCCCTTTATGCCTTTTCTCCCCATCCCTCCCCCGAAACTTTAATTTAGTAACCCCCTTTTTCCGTCCCCTGGGATCCCCGTCAAGCTTGTGTTGACTTTACAACCCTTTGGTCGGACGCTTCCCTTTTCTGCAAAGGCCCTCTTCTAACACGGACGGTGGCCACGGATCTTCCCTATTAACATTGCAGTCAGTCGTCGCCCGCGTAGGGTCTGGTTAGTTTTTTTTCAGATCAGTGTTGTGTTTGCCCCAACTGGATTCTTTTTTGTCACACTCCGTGCCTCCCCTTTTTTCCGGCTAGTGGCGTGGTTGTTACCCCCCCGCTCTGATCTTTCGTTTTACAGGGAGATGTTTTGTTTTTTTGACTTTCGTTTTTGGGAAAGCCCTCCTCCCCTGATTTCCTTTCCAAACCACCCCCCCATTTCACGATGCTTGTTTCTCCCCCCCCGGTGCGACCCCCCCTGGGAGTTTTACATGTACGGGTTCCCCCCCCCCCCTTACCTTACCTAACCCTTGTTCATGTACCCTCTCGGGCAAAAATTGTTGGCCTCTTTTTCACAATTTTTGCAGACAACAGTATTTGATCCGCCAGTTTTTCCCGGAGCGACCACTCACTCTTTTCTTCCCAAGGACCTCATTTGTCTGTCCCCCCCCCTTTTAGTGGCACCACTACACGTTTCTTGTCCCCCTATTCCTGCGGCTACCCAGTACCACCGACTTCAATGCTTTCGTCAGGTCTTTAGGTTTTTCCTTTTCGTCCCTATCCTTGTGCTTAACTTTGTCATCCTAGGGGCCATGCTCACTTCTTGGCCCAATCTCTCAGTGTACCCTGCCCCCTTTTTCTCACCCGAACTTTCCCAACCATTTTCACCACCTGCTTAGAACTCCCCTTGACAGTGGTGCCCCAAATCCTTCCCCCCTTGGTCGGACATGACCCTATTCGTAACCTCCCAAGGGAACTTAAGGCCTTCTTCCGGACTTCTCCATATTTGGTTTCCCCCTTCTACCGTCCTCTACCCTCCTTCCAGTTTTACCTGTGTTAACCAGTCCCAAGAGGGTACTACCTTCTTTTTTGTCCCTTTTCGTTTTTTGTCAGGAGTAGTTGCCCCCTTTGAAGTTTTTTTTTTACCCGTTTTGGAAACTTCCGGTCGTCCACCCCCCTTTGGAACAAAGCCCCCCCTCTCCCAGGAGTTTTCTCCCCTCCCCCCGGCCCCCCCCCCAGTGTGCCCTCCTGAGATTTTGCTTCTTTTACTCACCCCTTTCCTGCTTCAATGTCTTGTTCCTTGGCACCCCCAGAGTTTCGGGACGGTTGGAACCCCCTTGTAGATCTCCCTTGGGCTTCGGTTTTCCCCCTTTTCCCTGCCGGAGGGATTTCGCTTTTTCTGCTGTCCCCGTTCCCTCGAAACGTCCGCGAATCCCCCGCTCCCGTTCCCCTTTTTTCATAACGAACGCCCTCTTTTTGGACAACGGCTCAGAGTTTCCCGTTTTGCACCTCTGTTGACCCAACTCCGACCTCCCCCTGCTTTCTCGGAAAAGTACCTTCCTCCTTCTGGTTAATTGTTTTGTTTTTTTTTTTTTGTATTTCCCATCGGCTACTACATCGGAGTGTCTGAAATCCTCGTCTTGTCGCTAGATTTCGCCCCTTTTTTGACCGAAACTCGCCCTGACCATCCCGTTCTCTTCGTTTTGCCTGAGAACGCGCTTTTTCACCATCGTGTACCAACCCCTGGTTGGATTTGTCTTTCTTTTTTATAAAGTTGTACCCGAGCCCCTTTAGTCCTGTCTTGACCTTCGTTTCCTGTTGTTGAACAGGACCTTGGTGCTCGTGCTTTGCTGATTTCCTGACCCTTACTGGTGCATTTTTCCCCCCCTTGTCCCCCCAAGCTCCGATTCCGGTCTTCTGCCCCCCCCCCCCCAATCACTACCGCTTTGCCGGGAGGCGCGTTTTTATCCCGAATTTCCTTCTTGGCTCTGAGAGTCGTATTCTGAGTACTTCTAGATTCTTACCCCCCCCTTCATTGCTTAAGTTGGCGACCTTTCTCACCTCCGGTCGTGTGACTCTTTTTTCCTGCTCCTTTTTTTCTAGTTTGTTTTTTTGTTGGGATGAGGTCTCCTGCCCCCTAAGTAATTCGTTTTGAAGCCCCTCTCCCCCTCCTTTTCCGTGGTTTTCCTCCTCTTTCTCGGAGTTTCCACTATTCGCTCCTTCCGACGTTTTTGATCCCACCCCTTTTCCTGCCCCGGTTCATTCGTAGATGTTGTCGGTTTTTCCCCCCTCGTCCCGCGTACGGATCTTTTTTTTTCCCTTCTTACGTCTGATTTTGGCTCTCCGATCACGTCCCCTCTTTTCCTTTTTTGAGTGAAGTTTTCCCGGGTTTCAATCGATCAGTCTTCCCTCTTATCCCGCTTTTCCCCGGGACACCCGGAAGCTGTCCCCTTCGGTTTTCCTGATGGGAGTCCACTCTTTTACTGTCTCCTTTAGACGGCCCTCGATTTTTACTATCGTATGTTTCTTTCTTGACTTAGGCGTTTTTGTTTGGCGCGTGTGGTCAGTTCCCGAAGCATTTTTTTTTTTTCTTTTCGGTGTGACGACCCTGTGCCTCCTTTTCGGTCACAGTCCTGACCTTTTAGGTTTTTTTTGTGAGTGACTGTTTTCACGTTGCATAACCTTGAAGCCTTTCCTCCTGCTAGGTTCCGTTTTTTTTCCCTTTCCTGACCGCTTGTCCTCTTTGTCCCTCGGTATCGTTATGAAGATTTTCCCCTTTTTCAAACTTCCCCTCCACGGAGTTTTTCTTGCAACCCAGGTTTGAATGCCCATGTCGTTTTTTTTTGATCTCGTTTTCCTCGGCCTTCCCGACTCTTTTTTGCTGGACCTTCTTGCCTTGCAGGACTGTTCCGATGATTTTCTCGCCTCTATTGACCGGTCTGTCCTTTAAGTGGCCCCAATAGGGGGTGGATTTTTTTTTCTCGCAAATACTAATGGGCGGTTTTTCCCTTGTCTGAAATATTCTTTTTTTTCCTTCCACGTCCCCCCCCCCAGTCCTTTCTTTTTATTTTTCCGTCCTGAAGAAGTAGTTCGCCCTTCGGCTTTTTTTCTGGTCTAAACGTTCTCTTCTTTTCCTGAACTTGGCCCTTTCCCCCCAATATTTTGAGTTCCTTCCCCTTCCTTCCTTTTTTGCAAATTCCATTCACTTGTCGACGTTGTAGTCCCCTCTTTCCCCCAAGGGGGGTAGAGTTTTTTTTTTTTTTCTTTTCTTTTCTTAAGTTCCGGGTATTTTGACTACACTAATTGTATTTTTTACCCCCTTTTTTTTTTTAATCTCTAAAGGGTCCCCCCTAGGGTCCTTTCTACGGGTCGGTACGCGTAGTTTTCATGTCCGTCCGGGATATCCTGTGGAGCCCCGTCTCTCCCAGGACCCTTTTTTCCCCCCCACCTTAATTAAGTCATCGCCCCTTTTAGGTTTCAAATTTCCTTTGCACTACCCCTTTTGATCCTGCCCCCGCCCGGGGTATTTCCAGACCCCCTTTTCCCCTTCCCTTTTTTACCCAGAGTCCTTTTTTGTGATTGTTCTCGTCTGGTATTCCCTCCGGGGTAGGTCCAATTTTTTTTTTGCAGCATTTTAGTTTTACGGGGGAGCTTTTTAACACCCCGTTACCGCCGATGTTTCCACCCTCACTTTTTGGCCAACCGTGTTTAGGGACCCCCGGCAAAGTGGGTTTGGGATGCCCTTTGACCCCAACATCGTTCTCCCACGCTGCTTTTGACGACTTTTGAGTTCCCTCGATTTTTTCTCCCGTATTCTCCACCGTCCTTGCCTTTTGGAAACCTCCCCCCCTTTCCAACCCCAGCCCCCGGATATGAGTATGATCCTTACCAGGAACGGCCGACCCCGTTTTCCCCCCCCCCTCCCTCTCGGATCAAGTTTTTTTTTCTGCCCCCCAAGTCTCTCTTTCCTCGATGGAAGTTCTTACCCCCCCCTGGTCTCTGGGTTGCAGACTCTGTCTGTTCCTTTCAAGTCCCACCCTCTCTTCCTACCAGGTGTTCCCTTTTTACGTCATCCCCCCCCGTGGTCGGTTATCCACGCGTCTTTGCTTTTTTAAACCCACATGGAAGGCCCCCCCCTATGTGAATTGGCCTTTCCTCTCCTTATTCAACCCTTTCCCTTTTCCCTTGACCCTAACGACATTCCTTGGTTTTTTTTTTTCCGTCAATGCCGATGCCGTTTCCGTGGTGGCTCCTGTTCTTGGGTCTTGGCATTCTAACTTCCTTCTTTTGTCCCACAATTAGGGGCGGCCCCCCCCAACCCTCTACTTCCCCTCGAATGACCTTTTTCCACGCCTGGCGCGAACTTGAAAGGTGATCCTTTTTTTCCCTACAGCGATTTTTTAAAAGCGATTAGTTGGTCTTCAGTTTCGCACTTTCCGTTGCTCGTCTCGGCCTCGTCGTCGAGAGTGTTCTGTTCCCTTTGTCGTGTCCCCTTTCCAAAAGTTTTATGAGCAGATCACTTACCCCCAGCGGCCCCGGAAGTTTTTTTCTTTAACTCCCCCCCCAACAACCTGAACCCTTTCCGATAGCCCCTTCTCTCTTCACATTTGAAAGACCGGCCCATTTTTTTTCACGTACACCCCCCCTTTTTCCAGATCCGTGGACAGTGTCCTAGCCCCCCGTCCCCGCTTAAAGCCTTTTCCTTTTGCCTTTAACTCGTTCTCCGGTTTTTGGGTCCCCCCCCCAAAAAGTTTCACAAATTCAAAATGTTGGTGTCTTTTTCTCGGATTCTAGGAACCCCCGCTTGCCCTCAGTGGATGTCCTCCCGTCCCGGTTGTAGTAAAGTGGTCTTACCGATTTTATCCG
>Ga0179593_1733298_pt1 | contig 11321 bp, 16 predicted proteins | sample CZODoug2_1_08_16_FD_185931 | JGI IMG/M metagenome (GOLD analysis project Ga0179593, IMG submission 185931) | Vadose zone soil fungal communities from Angelo Coast Range Reserve, California, USA - CZODoug2_1_08_16fungal (PacBio error correction) | ecosystem: Environmental > Terrestrial > Soil >... | reverse complement strand
CGGCGGGGGGGGTTTGATCTGAAGAGGTGTTTCTTGTGTGTGTTTGTTTTTTTTTTTTTCGTATTTTTTTTTTTTTTTCCCCCTTTTTTTTCTCGATCGGCAGTTCTGCGCTCGGCCGTAGACAAATAGAACGTTCCCTCTTCAAAAGGAAACTTGCACCAAAAAGCTCCCCTCCTCTCCTTCCCTTTCCCCTTTTTTTTTTTTTTCCCCCCCTCCTCGCGACCCGTCGGACTCAAGCAGGCTGGACAGGCGATATCGAAAATAAGGGCGCATATCTGGAACCTGGCCCATTTTCCATGCAGTCCATCCACCACTTTTTCCTTTTTCTCTTTTTTTCCTTTTCCTTTTTTCTTTTCCCCCCCCCTCTAATGCGCATGGGGAGCTCCCGACCCCACGCAATCATATTCTTCACGCGAGCACTCTTTCCTATCCTCTCTCCTCCACTTTTTTTCTATTTCCAACCCCACTGGTTTCTACTTTCACCCCCTCCCTCTCTCTTTTCCTCGCTTTCCCTGTGCCCCCCCCTCCACCGAATCGCCGAGTTGAAGGCTTGTTGTGGTCGGTTGATGTTTTTAGCCTTTCCCTTTTTTTCTTCCCCTTCCCTTTTCCTCTCTTATCACCAAGGCATCGAGGTACGGAAAGTCTCGCGTGCCTGCGACAAACCTTTCCCCCCCCCCCCTTTCTTTCCCTTTTTATTTTTTTTCATTTCTTGTGATGGATCGCGTGAACGATGCAATTTCCTGTCATTCTACGCGACTTTCCCTCTTCCCCCCCCCCCCCCTTTCCCCCCTACAGGCGGGTCCTTCCTCTGATGAGATTGGGATGGACCAGCGCGTCCCCCATCTTCTCATTTTCCTCCCCTTTTTTTCTTTTTTCTGCCCCCCCGCGCCGGTTAGGTCGCACAAAGCCAGTTCGTGGAGCGTTCCTGCTGTTCTTCCTCCCCTTTTTCCCCCCCCCCCTCTCTCCTTTTTTGGAAGCCGTTCGGCCACTTCGAAACAGGTAATTTGCAAGAATCTTTTGCCGGCAGTCGTTTCCTTTTCCTTTCTTCCCCCTTCCTTTTTCCTCTTCCTTTCGTCGGGATTCGTTAGGGATTAAGGGGATTGGAAGCAACGGGCCTGTGGGCCCCCTGTCTGTTCCGCCACCCTTACCCCCCTTTTTTTTTCTTTTTTTTTTCGGAGATTGAGCGAAGCGCACAATAGGTTTTTGCCCTTCCCCCTTTCCCTCTTTTCTTTTCCCCCCCCCCCCACACATTTTGTCCAATAAAAAAAAAAACGTAATAGGTCCTCCGGTACCTTGGTTCACTCTCCCCTTCCCCTCCCCCCCCTCCTTTTTCTTTTTTCTTTTGCGACGTAGATCTTCTCTCCTTCGCTCAGGTATGGATTTTTATCCTCGATAATCTTGGGGCGCTCTTCCTGGCATCTTCCTCCCCCTCCCTTTTTCTTTTTTTTCTTTTCGGTCTTCACCCCGGCTGCGCCAAATGTGAATGTGACGAAGATCGCTTGATAAACCCTGTCGCCGGGCAATCTCGCCCCCTTTTTTTCCCTTCCTCTTTTTTTTTTTCCTTTTTTTCCCCCCTCTTCGCGGCGCTAAGGACTGTCGCAAAATAATCGGTTGTGGCGTAAATTAAATCCGCCGTCTCTTTTTCTTTCTCCTTTTTTTTTTCCCCCCTTCTGACCGACACGCACAACCGCGCCATAGCTGGCTCAGCAATTCCGGGATTTGAGCAAGCGTTCCTCCCACGTCACTTGCTCCTTTTCCCCTTTCCCCCCTTTTCCCTCCCCCTCCTTTCTTCACTGTTGGCCTAGAATTCTGCATGGAGAAAGGCGACGAATCGTTCGATGTCGATTTTTTCCCTTGTCGCTCCTTTCCTTTTTCCCCTCCTCCCCCCCCTCAACCTGGGGGAATCGCGGTTGGCCCAACGCGGTTCGTCTCCTTGACCATGGGCGTGCCTCTTCCCTTTTCTTTTTTCTTTTTTCCCTCCCCCGCCGGTTCTTCCAGCAGTTAAAGAAAAACCATCCCAATTGAGTCCCCCCCAGGTCGTCCCCCCTTTTCTTTCCTTTTCCCCCCCTTTTCCCCCTGAGAAACGTCGCGATACGCGGCCCAGCGCATCTTCCCAGGTTCCGTTGCTGGGTCTTTTCCTTCTTCTTTTTTCCCCCCCCCGTCCCTCATCACGATTGAGTAGAGGAATTCTGTATCCACCGACGCCGAAGTATTTATCGCTCAGGACGCTTCTTTTTTTTTTTTTTTTTCCCTCCTTCCTCCCAAAAAATTGATGAAAAAAAAAGGGGACCTGCTAAACTGGCGGTTCGCCCAAACAGTTTTTTTTTTTCCCCTCCCCCCCCCCTTTTCCCCCCTGACGATTTCTTTGCACTTTAACGGCGGATTTTTCGCCCCGCTGCTTTACCGTCAACCAGCTCGTGTTCTCCCCTTTTTTTTTCTTCCTACTTCTTTACTTCTCCTTGTCGTACGGGGCAGGAAGGAGGGAAAGCCAAGGCAGTGGGGCCAAGCTTTCTTTTTTTTTTTTTTTTCCCCCCCCTCTTTTAATAGAGGTCATTTGTAGGACGTATAGATCTGAGAGGAGCGACGCTGAGGTCTTTGAATCCTCTCTCCGTCCTTCCCCTTCCCCCTCTTTTTTTCCTCTTCCCCTCTCCCTCCAACCATTTCGTCAAGGGATTTTGCGCTGCCAGGCTATAGCGCACAGAGCGATCGTTCAAGGAAAAGTTTTGATCGGCGGCCCTTCTCTCTTTTCCTTTCCTCTTCAAAGCACGAACGAACATGACCGGACGGCATTGTCGAAGGCGCGTCGAACTCGATGGTCCAGTTTGTGCTTTTCCCCCCCCCCTTCCCTTCTTTTCTTCCTTTTCCTTTTTTCCCCTCTTCCGAAAACCAATGCCTTGTGCTTCATGTTTCATCAGAACGCTGGTTCAGTGAAGCGAGGGGGCGGGAACATGGTGTTTTTCTTTTTTCCCTCCTAACGAATGAAGATCGATCAGTTAAACGATGGCGGCCGCGCTCCGTTGCTTTAATCTCTTGGATGCTTTTCTCTCCCATCCCCTTCCTCCCCCTTTTTTTCTTTCCCAGCTCTTAGCGGGAGCGGCTAAGTTGGACAAGCGAGATTTGCCAAAAAAAACGTTGTACCCGTGTCCCGTCACCATCTTCTTCTCTCCTTTTTTTTTTTTTTCCCTCCCCCCCTTTTTTTTTTCCTCTGAGACTGCGATTGAATTAACAAGATTTAGGCGGGAGAAGATTGTGAACGATTGATCACACGGGTTCCCTTTTTTTCCCTCCCCTCCCTTCCTCTTGCCCTCCCGTAACACGGGAATTCGCCAGGTCGTTGGCCAATTTACTTTCTGCGAGCAACCCTCATCCCCGAGCTGCCCTCCCCCCCTTTCTTTTTTTTCCCCCCTTCTCTTTCTCGTTCGTCTGGGGGCAAAATCAAAACGGGGAAGGGACAGCGACCCCCATTCTCGCCTTCCCCCTTTTTTTCCCCTTCCCCCCCCTTTTCTCCCCCCTGGGCCCCCTTGGGTTCGGAATAATCGCCATTCCACATTGCTTCTTCCGCCGGCTTTCCGCTTCTTCTTCTCTGGTTTGGAAGATAAACAACTGGCATTTTCGAGTCTGTTTTCCGCACCCCCCTCTTTTCTTCCTTTTCCCCGTTCGTATGATTTAATTCGTTACCGAAAAGACCCCAAAAAAATCACTTTTTTTCCCCCTCCCTTCTCGCAAAATTCTGAACGACTAGAGATGTGAGCGGAGGCTCCCCCTTTTTTTCCCCTTCCCCCTTTTTCTTTCACGGAAAAAATTTGGTAGATCTTTGAAAATCGTTCTTCTTCCCCTTATATCTCCTGGGCGACGGACGGCGAAGCGATGCAAAAATTTTGACCTCTCCCTTTTTCTCCTCCCCCCCCCTTCTCCCCCCTTGGACCCCATTCTATTACCACGATGGCAAACTTTTCACGCTTCTCTTCCCCCTTTTTTTTCCCTTTTTCTTTCCTGCCGACTGCCGGGAGCAGGGCGAAAAATTATTACCCCCCCTTCCCCCTCCCCCCCCCGATCCCGCGCTTCGGGAGATTACAAGGGGCTCCCCCGTCTCTTTTTTTTTTCCCACTTTTTCCTCGAACATCCGCGTGAAGTTGGCCAAAGGAAAAAAAATTCGTTCGTTTTTCCCACTTCCACTTTTTTTTTTTTTTTTCCCCCCTTCTCGCCGGTCCCGTTTCAAATAAATTGTTGAGTTGCGTTGGCGTGTTGTTTCCGTCCCCCCCCCCCCCCCCCTTTTCCCCCCTTTCTCTTAAAGGAACTCGGCGTGTTAGGGAGACAGATCGCCTCGACGAATTGATGCTTTTCGTCTCCCCCCCCTCCTCTTCTTTCACATTCCGCCAAGCACCGGTCCTGGGAAGATGCTCTTTTCTTTTTCTTTCCCTCGACGTTCTCGGGAAGGACGGGAAAAGGGATCTGACAATCCACTTCCCTTTTTTGGTGATTTACGGGCTGTCTCTTCCTTTCTTTCCTTTTCCCTTTTCCCAGCCAAAAATACCACACGACCCAAGAGATCGTCCGCATTTACAAGGAGACGTCCCCGCCGTGTTCCCTTCTTTTTCCCCTCCTCTCCTTGCGCTGGGTTGTGGTAAAAACGGCAAGGGAGGCGGACCAAGGGAAAAACCTCCTTTCTCTTGGGACGTCCTTTCCCCCAGGTGAATTCGAGAACGTGTACGATTGATTGGATATTTAATTACAGACATCCAGTGCGCGGAATCCTTTCACAACGACCGTTCTCCTTCCCCTTCTCTCTCCTTCCAAATCCGGGATTGATGATGGTAAGAGGAGGGGGCTTCCGGTTGTCGTTATCTCCCTCCTTTTTTTTTCCTCCCCTTCCATGCATCATCCGCAAAAGAGAAGGGGAGGATTTTTTGGATTTCTTTCTCCCTCCCCCCTTCCTATCCCTTCCCCTCCTATTGAAATGGCCGGAAAGTTTTTTGGTTAAGGGTGGTCGGCGGCCCCAATTTCTCTTCATTTTCAAACACCCCTTTTCCCTCCTCTTTTTCCCCTTTCCCCCCCTTTCTTTTTGGCAAGCATCATGGGTGAAGACCGCAAAACTGATGGAAAGACTTTCTGGGGCTTTTTTTCTCCCTGCTGGAGGAAAGGCATTGCCCGGGCGCCTACGGGGCGCGCAAGATTGCGAGGAAAAAATCCAGGGGGGGACATGATTCGAACTTACTCTTTGAAGATTTGGACGTCGCACAGAAACTGCAAATTCGTTTCCTTTCCCCCCCCCTTTCTTTCAGGTACAGGATGGGACCGATTACGTTTTTTTATGGGGACAAAAAAATGGTTGTTCCCTCCCCCCCCCCTTTTTTCCCCCTTCCCTGCGCACAGTAAGTAAAAAAAAGGCATATGTGGCCGAATTCCCTCTCAATCTTCCCTCCCCCTTTCTTCCCCCCCTCCCTTTTCCTTGGCGGAACAAAGGGCAAAAAAGGCCAGTGGCTGCATTCTATCCCTCACTCCCCTTCCCTCCCCCCCCCCCTTTCTATGGTTTAAGTTTTGAAGAGATCGTTTCGCCCCCCGTACTCCTTCCCCTTCTTTCCTTTCCTTTTTTCCTTTGCGGAACCGGCTCCACACATTTCTACGAGGGCTTGTCACGGTGTTTGAAGGCGGAAAGAACAGCAAAGCTTGGCTCCCTCCTTTTCTTTTTCTTCCCCCCTTTTTTCTTTTTTCATCGCGGGCATCGATAGGAGAGGGATCAAGGTACCTGAGAAGATTTTTTCCCTCTTTTTTCTTTTCCCCAGGGCCGCAGAAAGCGAGAGCACAAAGGACCCCGCCCCGTCTTCTTCCTCTTTTTCTTCCTTCCTTTCACACAAATTTGACAGGAAATTGCAGTGTGCAAACGCCGGACCATCCCCCCCCCCCTCCCCCCCTTCTTTTCCCACTTTAATCGGTGGTTCACTTTTTAGCAGGCAACGCGGAGAAGTTCCGTCCTTTCCCCTTTTTTTTTTTTTCTCTCTTTTTTCTTCTCCCGTATTTTCAGGCGGAGGCACGAATTTTAGCTGCCCTTCTTCTTCCTCCCCCCCTTTTTCCTTCTCTCGTGAAGAATATGATTGCGTGGGTCGGGGGAGCTCCCCTTCTGCCTTTCTTTTTTCCCCTCCCCCCCGTGGGATCGATGAACGGCTCAATGAGTGGGTTTGGGATGGGAACTGCTTCAAATTTCCCCCCCTTTCCTATGCGGGCCTTATTTAGATATAAGAAACTGGGCAGAAGAGAATTCCGAACCTTCGCCTCCCCCTTTCCCCCCTTCTTTCCCTCTTTCTCGGCGCGGTGAGATGAAAAGGGAGGATTTGAAGAGGGAACGTTTATTTGATATTTAACTCGAGGCAGAACTTCTTCCTCCCCCTTTTACTCCTTTTTCCTCCTCAGTTGAGTGTGGTTGTGGGTTGTTGTTTTTTGGTGTTGGGTTGAGAGAGAGATAGAACAGTATTTATAGCCCCCTTATCCTCTTTCCTTTCTCCGCTCCCCCTCTCACTTGGGCAGCTCCCCGCGATCGAGGAACGCGCCCCATATTGATCGCTCAAGATCGGCAGGCAGAACTTACCGCCTCCCAGGTTCTTGTCCCCCTCCCCCTTTTTCTTCCCTTTTTTCCTCCCTTCTCCTGGAACACTTGGCCCATTTAGAAGAAGGTGACATCCACCCACTCATTGAGCGGTTCAGAGAGGCCCGGTTCTTTCCCCCCCCCTTTTTTCCCCTTCGCATGGAGCTCCCCGACCAAAGCATCATATTCTTCACGCGAGCGATCGCCTCGTGAGCTTTTTTTGGTCTTTCTTTTTTTTTTCTTTTTTCCTCCTTTCCCCCCCTCCGGAGACGCATATAAGTAGCTACTCCCCAAGGGCATCGAGGTACGGAATCTTCTCTTTTTCCCTCCTCCTTCCCCCACCGATTAAATTTGCAATTTCGGGTAAAGTGAGGTTGGAATTGCGTGGATGGCTCTCTCCTTTCTTTTTTTCCTTTTTCCCGTTGCGAAATGCAAAAAGCTAAAATCAGCGGTCCTCCGCTTGCTGCGCTTGTGCTGGCCCCCTCTTTCCCCTTTCTCCTCCTCGGATCGAGGAAGCGATGTCAAAAAAACGAGCACGGGTTAGGTTTTTGCCCCCCCCTTTCTCTTTTTCTTCCGACTTCAAAACCGGACAAGGGCCCTCGTAGGAATGTGTGGAAGCCGTTAGCCACTTTTTTTTACCATGTCCTTTCCCCTTTCCCCCCCCCCCTTTTTTGTTTTCCCTCCTTTCCCCCCTTTTCCATAGCCGTTTTGGCAAGATTTAATTTCGGCGGGATTCGTTAGGATAAGGCTTGGCAAGCCACGGGCCTTGGGCCCCGTCTTTTTTTTTTCCCCCTTCCCCCTCCCCTTTTTTTCCCTTCGGGCTTTGGGGCGGAAAGATTGAGGCGGAATTCGCCCCCTTTTTTTTTTTTTTCCATACGGCGATGTATTTTTCCATGGAGGACAACCTTTTGTCCAACAAAACCCCCCTTTCCTTTTTCCCCCCTCCTTCTTTTCACTGCACCGATTCGATTTTCTGTTGACGAAGTCGATCTTCTCTCCTAGCCGGGGTCTTATTTTTTTTTTCTCCCCCCTCTTTATTCGGATTACTAAGAGTTCGCTAAACGGCACGTTCTCGCCCGACCTTCTCTTCCTTCTTTTTTCTTTTTCCCCCCCCCCCTTTTTTCCCCCCCCCCCTCAGGATCTGCTTGATACCTGTCGAGGGAAAATTCTTAGAAAAAATTTGTTTGAAATGCAGAGTAGTGACGGTTTTTGCTCCTACCCCCCCCCCCCCTTCCTTTTCCCTCTTTCCCCTCTCAATCGGACTTGTCGCATATAGGTGGGTGGGCGTAATTTAAAAATCAGCCGTTTTTTCGCGTTTTCTTCTCTTTTTTTTTTCTTTCTTTTTCCCTCCTGCACAAAGGGAAAACGAAAAAAAACCGCGCCCTCGGCTGGACCTCGCAATGCTGGATTTTCTGCCCTCCCTTTTTTCCTTCTCCTCTTTTTTTTTTCTCCCTCCCCCTTGGATGTCGTAATGAATATCCCCAGCAAATTTATAAAAAACGTGCTCGAATTCTGCAAATGGAGAAGGCCCCCCCTCATTTTTCCTCCCCTTTCTTTTTTTCCTTTCCTTTTTACCAGATCCACATGGAGCAGGCTTCAAGACCTGGGGATCGCCGGTTGACAATCTTTTCTTTTTCCTTTTTCCCTTTTTTTTTTTTTTTTTCTCTCTTCTCTTCTCCGCAGGGTTCTTCAGACGTAAATCAAAACCATCCGAAATTGAGTCCCCCAGTCGGCAAATGTTGTCGCTGCTTTCCCCCCTTTCCTTCCTCTCTCTTTCCGCGCCAGCGCATCTCACAGGGGAAGGTGCTGCGGATGTGACCGGACCTTTTCATCCCTTCTTTTTTTTCCCCCTTTTTTTCCCCCCCCTCTTTCTCCCTCTTCGATCTGTCTCCCCGACGAAGAAGTCTTTAATCGCTAAGGACGCTGGCGGTTTTTTTCCCGCCCCCCCTGGCCTCCCCCCCTTCTTTTCTTTTCCCCCCCGGGCCTGCTATAAAATGGCGGTTAGCAAACGGCGCCACGTTTCCCTTTTCCCCCTTTTTCTCTTCTTTTCGCCCGCTGCTTTCCGAGCACAAACAGAGCCGTGTTTCGCCTGGTAATCGCAGCCCCTCTCTTTCTTTTTTTTTCCCTCCCTTCCTTGGGCAGGCCGGCGGAAGCCCAAGGCGTTGAAAGCTTCTTTGCGAGAAAGTTCTTTCCCTTTCCCCCTTTTTTCTTTCTTCGCGCTCTGCGGAGGGGCGCGAACGGCTGGGTCTTTTGAATTGCCTCTGCCCTTTTCCTCTTTTTTCCCCCCCTTTCAGCCTCACGAAAGGATAGCGGAAAGATCCGACAACCACTTTCGTCCCTTTTTCCCGCGGAGGATAAGTGAAGAAAATTTTGCGCTCCTTTCCTTTTTTTCCTTTTTTTTTTTTTTTTGAATTGATTTTTAGGGACGAGGAAAAAGCACCGACGGCCCCTTCCTTTTTTTTCCTTTTCCTCCCCCTATGCCAGTTGTTGATATTCCAACGCAGCAAAGGACTTCCTCGAAAGGCCGGTCGGAATTTCTTCCCCCTTTTTTTTTTTTTTCTCCTTTTCTTTCCCTTTTTTTTCCTTCGCGCTGTGTTAGTGAAGAGAGAATGGGGTCCGCGGTCTTCCGTTTTGATTTTGCCCCCCTTTTTTTTTTTTTTTTTTTCCCCCCTCTGGGGGCGGACAAGCGCTCAGTTTTGCTTTCCATCCGGGGCTTTTTTCTTTTTCTCTCCCCCCCTCCCTTTCATTCCCGGTTTAAGGGAGGGCAAGCTTAGATTTCTTCTCTCCTTCTCCCCTTCTTCCCTTTTCTTTCCCCCTCTTCTCGCGAATCTTGTAATTAAATGAGAAGACTCTATGCTGTGTTCTTCCTCAGACTGGTTGTTGTGATCCTCTTTCTCCTGTCTTTTTTCATTACAAGAATTAGAGTACGCTGCCAGAGAAAGATGTGACGATGAGTTTTCCCCCCCTTTTCCCCCCTTTTTTTTGTCAACTTAGGCGACTCCCGGCTAAGCTTGCCCCTCCCCGTCCCGGGATATCGCCCCTGTTCTTTTTCCCCCCCTTTTTTTTTTTCCCCCCGAGGCAAATTCATCCCCGAGATGAAAGCCCAACGGAGTTTCTGGTCCCCTTTTTCTTCCCCCCTTCCCCCCCCCTTCTTTTTCTTTCTGGGCCCAAAAAAAGCAAAAAAACGGGCACCTCCCCCCTTTTTTTTGCCCCCCTTCCTCCCGAGTGGGAAGGGAAGGGAGACAATGTCCCCTCCCTTTCCTCCTTCCCCCCCATTGTCGTAAGAACGGCTCGAGGAAGTCGTGGCTGGCGTTTGGACTCTTTTTTTTTTTTTCCCCCCCCCTCTTCCGCGGATCGAAAATGAGGAAGGGTTCTCAAGTTCGTCGTGATTTTACCTTTTTTTTCCCCCTCCCCCCCCCCCCCCTGAGTAATATTACAGAAATCGCAAACTTTTTTCTTTTTTCTCTCTGTGGGAGAGAGGACGAGGCCTGGGGCAGCGCTCTTTTTTTCTTTCTCTCAAGAAATTTTTTCGATCTTTTTTCTCCCTCTCCTTTTTCTTAGGCTTGTAGTTGTGATCTCTGGGGCGACGCGTCTCGCGGATCCCCCCCCCGTCCCTTCCTCGTTAGAAGGACCTCTCAGAGCGATACCCCTTCTCCACCTTTTCCCCCCTTCCCCTTTTCCTCCTTTTTTTTTCCCTTCTGCAAGAAGATTTAAACGGGGCATTGGGCTCCGCAGTTTTTCCTTCCCTCCCTTTCTCTTCCCCCTCCTCCCTGCAAAAGATAAACGGACGGCTTTCGGCGGATCCCACCCTCCCCCCCCCGGCTCTGGGTGATCGGAAAAGCAGCGGGGCGAAAACTTATCCCTCTTTCCCTAGTTGCGCAAAGAGAAAAAGGAAAATCGTCGGGCACCTTATGACCTTTTTTCTCCCCCCCCTTTTTCTTTTTTTCCCTTTTTCCCCCCGGTTTCAAGGTTTTCATCAATTTTTGCCTTGCTTTTTTTCCCCCTCCTTTTTTTGTTGCCGAAACCAAAAAAAAACCCCCCCCCCCCCCCCCCCTTTTATTCTTTTCTCCTATTTTTTGAAAGAAACTCGGGGCGTCGGGGAGACAGAATTTTTCCTCCCTTCCTCCCCGTTTCATTTATTTTTCTGATCCCCCAAAGCGTGGCAAAAGCCGATTTGCACGTTCTTCACCTCCCCCTCACCGTCCTGGGAAAAGGATGCGGCTTTTCTCGGTTTCTCTCTTCTTTCTTTCCCCTTTTTCCCCCCATTGGCGAACTGGGGGATACAATTAGGGGGTATTGGTTTTCCTCTCCCCTTTGCTTTGATCAGCGGCCGCTCCAGCAAATTCCCCCCCCACTGACAGGACCTCCTTCCCCCCTCTCCCTTTTCTTTTTTTTCCAACTCAAAGATCTTTTTTCCTTTTTTTTTTCGGGAAGGACTTTGGTTGTCCCCCTTCTTTTTTTCCTTTTCGGGGCGACAAAAAAAAACCATCGGACATCTGGCCACGGACTTCCCTTTCTTTCTTAAGCACGTGTACGAAAATGCTGGATATTTGCAATTCCGGACATCCAGTGCGTCTTCAAAGCTTTCCCCCCCCTCCCCTTTCTTCCTTTTTTCCTTTCCCCTCCCTGAGAAATTGATGAGGTCAGCTATTTTTTTCTTTCTTCTTTTTTTTCCCCTCGATATTCCCGGAGGCTGGCCGACAAGGACAGCATTCATCCCTCCAACCCCCCCTTCTCCTTT
>Ga0179593_1687376_pt1 | contig 11321 bp, 12 predicted proteins | sample CZODoug2_1_08_16_FD_185931 | JGI IMG/M metagenome (GOLD analysis project Ga0179593, IMG submission 185931) | Vadose zone soil fungal communities from Angelo Coast Range Reserve, California, USA - CZODoug2_1_08_16fungal (PacBio error correction) | ecosystem: Environmental > Terrestrial > Soil >... | reverse complement strand
TCGGTAGATTCTTTTTTAGGCTTGACCGGACTGTTGATCCGACCAACCTTTAAAAGGGAAAGGTTCCCTCCTGTCTGTTTTCTTTTTCATATAGGCGAAGGGTTACTTTAGGACCTGACCTGAAGGAAGGAATCACGACTTGCTTATGCGTATTCCTGGGGTGAGGGGGCGCTGGCAAGGTGGAGCGAGTTGAAAAACTGTCCCCCCATTCTTTAGTCGGTATGAAACGGAAGAAAAAAACCCACCCCCCCCCCCCCAACCAAAAAAACCACCCCCCCCCCACCCAAACCAACACCAAACCCACAACACCCACCCCCAACCCCCCCCCCAACAAAAACCCCCACCCCCCCTGCCTCTTCCGAAAGGGCGCTTCCGTAGGACTGTACCCCCCCCCCATCCCTCGTCCCTTCAGGCCGTTCACATCTTCCTTTCAAGTCCCAGTTTGCCTTTTGCCGGCGATGTTAGCGATTAGGAGAATACTTCTTTGTACTCGTCTTTTACTGTTGCCGTCCGCCTTCCGCTTAAGTCTCTTTTCAAGATTGCTTGCAGTGGTCTCTTTTGTAGATTGATAGAGCCAGCTTTGAGCATTGCCTCACCTTCAACCATGGCCCCTTCACCCACCTTAATACTTCGTGCAAAAGAGGAAAACCCGGCATATCTCGGCCTCCGAAGGGGTGTTATTGGGGCCGCCCCTTAGACGGGGAGTGGGACCCAGCAGTAGGGACGAAGACCCCAACCTCCGGCCTGTCCTCCCCGCTCTTTTACGCGGTTCAACTATGAGTGCCCTGCAGGTCCTTTTTATCTGCGATCTTGCTGATCGGAGGAAAAAAGGTAGACCCGGGTCAAGTTTGTGTTCACGTTATTGCTTTTGCTGGGTAGAGGGACCCGGCGTTCTCCGTACTCTACTGAAAAGTGAGGCAAATTCGAGAAGTTGGGCCTCCTCAGCTTTCTTCTAAGTTCTTGCTCTAAGCGCCTGGAGATGATCCCCATGTCTCGTAGGGTTAGAGTCTTCTCATCCACGGCCAGTTCCTCTTTTGCAACCAGACTGTGAGTCGATTTAACCGTTCCCTTTGTTGGATCTTGCTCCCGGCCAACCATCAGAATTGCCCAGCTTCACTTGATTCCCCGAGGGATTTGCCGTCTCCAGTCCGGGCGGGGCAAGGCGGAGGTTCGAACTTCTTTCAATGGCCCCAAGCGTCTTCTTCTCAACAAAACCTCCATCTCCCCTCGTCTCTTCCGCGTCGTTTCTGGTCGCGACGGTAACCTTAGAGAGGAAAAGAAGAAAGCCACTAACCCACCACAAACCAACCGAACACCACCCCCCTCACCCCCCCACACCCCCCCACCCCCCCCCCCACCCCCCCCCCCCCCCCCTCCCCCCCCCCCCAGGGCTTCTCATTAGCCCTATCCGCGTATGAGCGGTAATAGAGGAAAAGTTCGGCGCGTTCGTCACAGCACTCATATTTGTTGTTTTTATTAGATTCATTTGCATGGGAAAGAGGATTTCCTCCCCCCCGTTTCCCTGATATGAGACAGAAAGGAGTTAATAGCACAGAAAACTGCGGTCCCCTAGCTTCTTTTTTACGGACGAAGCAAATGCCTCTCGACAGCGGATCAATACGCATCTAAGAGGATACTTGGTGGCCTCGGCTTTCTCGGTCCAGCCATTGGCTAAGACCACACCCCAAAATAGCCTCCGACCACCCCCTTGCCGAACCGCTTTTGCTCCACTCCTCTGGGAAATTGGGAGCGTGAATTGCTATTTCCTCTGGTGGGCTCCTACCCCTTTTCGCTGTTTTTTAGATGCAACAAGCTCGTGACACCCTGCGTGTCTCCCTCCGAACGAGCTGGGAAGGCACTCTCGGCGATCTCCTCCTCCGGACCCGTAGTGAATAGGTGTCTAGAGAAGGGCCCGCGTCGAGATTTCGCTCTCCTAGTGAAGCCGGGAGCGGTTGTCTCGGGGGGGACGTAGGGTTTCCGCTTACCCGCGCAAGATCTTCGTGCAAAGCCCAGATGAAAGGGCCACTTTTCCACTCCTTAGCCTACCACTCCTCAAGGGCTAAGAAGGCGTGCTCAATGACGCCTCAGACTCATATCTGGCGGCTAGGACTTTCAGCCCCAGATGGCCTGAGGAGCGAGGTCCCCTAATCCTTTTGCTTCCCCGTTTGATTGAGAGAACCCCCACCCCCCCCTCCCCCCCCCACCCCCTTTTCTTAAAATCGCTGCGGGTCCGACTTTTTTCCCAAGTATTACCTGTTGTCGTCCTTGGGGTCGGTGGGGTCGCGGAATCACAGTTCCTGATTGTCCCATTGTCTAGAGCTATCTCGGACAAGCGAGACGGAAAGTTAACAAGCCTCTTGCCACCCAGCGTTACCTGCCCAAGGAATAAGTAAGGGCGCGCTATAAAGATTTATACGACCTCCGGGCTTGCTTTGCCTTTGGTGATGAGGTTCTTGCGTCGACTGATCGGTCCGTTTCTGTTTGAAGTACGATCCGACCCGTTCGAAGGTGGGGGGGTTCAACGGGGTTGTTGTTTTTTTTTTTTTTTTTTTTGGTTTTTGTTTTTTTTTGTTTCTCACCTGCCAGCGCCCTCCAAACACCTTTACCAGGAGATTAACTCCGATTCTTATCTTATTTCTTTCATTCAACAGTATCCCTATTAACCCACCATCAGGGGGGGGCAACGTTGAAAGCCCCCTTCCTTTGATTTTTGATTCACTGGAGTCACAGGCCATCGGGGAAGAAACTCAGGGTAATTAGCTCCTGGGTTGCAGGCGCGAGGGTTTGAAGTTCAGCCTTTCTCCTCTGTCTTTGCTCATATCAAAGATGGAGGGGCCCCTGGAAGGGGTTTGCGACCTCGTAGTCCCTTGTACCGAATTTCCGTTTATTGAGAGGGAATTTCGAAAAAACCCCTTTTCCCTTTAGGCGGACAGTCTTCAAATCCTTGGTTTGAGGAGGCAGTTCCCGGGACCCCGAGTCCCCCTGAAGCGGATCTGTCAGTTATGATAGGTTCTGGGGAGACGTCTCACGTAGCTACGCCTCCGGAGATCGAATTCTGTTTTTTTCCTCTAGGCCTTTTCCCCCCCGCACGCCGGCTGGGGAAGAACCGTTTAACCCCCCCCGCTCTCCCTCCAGTCGCCGTCCCCCCGCATGACCCTCCTTTCGCCCGCACCCCCTGCACATACCGAGACCCGCTCACTATCGGAAGTCGCCCGCTTCGCGACTTGCTTCTCCCCTCCCACCATTTAGGCGAAAATCCTCTGCAGGCGCGCAGTAGATAAATTTCAAGTAGAGGGTAAGCCCTTTCCTTTTCCAGGCGCACAATAGGAAGAAAACTTATTTTTTTCCCCCAATTTTCCCTCCGGGTGTTTGAGAGGGTTTGATTCATCTTTGAGAGGGTCCCCCCCCAGGAAAACAACCACCACAAAAACCAAACCACCAAAAAACCCAAAAAAAACCAAACAAAAAACCACAAAAAAAAAAAAACAAAACAATAACAAAAAAAAAACCTGAAAAAAAAACTCCCTCAACAACAAAAAACACCACACAAACACAAACCAATCAAACAAATTAAACAAACCCACAACAAAAAAAAACAAAAACAACAAAAAAAAAAAAATCACAACACAAAACAAAAAAACCAACAAAACGACACCCAAAGATCATTGTGCAATTCAGTTTTTCCCGTCGAATTGTTCCACGATGCTCTTCTTCCCCGTCCTTTTTTAGATGGCTGCAGTGCAAAGAGGGCTCTCCTTTCTAGGGAGTTGCCGGAATACGCTGGGGTCTTTGGGGCGCGGGATGGTTGCCCATGGGGGAGGTGGAGTTTTTGGTTCAGGAGGCTTGGAGATCCTTTTTCGATGCGTTCTCGGTAGGGTTTGCCTTCCGGCCGCTGGATGGTATGGACCCCCGGCGCACAAATGGGCCCAACTCCGTACTTCAGTCGATTTCCGACGGCGACCTGGTTACTCGCCAATCACCTTGGAAAGAAATCTAAGGGACCGAAGTCCAAAGGTTTTCCTAGGGGGGAACGTTGTCTCCTCCCGACCCGTATGGCAAGGTTTTGGGCCTTCTTCCTCCGGGGCCCTAGACCTTTTTTCGCCACTTCATTAATAAAAGGCAAGTCGCGAGAATTTACCGTCCCCTTTTAAACCCTCCCCCGGCAAACGTTGATAGGGCGCAACGCTTTGGGGTACGCTGGCCGGCCGGATTCCTCGCAGGGCGCCGCAAAAATAGGCTATTCAAAAAAGAATCGGTGTTCTGGGGATGGGGGACCGCCCCTGCTTCCCTTTTCCCCCCCAGCCCCGGGGGACGGCCCGTATGGTTATTGCTTCCAAGACCGGACGGAGTGAGTAACTCCCGTAAAGATTAATAAGTCCACAGGGGCGCAGTTACCTTTTTTATTGGGATGGTTCAGTTCAAGGTGGAGCTTTCTTTTGCCCCCCATTCGGGGATAAGGTTCTGGTTTGTAGGGAAAGTGAAGCTCCAGACCGGGACCTTTTAGAAGTTCCCCCCATCTCGTCGGACGCAGTAACCATACGTTCCCAATCGTGCGCCCCTTTACGGAGTAGAATTCCTTCCTCTTTCTCTATGCCCGTTTTGTTTTTGTCCCGTACTTGTTTGCCAAGGGGGCTTGCTGGGAGATGCTGCCGGGTCTCTTTGTTTGCGCTAGTTTGATGTGCCGACACATCCCGGGTGATCCGAGACATCCCCGATCACCCCGGAAGTACTTGGGAAAAAGCGGGAAAACCCCCTCATCTCCTCTTTGGGGAACGTCAACGTTTTTTTACGTTGTGGATAGAATGACAGGAAGGGTGATCCACCCGTAGTTACCTCTCAGACTTTGCGTCATTCCCCGGTCGAAGGCGAGAGATGCTTTCGTTGAGTTCTGCCCCGGATCCTGAGGGATAAGCTGAAACCGGGATCCTGTCCGGTGGTTTTTCCTTCTTGCACGGGTAAGCCGAGCGCTCCTAGCGGCCTTCTAGAGAAGACCGGACCATTTTAAACTCAAGACAGGTCTTCCGATATCACCCCCCATAGCCTAAGATTTAAGGGAAGATTTGCGAGCCCCCGCATGTCAATGATTAAATGGAGGGGCCCTTGAGGGACTACCCCCAAGAAGAGGGCCTTCGGTAGGCCCTAAGATTGGTAGATTACTCCTAACCCCTTGAAGTGATTATTTTTTACAACATTGACTTTGAAGAGAGTTGATAGTAACGCGCGGCGGATTTTGTGCCTTCCCCCCTTTCAGACCCTCGTTCGTGATACGGTTGGAGTAACGACTTTATGACGACTAGAGGTCGAGTTCATAACCCAAAAAAAAGACCTAATCCACTGAGAGAGGCCTCGTCGCTTTCAGTCCCCCCCCTTCTCAGCGACGGAAAGAAAGCTATTCAAGCGAAGTCTCTGGGACCTGCTATGAAGCATTATCACCCACTGCACCGTCATCAAGCAGGATCTATAATCCGTCCTCCGCTGTTGTTGAGGAGGAGATCGCGGATGGAAGAAATAGAACCCGTTCGATCCGGACCCGGGATTCTCCGACGTCTGAAGGTTGAAAAAAAAACTCGTTATCGCGCGCGGTGCACAGTAGCGAAGAGAGTTTACCCGGACGCATGAGGAACGGACCCCGAGGCTCGTGTTGGTGGGCAGAACCAAGTTTCTAAAGCGCCCTCTTGATCCCCTCCCATGCGCACGCATCGAATTAGAAAGTGCACTAAAGCTCCGGGTCTCCTAAGGATGTGGCTGCCCGCTGCATTGCGAGGGGTAGAAATTGACATATAATCCCCCCCCCCCACTGGTGTAGCCTATCCGCAAACTAGCTTCTCCACTATACGAACATAGTAGTTTATTTCCTAATGTCCCTCGTTTCCCCCTTTCCCTTATTGAAGCTAGAAGCCTCCTGGAAAATAGTAGCTTGATCAGAGTCCTAGAACCCTTAGCTCAGTGGTTGGTTCCGCAACACTTGAGCTTCTGATTCAAGAAGGGGTTACAAAGATACCTCTCCTAACACCTGCGCAAGGAGGTCAAAAAAATTTCCCCCCCCCCCCCACCCCCCCCAATTCCTTAAGAGAGACTACGGGATGCCAGCGACCTTCCCGCCCGAATAAGAGGTGTCCGAATTTAGTTGGTGATAGCAGTTACTGATTTGATTCCCCTCCCGGCTTTCCGACTGACGGATTGGGGATAAATGCTGGGCTAAAGGAACAACGTGTACCAACAAATTTGGGGAAATTTCCCCTTCATGGGGCGGGCGTCTCCAATCTTCCCTTTTCTTTCCTTTTGCCGTGGGTGCGTCAGAGGAATCCCGCAGGGATGATTAGAGGGTTTCCCCCTTCTAGCGGCGTCCCAGGCGCTCCCCGGTAGCATTTCTACACAAGCATTGTGGGGAATTGACCCAAGCTCCCCTCCCCTACCCCCTACACAGACGGTCCAGCTAAGAATTCCCGAGCTCCTTGGGTTTTGCAACGATGGTTGCTTGCCATAAGTGTACAGGAGTAGGCCTTAGATTATGACGTCGGAACCTTTCCCTTCTTTAGCTTAATGGGGAAGAAGCCCCCCCCGAACTTACTCCCCTGGGCGGTTGGTACCTTCCCACCCATTTGCCAGGAGACCCTCCCCCCAGACCCACACGTTGTTTCTCCCCTTCGTTCCCGCATTTTGTGGATGATCTTTACTTTAGGGGGACAACGTTTCCCCCCAAACCTGGTTCGCTTTGTCACCATCCCTTCGTTCCCTTCCCGGTCAAGGAGGTTGGTAGGGAACCCCCGGTCCCCCGCCCCTAGAACGACAAGAGGCTTCATAGAAACATGCAGCGTCGAGTTTATGACTCAGCGTCCCCGGCCGCGTCGTCGTTGATAAATCTAACGATGGAGGCCCCTGTCATCTTTGACGGTTGGAGTAAGGTAGTTCTTACGCCTTGGCCTTGGCTTCCCTCTTCCTTTACACCTGGGTCGCGTCGGAATCAGTGAGGACCGCTTTTGACAACTTGGCTGCGGCTTTTTCCCCCTATGTCCCCGGGTGGCAGGAGGTCGTTTTGAAGGTAGAGATTCGGTATTGGTGATAAAAGTATTCCAGCGTGCCCTGAATCGAGGGCTTTATGTTTGTCTCCTAGTCGTCAGAGGGACAGTTCCGCGGCCCTCCCGGCGATTCCCCCACCCCTCCAGCCCCGGAAAAAGAGTGACTACCCACGGGCCCTACTGGTGCACCCTCATTGTCCCCCCCGCTTCAACCGCAAGCGGAGTAGTCAATTAGTCCCCGGCCCCACTCTGGGTGCAGATTGTGCTTCGGTTCCCACCTGGCCGTAGGGAACGAGAGCAAGAGAGTTTGCCCCCTCTCCCCCGATTGACTCTTTTCACAGCAAGCATTGTAGTCTTCCTGGCGAGCCACCTCTCTCAATCTTCTCTTCTTTTCGTTGGTTGTATTTTCAGATGCGCGGCCAGAAAACCCTGGTGTGAAACGAAATTCCCCTTACGTCGGAAATCTCGCGTTCCCTCCCCCTTGGGTTCATAAGCGTGTCACCTTCTTGTCGTAGCCGACGGCGACGGTAGGTTGATGGCCCCCCGTTTTTTGTTCTTAGTGGCAAATGGGGGGATTTGGGATTTTCCCTCAAGTCTTTTAGGCAGGGGCTTTATGGTGAACTTTTCCAGAGGTTCGGTTGGGACGGGGTTACCGGCGGCGCGGGTTTTGCACTTCTTCCTCCTTCCCTCCGGCGCCCCATGGTTTCCCCCTTACCCGTAATTCCTGTCGACTCTGGTAAGCCTTGCTACCACGTCCTCCTACACAAACGACCGGTCTCTCGCACCGGTCCGACATCGGCCGTCACGGGGACTGGGGTTAGTCCTTGTCCCCCTTCCCCTGCACCCTTTTTTTTTACCACGCTGATCCTGATCGCATCCGTCAAAGGTGTGCGGGGAACCAGTTACGCCCACTTTGCACACTTGCGTCGCCGGCGAACTTCTATTCGCCCACCCCCCCACAAGGATGCGCCCTGAAACGGGTTGATATTTGGGAACGCCTTCGACTAACTTTCCCTCGTAAACGAGCTTCCCTTCCCCGGGCATCGGGAGCAGAATGCCCTGCCTCGGGCTTTGTTTGGGGACCGGTGATGTTTTCAAGGACCAAACATCCCCATGGGAAAGGGGACTTTTATTCTGGTTCAATTCACGGGGTGATTTCTTTCCCGCAAAAGGATTTCCCTAAAAATGTCCGGACGAGACCACCCGTTGTTCTGGTCTTAGAGGGGAACGGTGCGTATACAACACCCCACTTCGAATGTGGTTAGTTATTCGTTAACGGTTGGGAAGCTCAACCACGGGAGCTCCGTCGGACTTGAAGGGAATCCGCAGACGGCTTACCCTACGTCGGGCAGAAAAACTTAAGTCAGAAGCGTAACGGAATCGTGAAAATGCTGAATCGTTCTTAACGGTTGGTTCTTGGACCCCCTTCTCAGTCGTGTGTAGTGGATTGAAGGCCCCTCGATTGTAGAGTGAAGCTCTAATTATGGAGACATAGAATATGATTCTCTTTAGTACGCCCCACGGAACCAGTCAATCTGGTACACATTTTTCGTTCCCCCACAGCAAACCGGATAGGCGATGTTCGAACGTCCCATGCAGGTTGTTACGTTGGGGCTTACCCCTTACAGCCGGGGGAGACCCAGCCAGTTAGGAACTCTCCTCTAGCGTGGCTGTTTTCCTTCAAGCAGATGTCGGATTGCAGCCCGATTGAATAAGGCGGTTCGATTTTTTCTGATAGCGGAAACTGAGGGAATTTGGGTAAGTGTGGGATAAGTTCAGAGGGCGCGCCCCTCCTCTAGCGGAAACCCGGCGTAAGAGCTAAGATAAAGGAACGTGAATCAGTATCGGCGCTGCGCTATCCTCGAACACCGAGCCTCTTAAGGCTTCCCCCCGGACGCGAGCGCGTCGAGTTAACAGGGCGGCAGGGAGAGGTCATCCACGACGAGGGGTCACTTTCCCCACAAGCGCTTGGGCGATACTCGGATGTCAACCTTGAGGGATATTAGCCCATTTTCCCGAATTTGCAGAGATTCATAGTCCCCTCCTAAAGGCCCCCTTCTTCCCTTTTCAAACGGGTCGAAGGCAGTTAGTGCCAAGTTTGTTTAGCAAGGCTTGGAGGTACAGACGCCGGATTTCTCCCACCCCCAAAGGAAGCCCTCATCTTTTCGCTGGCAATAGTCGGAGGCGCTCGCTGGGAAAAAGGCTCACCCCCACACCGCGAGCGGTGTTTTTCAGCAGACGTTGGCTTCGCGCGTTAGAGTTTCGCTTTGATCGTGGTCCCCGTTCGGTACGATCGTTTACATACTTTCATTTCTCTCTCTTTTTCCCAGTTGTGGTTCTGAGATCCTGTGATGGACGACCCCGCGTCCGCCAATGGGCTGAGCTTTTCGGCCTCAGACGTTTTCTCGATCTCCCCACCCCCCCCCAACATCGGCGTAATAGCGCGATTACGAGCGCACGCTTCCCTTTCTCGGCCCCCTGAGGCGGGCTTGGGTGAGACTCGGCGCGTCTTATACGTACTTCACCTAAGTGATTTGCACCGGTGGCCACTTCTACTTCGTCAAGTGGTGGTGAACCCTTTGTGTTTCCTGGTACCAAAAGGGATTTCCTCAGGGCTCAAGCGCTGATTTAGTTTTCTTGTTTTTCTCATTCAATGGTAAGGAAGATTATCCCAGCTCTAGTGCAATCCCCTATGACCACCCTCTTCATTCCAGCTCCTCGGCCTTTCAAAAAGCAGCATTTTCCCATATCTCTTGCAAGTGAAAAAATGAGTAGTGTTGGCTTGACCGTAGACCATTCTTAGAGCCGGTGCGCACGGGAGGATTATGGGATAGAAAAGAATGGTTAACTTAAACCAGTGACTTCCTGTTGAGAAAATGGTTTTTTGATCCCCAAAAAAAACAATGTTCAGGGGAAATGCCTGGAAGAGAAGCCTGTTATCTTCAAAGCCGAGACCCGCCGCCCCCTTAAAACCGTTATTCCTTCTTAATCTCCCTATTGGGGAACTACGTCCGTGCTTCCGACTAGGCCCTTGGTTCCCAGGCTTGGGGAATGGGCCTCCAAACGGACCCCCATGCGCTTCAGCATAGGGTTTTCCGCCCTTGTTGGTCAAGGTAGTAAATAGGGGCCCTTGGTTTGTCATCGGGAACGACGCGGGATATAGACGGGGGACACACTTCCCCACTCTTAGCCAACACCACTCTCTACGGACGGGCATTCTACACAGCGGACTGAGGGACTTCCACACACTCCTCCGGCGGACTCCGTAACCAGATGGTAAGCTTCAAGATTTTTTGGTGGGGGGTGGGGGTTGGGGGGTTTATAGAATTTTGTCCTTGATCCAACGATGGGTCGATCGTGGAATTCGTGCCTCGAATTTTTGGCCGTACGAGTCGTGGTTTTCGCTTTCAAGTACTTTTCCCCAACCCACACCGGGACGCAAGTTCGAAGTTGGAGGTGGTGAGATTAACCTTGCCAGCCTTTTCCACCCGGAAAACTGAATCCCTCCCCTCTTCCCTTCTGGTTTTGTTGAGTCGTAAGGTAACTTTTCACCACGGCCATGGACCCCCCCACCCGAACCGGTACCGTCCAAGGATAAGGGGATTTTTTCTCAAATTTTCGGGACCCCCCAAGAATTTTATTATCTGGCGAGGGTCAGCGCTTTGTTCCCCTTTGGCGGGTCTGAAGCCGGACGTCCCTCAGCGGTCGTCGAAGGAAGGAATTCCTACACCGATTGTCCTTCATCTTTCCATTTGTTCGACGTCCGTTCCGCCGAGGTGTTGCTTGCAAGGTGCTTTCCTTCCAAGGGGCGTGGACAAAACCTTGGTTTCGCGTCGCTTTCAGGGGAGGAATTCTTTGGGACATCAGTTTCTGGCATTTCCCCAGAGTCCCGTGGGAAGGAGATTTTTTTGGACGGTCGAGGATCACGTTGCGGGATTCTCTCCCCTTAAAAGTGGATTAGACAGGGCAGTTACGGGATGGTTCCCCACTGTCGTCGGTCAGAGGATTTGGTTTCGTTGCAGAAGCGAAGAAGAAACGCATTTCCAAAGAACCGCAGATCCTGCGACCCCCTGGTCTCCAACTTTCCCCCCCTTCTTAGTCCCCCACCGCCATTGCCCCTCACGTCGACCCCCGAATCAAACCTTCTTCTTTCAACTACCAGGGGTCCCCGTCGCGACTCTTCAGGATGCTTGCTCGTCCCCCAGTTGTGAGGGGTTTCCTGCCCCGCGGTTAGAGGGCCATTCGACCGACGATGCGGACCCCCTCCCCCGTTTTTCGTGGCCGTGCACTCGGCCGAAAAAT
>Ga0179593_1547552_pt1 | contig 11321 bp, 13 predicted proteins | sample CZODoug2_1_08_16_FD_185931 | JGI IMG/M metagenome (GOLD analysis project Ga0179593, IMG submission 185931) | Vadose zone soil fungal communities from Angelo Coast Range Reserve, California, USA - CZODoug2_1_08_16fungal (PacBio error correction) | ecosystem: Environmental > Terrestrial > Soil >... | reverse complement strand
CACCAGCGCGCTCTCCTCTTTTTCCCTCCCCCAAGTTTTCCTTTTCTGCCCTGCTAACCATAAAACGAGCCGCACGGACTGTACGGTCCCCTCCCACCCCTTCCCCCCCGAACCCCCCCCACCCCCCAATGCCACTGAATCAAGTGGACATTTCTAACGAGGTAGAAGGGTTTTCTCCCTTTTTGACACTTCTGCACTTTACGTTGCTGAAAACTCTGCTTATTCATCGTCCCCGCCAAGACTTGCGGAATTTTCCCTTCACCCCTCCTCTCTTTTCTCTCGGAAATGATCCCGGCCGTTTGTCGAAACCTCTTCCTGCCTGCGTCATTTTAGAAGGCAAAAGCTTTCTCCCCTGACAACGTGTGATTGATTTCCCCCTTTGAAATTTTCCCATTTTATGGTTTTGATAAGTGCCCCGCAAACCTCCCCTTAGACAGTCCCCCACCCCAAGTGTAAAATCAACTTTGTCCGTTTTTCCCAATGCCTTTTTTTCCTGCAACGCCCCCGATCGACGCTCCGGCCGGTTCGAGGCTTATCTTCCAAGGTGTTTGTTTCTTCCGTTGCCGCTCTGAAGAGGGACTTCAGCACCTAATTGGAACCTTTCTTTTCGTCTGGGATGCAGATTACCGCTTCAGCCTCAGTTCCCCGGCGATGTAAAACGGCATCGTCACCAGTGTCCCATTTGGTTTTCCCGTCCCTCTTTGCCAAACTTCCCGAAACAGTGTTTCCAGTTTTCCCCCTGTTGCCTCCCTTTTTAAGGAGCTACGTAAGATTGGACCGATTTTTTGTTGGTCGGTATTACCATCGGAAGTTCGTTTCTAATGATTTTTTCCTGCCCCCCCCCCTAAGCCCCCCCCCCCCCCCCCGCCCCCAGGAGGTTCAGCCGTGCTTGTATGAAAAACCTCCCCAAGTTATCACCGCGAGTTTCCATCATTTTCCCATTCCCTTTTAGGTGCTGTCCCTTTTTCTCCTTTTAGAGGTGTTCCTTTCGCTTTTCCAAGATGGTAAGGCCCTTCCTTGATGCCTTTTTTTTTTGGTTCTCCGCCCAACTTCGTCAACGTTTGGAAAGTCGAGGTCTGGTTTGTTCCTCCTTTCCGAGTCCCCCCGAGTTCTTTTCTGAGCGCAAAAAGCAAATATCCCTCCTCTTTACTGGACGCCAGTAAATTGAAGTTCTTTCGACCTTTTTCTTTCTCCTCCTGTCGGCGGATGCGTTGTCAACAGGTTCGCATAGAACACCAGCATAGGTTCACCGTCAGCCCCCACTTTCCGAATCCCCTGAGCAAGGACAGAGTGTGACTCGGAAACCACTGAGAAATCCCCACCTTTTCTTCATCTCCGCCGCTGTTTAAGTCAGTTCAGTCATTGTTCCCGCTTTAAGTTTCCCGAACATAACAACAGCCGCATCCAACCAAAACCTCCCGGCCCACCCCAACCCCCCTGGTGTGCTGTCCTCCCCCTTTTTTATTTCATTGGTATTATACAACCCGTTACATGCAGCAAAATGCCCGAGTCCTTTTCCTTTCGTTATTTTTTAGCCCTACTCTTTTACCGAATACCAGTTGTCTCATTTCTCCTTCTACTCCGTATGATGTCCCTTCCTGACGCATGCCGCTCCTTTCTTCTTCTCGAACTCCCCGCGGTTTCCTCCCTAGTCTCTTCATTAGACCCCTTTTTTCCCAAACTTTCCTCCCGCCTTCGTAGATGTGCAGCTTCTAAGGCCCGCCACCTGAACATTTCTTCCTTATCGGCTACACCCATTTGTAATAACTACCCCCCGTCCGTTGAAAACCCCTTTTCCCCTTCTGTCTTCCTCCCACACTAATAATCCAAGAAAAGATGGTAACCGCCCCTTTTCTTTCGTGTTACCCCTGTTAGATATTGCGAAGGTGTACGATTATATTCTGTCTCTCTTCTTTTATTCCGGCCAGTGGTCTATCGTCGTTATCCCAGTTTCCCTTTTTTTAAGTATCCGAACTTTTTCCCCCTTTTTGTTTCGCTTTCACATATGACCATCGGTACGCCGCTGATCCGCATTTGCAGTCCCTGTTGCGCTTTCTGATCGATGGTTTTGAGGCAGCCCCAGTATTTTCTTCCCGAAGCCGGGCTTGGTCTTCAGGGAGGGACCCCGCAAACTCTTTTCATTCCAGGTCCTTTTTCCCCGTTGAGAATGGTTTCGGAGAAATCCTCTGAACAAGTAGGCCTCCTCCCCGGCCCCCCCCCATGTACCCTCCCCCGGCGGGCATGTCTTGACTTGGCATTCTTTTAGAACCAACCCTGGGTTAGTCTTCCCACCACAGTCGTCAGCACCACCAGGGCGTAGGTTTTTGTTTTTAGGTGACCGTACATGTTTCTCTGGTTTTCCCATTTATCTTCGCAACCGGCGCGACTTTCCCTTATGCTCCCACAGCGGCTTGATAGAGACGTGATTACCATTTTTTCCCTTCTCCTCGTTGTTAAGAAGGTACTCTTCTTTTTTTTCTGCCTTTTCTTGAAATATTGTCGATGACTTCGCCGATTTTGGGGGTAGATTGCGACCTTTTTTTCCCGTGACTCGCGACATGCCAATCGACCTCCGGCTTTCCCTTCCCTCATCTTTCCGATCGGCGTGGTACAGCCGCGGTGAGCTTGTGGTTTTCCCGCCGCGGAAATAACTCTTTTTTTTTCCCTGTTTTAACCAACCCAGGACGTTAAAATATTTTCCCCTTCGAGCCCCCTTTCCCCCCCCCAACACTAAAGGATCTTGCGTTCCACATCACGCCGATTTTTTGTCTCCTCTTAATACACCTTTCCTTCCGACGTTCTTTCAAAGCGGACACGGACCCTTTTCCCCACGGAAAATCTGTTCCTGAGACCACACCCTCTTGAGGTTCCATACTTTTCCCGTTTTACTATACGCGTCCACCTTGTGCTGAAACTCCCTCAGGCCCTCAGCCCCCTTTTCCTCACCAAGAACGAAGATTTCCCCAGACCCAACCCCCCCCTTTTGCCCCTCTTCACCTCTTTTTAGTTGCGTTCAGGCGGCGAGTCCATTTCTTTCACAACTAGGGCGAACACTGGTTTTCTTGTCGTTTTTAGCATTTTTTTGTTCTGTCCCCTTCTTTTCCGAGCCCCCCCCCGTTTTCCCCTTATCTGAGGGATTAGCCCCCAACCAAGAAGACGGGTATCAACCTCCGTGTTGTTTTTTTTTCCCTCTTTAGGCGCTTCACCAACTCCAAAGCCCCCCAAAAGGGGAGATCTCCTCGCGCAACTTTTATTTTTTAAACTGCGATCTTTCCGTTTTTCTTTTGAGAAACCGCTTCAGTTGCATTTTTTTTCTTCCTTCCTTTTTTTTCCTCTCGTTTTTCCCTCACATCTCACCAATTGCCTGTTGGATCGCTTTTTCCATCTCCCCTCCCCCTGAGCTTTTCTAATGTTTGTGCTTCGTCGCATTCCCTCCGGGACTTCAGCAGGGCCCTTTCTCCTCCCCTGAGCGTTGCAGCAATTTAGCGGCGCAACCTCGGTTTCTTTGAGTTTTGCCTCTTCTTGGTCCCATTTTTTTAGAGACGATATATATGAATAATAGTGTCAGCTATAAAGTCCCCCCCCCCCATTCCCTTTAACCAATTCCCCCAATCCCCCTGTTACCCTTTCCTGATCTTGAGCATTTGTGTTTCTGTTTTTCGGGCAGGAGCGGACCCTGTCGACGGGTTGTTCCTTTTTTTTGGGTTGATTTTTTCCCGAAAGGCGCTGGTGTAAGACTAGGCCGCCAATTCCCAGTGCTCCGTTGGTGATCTTCTTCTCTTTTCCCCCTTCCCTTTGTTTTCTTTCTTCTCCACAGCGCGCGCTCGGCGTTAGCGTAAAAAGAGAGCTTTCGTTTCTTGCACCCCTTGCCCACCCGGGCTCAGTGTCCTCAGGCCGCAACCCGAATCAACCCCCCTTTTTTTTGCCCCCCCCACTTTTTTCTCCCACACGGCGGCTTCTAACGAGGTAAGGAAGGACCATTAAAGAGGTTGACCCCCCATCTTTTGGGGTGAATTGACATCCTTTTGACCCTTCGTTTTATATTCAGACCTTACTGCGCGGCAAACTCATTCCGAATCTTTTGACATTCCTCTTTTTTTCCTTCCACGCACTTATGCGGCCCGCAAGGATTTTGCTTTCAACGCTGCCCCACTTCTTTCAGTCCTTCCCTTTTTTCCTTATGCAATCGGATATTTTACATTCGGCGAATTTGTTGACCGGTGCGCAGACTCCTTTTCGTCTTTTCCCCAATTCCCCCGACCCCCTATTAGAAAGGCATTTGCAAGCGGTATTCCACGACCTGCCTGATCCTCCCCCGTTGATTCTCCCTTTCTTAATTTTCTATCGAACGGTGTTTGTCTTTCTCCGATTTGGTGCTATTCATTGGACTTTCCACACTTTGGAACCAGCTGATCTTCCTTTCGTTTTGTGGCTCTCGATTAAAAGCACTTTCCATTACTGTTCAATTTGGAGCTGGCTAAACTAGTCTTTCCTTGCCGCCAACAAGTTCCTACGACTCGCCCAGACCCTCTTAATAACCCCCCTTTCGCCCTTTTTTTCTATGCTTCGCAAAGAGATCTCGATTGAGTCTTTTGCTGTTTTTTTCGGCTTCTTTATTTTCCCATTGAAGTTACGTTTAGTCCGCTTTTGTATATGCATGACCTTATTTTTTGTCCCCTCCCCCCCTTTTGGCGAGATGCCACCCTCAAGTATTTACTCACCGCATCTTCGGAGTTTCTTCTTACCCTTTTTCATAAGTCACCGAAGGAGAGGTGTCCTGACCTCTCTGATACAGATATGGTAGGTATTTTTCCCCTTCCGCTTTTGTCGTGGTTAGCTTGTATCTGCAAGCTCCCTTCGTCAACGGGTGAACGTTTTTTTTTTCCCCCTTGTCCTCTTCCACTCCCTTGTTATTGCGTCCGGAGCGTATAAACCAGAACTCCGCCCACTGGAGGCAGGAGATTAGCTTTCCCTTTTACTCCTTTTTTTCGCCTTTCTCTTTCACACGGTTCGCATCGCACTTCCATCGTCGGTTCTTCTGTCATCAATAAAGTAGCCAAGTGAGAGAGTTACCCCCTTCCACCCCCTCGTCCTTTTCCGAGTTCCTTTAATCAGTCAGTAGTTGGCGACCTTCCTTGAAGTTTCCCCTCACACCACTTTCGGTCAAATAAAACCAGCAACCAACCTCCGGAAATGGTTTTTGTTCTTTCCCAGTTCTTTTTGCTTACCTTGCTTTTTATTCTACCACCGCCACGTCTCCCATCTTCCGAAATGCGAGAACCGTTCATTGTCCCAGAGTCTTGCCTCTTTTGCTCTTATTTCTTTTCATCCCTTTCCCTCTTCTGACCTTCGACGTGTCTCCTATTTCCTGTTCCGCCCTGACGCCATGCCGGTATTTCCCTCCCCCCAAGACCTCCTCTTAAAATTGCTAGCTTTCATTTTTGGCTGCACCCAACTTCTTCACTCAGCCCTGTCATTCTTCCTTCTGGTTCTCCCACCCTTAGTGCTGTCTTGCAGAGCATCACTACAATCACCCATTCCCCTATTTGAACCCGACATTCACCCTGAAACTCAACTAATCCCCCCCCGAATCCGATTTCCCCCCCGGTGCTTCCAACTCAATGACCGAGTATGGCGCCGGACCAGTTCTTTTATATGAGTCCATGGGTTTTTTCACTCTAGTCGTTATTACAAATGGGGATTGTCTTTTTTGCCACTCCCCCCTTAAGGTGGGTTCGACAGCTCCCTCAAGGACATCTTCCCCCGCTTCCCTCGATTCTTGATTTCCAGTTGGAAGCCACTTCCTTTAAGTTGCATGCGAGAGTTGTCTCTACCTTGATTTTCTTTCCAAAGCAGAAATTGACTTCCTGGTTTCTTTCTTTAAAGATTTCTTCCCCCTGTAGAAGGGTCATCGCTGGAGTCTTCCCCCCTTTTATTCATGACGAACCTAGGCTAAGCTCTGTTAACGCTCCCTTTTCTCCTCCTTTAGTCTGGCAGTTCGAGTGGCTTTTCCCTCCCCAATGAGAGGGAAAGAAAACGACTTATCCCACCCCCCTTCAGTAGTTTTTGTTCTTTCTACCGTCAGGTGGTGATGTCTGAAACCTACTCTCGCTTCGCGGAATAAATGAACGCGAGCTCTCCGTTCCCTTCAATGGTGGATTATCAGTTGGCCCTCTCTCCAGTTCCCTTGCTTTGATTAGATGAAGGTCTGTTCGCTGACGGATCGATGTTTCTTCCATTTTCCACACCAGAATGGTCATCGGCGACTAGACCCATTCGCCCCAGTCCCACCCCTTATCTGAATTCTCCGGCATAGGGCCACGGACGGGGTCATTGCTGGGTGAGGAACTTCCTAGCGCAACCCGGCTGCCTTTTTTCTTTTCAAAACCAGACACAAGACGTTCCCCCGGAGATTTTGACCCCCACCTCCTCACCACCCCCCCCCAAGGTCCTGAATCTGTTTTCCCCCCCTGCCTGAACCACTCTGGAGAAGGCCATCGTAAGTCCACCCCTCTTCTTCCATTATGACTTCCCGGGTTCGGGGAAATCTGTGCCTGAGATCCCTCTTTAAAGAATGAATACCTTTTCTTCTCGCTTCCCCTGTGCTTTAATTTTATTGCAGCATTCACTTTCCAAGAACTCTGCTCCCTAATCCCATGCAACATATGGACAATCGGAGCGTAGACTGTTGCGCTTTTCTTTCTCAATTTCCCACAAATGAGCGAACTTTGTTATCTTGTCTTCTCTCTTCTTTGCCATTTTTCCTGACCGTTTAGACCTCCCCTGGTGACACATTCTGCCCCCCCCCTGAACTCCCTTGGAATCCTCCAGCAACACCCACCGCATCCCACAAAAATTTTCCCCGAGTGTTTTGCTTACCCCAAGGCTCACTCTCCGGAGCGCTAACCATCGGCTTCCTCTCCCCCACACCTTTGATGAATCGAACGGTGTAGGATACAAGATTCCTCTTTCGCAAACCTCTTCTTTTGACCTTTCTCTTTTTTTCGCCTTCCCCCAGATCGGCGCATATCTATCTTGTGCATCCACATTAAGCAGTGACTTAATGTGATCTCTTTCTTTCCCCACTGTCTGATACTGGGCTGTGCGCGTTTTGTCAGAGTTCTCTTCCCCACCGGCCTTTCCCCCTTGCCATTGCGAGACACTTAGTGGCATACTTTTTTTCCTGGATCTGCCCTTTCGGCTCCTCTTTCTAGTAGTTTCACCCTGGTCGGGTTCGGCTTCTTTTTCCCCCCCCTCTTATCTTTTCTTAGAACTCTCCCTTTCAAGTACCCCAAAAATTTGTTCCCAAACCCCTATTTTTTCCAAATGTCCCCTCTTTTCTGACAATTTCCTATTCTTTTTTTTTCTGATTTGTTCTGTTCTTGCGGCCGGAGCCCACTCCCGTTCTGTTTTTTTTTCAGTTCTTTGAGAGGTTATTTTGTGACGCAAACCCCCCGAACAAGAGGCGATTGTGTTTCGCCCCTTCCGCCTTTTGTTTTTTTGATTCCTTTTCCTCATATCCGTGTTGTTTTTGATCCCTCTCACCCTCTTTTGAGGGTCGGCCGAGCGGTCCCCAGTTTTTCGGGTGCGTCCCTGTAAACCATAACCGTTCTCCCCAACCCGCTTTTTTCCTGCCGCACCGAAACAGAACCATTCCCTCGAACCCAAAGTTCCTCCCCCACCTCCCTTTTTTTCCTTTTTCCCTTCGTACTAAAGAGGTTGGACCAAATCTTTGGTCCTTAACCTTTTTCCCCTCTGTCCTGAGATCGCGAGACAACTTGAATTTTTTTTTTCCTGGACCCCATCAGCCCCTCGTGCTCCTAAGCGACAATTGTTAGTTCGACCCTCCCTTTCAGTCCCTCCGGGTCCTTCCCCTTTCATTTCTTCCGGCAAAGCCACTCCCAGTCACCCATTTTCCTTCGGCTCACGTTCTCACATTCCGGCTGAATTGGTTGTATGAATGCACAGAAGTCGCAGAAGTATTTTCATTAAGCGCCTATCTCACGAACCAAGCGGTTTCTCACCCCCCATGCCCCTTTCCCCGATATCTTGGCACCCCCCGTTAGAGGATGTTTTTTTGATTATAAGTTTTGTCTTCCTTGGGCATTGCAACAAAAATTTGGCCCCCCTTTTTTTTTTTTTTTCCCGGATTCTTTTTACTATTACCTCTTTCCCTCCCCCTATTCATTATTGCTTCCTCCCCCCCGGGGGCTCAAAGCTGTGACCGGTCAGTGGACGCCAACATGGCCCCCTAGACCTTTTCCCGCCCAGTGTTCGCCACTAAGTTGGAATCCGCGTACACGCCCGGAGTTCTCCTCTCCCCCCTCTTTTCCCTTTTTTTCTGCTTTGCAAAATCTTGCAGTTCGTTTTTTTCACCTTCTTTCTCCTGATTTGGGATTGTTCCCCGGGGAACGGAGAGATTTCAATTAAGTATCTCCCCTCTTTTTTTCCTTTGGTGCACATTCCCAGGTGGTCCCTTCAGAAGGAACGGCGACAGTTGAATGAGCATGTTTTTCTTTTCCCTGTTCTCTGTCAGGGCAGTTGGGAATTTTTTGAATGGTCTTTTTTTTCTTTAAGGTCAACTTGTTGAACGGTCTGGGTTGTTCCCCTTTTCAGAGTACCCGAGTTATTGCGCGAGGTTTGGTATACCAAGCATCTCCTCCTGCTTCGAGTCTGCTCTTGTTGATCTTCTTTACCTTCCCTTTGTCGAGTCCCGATAGCCCGGTGAGGGTCGTCCCGGGTCCCTTCCTTCCCAAGTCTAGTCCGACTACAAGACGGTCATTCAGAATATAGAAGTTTTTAGCTTGTGGAAGCAGCTTTTCCACGCCCAAATTTCGGAACTCGGCTCGATCTTAGTTTTCCCTCCGTTCTTCTTTGGCGAATCGATACGGTGTGCCTGTGTCAGAAAATTCACCCCGCGTGTTTCCCCCCCCGGTCCACCAAACTACCTGGTGGGCTGACGATGATCGTTGGTACCTCCCTTTTTGGTTCTCACCGACCTTCGCAGACAGGCCCGCAATTTGCGCACCGAGTTCGAAAAAGAGTATTCTTTCCTTTTCTTTTCTCTATCCAAGTATCTCCTCGGTATGACTTCGTTCTAGCAATCTTTGGTGCCGCCCCGACCCCCGTTATCTATGAACGAAAAATCAACAGATAACAGCCACACTTGAAATCTCTTTCCTTTCTTTTTTTCCCCCCCTTTCCCCCCCCAAAATCGCGGCTACTCTATGGACATTGGCGATCGACCCCTTGCCCATGCCCCTTGACCCTTAGGCAGAGCAGCCTCCCATAATACGTTACGATAGATTTCTTTTTTACAACCTTTTCTTAGATAAGCAGAACGCCTCGCCTCCCCCCTTTTCATTTTTTCCTTTTTTTCCACCTTCCGCATATATATGTTACCACGGTTGTTTATTTCTCTTTTCTAATGGTTTTTTCAAAGCTAGGATTAGAGTCTTTATTATAATTAATTTGCCCCTGTCTATATTTTCCTCCCCATTGTTGATTTGCCTGCGCTGCATAACTTGTATGCTCAGTGTCAGATTCCGTAACTCTCCCCCCCTCTTTTTTCCATCAGATTCCGAGTGACCTTGAAAGTTTGCCCTCCCCTGTCCTAGAGGCTCGCTTTATGGCAGAAACCTTTTCCTTGTATTTCCTTTACCTCCTTAAATACGCAGGAAGGGCGTCAGGGGGTCCCCATTCAAGATCAGGAAAGTACTAATTTCCGGGTCTTTGAGAGTCGAGCGGTCAAGAGCGACGAACCAGCAAGCTCTTTCTTCCACCTTATTTTTTTCCCTTTTGCTTGCATGTCCCGGACTGGCGTATTGGTACAAAGACCCGTAGATTCCCCCATTCCCATCCCCAGGGCCCTTGTTCACTTTTTTTTTTTGTTTTGGTGACCTACGTTTTGTGAGTAGAAAACTTTCCTTCTTTTTTCTTCCCCCCTTCCCTTCAATGAAACGGGCCCGTCTCTAAATGTTTTTTTCCCAATCTTGGTACTCCTGGAGGAAACGTGTTTCTTGATGGCCCCCTTGTTTAGCTTGACGTTTTTACGCTCTGCTTTGTTCCGAATGCTAACCGTTTTGACGACCCTTCCTTTACTTTTTATCGAAATAACTTTTCAAAGTGACTGTTAGGCATGCACTAGTCTCCTGACCGCGGCTTTTTTTTTTGAGTGTGCCGCTCCGCCTTTTTTTTTTATCCTCCTACTCGGTCTTGTTCTTAGGTCAACGACACACAGAATCAAATTTTTCCTCTGGATTCCCCCAGCACCCACGTAAAGGAAGACGGAGGTGCCCCACTGACAGTCTTGAGAAGGATCCCCCTGGTCCTCCACACCCCCCTCCCCCCCTGTACTAAGGTAATGGGGAAATCTGTGTTTCCCCCTCCCCACCCCCCCCTTCCCATTCCCAAATATCGGTTTGAATTCTCGCCTTGTTCTGCCCCGCCAATGCATTGTCGGTCCCCCCATCTCCGCCGAACTCCGATTTTCAATTTAGACGCCCCCAGCCTGAGAGTTAGCCCCCCTGCGTTTCAGGCGGCAAATTTGGGGCGGACCACTGTTCGTGGAGTCTTTTTTGTTTCTTCCCTTCCATGGTTTCCCACTGACCGGCTTCCGATGTTTAGCCCCCCGTTTCGGATGACATGACTCATCTGAAGCAGATATGCCTATCCCCCCACCCACCCCCCCTTAGACTTCAATTGTGTCCACTGCCGTCCCTTGTGCCTAGAGAATAAAACCCCCCTTCCTCAACATAGATGACCTCGAAACGGTTGCCCCGGTTTTCACCCTTTTTGCTTCTTCTTCTTGAGATAGTTTGCCTGCATCTTATTGCGGCAGCTCAAAGCGTCGGAATATAGATCTTTTTGGCTCCCTTTCCCCCCCCCCCCCCCTGCGTGCTTTCTTGCTTCTTGCCATCCTCAGTCCTTTTTTATATACTTTTTTTGCCAAGCGTCCGGCGGCGCAACACTTTCCTCCTGTACATTGTCTTCATTCTAGTTTCGTTCTGACAACCGAGCCGGGCTATGGTTCTCGTTGACCTCGGTTTTTTCTCCTGCGACCGAGTTCGGGTTCTATGTTCTCTATATATGACACTTCCCCATTTTTTTCCCCTTCTCTAGCCCCAAAAATTTGTGTCAACCTCTTTAAAATTCAATTATACCTAGTTTTTCGTCAATTTTTTTTCTTTTTGGTTGTCGTGATTTGTTCTTTTCGGGTTGCGGCGGAGTTTCATTTTCCCTCTTTTTCGGTTTTGATGGTATAGTGGCAGCCACAAGAACCGTTGGCTATTGTTCTCTTTACCCTTGGCGGGCTGTATTCT
>Ga0179593_1492225_pt1 | contig 11321 bp, 11 predicted proteins | sample CZODoug2_1_08_16_FD_185931 | JGI IMG/M metagenome (GOLD analysis project Ga0179593, IMG submission 185931) | Vadose zone soil fungal communities from Angelo Coast Range Reserve, California, USA - CZODoug2_1_08_16fungal (PacBio error correction) | ecosystem: Environmental > Terrestrial > Soil >... | reverse complement strand
GGACGCTTCGCGCTTGTAGTTTTTCGTGCCCCAGTTTCTGGGCCCTTGTCCCTTTTTCTGTAGTCCGTTCTTGGCTGCCCTTCCTTCGCTCGGACTTGGAATAAAATTTTTCAGGGCAAGCAGTATTCCAAATGAGGTTCCCCTTTTGAAACGTTTTCCCCCACCGCCGGTTTTCGAGCAGTCGCCGGTTTTTTTTTTTTTTTCATTCCCTATAAACCAGTTTACTTTTCTCCCGAAGGGGTTTTACCCCCTTTGCCTTGGGGTCCGCGCTCTCCTGAGTGGAGAGGTTCCCGTTTTAGCAGGTAGCACCCCTCTATTTCTCCCCTCCCATTTTCTCCCCGTCTCCCGCTCTGCCTGGCCTTTATGCGGAGGGACGTGGATCGACGACCTCCCACCGGATTTTTTCGGTGATTTGACGGGCCTCGTTGAGGAGGTTGAGGCAGGGGCGTTCTTCACAACGCGTGATGGGCTTCATGCCAAACTCCCGTTGCCAAACCACATTTGCAACATGTTAAAAGACGGAGAAGGCGTGCGGGGGGCTTTTCCCTGAGTTTTTTCGCGTGGGTTGTTACCCTCTTTTGGGTGTCTTTTTGCGTTCAGTCCTTTAGTTTATTATTTCCCGAAGATTTACCTTTCCCGAAGACCGCTCCAGGCTTAACCTCTCTAAGGACATAGGGGGATGCGAGCGTCCCGTCGACTCTTTTTCGCCCGTGACAGCTCTTTTGTGAAGGTTCCCAAGTAAGTTTTTCTTTCTGTGGAGGGTCCTAGCAAGCCATCTTTTCCAAGGACTGGTTCCAGCAAGAAGATCATGAATTTCCAATGCAGTGTCCCACTTACTGCGGCGAGGAGACTATCAGTTTGACACTTGTTTGGACCAGAATTGCAGAGGGCGCGATCGAACGCGGGTTGATTTCTTTTCCTAATTATTGCAGTATCCTTGCACTTTCCTCAGCGAATTCTGAGGACTATGCTTTTTTAAGAGCCATTTGTTGGTAAGTCACTTTCAGGGTGCGGTCCTTTTTCAGAAGTGTTGTCCGTTTTCCCCGAACCTTTACGGATACCCTGGTCTAACGTTCCTAGAGACGTTCTTTTCGCCATGTGGTCATTGAAACATCTTTAGTATCCGTATTTGTCGTGGCTCATTCCTTCTGAACTGTTGTCTGTATCCCAGATGTTAGTTTCCTACTTTTTCGAGTGGAGTGGCAGCTGATCCGCTGTTCTCGCTTTCTTTTCCTTTTTCTTTGATACCCTTGGGAATGCCCCCCCTTGACTCCTCAAATCACGATGTTCCCGTAAGTACGGGTCCCAACTTCCTCCCTTTCAACTCTGAACCGTTTCTCCTTTAAGGATCGGTTAATGATGACATATTTTTGCCGTAGTAAAGCCCCTCTGTTGGAGAAAGTAGCTTTCCCTTTTTCGTCTACACGCCGCGCCGCCGTTTCTGGAACCGTGCCCTGACAGCGTACTAGCTTTTTTCCTGCCCTACTCTTCCGGCTATGACTGCCGTCGCGCGAAGGAGGATGGAACCCTCCTCAGCATCTGACCTAGACCCTCTATGAGGACCGACAGCCTTGTCACAGGTCAGAGCGGCTCTGGACGGCGGTGTCTACTATTTTTTTCCCACTTTCATTGCAAAGGTAGATTTCCCCTTCCACTTCTTCCGGGCCGTTTTGTCTCCTCGGTCTAAAGTCCACGACGCATTCTGAGCATTGGCCGTCCGTCCCTTTAAAGAAACAATCCTTCGGAGTAAGCCTGAGTCGGCTGAGCTGGCCTTCCCCTCGACCCTCCTCTGGCGTGGAGAGAATTATCGGCACGGCCCTCCCCCACGACGGAGAGGCTCAAGAATTCAGTTTATTGATACAGAGGCCCCGCGTTCTTTCTCCAGCCCTCTCTTTATCTGGCTGCTTTTCGGCCCCAAGGCTTTTTTCCTGAGCGCCACCCCGACTCCTTCCACGTCCGCCCCCGAAAGAGAAGATTTCTTAAGAGCTCGTCCACTATAGAGTACTCCCCTCCTGTTTTTTTGAGAGCTCTGTTTTCCTTCGCTTCCTCTCCTCCAGGGTAGGCCGGTTTTTTTTGGCGGCGCGGTTCTCTCGTGTGGGGGATGGAGTAGTCCCCAGGGACGCGTCCCAGCATCTATCTGAGAAGTCCTTATTTTAAGCGTTTCCGGAGTTCCTTCTCTTCCTCGCGCCCTTTCCTTCCCGTCGGCAGAGGTTGACCCCCAGGCGTTTCTGTGCCCAGTCATGAATCCCTCCGACTTGGCGTTTTTTTCGGTGCCGTGCGACGTTAGCGTGCCGAGTCCCGACTGACCCTCCCTTAACTGGGGGATTACGCGCGTTACAGCTTCCTCTGGATTTGCTCATTACTTCCAGTGAGGGGGAGAGACTGCATTTCCCTTTACCCTTCCTTTACCCGACAGTCCCTCTACGGCTAACTTTTTTCCGCGTTTTTAGAAGGCGCGTAATCACGGTTTCGTCTTGAGCATTCCCTCTAGGGTAGCGCCGTCTCTCGCCCCTTCCTCGCCCTCTAGGGCTGGTCGGCTACGCCTCCGCTTTCAGAGTAACTACGACCGGAGGTCCTTTCCGTGTCTACGGGTCCCCCACTTCCCCCCCTGTCCCCGGCTTCCCAGACCGGGAAGGGTAGCCACCCCCGTTTTCCACCTTCCCATTGTCGGGCGCTTCTGAATTTGTCCACATTCGAACCACTTCACCTTGTCCGGTCCTTTGCCATCGGGTGTCGCTTCAAGGTCCCCGTACACACTTTGATAATACATCCCCGAGAATTACTCGGTGAACTTCCTAATTTTAGCTCCCCTTCGACAGCTCCACCCCAGCTTTTTCTGACCACACCCCAACCCTGGTCATTCCCTAGCCCCCCCTAAGACGCTCCGGAGGTCCTCCCTTCACAGCCGGTCGTTTTATTCCGTTCCCCCTGGATTCTGTGCGAACACGATCCCACCTACCCCATTCAAGGTTTTTCTGGGTGAGCTTTGCAACCCTTCGCTCCCAGGACCTGGTCCAAAGGAAACGTTGCCCCTGCCCCCCCCCAAAAGTTTAAAGTGCCCCACCGGCTCCCCATACGCTCCCTTCCCGGCAAGTCTACGCCACGTCTTCACTCCCCGTGTCCCCCCCACGCGAACCATAACCCTCTATGTTTTTTTAGCCCCACCGTGTTCACGTTCTTCAATGAAGATCGGGACTCCGTTTTAAATGGTTATCCTTTCCTGTCTTTTCAAAACAGTCTTGGCCCTACTTTCTGTGCCCACATGGCACTAACCCCGAGCGTGGCACCCCTTTCCCCCACTCCGACTCTCGGATCTTGGACGCTACCTAGTCTTTTCCCCAGGCATAGTGGTCTGCCGGTGCGTGGTGACCCACGTTTCAATCGGCTTGATAGCTTTACCTCTTTTGCTTCCCCAGTCCCGGCCACCGCTAATTAAACCGCTTTCCCCCAACCTTCTCCCTCTTGAGCGGAATGTCCACTTGGTGGACTCCCTCCGGTTGGCCCTTCCTCTCCCCCCATCACGAGTTTTGCCCCCCTGGGACGAGAAGATTAATTGAAAGAGACTTTTCTCCTTTTGGAGGACCCTTTGCACTTCAAGGACTCATCCTTCTTTGACTTGACAGGTCTTCTCCCCCTGAGGATGTGCTGTCGGCTTTCAACCCATTTTTTCCACCCGTCGATTTACTCCTCTTCGCGAAGACCCCTCCCTTTGGAACCTGCGTTTTGGCCCGTGACCCAGCCCCTTGTTTCTTCTTTATTTATTTTTTTTTTTTTTTTTTTTTTTCCCATGCCGCCCCTTCTTCTGACTTCCTACCTAGGCAGCGTGTAGTATCCAAAAAAACCTTTTTTTGCTAAAGGTCCTTCGTCCGCTTTTTGTCTTCCCAGCCCGCTCGCAGGAACTGTCCAAGAGAGACAGGTAAGGCTAATTTTCCTTCGCACGCTTTTCATCTTCTCTCTTTTCCCCCCCTTCCCCTTTTTTTTTTGTGGTTTTTTTTTGGAGGAGAGATGGACTGTCCTGCGTGCGCGGAGCTTTGCCGCTTTTCCCGAATATGAGGCTTTCGTGAGGCCCCCTTTATGAGGGGTTGGAATAACCTAGTCCGCCCCTCCGTCCCGTTTGAGCCCCCCCCCCCCTTTTCGTTTTTTGAGGATGTCGGAAGGGCTCCCCCCCTCCTGGTATGCGCGGAACAGTCCTCGACTTTAAATCCTTTTTTCCGGACAGCAGCCCGGCTTTTTCCTCCAAGTGAGTTCGTTCCCCTTTTATATCGTCGATCTTTTCCTCTCCGCTCTGGATTTTGTCCTGCCTCACACAGAAAGATAATCCGATCTCCCTCTTCTGAAGTCCGTCCGCGATTTTGGCCTTAAGTTCAGTCTGATTAAACTTGCTTCTGGGAGTGCAGTTCATCCCAGGCGCAGGTAAGCAGCGGTTTGCCCCTGATGACTCCTGTTTCAAACCCCTACCACACGTTTTTCCCTTTTTCCCCCCCACGAATTATCAGGTATGCCTTGGTGGTAGCGGATGCCTTGAAGCCTGGGGGTGCTTCCCCAAAAGGTTTTTTGTAACAAGCGGCGATCGGTCGTTCTCCCCCAATCGGTATCCATTGCCTGCCGCCACTCGCCCCCGGCGTCCCGCTTCACTAGAGGTTACCCCCGCGGAAGGCTTTTTGCGTTTTCTTAACTTCAGTGGATCTTGTTCTTGCCTCCGACGAGTAGGGGAGATGGCCAACCTTTACCGTCTGTCCCCTCTTCCTCGCTTTTTTCCGTGACGCATCCGGAACCGTTTTCTGGTTACCCTCATTTTTATGCGTTTCAATTCGAGCCGTTGTTAGTGACCCCTTGGGTTCTTAGTGTCCCTGTTTAGGTCAGCGAAGGCTGTGTCGCTGGAGCTCTTTTAACTGAGTTGTGGTTGGGAACGGCAGGTTTTTCATTTGCCGTTGCTCCTCTGCAAACACCCTCTAGACTTGCCCGTTGGTCTTGATATGCGACCGGTATTTCCACGGACCCAGGAACTTTGGATGTAAACCAATCGGCCTTAGTGCTAATTTTTGCCCCGGGGTGTTGTTTAGATATTTTAGCTTTAGACGTGGTCCGTGCTCCCCGCACGGGGGTGGACATTTTGAAGGTTCTCTTCATTGCGTTGCCTGACGCCTTTCTGCCCCGTCATGCCTTGCTCTCTCCTGCACCGAGTTTCTTTTACTTCCCCCTTCACCTTCGCCCCGAGCCTTAAAGACTGAAACTTGGACCTCTTGGGAGACCTGTTTATGTTGTTATGGTTGGGTGCCCCCTCACATTTTTCCTTTTTTCAGCCCGCGTGTTAGCCCCGTTCCATTGGTCCTTTTTCTTAGCTCGCCGAAAAGACAGCTCGCGGCAGTGCGTCCTCTGATGGACCAATACAGGCCGTTTTATGACATTCGGATTAAGAGGCAGGCTAGAGTTTTTTTGACTTTTTTGAGCCCTCATTTGTTTTTTCTATGGAGGGTTTTCCTGTTTCTTCCACGTCCTTTATCAGTACCCCCGCAGCATAGATTGCAGGGAGTCCTTAGAGTGGTCCAGTAAAACGTTCTGAGTCAGCCGACTCGGTCCGGACGGGGCACTCTAGTTGACCGACACGGACCTCGATTGTGCCGAGAGTATTTTTTGAGCCAAGCTGTCAGGTTACTTTTTTTTTCTTTGATTCGTGCGTTGACGCGGATTCCCCCGTCCGGGTGACCGAGGACGCGACTCCCTGCAGATTTTTTGCAATGGCGTGTAGGCCGGCTCGGAGTTTTTTTCTGCCCATCTATCTAACCACGCTCCCCGCCACAGCCCGCGCCGCCCTTTCTGACCACGTAGCCGCGATTCTCCGACAATGGGTTTTTTGAGAGGATTTTGTTCCGTTTCTCCCTCCCGGGCGGGCGATCGGGGGAGGATTTTTTTTGGTGGTCTCTGCGCACACAAGATTAGTTTGCCTCTTTTTTCAGACTTCGCCTGGCTTTATTCATTTTTTTGATTACTTTTTCGGTTAGCGCTTTACCCTTCAGTCCCGGAGATTCCGTTTTACCCTCCGTGCTTTCGGGGCGTCTCTCCGTTCCTTGCTGCGCTGTCGTCCTTTTTTAATTACCCAGGGCAGACTCCGTTAGTCTTGATTCCCCTACTTGAATGGGATGCGGAGTCCATCTGTGCGTGTGGGTTAAAAGACCCCGTTCTGAATACCCCCACCCTGATTTTTCCACATTCAAATGCGTTTGAAAAATGGCTTTTCGACCTGCTCTGTTTCCCCTCTCCGTGCTCGGACCTTTCCTCCTGGTCTTTAATCAACTTCTCTTTAATAGGCTTTTGGACAGAACTTTAGCTTTCGACATTGACACCCGCGCGAGGCTTGGGTCTACTTCTGCTTTTTTAAAGGCGGCACCCTCGTTGAGGCGCCTTGAGGCCGGTCACCGTCCCCCCGCTGTTCCCGTCCTTTGGAGGGATTTGAACCTCACACCGGTCGGAAAATGGACTTTATCGTTGATGTTCGGCAAAGTAGAAAAAGTACCCTTCGGGTCGGATCGGTAGCCTGGGGAGGAATTGGAGCTAAGTTGGAGTCATTCAGAACTGTGAGATTATTCAGGCTGGCAAACCGAGGTGAAGGGTCACTAACGTTCCCTTCATACAGGCAGAATCACCAATCGCTGTTAAACAAATGGATGACTTACGCCCCCCCTTCCCCCCCACCCCAAACTTGGACTCCTCGACGACCAAGCGAGCCACATTGACAATAGTGACGGAGATCTGGGGTTTACGAACAAAACTCACAAAATTTGACTCGATGACGAAGCTCTTGTCCCATCTCAATACAAGCCCGGTTCGCATTTGGTTGTTCCCCACTCGGTCAACTGCCCGCCCCTTGAAAGTGCCTACACCCCTGTCCTCACCTTAATAAAGGACAGTCCCCCCCCTCCTTGCTTTCTTTTCACCGGGGTCCTCAACTTTCCCCGAACCCTTCATAAAAGTTCTCCCCTTTCGCTGTTGACTAGAGGCAGAACCTTCTTGGCCTCCCAATGGAGTGGAAAGATACCCCTCTCCTCCCTTTTCGACGTGGATTCGCACGGGGTGAAACGCTTCCGGGCGGCCCGGCTTACACCCACAATCCTTTTCCCTTCGGGCAAAATATCACCCCCGTTTTTCCTTTTGTCCGCGATTCTAGGGGCCCTGAAGGAGAGGTTTCTTCTGCCAATGTCATCGGTAGTTTATAAGAGACCCCGAGATTCCTCCTTTCCTTTGTCCACCCCTGGTAAAAACACCCCTCTACTCAATAACTCCAATTCCGGGCATCTTCCTTGTACTTCCCCGCGATGTTTTTGTCCCGTACGCCCCGGTCTTTGCTGCACCTTGCCGGGAAAGAGAACGTCAGATCGCCTCCACGTCCCCCTCTCGTTTCTCCTGGTCGAGGCGGTTAACTCCACTATACGTTAGCTTTGCGTAGTCCCTTCTTCTGTGCTGTTTGCGCCCTCCCTTCGAGAACTCTGAGGACTCCGAACTGAAACCCTTGGCCCCCTTGACAGCAGTTGTTGAGGAGTGCAGCCGTGAGTATTTCTTGAGACTTTCTTCGAAGTAACGTTCCCCTTTCCCCCTCGACAAACAATGTTGGTCATCCCAGGTTCCCGTCGGTCCCTGTTCTTGTAGTCCACGTCCCGCGTCAGACCCTGGCGCCGCACTCCTCCTCGGTCGAGGACGTACACGCCGCCATCTTTGTCCCGTATAGGTTTCCCTCCTCGTTTTTTTTGTTAGAGATCTTTCTCTCTTTCTTTCCCCCGTCAAAAACGTGCACGTTGTCCGACGGCAGCTCGAGGGATCCATGGTTGCTCCTCTTGGAAGTGGCCTACAAGATCCGTTCCTTGACCAGTTCCACGTGCCTTCTCCCCAGTTTTGCGTTTGGGTATCTTTTGCCTGGAAACGACTGCTATGAGTCACTTACGCTTCGACGTACTCTTTTCCTCTTTTTTCCCTTCACCCTGCCTCTGGCACTTGGCCAGCAGCACCCTTTGTCGTTCGCCCAGGTGATTCTCTCTACCATATATGTCCACTGCGACTGTCCCCTCCCCGCAGCACCTCCCTACCTGAATCCTATGACTTCCGCGACCCTGATACGTAGGTTGAGGGTGCGACGGCTGACGCCGATTCCCCACGAGATGTGAGTGAAGGCCCGCCTGATTTCGTTTCCCCTCTCTTGGTTTCGGGCCCGGGTGAACTTTCTTCTGGCCCCTTCACAAAGTGTACTGAGGGATGACCTTGAAGGTTTCTGGCGTTTCGGCGCGGGAGGCCTGTCTTTGGAGGTTTGCCGGTTTGGTAACCTCCCCTTTAGATAAAGGTTTTCTGAGACCGAGTCTGTAAGTTCAGACAGTACGCTCCTGGCGTTGCCCCCAACGGCTCTAACGGACGATTTCTCTTCCAACGGCGTATGTTGTTGCGTGGATCTTGCGTGAATCACCTCGCTACCTGACGTCGTTTCCTTGAATGGTTCCTCCTCTTCCCCTTTCCACTGTCTATATTATTCGTCGAACAGGGTTCGGTGACCATGCTTTTCACTCTCGTGTAACTTCGTTTGATGCCCCTTTTTTTTTTCAGACGTTCTTCGCTTCCCAGTTTAGAGTTTTTGGCTTTCTTGAATTTTCCCCTCTTTTTTTTGGGTGAAGTTTTCCCCGCGCCCCCGTTTTCCTGTTGCCTTTTGCTGTTCCGAGTTCCCACCCATCCGTCCCCTTTTTCAGTTTTTCGTTTATAGGTTTAGACATGCTGCGAATATCGGTCCGAATAGTCTCCAGTCCCGTGTGCTTTCCTTTCTTGCCACTGTTGGTCGACCCATCTTTTTGGTCGATTTTTTCCTCCGGGGACTTTACCCATTTGCTTCCGTCACCTGTTCCAGGTTTTCCGGTTTTTATTGCTTCTCCCTTGGACTCACTTCTCCGCGTTAAGGAGAGTCGTCCCCCCTTAATGGTATTTCACTACACCCAGCACGTCGACCTTACCTGATGTCATTGACTTTTACCTTGAACTCTTTTCTCTACTGAGATGGAAGTTTTCCTTTGAACCTTACCCTCATGGCGCCGCACAGTATTTGCCAAGTGCCCTTTCTAGTCGTCTAACCGCAGTTAGAAGGCTTGAGTTTTCCCCTCCTTTCACTAGGTTCCAAAGAGGAATCTTTGCCATCGCCTTCCCTGATGTACCTACGCCCCTACAGAGTCATGAGAATTTTCCTTCCGTTTTTTTTTCTTTTCACGTTCTCCTAGGTGTGCGAGATTCCTTGCCGTCCACCTCGCCAACGCTAGCTCGTCAGAAGCACCTTTTTTGTTTTCATAGGCTTCTTTTTGATTTGCTTAGGGATCCGACTTGAAGCGTCTTCTTATGAGCCTTCCGCTCACGGCCCCCCCCAATCCCCCAGTCGGCTGAAAGGACGCGCTTCCGGCTACGGTGCTCTTTCGCACCTCCGAACGTCTGTCCCCGGGCTCGTGGAGGCCTCTCTCGGCGTTTGGTCCGTGCGCCACCCCAGACCGTTTGAACCCTCTCTCAACTCCCTCGCTAAGTATTAATAGTTCCTCTTCCAAGCATTATACGCATCCTTCCCTTTTTTTGTTTTGTTTCTGCTCGATGCTTTTTTCAGTTCGCTGGGCCTAGTCCGAAGGGACGGCGCGGGGCGTGGGGTTAATTTTTTTCTCACACGCCGCTGCTCGGTTCTGTAGCGGATGAGAAGTTTTTCTTGCGAGCTTTAGGTTCTTTTCCTTCCTCATTCCCCTCCTCTCACCACGCTTTACAGGCTTTCCCTCGAAGCTTTGGTGCAGTGCAGATCCCTCACGTCTCTTTAGTGCAGCCTTCCCGGCAGACCTTTTGGCACCTCCTTCCCTGGCTTTACCGCGCTGACGGCCGGCCTTTCCTTCTCGTTTCTAGACACGCTTTCCTCCACCCCTGAAGAGGTGGAGGAGACCTTTTCAGTTGTGCACTTTTCACGATCCCTTTTCTCGGAACCGGGCCCCCTGTCTGCTCCGCGGCTTCATCACGGTTGCGTGCGCTTTGCCCAGGCCAAGCTTACGGTACATGCCGCTCTAGGGCTGTTCCCCTCTACGCCCTCAGATCACTCGCAACGGTCATTTTTTTTTTCACGAAGGCTTCGCAGGCAGTGACGGCCAAGTCAACCCAATAAGCGCTCCAGTCTTGGGAGAGCTCCCACCGAGGTATCTTTACCCGGACCCATGTCCTTTTCGAGGGGTGACCTTTGTCAAGTATCACACCATCTCTTTGTTAGGTCATCCGGACTGTACATCGGGGCTTTAACGGCCAGTCCCAACGTGATTTTCCTCCAGAACTTCTCCCTGAACTTTCCTTCCAGGTTTCCGGTGACCTGTCCACTTCCGACACTCCCTCAATACGGGTCCACCAAAAAACTTCACGACATGAGCCCGGCCCCGTCACTCTATAGGTCTTTTGACCCCCCCTTGACTGCCTAGTGTGGACACCACGCACCCCTCCCTTGGCGCGGTGGGACCAATACTTACGCAAGTATAAGTAACACGTTTTTGCACGACCAGTGACTTACCCAAAACTTTTCCCCCCTCACGTCCCCTACGGCTTAGAGCAAGTTCTAAACGTTTACTCACGGCACCCGTCTTCCCCCCTCGGGGGATACCCTTTCTTCTGAGTAGACACGTGAAGCGCGACGCCTAGCGGAGAGAGTGGCTTTTATTTTCAACCGCGTTTTTCCCCGACTTCGGCGTTCGGACCCCTCCCCTTGACTTGTCCAAAGCGCCCTACCTTTAGCGGACCTCGTTTCTTTTTTATTTGACGATGAGGGGCCTTCAGCGGTAGGCTCCGCTAGATGATCTTTTCCGGCGGGGGCCCCCCACCATGTTTTCCAAACTCTAAGGGCATCCCGAGCCGCCCGCCCAGACTTCTGAGTAAACTTTTGACTCCTATTGGCCCGGGCGTCAATCACCTTTTTTGCACCGCCGGTGCAAGTTTGTATTCGTCCTTCCTCTGCCGGCCCTTCGCAGGAGATTGCGTCAGGCGTCCGGTTCCCCCTCCGCCCTCACTTTTCGCGCTCTCTAGCCCGGTCGTCTCGGGCGTTTTTGATTCGGTGTCCCGACCGGCGTAATTTGAGCGCCGAACGCCATTTGTCCCGAACTTCTGATTGTTCCCTGCTTGTTGAGGTATTGCGAATGGTTCTTGCGAGTGCCTAGTTCGTGTGAAATCGAAAAAAAAGCCCCCAACGTGGGGCCTCCCGGTTCACTGGGATTTTTATTTCGTCCGCCGCCCTGCACAGAGAAGAACCGGCCCAGACATTGCTGCCGACGTGTTCTCCGGCCCCTTCATTT
>Ga0179593_1353178_pt1 | contig 11321 bp, 14 predicted proteins | sample CZODoug2_1_08_16_FD_185931 | JGI IMG/M metagenome (GOLD analysis project Ga0179593, IMG submission 185931) | Vadose zone soil fungal communities from Angelo Coast Range Reserve, California, USA - CZODoug2_1_08_16fungal (PacBio error correction) | ecosystem: Environmental > Terrestrial > Soil >... | reverse complement strand
TTCTATTTTTCCCCACCTGCGGCACAGCTGGCCGGTTTTTACCTTAATCGATTCGCCCTTCGTCGCCTTTTGTAGTGTTGTCGTTTTGACATCGCCGACGAGCGCGGAGATCGTTCGCATCGTGTCCTTTCCCCGTTGATGGACTTTCGGCTTCGGCCTCTTCATTTGCAACCTTTCGCTAAAAACGTGGATTCACTACCCCCTTTTGGGACCGACGTTTTTTTTAGCCTGGGGGTTTTTTTTTGGGGCCCCTCCGACTGATCTCCACCGCTTGTTACAAAACCGATATTCTCCTCACTTTTCCCGCTTTTAGTTTGGCCTATGGTACATGGGCTTGTGAAAATCTGGGCGGTTTTCGAGGGTTTCTCTCCAGACCAGGATCGCTTTTCCCCATTCTCAAGTCCATATATCCAGGCGCCAGTAACTTTGTTCAACGTGGCTCGTACTACGTGCAACCACACTAATTGTTTGGGCGTTGCCCATGGAGTCTTTCGATTTTGAGAGCTGTCGGTGCAGTCCCCGTCCCTTTCATGTACTCGAACCCTACATTCAGCAACTGTCGCCGCCCCTACCGATTCGGTCGTAATACGATGCCGCCTTTGGTACGCCAGTGCGGCCACCTTCCGTCTTTTTCTTTATCCACCCGTTTATTCATACATTCTAACTGCCCACGCGTCCCGTGGTCTTTTTGGACGCGTGCCTTTCATCTTTCTTCGGCACCGTTTGTTCCTTGTTGAGTTCAACGGTCTCCTCCCGCCAGAACATCGATGCCTTCTATGCGCTTGATGACACCCCAATCTCCCACCTCAGTGGGAACGACCAGCCCCCTCTCCCTTCCCCGCCCACGTTTTCCTACTGCGTACTTGCTTCCATGCTTTTGTCTTAAGCATGACCCTCGCTTTTTTTGCAGGTGGTCGGTGTTGGCCCCACCGTCGATGCCCGTCTTCTCCAGGTCTTGTTCTGAATTTCGAATGCGCCGTTACCCCTTGGCCCCAGGCGGCCGTGTCTTAGACGAACCCACCCCACTAGGGCCCCCCTATTGCCAGTCGACGCTAGTCCTTCAGCTTCCGCAGGATCATGCACCCATCAAGTTCAATGTGACACTTTGGTCCCTGTTGGTCGACGCTCAAGTCGGTTCCTCCTACTCCCCTTCCCTTCTTTCTTTTCTCGCCTGAAACTCTGGTCTCTTATGGCCTCCCACAAGGTGAGGTCCCGAGTTCCGAGGCATTGTTGCTAAACAGACCAATTCACAGTAGTCCAAGGACTCTGCCCTCTCTTTCTCCCTGCTTCCGACGTTCTGAAGCCGCGCCATGAGTCCTTGGTTTACGGACCTGGTCGTCTTTTCTCATCGCCCCCAGTCTCGTTTTGCGAACACTTAAGCCCACGTTCAACAAAGAACTTCCGGCTCTTCCCATTAGGACGTCCCTGCGTCGGCGGTGTCTGAGTCGCGCGGCAGTGCCACCCATCGAGGCGGCCCTTTACTTTAGCCCGGCGTTCCCATGCCCAGCCGATCCGAGGTGCTCCACCCTGCCTCGTCATTCCCCAAGCGGTCCCTTCAAGTTATTAATATCCTTCCGTCCCCTTGCTGCGCTTTGTAAGCGGTCTGAGACTTGGGTCGCCCCACGGTCACCCCCCCCGTAACGTCGTCCCCCGCTACGGTCTTCATGTCCCACATTGACGAATGAGCCTTTTGGGTCATATCGTTACCACCTTTCCTCCCCGGACGATTCTCCTCCCCCATTTACGATGGTTTCCGTAAACTTTGACGCGCAATGCCCGTGCCCTTCTGGACACTTAAGATACCGGACTTTGATTGTTTGTTGGCCATTGTACTCGCCGTGCTCACACCTTCCTTTGTTTGTCGTTCTAATAGGATACGTTCGAACTATCGACGAGCGCTAAGTCCTTTCTCCCCTTCCCCCTCGCCGAACCTGACCCGCCTACCTCCTCTTTCTGTTAGCAACTACCCCCATTGTTTCCGCGAATGTCCGCGGTTTGCACCCCTGTCCTTGTTGACACTCCCCATTCATCCTTCAGTCTTTTGGCGGTATTACGGTGGGCGGTAACCAGCTTGTCCTAGGTTCGATTCCTAGTCGGGGCGCTGTCACCTTGACTTTGTGCCTTTGCTTCCCCAACGTTTTACGCGGGAACCCCGGATTCCCTTCCCGCTGTTCGCGTCCGCTGACCCTTCGCTTTGACCTTTACTTTTCATTGACTCCCGCTCCATCGACTGGTCTCTCTTCGTTTTCGGTGACTCATTTTCGAGATTCGTTCCCCCCCCCCGCGGTTGCCACGAGAACTCTGTCCACTTTCCTCTCACCATTCGGTCCGCGGCTCCTTTTCATCACAGTTCTTTCTTCATTTGCCCTCTGGTTAAGCATCAGTTTCCTCGTTCGCCCCCTCCCACAGAGCGGTTGCGTAACCCCCCCATCAATGACGGCCTCCTACCTCGACGCACGCTGCCTGCCTCAGCGGTTTTGATTCTTTTTCGTTGTTCCGCATGGACGGAGGATGCCCGGACAGTTGGTCCTCCCCCTTTGCCCGGGACAAGGACAGGTTCGACGGGTGGCAAGTGTCTGCGCCCGGTGCTCTTCGACACTTACCAGCCCATCTTTAGCACGGCTTTTCCCCTCCTCCTTGAAAGCTGGCAATGGGAATGGGTTTGAAGATTGGAACCCCCCCGCTTGTGGGAACGTTCGTGCTAAAACTGCGGGCTGACCGCTCTGTCCGATAGCCGTGTTTTTATCCTCTTTTACCTTCCTCTGGTGGTGTTTTCTAATATCTCCACCAATACCGGTAAATAGTCTGAGTCCCCACGGAAAGTTTTAAGAGCCTGACTTCCCAAAAGCGTTCCCCTTTCGGTATAATCCATCTCACTTGTTCCCTCTTCTTTCCGGCGTTCAGGGTTACTCCGCTTTCGATGTGAGGAGTCCACCCTCCCTTTTCCTTCTGCCTCCCTTGCCCCGTCTCCTCTGTCTCTGTGCCTCGACGGTCCGGGGTTTTTTGTGTCCCTACTTGCTGCCGGCCAGAGCACACCGCCCCTCCCCTTCCCCTCTTCCGAGTCGTCGGGGCGTTAGAGCGTCAGGCTTCTTCGTTGAACTTTTTGACTTTCCGCCACCATGTGCCTTCGACGATACAAGAGGCCACCACTGGGTCGGCCGTCCGACTTTTCCTGGGAACTATTCCAGGCCTCACGATTTGTTAGTCCCCCGAGTCTCTCTCTCTTTTCGGCCCGCGGGCTGCGTTACACTTATACCCTTCCCCCTCTATCGTCGGGCCCGCGTCTTCTGTCACGTCTCTCTCTCGGCCCAGCGTCCGACGCTGTGTTGAGGATTTCTCTCCTTCCGCTTGTATGCGTGTTTCGGTCCCTCAAACGTGGGTGCTTTTCTGCACAAAGTCATCCCCGTCCGCCCTTCCCCTACCGACCCCAGAGGTTACCCCGTCAGTCATCCGCCGAACTCTGTTTGTTCTTTGAACGAGTGGAGTCCAGAAAGCGACTTTGCAAACCCCGCGCATCGATCTGCCCAGTACCTCAAACAATTGGTTCTGTTTTTCGGTTCCTAGTTAATTTGTATCTTTTTTGTGAAAATCATCTTCGAGGAAATTGATTCATGTCTTTTTCGTTCGTGCCTTGACGGCCGATCCCACAGCCATAACACTCTTTTTCCTCTGTCCGTCCACGGCGGGTCCCAACGAGCCCGCTACCCAAACCTGCTATATATTTACTCCGTCGTCACTGCTTCCCTCGCGTCTTTCCTTCGGTTTTTCCTAAGCTCTCCGTGGTGCGCTAGACCTTTTTGTCCGCGTGCTGGCCCCTGGTTGGCGTTTTTGTCTATTGGTCCTCCCTGGTAAAGGCCCCTTTCTCCCTGCGGTGAAGTTCCCGTCGTCTTCTTTTAGAGTCTATTATTGAATACCACTATATAGCCGTTAATCGCTCAAACTTTTCTTCACTTCTCCCCCCTCCCCCTCCCCCACCCCCTCCCCCTCCCCCCCCCCCCCCCCCTTCCCCCCCCCCCCCCACCCCCCCCCCCCCCCCCCCCCCCCCCCCCCCCACCCCCCCCCCCCCCCCCCCCCCCCCCCCCCCCCCCCCCCCCCCCCCCCCCCCCCCCCCCCCCCCCCCCCCCCCCCCCCCCCCCCCCCCCCCCCCCCCCACCCCCCCCACCCCCCGAGATGGCTCTTCTCATAGTAAGATGTCTAGTAGATGTTGGTGGATCACAGTCGCTTTGATTAGGTGGATGAACGGGAAGTCAAAGTACGCAAGCGAGGGTGGCGCTACTCCCTCCTACCTCCACCGCCACCCCTCCTTTTCGAATGATCGAGGACACCCGTTCTTTATGTTGTTGATTGGAACGAAATATGGGTCCTCCTTCCGAATTCGCCCACGACCCTCCATCGTAGGCCCAGTCCCCCCCTCCTTTCCTCCTGCCGAATTAACGGGGTGCCTTTGAAAGGTCTTCCGACGTTTTGTCTTGGTTGGTGCGGGCGGGATTTGAACCTTCTTCTTGACCTTTGTTTTTAGGTACTCTACCTCTTCCATCTTCCTAGTTCAAAGATATTATAAGTTTGACACGTTTTGCCGTGCGACTTCTACTCCAAAATTGAAACATTGAGAAAGTTCTTTCCCCCTTTATGATGCATAGGCTGCTCATTCCTTTTGGTACGTTCTTATAGCCGAATTGGTGTCGTTTTTTCTTCTCTCTTCAATTACTGCAACATTGGAACGTGATTCCGAAGCCCCCCCCCCCCCCCCCCCACCCCCCCCCCCCCCCCCCCCTCCCCCCCCCCACCACCCCCCCCCCCACCCCCCCCCCCCCCCCCCCCCCCCCCCCCCCCCCCCCCCCCCCCACCCCCCCCCCCCCCCCCCCCCCCCCCCCCCCCCCCCCCCCCCCACCCCACCCTTCTTGTATCGTGGGTTAGATGTTACTTACGAAATCACAAAAGCAATACGGGCGTTCCTTTCACCCCCACGCACCTCTTCCTCCTTTCCAGTCCGTGGGTTTTCTCATTTCTGGATTATAGTTACCGGTCCTCCCCTGAGCTTGGTCCTTCTGTCATCAACGTTACTTACTCGATGTTGGTGAGGTACGACCTTTTCCTAGGAACCCCCCTTTCCCCCGCGAGGATGCGACTGCCCGCATTTTTCCCCACCACCCCCTCCCCTTTTCCTAGCGCCGTTGATGCTTGGTAGTGAAAAGGCGGGAGGATAGACCAATCTACCTTTCCTCCGCTGATTTTTTTTAGCACCCCCCCCTCCGTCATTCCTCTAAAAAAATATTTTGGGGCGCCCCCTTTTTGAATTCTCGTAAGGACTTTCCCTTACGCCGTTTCTCGTCACTAGCGCATAAGCAAATCAATCCCAATCCGAGAACCATCACCTTACCCCTTGTAGCTGGTTGCCATGTCTCTACTTCCGTGACAACATATCTTTGTTCCGCCGCCCTCTTATGATTCTCTTTGAACGCGATAGATGCCTTGGCGTAACCCCTTGGCACCCCGCGGGCTTCCTCTTTTTCCCCCCATTACCGGCGTCCCCCGTCGAAAATGTTTTTCTGCCATTTAGGGACCACTTATTGGGGCACAACCAGGCCCACCTCTTCGTCAGCTCGAGTCGGTTTCCCAAGGTAGTGGCCACGGTTTTAGTTTGACTTCCTCATTGCTTGGCGGATCATCTGGTGCCCACCACCGGACGGCGCTGCGGTCCGGGTTACCGCAAAGACTCCCATGGCGACGACCCGTAGTCAAAACCCGCGGGCTCCTGTGGGAACCCTCTGCATTTATCTCTCTTCTCCTTTGGTTTTTGAGTTTTCCCCCGTTAAATGCCGTTCTCCCAAATCCAGAATGGCCGATGATTTTTTAAATTTACGCTTCTCAAGTTCCGCTAGTGTTTTTTCGTTTTCCCTCTTTTATCAGCGAGGCGTTGAGACCGTTCGCAATCAGTGTACCTTCGAGCCATCCTTTCTGAATAGGATCGAGCAATCACATTGTCGGAATCGTCCCCCCGCTCCTCTCCATCTTTTGTCCCTACGCGAGCACTGGATTGCATTCTCCCCCCACCGAGAACACAGATACCTGTCCGCCACGACATATTTTTGGGACTTTCAGTTCTCGCCCCTGGTCCGGGTGGTTCCCCCCGTTTTTTCGCCGCTGCTTCCTCGCCTGTTTGCCGTACATCAGCAAGTCCTTCAGCTCAGCCTTTTTTTTCCCCCTCCGGGCGTCGCCTGTCAACCACCACTAACAATTCCGGCTTCTTTTCTTTCCACTTCTATTTGGATTTGAGCTTTTTTTGCTTCTAACCGGGTCTGTTAAAAATTATCCCTTCCTGAACGTCCGGCTACACCCTCTCTCTTTGAGAACCTACGATGCGGTTTTCCTCCTCCGCGAGGCCTTTATGCTTTTATTTCACGTTTGCCAGTATCACTTACTCTCATAACGGCCCCCGCGTGTTTACGGCTCTTTTTTTTTTCCTTAGCGCGGCAGTTATCATCTTTTCTTCGTATCTGTTCAGGTGTTGCCACTCATGTAACCTCGATTATGCCGTTATGTTCGGAACCCCAAGGTCCCCCTCCTCCCTTGGCAAATGGTTTTTGAACGACGAATCACGCCCCTGGCCAAGTCCCCCCCTCTGTACTACTGTGATGATTTGCCCTCCTCACTGAGTTGCATGCCGAAGGAACGCGTTCCTTGCGGTTGTCGGCCCGTTTCCACACCGTGACCCATGCCCTGACTCTTTTCCATTCTAATTGATCGCTTTCTCTTTCCGCAGCCACGATTCCCCCTGTGGTGTTGCCCCCCCCTGATCCGGAACGCACTATCTAAAGCTTTCCTCTCCCCTTCGACTCGTCAGCTTCCGCTTTTGCGTGTCATTCGATACGTGATCCTTTGAGAACTTTTCCCTGTGTTTCTCCTTCGAGTATTCCCGCTATCTTCCGGACTCTTCCTCCGAAGGGCTGAAAGATAGGCTTTCTTTTCCCCTCCCCACAATTGAGAGGACAGTATGCAAGACGAGAAGAGGTTGGTGACCTCCACCAATTAACAAGAACAATTCCTACTATGCCCGATTTCTCCCAGATCCCCCACGTTCTTCTTTGGAAGACCGCGCTCTCTGTTGGACTTCTCCAGAGGTAGCTTGGTTTCGAATTGGGCCCCCGACTAGTTGCAGTTTCACTCTAGAGCCACATCCAGGCAGAATTGCTGCCGCCTTAAACGTTTCTGGAGGTGTCGGTTCGTCCGCGTCGGCCCTTCTAAACGTCGAGGACGGCCTTGTCCTGAGCTTCCCCGTTTCAGGCTAGACTCACCGCTGTTTTCACCATTCTAGTTGCCTCGACTATTACCACGGTCCTGGGTACAGGTTCAAGCGTATTTCCCCTATGCGACTTTTTGGTAGCCGGCCGCTTGGTTTCCCGAGCAAATCCCCTCAAATAGACAGCGACACCTGTCCAAGCTCACGGCCCGGATTTTCCCCTGCCCCCCACATGTTTTTTCATCAGTTGTTTTCCAGTCACGCCAAGAAAGCAACCGGTCCTCCCCCTTTCCCAGGTCGACGAACTCGAGGTCCAAATACCCGTGCTCCAGAAAAGTGACCTGCAATCCCGTGACCTCGGACTTATCCGGAGATACCTAGACCGCGGCTGTGGTCTTCCATGAACGCCGCCTGTCCCTGTCCTCTTGTCTTGTGCGTTTTAACTCATAGGATCTGGCGTCGCCGACTCTGACGATCAGCTCCTTCCTTCAAAGTCCTCTTTGTTAAAATTCTCCTCCCCCCGACTACCTCCCAGCGCTGCCCCCCGCAAACCTACCCCCCCAATGTAACTGCGCTCTCCTGTTTTTACGTTTTTGAAACTTCGCTGCCTTTCACGAAACCACCAATTACCTTCCGGCTCCGGTTTCATTAGGTTGGTCCTTTGCATGTTAACCGCTTTTTCCTTTCGGTTCGCGTCCTAGTTGAGCTGCCTTGGTTGACTGTGTTTCCCGTTGACGGTTGCATCTAGAAACTGAGTCCCACATACCCGAGCGCCCCGCGACTTAACCATCTGCTTTCTCTGTCCCCCTCTCGAGGACAGCATTTTTTTCATCATCTAAGTCTCCCTATAGTGGAGGTGAATCTGACGAGATTCGGTTGACCAGCGTTTTCCGAGACCTAGGTTCCCCGAGCTCGCGCCTTTGCTTCCCCCCCTCTGTCTTCTAGGCTTTTACTCGCAAAGGCTATAGGCCTGAACCCTTTTCCCTGCAGTCGTTTTGGTTTCCCCCCTGTACTACGCCCCCAATGAGAGGTTGCGTGTTTGAACGTCCCCCCCCTCAATGCCTGAGAATCTTTCTCCGACCGAGACTGATTGAGCGGACCCTGGCTGGGCGTCTTGGTGCAGTGCCGGTGCCCGGAGTCCCTGGGCCGTTTCAGTCCGGGGCACAGACTCTCCTTAATGCAGTTTCCTTCAGCAGAATGCTTCTTTTTCGAACCTTGCCCCCGCCTGAGACTCCCCCGCAGATGGAAAGCTCGCCTTGCCTGGGGTATTAAGTCCCCGTCTCTTGCTCACTTTGTGAATTTGCTCTCCCCGGCTGAGACGATATGAGTACGATAGTGTGGTTGTCTTAGACCGTTTTTTTTCTTCTCTATTACCTTATCGTTTTCTGTTTCCCCAACCCGCCAGTTTGGAGCCGACGTCCCACAGTCGTTCTGGCCTTCCCCCCTCTCCCCACCTGTCTGCGAGGCCTTTTCCGGCGGGTTCCTCACGCCGTGCTAAAATAGTTTTTGACATGTCGATTTCTCCCCTTCACGACCCACCCTTGACCCCCCGTCGAATGTCGCCCTCGTGGCCCTTTGTTGCCCTTCCGGCATTTCCCCTCCAGCACGCCCGAACTACTTCTCTCGGCCGGCAGCGGAGTCGATTTTTTGGGCAGGCTGGTTGCGTGACTGTTCACTCCGCTTTGTTCGTGTCCGACCGACCCCCCCGGAACGACCCTTGCGTAACCATGTGTCCCCCGTATAGAATTTTTAGTGTCAAGCTGAGGATTGTCTGCTCTTTGGACCAATAGTTTCTAGGCGATGAGGTCCCTGATCTCGTCCCCCTCGTACACTCCGCCTTGATGATTAGGGCGGATCTCTGGGTCCCATCTACTTCTAAGGTGAAGTCAGATGGCTTTTTTGCGAATCCGGTGTTGGCCTCCGGTCGTCGCACCCATTTTTTGCCTGTTGCCCCCCAAAATTCCGTAAGTCCCGATTTACTCCCCCGACCCCGGGACAAATCGTACAACAGCGACTTCCCCACCCCGCCCGTAAGAGAAGGATTGCCGAGGTGTATAGTGGCCGCGGATTTTGAACCTCGAATTCTCAGTCCGACCCCCAACCCCCCCCTTTGTGTGGTCTTTCTTACTGCTTTAGTGGGAGGACCTTTTTCTGCGGGACTTGGATTCTTCTCTTCCGTTATCCTGCCGTCTCCAGGAGGTACCACACAATCTCCGTGTGAGGCACGGCGGCTTTCAATTGCCCGTCCACACTCCCCTGATTTCCTCGCCTGTTGCGGTTCCAGAGTCCCCCGGTCTGAGCCGTTTTTCTCCAGCGGCGAATACATCCCCCACTTAAATTGTTGCAGTCGTCAGATTTTTTTTGGCCGGTTTTCTTTTTCTCGGAGGAACTCCGTGTACTAGCAGTAGACTGTCTTCTACCCCATCTTGCCCGTAGCTTCTTCGTTTTCTGGTTAACGTGCGAAATCAGCCCCAGTCTCTAAGGTACCACCCCCGCTCCGTTTATAAGAGCACGTTTTGGGGGGTGGAGTCCCGATGACCGTGTGTATATGACCCGATGGTGGATCCCTCTCTTTCGATCGGGGTTGACCTGCCGCTCGTCCCGTAGCCCGTTTCGTTTTGTGGCTGCTAGACTTGACCCGCCTGCGGGACTCCCGCCACCCCCTTCCATCAACGACTTGACGCGTGTCCAATGTCGCCAGTCTTTGTCTTTTTCTGCTATGCTTGCCAACTGCCCTCAGCTTGTTCCCGAATCTTTAACACGCTACTGACCCTCGTCGTCAGAACCCGAAAGCGTGCCCCGTCTTTCCCTTTTGACAGTCGTGACGCATGTCCGACCCAGGATAGGAGGAGCCAGTTTAGCCCCCGTTCAGTTGTCTGGTGCGTTTCCCTATTCCTCTGTTCTAATATTGAATTGTGTTAGGAGGTACCCTACCTTTTACCCCACATTACCCACTTCAGCCATATTGCAAGATCGCTTTGTTCCTCATCGACTCTCGACTCCAACTGGGACATTCTCCCTACTATCGTGATGACCTCCTGGCGGATTTATATGTACCTTCTATTTTTCATTTGCGTCTTTTCTAGTCAGCTATTGCGTTCGGAAGCCGGCACGCTCGTAAGTTGGTCAATTCCCTTTCGCGCTAACTTTCGACGCCCGCGGGTCCCTGTTCTTTGTTTTTTCCCATTTCCCCGCAACCCCTAGCAACTCCGGCCTACCACATCCTTTTTTCGCGGTCCTTTTGCCTGAGTAATAAGTCTTCCCGCGGCCTTGAATGAAGGGTCGTGATTCGTCCCGTTCCGGCCATGGCTGGTGTCTCCCTGCGCTTCCATCATCGAGGTGTTGCTTTTTGAAAACGGATTGCCGCTCACGAGGAACGGTTCCGGATGTCGGTCCGTTCCGTCCCAAAAGCCCTTTCCCCTTTAGTTTGGCGTTGTCTCTTTTTGTTTCCTATTCCGTGAACTAACTCTTCTTTCGCAGTCTGAAACACATTCCGGTCCTCGTCTTTCTCGAGCTCATGCGTGTTGCTTTTTGCGCGTTCCCTTTTGAATGAAGCTAACGTTTTCCCCTGACCCGGTTCGAGGCCCCTGCCAAGCCATCTCTAAATCGAATACGCCATTGGCTCTCAGAAGGAATTTTTTGGTTTGTTCGAGGGTTTTTTTTCACAACCATTTTGAGTCCGCTTTTACTGAAGTCCGCTTGCTGATGAGATGGGCACCCCCTCTCTTATTTCCGGATGCTCTTATCGAAAAATGCCGCCGGACAGCTCTTTCCAGCCGACCCCTCCAAAATTCTTGTCTTCCCCCCAGTAGGGCTTAGATGGGGGACCCCCGATAAGGTCCCTTCGGCCGTGACCTTGGCCAATGGGTGCTCCTGCGGTTAGCGATGCTGCATCCATTGTCTCTTGTTTCCGAGGAGAGTCTTTACCATCCGGTGCCACACCTTTTTTTGCGAGCAGGTCTCCCCCCCTCTTTCTTCCCGGGCCGTAAAACAGTCGCCCACAGCCACTATGCACGACCGTGAGTCATGATTAAGTCCCCCAGCGGCTTTTTTCTGTTGTCATTGGAACTCTCATTTTTCC
>Ga0179593_1689638_pt1 | contig 11322 bp, 13 predicted proteins | sample CZODoug2_1_08_16_FD_185931 | JGI IMG/M metagenome (GOLD analysis project Ga0179593, IMG submission 185931) | Vadose zone soil fungal communities from Angelo Coast Range Reserve, California, USA - CZODoug2_1_08_16fungal (PacBio error correction) | ecosystem: Environmental > Terrestrial > Soil >... | reverse complement strand
TGCGGGACCCTCTTCCCCCAAAGGGGAAACGATTTCTGAATCAGGTCTTTTCCCCCTGGTACCACGCGATTCTTACCTTTCCTTTTTTCTTTCAAAACGGAACCCTTCCCGCGCTAGAGTAGCTGATACGCTGCTGCTTCTTGATTTCGCGAATAAAGGGAATGTTTTCTCCGGCCTGTGTTTTTTTCTAAGAAAGTTGGTTTTCCCCTTTTGTAACCGGCCTTCAATGCGCAAAATTTTTCTCTTTGATTTAAGACTACCCGCCTTTTTCTGTTGGGAACGGTTCTTCGGCGGCATATGTAGATTGGATTTGCTTCTTGGAGTGAGGACCGGTTTTTCTCCTAGACGGGACTCGATCCCCCCACTATCCGCTAATTAATACCGTTCTTCCTCTGACGTTCTGTACAAACGTCTTTCCCCGGGGTAGCCCGCCTTTCTCTCTTTCCGGGGCCCAATAATAAGCAATAAGTTTTTTGTTTCCTCCCCCTAGTTATGGTGCTGTTTTTTTTTTCTCTTTAATTAATTCGACGCTGTCCTTCTTTTCCGATAATTTCCCTTTTCTTTTTCCTTCGTTTTCGCGACTCCCCTTTCCCGCACATCTTTGGCGATCTGGTGCACGCTTTCCTTCAATAAGATCGTTCGCCCTTTTTCTTTTTTTTTTTCCCCTCCCGCGGGATTGATATTATCCGATTTTTTTTCCCCTTGGTTCGCCTGGAACAGCCGTCCCCCTCACTGCGCCGCACTTCGAATGGCTTTTTCCTATTGACTATGAATGTGGTCTACGTGTCTTTTTCTCTCACTTTGATCTGCGATGTTTATGCGGTTTTTACGACCCTTTTCCCTCCCTCAAGCTACTTCAGGAAGAGACACGGCTTCTCATGATCACATTGGGACTCTGCGGACTCTTCTTTTTTAGCGAAAACCAGTTCGTGGATGCGTTTTTTTTCCCTCTTCCCTCCCTGGTTGCAGCCATATAGATCAGACCAGCTCTCGGCTGCTTTCTTTTCTTTTTTTTCCTGTGCCGTCGCCCCTTCTTTTCAATACACCAACGCCAGACCTCCTCTTCCCTCCTCATTAGTGTAATGGATGTTTCTTCTCCTTTATCACCCGGAGAAACGTTGCTGCAAACCTGTTCACCCCTTCCTTAGCGCAGAGCGTCCATTTTTTTCTTTTTTTTCACGCAGAGGCGGTCAATGGCATTCCTTCAAAAAAACCTCCTCGACTTGCCTCCCTTTTTTTTCGACGACCCAAGATTTTCTCTGAAAGTTGGCAGCCCTCCTTCTTTCCGATAAAAGTGTGACTGCTTCCCCCCCCCCTTTTTAACCTTCAAATCTTTCCTCGTGAGGAATTTTCTTTCCCCCTGTACACGCCGCCCCTTTTTTCCCCCTCTTTTGCTATTTGAGAAAAATACTCTTTTGACGTTAAGTGCGAAGCCTCCCCGACTCCGCCGATCAGTCCCTTTTTTATTAACGCCCCTTCTCGGCAAATACCTCCCCCTGTCTTTTTTTCCTCTGCGATGCAATCGGACCTTTCCTTCAAAATTGTTTGTTTATCGAGCTTTTCTCCCCTTCGCAAGCAGCCCCTCTCTTCTCCTCCCATCCGAGGAATTTACAACTGCATGCACGCAACGAAATGTTAATCGCCCTTTTCTCTTTCTTGTTTGTGATAAGCGACGCTTTTTCCAACTTTGTCCAGGCCTCTTCCCTTCCCTCACTGACCTTTCGATTTTAGAGGGGAGCAGCGACCTCTTTCTCCCTCCCCTCCGACTGCGATATCTCCCTTTTAAAAACAGTCAATAGGCCAGGTCGTGGCCTCCTTTCCCCTTGTTGGAAGAATCTCCGCCTTCCGTCCCTTCCTTCCCCCTCTATTGGCGTTGTAGACCTTGTAGGGGCTCCCTTCCTTTGAGTCCGTAGATTCTTTCCTCTCTTCGCACGGTGAAAGGCTTCCTTTTCTCCGGAGATTCCCCCCTTTTTACGTCGGGCAATCATCCTTCTATTTTTCCGTTTTCGTCATAAGTGCGCGGTGCGCTTTTTTCTTTTCCCAGTCCTCGAAATCCGAAGTTTCCCCCCCCATGCTTGTCGGTGAAGTATGATCGCTCCTTCCTTCTTTTCGAGTCCCACCATGATGGATTCCTCCCCCCCCTGACCCCATCACCAACCCAGCACAGGTCTTTCCTTTCTTGTGCTGGCGAAGAGAGTCGAAACGCCCTTTCTTTCCCAATCTCTATATTTTCCTCCTCGTTTTTTTCTTTTGGGCACTCAGCGAAAAACCTTATCTCTGCGCACGCACAGATTCTTTTTTTTTATTGGGATCTATGGAAATGGTGGCGTCCCCCCTTCCCGTGTCACTCGACCGCGGAAATTTCTTTCCTCTGATCCCTTTTTTCGCTGGGATTAGGATTTCCTTCTTTCACACGGAGACCCTCTTCACTTAGGACTGACTTTTTTCTCACCCTATGAGTGAAAGACGAAGGAGGATTTTTCTCGTCGAGCCTGGCAGCCTTTTCCTTTCTCGCTAAAAAGAACTTCCCCTTCTTCCAATTTGCTGGGACCCCCCTCCTCCCATGGGTCTTAAAACCAGCATTCCTCGTTCCCCTGAGGCGGAGGAGGTCTTATCCCCTCCTCCCCGAACTGGCAGAGGGGACTGTTTCACGCTCTTTTTTCCCCAGATATCGAAGTCGAGGTTCTTTTCTATTTTCCTTCGTCGTCCTCGAAAAGAGTCCTTTCAACTTTTCTTTCCCCCCTTTTCCCCATTTGTGTCGTGCCCTAAGCGATACCCCCCCCCAGGAAGCCCCTTTGCGTGAAAAGGATATTGTCCCCCCTCTGCTCTCGAAGACGAAATCATTGGAGGCTTTTTCGACCGGTTTTTTTCTCCTCCGTAAACCAAACCCTTTCTCGAGGGCATCGCGCGCCTCCTCCCCCGGAGCGATCTGCCATCTCCTTTCCTCCTCCAGAGGACTGCTGATCTCCCGGAGTCCCCCCCTTTTTCCATGCTGATGTCCCCTCTTCTCCCCGAACAAGCGAAATAGGCGTTCTCTCCCTTCGGAGGGAAATCCTCCTCCCCCCCCTAGTCGATTAGTTGACGTTACTGTTTTTTTTTTGTTCCCACTGGGATCGGCCCCCCCCCATGATTAATAAACTGGCCCCCCCCCTTCGGTGCCGCTGTGGTCGGTCATCTCCTCAGTACCATTTTTTTTTTGGCATTTATTCCTGCCTTCCGACGTATCGACCGTTTTTTCTCTTTCTCCTAGTGAATCTTTTCCCTCTTTCACTTATACGGGTGATCCGTCCCTTTTTTTCTCACATCATGAAACGAATTCTTTCTTCTTTTTTCTCCTTTTCTCCGGCAGGAGCAAAAAGGAGGCGGCTTCTCCCTCCTGCGCCCTCCGAGCCGATCCCCTTTTCTTTCTCTTTTTTATTTCTGGCAAAAAAGCGACACCGTGTTCCCCCTACCTGGTTTCGCTACGCAAGAAGCTGGCTAAGTTTAATCTTTCGTGGTTCGAAAGAAGTTCTTTTTCTCTTTTGTACCAAAGTCTGGGTGATGTTCTTTTTTTTCCCCTCCCCCCCTCTTGGAAACATAGAGATAACGTAGCCTTTTTGGGCCTTTGCTTTCACATTAATAGTCCTATGCTCGTCTTTTTCTCCCCCCCTTTCCTTTACTGAGGAGTGTTCGCTTCCCTCCCCCGCCTAAATCTGGATGCCATCGGCTGATCCCCCTTCCCTTTTTCGCACAAGCCAAGACCTCGCCCCCGTTTTTCCTCTTTTCAAAGCCCAAAGATGTGATGGCAACAAGCCCTTTTTCCCCCTCCCTTTGAAATCAGGGAAATTGAAATTTCCTCTTCATACAAGATAGACATCTTGCAGTCTTCTCCCCCTTTCCTTCTCACTAGTGGGAGTGGACCCCCCCTTTCTGAGGATGGGGACACTGACCTCTTTAGACCAATTGTCTCTCCCCTTTTTTGTACAGAAAGGAAATGCTGTATCGACCTTTCGGTATTACTCTTTTCTGCAGGGGTGAGGGGGACTTCTTTTTCCCTTAGGGGGCGAAAAATGGCTCCTCCCTTTCCTGAGAGAAAATAAACCACTACTTTCTTTGCGGGAGGCCGGTTCCCCCCTCCTCCAAGTTTGATTTCGTTCCTAGCAAATTTTCTTCTCCTTCCCTTTGATGCGGAGCAGGTGACTGTCTTGTCCCCCTCTGTCGGCGCCCACGGCCTTCCCTTTTCTCAAATGAGGGAGACGGACGCAGCTTTTTTTCTTCCCCCGTCCAATATATCGAGTTCTTTCATTTTCCCCCCACTTCCCTCTTGGTATCAGGATCAAGATTCTTCCCTTTTGTCACCTTTTTTCTTCACTGAACGCGAATCGGTCCCATTTTTTTCTCTCCTTTCCAGAATCTCTCTCTTTTCTCCTCTCTTTTCTTTTTCTTCCTCTGATGCTTGGACCCCCTTTCCCCCCCGGTTCTACGATTTAGATGCAGTTCGAATTCTCTTTCTTTTTTTTCCCTTTTGACCACGCTGATCTGATGATCCTTCTGGGGAAGATCCCCTCCCTATTTGGACCGCGGCTAGTATTTTTTCTCTTCTTCACCAGAAGGTGCGCTACTCCTTCCTTCCCGTTGGCGGGTCCTTCCTTTAGGACGAAGCAGTTGTCCCCCCCCCTGTGTCACCGGCTCCTTTCCTTCTGCAATGAGCAAAATTTTTTTTTTCAATAAACGTGGTTTTCTTCTTTCTTCGATCCCTTTATGAGAATTTTCTTTCCTTTGTGATTTGAGATAGGATAGTGAGTTCTTTCCCCCCCCCTTGTGTACGCAAATGAAGGGACCGCTCAACTCCCCTCCCGAACAGCGCTAATTAATACCCCTCTTTTTGGAGATTGAAGTTCGTTCTTCTTTTCTCCCAAGGTTTAGCCCGCGGGACTGCTCCTTTCCCCTCCCCCTCCAAGGAAGGGTTGGTCCCCACCCTCCCTTTGTGGTGGGGGTTTAGTCGAATACCTCTTATTAGATCGAATCATTTCACCCCCCTTCGTAGAGAATGATCTCGCTTCCCCCTGCCAAATCTTTGGAGCTATGGTGCACCCTTCTTTTCCTGACCCCTTCTTTCCCTTGGAGTAGGTCTTGGGATGTGCGCCTCTTTTCTTGATATTATACCACGATTCCCTCCTTTCTTTTTTTCAGTTTGGTCGAAGGAACCACCTCCCTAGTAACTGCGCAGCCCCCTCTCCCCCCGAGCAGAGGCTCTATTTTCTTTCCCTTTTTAGTACTCGATGCTGCACCAGATCCCTGATCGCGATTTTTTCCGCGGTGCGGAGACAAAGACCCCCACCTCTCCTTCCTTCGAGACACGGCTGTCGGAACCCTTTCTTTCTCCTTTCCCAGTGGACTCTGCCCGGAAGTTCTTCTTCTTCGCGAAACAGTTCTTTTCTTTTCGTTTTTTCCCAGCGAGAAATCGTGTTCCCCCTCCCTCCTTGAGTCGCGGAGGGGCGCCTTTTCCTTCCTGAAGTCGCAGGCCTGTTTCCTTCCCCTCACCAAGCCAGACCAATCCTCCCCTTCCCTCTTTTGTTTCATGGATGTTACCAGATTTGAAGCACTCTCCCCTTGCCGCAAACGTTTTACTAGTAGAGAAGAGCGTCCACCGTTCCTCCTCAGAGAGGATTTAATGGCATCTCCCCCCCACACAACAAAGAAGAAGATTAATGTAGGTCTGTTCCCCCCACAGCGGCAACGCTACCTTTCTCTAGGTTATTAATAAGGAAGATGACCCTCTTCCTCCGATTGATCACAACCTTCTTCTTTTTTTTCCACGAAATAGATCTCTGATTGTCTGCTCTCCCCTCGCGCGCCGATGGATTATTCCTTACTTTTTCTTTCCTGACATCAGACCCTTTCCCCTCCCCACCGACTCCGACGATAAGCATGATGCTCTTTTTGATGGCAAGCGCTCTCCCCTTGAAATGGCGCGCGATGCCTTTTCCCCTTTTCACTCGAAAAATTGGTTTGGTTTTTCTCCTCTCTCCCCTTCCTCTCCGGAGTAGACAGCTCCCATCTTTCCTTTTCCCCGGATATACTTGCCTCTTGGTTTGTTTGTGATAAGCGAAGTAGGGCTTACCACAAATTTGCCACTCCTTCTTTCTCCCTCCTTTACGTCTTTTCGAGGGAAGACTCTAAATTTATTTTTTTCCTCCTTCGAATATGTGCACAGAGGAGCTTCGGTTTCCCTCCTTCCCCGGTAGTGGCAGATTGACTCCTTTATTCAAGATATCGCCTCCGTTCATCCCCGTCCTCTGTCAGGATTTCCTTCCCTTCCTTCTGGAATGGTCACAGTATTTTTTTCTCTAATTAGTTGACTTTGTAAGCGCGCAGGCCTTTTTCCCTCTTTCTTTCCAGTTCTGGAAGCTCAGAAGAGCGGAGAATCCTTCCCCCTTGTTCCGTAGGGGAAATCATCTTAGAGTTTTTCTCGGCTTGGCGATCGAGTTCTCCCTTCCTTTTTCTCTTTTTTTCCTAGAAATACGACTTTCCCCCCCCCCCCCCAGCGTGTCGGTTGCCTCTTTTTCTCTCTTTTCTCTCCTCGCCTTCGAGTAAAACCATGATGGATTTTAACGTCCCCAATAAACAAGCCTCCCCTCCCGACAAGGCTGTCTTGTGCTGTGTTCTTCTCTCCTCCCCCTTGCGCGTGTTTTCAGATGAGTTCCTCATTTTCTTCTTCTTCCCGGAAAAAAACACGCGCATGTTCTCTTCCTTTCTACGCGGTCGTTGATGACGGTGCTGGGTTTTTCTTTCCTTTCCATTGTGCGTCGCATCCACATTTTTTTTTTTCTTTCTCTTCCGGATTATCGATCACCGGACGTCTTTTTTTTTTTTTCGCTGGGACGTCGGTTTCTCCTTCTAAGAAACGCGATCGAAAGCCGCTCCTTTTTTTTTTTCCTCTCAAAATGAGGGCCCCGACGTCCACTATCTCTTTTTTCCTCCTTTCTCCGAAGAGTCGAGCTCTTGCTTCCCTTTCTCTCCTTCGCGCTACAAAGGCAACCCCTCCTCTCTTTCTTCCCCCCACAATCTTTTCTCCATTCCCCCCTCTCATGTGGGTATACAAAGAAAATCCCGGCGATCTCCGCCCTACTTTTCACACGTGGATGTGGCGGTCCCCTTTCCTTAGGGACTGTTTCACGCAGAGATCCTTTTTTTTTTCCTTATCGAAGTAGGAGGGATTTTCTTTTCTCTTTTTCTCCCCGAAAAGTCCATTCAAGTTTTTTCACACAGTTGTGGTCGTGCCTCTCTCCCAAAAAAAAAACAAATCCTCCTCTCCCCCCTCTTCGTTGGAGTGCACCTCCTTTCTCAAGTACGAAGCTTAACCTTCCCCCTTTTTATGCGACGCCGGCGAGGCTTTTTTCCCCCCAATAGATAAACCCCTTCTCTCCAGTCTCTTTCCTCTCTGCCAGGTAAGAAAGATCCCCGGCGCTTTTTTTTCCCCTTCCATCGGACTGCTGAATCGGAGGAGCACCCCCCTTTTCTTTAATAATGCTGATGTCCCCTCCTCCCTTTCCCACGAGGAAATAGGCTTTCCCCCCCACTCACCATCGGAGAGCGGCCTTATTGTTATTCCTCACCGAGGAGATTGCGTTTCTTTCTTTCATCGAGTAAAAATGGGATCTTTTTCCCTCCCTAAACTGATGACAAGCTGGCTTCGGGCGTTCTCTTTTTGTAGGTAATCTCGACTTCTCCTTCTAGGTAGGATGTTCTTTTTTATGTATCCTGCCCCCTCATCTCCTAGCTTCTAGACCCCGTTCTCTTTTCACGTTTAATCTTTTAAAGTACTTTATTGTGATACCGTTCTGCATCCGTTCCCCTCATTCGGGATTGGTCTCGGCCTTGTCTGGGTTTTTCTTTTTCTTTCGACAGCGGCGACGGCACCTGCTTCTTCCTTTTCCTCCCCCGCCCGAATAAGTATGGTGCTTGTTTTTCTCCCTCTATTTATCGTGGGAAAACCTTTTTTTCCCTAATAAGCAAGAAGATGGCTTCCCTTTTTTTTCCGGATCATGCTTTCGTGTTCTCCTTTTCTTCCTTCAGTCGTCTTCGAACCCCAAAGTCTTTTTTGATCGCTTCCCCCTCTGCCGATCACGGTAGCTCTGTTTTTTTTTTTTTTTTCTGACACAATTCATAGTACTCTGCTTTCTTTCCCCCCCTTCGAAGTGCGGCGCAGTTACTGCTTTTCTTCTTCCCCTCAAAATGACAAGACTACAACTGTCTTTTTCTAAGATCAATTCCCGCTTTCCCCCTCCCTACGCCAAGGGCGAGATCTGACTTTTTTTTCTCGAGGCACCAGATCCCTCCCCCCCCTTTTTTTTTCCCCCCCCAACAAGAGAGGATCTTTTATCTTTCTTTTTTCCCGTTTAAATTGAAAGTGATCTCTATTTCTCTGAAAGAGGCAGACCCTCCAAAACCGCAACCTCCCTCTCAATAGTGGGAGTGGCCCCACCCCTGCCTTTGCTCTTCCCCCCTTTCCTCCCGCGGGCGGACCCTGTTTTTTCTTTGGTACGAAAGTCCCCTCCCCCCCGCTGACTTTCCCGGACCTTTGAAGAAGCAGGGGTCTTCTCCCCCTTTTTCCCTTCAGGGGGAGACACGGTCTCCCCCCCCCCCCTCTTCCTTTCTGCGCAATACAATCTACCCTGCCGCGCCCCCCCCACCCCGACTCCTTTTTCCTTTTCAAAAAAGTCCGCAGCCCCTTTTTTTTTTTTTAAATCAAAGAGCCATCCTCTCATTGCACTGGCGGACTTTTTTTCTCCCCCAACTGTGTTCATCTCCCCTGATTAGAAGGTCTTTTTTCTTTCTTTCAGCAAAGCTTCTTTTCGTAGCCCACTGAGGGGGCAGCCGCCTTTGAGCTTATCCTGGTCCCAATCTGATCCTTTTTTTCCTTTCCCACATCGACGCAGTGGTATCAGTCCCTCTCCTTTCCCCCTTTTTTCAATCCAATCGGCAGTGTCTTCACTGCCTTTTTCCCCTTTTTTGCCCTCTTGAAGTTGTAAAGCCCTCTCCCTTTGTTGTTGTTGAGCGAGATGTCCGCGCACCAAAAGGTCCCTTTTTCCTCTTTTTTTCTTGCAAGGCATGCCGGCTGGTTGCTTCCCCCCCTTTTCCCCTGAATCTTGATCCTGTCCCCACTTTCGATCCCCCTCGATCAGATTGCGGATTTCTCTGCTACAGATGAGGCGGATCCGCATTTTTTTTTTTTCGACTCCGTGACCTGCGTGCCAGGCTTTCCTTCCTCCCGGCCTAAGAGGGGTGGATCACCTCCCAGGTTTCTGTGCAATGCGTCCTTTTTCTTTAAGACGAAATAAACCGTTTTTTTTTATTTCGTCCTTTGGGAACAGGCGACCCTCCCGCGCGTTCAAGTCCCATTGCTTGATCGGTGAGTGAGGACCCTTTTCATTTCCCATGAAGGGGACTAGATAATTTAACCCCTCTTTCTCTCAACGAGATAATTAATACCTTCCCTTCTTTGAGAGTGAAGTTATGTACACATCCAAGAACAAGGGTCTCCCCCCTTTCTTTCATGGGAAAAATCATAAGAAAAGGCTGGGGGGCCCCCCCCCCCCCCTTCCTTCTTCTGGATGATGGTTGGCGGGTTTCATTACTTCAGCGCTGTTTTTCCCCCTCCCCCTTTCCATTCCAATGATTTCACGTCTCCTCCTTTTCTCTCGTGGTGGACAAGAAAAACTGTCGTCTTCTCTCTTTGACTGCCGACTTTCCCCCCCTCTCCCTTGGAGTAGGTATTGGCTTTTCCTCTTTAAAATTGATCTCCACCTATGGTGAATCCTGTATTTCTCTCTCCACACGCCGCAGTAATTTTTCACTTTTCTGAATGGCAGAGTTTTCCTAGGGAATATAATTGGTCTTTTTCCTCGATGCGGGAAAAGAGTAACGTGCCCCCCGCTTATGTTTTCCTCCCCAAAGACACACCAGACTTTTTTCCCTTTTTTCGCAAGGATGTTGTCTTTCTCCCCTCCCCCCTTCCCCCTTATTCCACCATGGGGACTATGCCCCTTTCTCTTCCTCGATTCCTTAAACCAGTTCGTGGCTTCCCTTTTGGTTTCAAAGCGATAAATCGTCTTTCCCCTCCCTCTCAGGACAGACTGAGTCGGCTTTTCTCCTCTGTTGGACGGCAGCATGTGCCGCGTTCTCCCTCACCAACGCCTAAAGACCAAGGTGCCTTTTTTTTTTCCCCCGGATGTCTCAGATGAAGGCCTTCCCCCCTTCTAACGTGCGTGTCAAACGGGAACCTCTTTTCCCTTCAGAGCAGAGAGTAACAACTGTTGTCTGAGAAGCGGGCTTCTTTCCCTCCTTCTTAAATGTTTTTTTCCCCCCCCCCTGCCGAGCTCATGGAAGATGTTACGGCTTCACTCTTCCCCCCTCAAAAAAAGAGTACAGCTGGACTTTTCAAGAGTGGCAATCCTCCCTTCCCTCCATCCTTTTTCTTCTTCCAAAAAAGTACTCGTAAACCCTTCTCCTCCCCTTTTTCGGCCTTATGTACCGAGAAGCGCCTTTTGTTTCGAACGAAATATTTTTTTTTTCGTGATGACATCATCCTTTCTATTCCCCACCGAGAATCCGAAGTAAGCCTGTTTTTTTTTCTCCCAGGCGATGTCCCTTTTGATCTGCGGAACTGGAGAGCTTTTTTTTTCCCCCTGGAAACGCAAAATTGTTCTCTTTTCACTCCGAGAAGGCGTCGCCCTTTCTTCTTTTCCTTCTTAAGACTGACTTTCTCCACCTGCCTTTACGCACAATACATTCTTTTTTTTGCTAGCGCCGTAGGGCATTCCCCCTTTTCCGCCGATAGTCTTTGACGATTTCCCCTCTTTTCGCGACGACGACGACCTTCTTCCCCTCCTCCCATTAGATATCTTTGCCAGCGTTCGGTTCCTTGTTTTTTTTCCCCCCTTCCATTCCTTTTCTTTCTTCACATCACGTGATGAGACTATCTCCCCTCCGGGCTCTTTTCCGTTATTTTTTCTCCCCCCCTTCGTAGGATGGAATCCAGAATCTTTTTTCTTTGTAGCGCCGCAGGCAGCACCCTTTTCCTTTTGCCAGGCTAGACGAGCGGAATTCCCCCTTCCTCGGTTTCCTCATTCCCACTACCGTTTTTCTTCTTCCCGAGCGCGTTCTTCGGTGTGAGCCGTCCCTCTGAAAAAACAACAGCGGGTCTTTTTTTCTTCTCCTCCTCCCTTTTTTCGTCGAGTACCACCATGATTTCTACGGCCCCCCTTCCTTCCCCATAAACACGCCAAGGCCTTTTCTTTCTGTGATGGAGAGAGGTGAACTTTTTTTCTCTTGTTACCA
>Ga0179593_1638927_pt1 | contig 11322 bp, 18 predicted proteins | sample CZODoug2_1_08_16_FD_185931 | JGI IMG/M metagenome (GOLD analysis project Ga0179593, IMG submission 185931) | Vadose zone soil fungal communities from Angelo Coast Range Reserve, California, USA - CZODoug2_1_08_16fungal (PacBio error correction) | ecosystem: Environmental > Terrestrial > Soil >... | reverse complement strand
CCTGTACTTTGTGTTTTCCCAAACTTCTCGCGGGTCAGGTCTTGTTGAAATTATTGAACTGGCCAGGTGATGCCTTTCGGGCCTTTTTTCAAAGTTTTTTGAACATCAACCCTTCCTCTTTGTGTCTTCCTCTGACCTTCGTCTTTTCCCCAAAATTGGTTGGGGTTCGGGAAGTACGACATGGACATGTTTATAGGGTCGGGCGTACCGTTGATCTTACCTTTTTCAGCTTCCAGCTTTTCAGGTTTTTGCCCCCTTGAGTTTTCCTTTCCCCCCTTTTACCCCCTTGACTGTAAACAGACAGTTAATGTCAGTGGTACCCTTCTCAGTGCCCCCCTTTTTTGTCATATATGAGAAACGGTCCCCCCCCCTCAATCTTTTTCCTTCCTGTCTTCCCTCGATTTTTTTTTTCCTTTGGACTGCACTTGGCGAGGCTGCCGGCGACCTTTCAGGTTCATAGTAATCCCCTTCTTATGCTTCCGTAGTCAACTGGTCCTTCCTTTTTTTTATAGGGTGGTTGACCTCCTATGTCCTCCTTTTTTTTTTTTAGTCGGACTATTCGCCATCCCCACTTGTTGTAACTTTGAACGTGTTTGGTCTTTTATTCTCTCCTGATGCCCCTGAGATCTTACTGGTTTTTCACCTTTCTTGTTTTTTTTTGTTTTTTTTTTTTTTTTTGCCCTTAGAGCGTCTTCCGCTCGGAATCGTCGATGTAGGAAAGAAACACATTCCCCGGCCGCGACCCTTTCCCTTCGCTGTGAAGAGATTCCCCTCCCAATATTCCCTGCCTGCCTCTTACTTTTTTTTTGGCATTTTTTTTTTTTCTTCAAACGTGTCGTTGAAGTTTTTGCTGTGGCACACCACCTATTGCCTTTTTTTTGCTTCTCTTAGCCGTTTTTTCACGGTCCCCCTTTTTTACTCGTTAAAAACCACAGAAGGCCGGGATCTTCTCTTTCTCATACCTCCTTGTTGTTATCTCTGATTTCTTTTTTCTTTTTTCTTTGGATTTTGTTTTTGCGGCCACCCCCAGAGGTTTTCCTTTTCCCCCTGCGTCTTACCTTCGCCTACCTTCCCCAATATTTTTTTTTTTTTGGGGAGTGCAAACAGTCCTTTTTTTTTCACCAGGTAAAAGGGTCACTTCTTCTTACTTCCCCCCCCCCCCTTTCGCCCCCCCGGTCTTCCCTGGCCAAATTTGACGGCTCCCCCCTGTCTGAATTCTCCTTACCTGTGAAGCAGTGTGCCTTTCGCTGCTGCTCGCTTTTCCCCGCTACCTCCTTTTCGCTCACTCTTCTTCTATTGCCCTAGGACCTCCTCAACCATTTCCCCTGTTTTTTTATCTGATGCATCTTCTCATGGTCCCTTTCCCCCCCCCCGACCCTTTGTCCCCCATGCCCAAGTGGTGAAGAGGTTTCTTTTTTTCCACCGCCCCTTTCCATCTCCTCCCCTTGTTCCTTTTTTTTCTCTGTCTTTTTTGATGATTCAATGGGGACCCGTGGGGACTACTCCGTCATCCCCTTTGAGAACCACCTCTTCTGCCTCGGTCTTTCCCTTCCAAGGCTCGCCCCAAGGTGCAGGCAAATTTCGAACACTGCCAACGGCTTCGACTTTGCCCGTACCTTTAGGACGAAGGCCCCGGCCTTGCCTTCCCCCCCCCTTCACGCCCCCAGACGTTGGGGACAATTTCATGGTGTCATTCAAAGGTTTTCAGTGGCGCATTCCCCTTTTTTTTTTCCTTCCCCCCGGTGGGCACCCACGAGGGGCATTTGCCCCCCTTCCGGTGCCTTCCTTGCCCCCCCTCCCTTTTGTGCTCTTTTTTTTTTTTTTTTCCCTCAACTCTCCCGGTGGGGCTTTGACCGTACCCCCCCCATGTTGTCCCCCCTGGTTTCCCTTCCTACGTCTTTCCCCCCTCTTTTTTTTTGCGGCCCTCCCCCGTCCTTTCCCCTTTTTTTTTACTTTTCGCAAACGTGTTCCGTATCCGGAGTCACCCTCCCACCTTCCCCCCAACTTAAATACCCCGTTTCCTTTTCTACTTTTGTGGGACCCCCCCCTCTTGACCCCTCCCCCTCCTTTTTTTCTCCTCCAGGTCACGGGACGGGGGCTGGCTTCTACGGTCGCTTCAACGGTGTTCTCCCTTTTGACTCCTTCAAAGGGACTTTCCCTTTTGCAGTTTGTCTCATTCTTTGGTATTTTCCTTTTTCTTTCAACACAAGACTTTCCCTACAGGTCTGAGGAAAGCATGCTTCTTTGTTTCTCCGTCCCCCCCCATTTGAGTTTCGATTTTATTTTATTTTGCCAGTTTCAAGACGGTTTTTGGCCCTGTCAACCATAATCTACAAGGTGACCTTTTTTTTTCCTTCCGGCCTTTTTTTTCCCCCCTTCCTGTAAATCTTTAAAAGGAATATATTTTTGGAAAATCTGTTTTCCTTGTTTTTTGCCACAATGAGGTTTTTTTTCACTGTTTTTTCCCTCCTTCCCGGTTCCCCTAATTTTCATTCGGGTTTTCCTGCGAATAGCCTTTCTTTCCCCCCCCCCCCCGTCAAAGGATCCTTAGATTTTTTTTTCCCCTGTCCTGTGCATTCTACTTCTTCCGTTGCGCCTGAATAGTGTGTTTTTTATTTTCTGATGAGGTCGACTTCCCTTTCTTGACCCCCCTTTTCCATTTCTGTACCCCGAGATTTTCTAAATGTGTGTGTTTGGGACCTTCCCCATGTCCTTTCTTCCCAACCTTTGTCTTTAATCTCGAAAAGGATGTTTCTCGAAGGTTGGTTTGGTGGACTTGCACCTGGTTCCCTCCCCTTACCTTTCCCCCCCCCCCTTGAACTTTTTCTTGGGCATGTTTCCCCCCCCGGGCGCAAGACGTTGCTTTTTTCTTTCTCCGCTTTCTTGCTCTTTTTTTTTGACCATTGCAACGAGTACCTGGGGCGTCTGCCCGTCCGCTTAAAGAACCGGTCTTTCCGTTTCCCTGCCCGGTCTCCCGTTTCAGTTTTTTTCCCATCCTTTGAAACCACTCATGACAACGTTTTTTTATTGCTTTTCTTTGTCGAAGTGTACCTCCGCCATCCCCCCCCCCCCCTTCTAACATTCTTTCTTTTCTCCCTGACCCCCTTACTTTTTTTAACCTCTTATTAATCCTAATTCCATTGCTGCCCCTGTGCCTAGTACCCCAGACTGGGGACAATACCAGGTGCAGGTCTTGTATGTCCAATTTTGACACAGTCTTTGTTTTTTTTGGACGTGACCGGTCATACCCATTTTTTTTTTTAAGCCCCAATCAACCTTGACAGTCCTTTTGTCACCTTCCATGTTACTCTCCCCATTTTTGCTCTGTGCACCCTATTCTTTTAGCTTTTCACGGAAGAGTAAAAGTGTCCTTAGGAGCAGCTGGACCCCCCCTTGACTGACAACCCTACCCTCTTTTTCACCCCCCCCCCTCCCCCAATTCGTATTCTTCCCCTGTTTCGTCCCCTGCTTTGCTGTCCCTTTCTCGGTCCGGGAGATATGACCTCGCAAGGGACAACTCCCCCCCGGTCCAACTCCCGCTCCTCCCTTTTCCCCCCCGCCAACCCCCCTGCACCCCCTTTCTAATCGTTTTTAACCCGCTACAAAGGGTTTCGGACTCCCCTTCAAATCAGTTTCGATCTCCCCCTCCCGTCTCTTTCCATTGGTTTCCCCCGGTGCTTTGCTAGGAATAAACTGGAAAGGGGTCTGTTTCCCGTCATATGACTCCCCCATTTCCTCTTCCAAGGGGCCTCCCCCTTTTTTGAACCCCCCTCCATCTTGTGGTCCATCGCAACACAAAGATGTGTATTCCCTGCTGGAGATCGGTTTCTGTCACATATATACTCATCCCCCCCTTTTTGTATCCTTCCTCCTCACATTCAGCAGGTTCTTCGAAGAAAAGTCTTCCAGATTTATGGTCTATCTCGGCAGATCGTATAGAAATGCCCTTCCCCCCTTTTTCTCTTCTATTCGTTTCTTTTCCCTTTCTCTCCTTTAATCCCTCTCTGACCCTAGAGTTTTTTACCGGGGAGTTGTCTAGAATAGAAGTGTTGCCGCGTTGCTTAGTGGGGGGTTCACCAGTTTCAGTTGAAATTTTTTGCGCTTTTTTTTTCTTTCCCTGGTATTTATTTGGCGCGAGATTAGGGCTGTGCCATAAGATTTTCTCCTTTCCTGACGAGACTTTATCCTCCCCTCCCCCTCTTTTACCTCCTTCCTGACTACTTTGGTTCGTCCTCTGGGGGAGTGAAGCGGAGGTTCCTCTTCTTTTTTTTGACAGGCCGTGTTTCCTCCTTTTTCCTTTCCCGAACCTCCCAAACCAATTTCAGTTTTTTTTCTCCATTTTTGTTGGGAAACCGGTTGAAGGTGATGGGCGTTTTTATCTCCGTTTAGTAGGAACCTTTCTTTTCCACTCCCCCTTCCGTCCTTCCCCGCTTTTTTCCCCCCCCCTCCCCTCCTTTCCCCTGTTTTTTGGCCGGATTGATAACTCCAACCCTTAAGTCTGTTCTTTCCCTTGAGGTAGTTTCTATTTCTTTCACTGTTTTTCCGAGCCTCGTCTTCGGCGGCTCGCGGAAGGTCCTGGTATTCCTGACCCTTCGCCTTCTTCCGACGGGTCATCTTTTTTGAGGTTCTCTTTTTTTTTCTTTGCCTTCTTTCTCTTTTTTGCCCCCAGACGAGCGAATTTGTTTCGAACCCCCCACGCTTGGATTTCCCCGTAAACCCCCCTTTTTCCCGTTTTTCATGTCCAATAAACCCCTCTCGTTACCAAACGTGCGCGTCATCTTGCCGTGCCTTTGGTCCCCCTGTGCTTTTTCTTTCCTTTTAAAAAAGTTCCCCCCCTGGCCCCTCTTGTAACCTCTCCCTTTTTCCTTTATTGCCCCTAGACCCTTTTTTTATTTTAGAAAGGCAATGTTTCCCTTTGGTTCCTTCACCCCCCCCCCCTCCAGGTTCTCTTTTCTGCTTCACCCCCCTTCAGTCCTTCTTCAGCGTTTTCGAGCCAGAGAGTTTGGAAGGGACGCCCTGCTGCCTCCCCACAAGCGTGATGATCCTGTCCCTTTTGGACTCAGTCGAGTTCCCCTTTTTCGACCCTTACGCTTTTTTCTATGAAAAGGGGCCACCCTTTTGCTGACCCTTCCATTGGTCCCGTAACTTTCAACTTCTTCTAGACCCTCACTTTCCCATATTTTTCCCGTGAACGGTTCCTGGTACTGGCGGTTGAGCGATTTCCCCTGCCGTTTGATTTCCCTTTCCCAGTTTCCGTTCTCACCCCCCCTCCTCCAGCCTTTTTTTTTTTCCCCCCCAACGCCCCTTCTTTTCTTGTCCTAAAATTGTAGGTAATCGGTTAAAGATGATCCGAGAATTCCATTTAATTAAGGTTTTTTTCTTTTGTTCGGGACTTTCCTTCGGCAAAGACCGTTGTTTTTTTCCCTTAGGTCCTCTGCCGTTAAGTGACGACGTCCGCCCCATTTCTTCTTTACTCCCACCAAAGTACTTCCGTTCAAGTCCTTTTATTCTGAACCCTTTGATCCCTGGTTTCTCTTCTCCCTGAACAAAAGTTGGCCCCACACGTACACCGTTTTTTCCTGCCTTTTTATTAGCACTCTTCTAATTGGGTGCTCTTTTTCCACCCTGTTTTTTTTTTAGTTCCCTTCCCAGGTCCTCCTGTTGCTAGTTTTCGGGTAGATCACACGGGCTGCTTGCCCCCTTCCCTCTGGTTTTCCTTTCTTGCGTGTTGTCCAATTTTTTCTTTTTTTTTTTTCATTCTCAGTGGATCTTTCTTCATGTGCCTTCCTTTCAGCCAAGTTGCGGAACGTACTTATGGTGATTTGCCGTAGTTTCACTCTTTCCTAGTCAACCCCTTTTTGAAAGACTTCCGGCTTTTTGACGGGCCCTTTTTTCTCACTGTTCTTCCCTTTAAGTGGTTTCCGGAAGATGTTCTCTGATGAAGTTCGTAGTCCCCTTTTGTCTGATTTCCTAGTTGTTAGGTACCCCCCTTTTGACAGAATTCACTTTCTTTCTCTCTTTTTTTTCCGACTACTCCCCTTGTTTTTTCTGGCACTGGCCTTTTTCCCTCTTCTTTCTTCTTCTCCGCTGTCCCACCGATCTTTCCTTTTTCTCCTCCTTTGTGCCTTTTCCTGTCCTTTCATAGATGAGCTTCAGAATAAGGATTGTAGAAGGCCCCACTCGCCCCCCTTTCGGCTGCGTCTTTTTAGGAACCTTTCTTCGCTGGCTATCCGCCTTTCCGGTTCTTCTTTCCTTGTTCTGCCTTTTTTTTTTGGCAGTGACAGGAAAAACGTTTTGTAGCTGCGGTTTGTGTTGCATTAAAAAAACTTTTTTTTTTTCCGTCGCGAGTTTCTCGTCCCTTTCTTACTTTTTTTTCCTCCACTTTTTCAATCCCCCTGCCCATCGAGCTAGTCTGAGCCTCCTCCTCCGTTTTGCAGATTTTGGATCTTCCTCCTCGTTTCTTTCTTTTGCGGTTTTTTTTTGCAAGGGGCGGGTTTGAAAGTATTCCTTGAACCTTCTGACGTCCCTCTTTTTTTTTCCTTTCTCCCACTCCCCCCCCCCTTTTTACAAGTTCCCAATTTTTCCAGTGTGCCCGAAGACTGCCCCCACCCCCAAATTCGACACCTTTTTTGACTACGGCCCGTGTCCCTTTTTTTTCCCCGTCTTCCGCAGTTTTACAGGTGATTTTATTTTCGATTTGTTCCTTTCTGTGCTTTTTTTTGTTTCTTTCTTACAGCTCCAGATAGGAGATGCGTTCTATGCCTTCGTTCCCAACCTGCCCTTTGTCGTCTTTCCTTCCTCCTGCTTCAAGCCCCCTCTGATCCTCCTCCTAAGAGTTGCACCCCCCCCATGGTCAACCTTCTGTTTTCCACCCCCACTTTTCTGGAGATTGTGTTTTTTTCCCGCCCTTCCCCCCTGGTTTCTTTTCTTTTCTACCAGATGACCCTCCTTCGACCAGTTTTTCCTGAGGCCCATTTTTTAACCTTGACCCCTTGTTGACCCTCCTTTTTCCTGCACCCAAGGACTCGCAAGGTGTTGGTTCCACCTTTCCTAAACCCCCTGTGGAGTTAGACACTCTTTCCCCCCCTGATCGGAGCGGGACGTTCCCCCTGATGTCTTTTTCCCCCTTTTCACTGTTTCCTTTTGCTTTCTCTGGTCGACTCAGGGAAGGTCGGGTCAATTTGGACCCCATTAAACTTTTTCTCCCGGGTGGTCACGTTTTTCTTTATACCTGCCCCCCCCCAATCGTCCTGCTTTTGGTCCTGGCAAAGTCCTCAGCCTTTTTTTCTTTCCGTATTTTCTCCAATTCCTGGGGCGTACTTGGCCCTAACAAAAAACTTTTTGTGTGCATGTCCCCCTGGGGTGACGAGCCCCCAGCGGCGCTCCTCCATTGAGCTTCTCCCCTCCTTGTTCAATTTTCATTTCTTCGTTCTCACTTTATCACCTGTTTCCACTTTTCCCTTAACTTTCTTCGGAACTTTTTTTTTCAATCCTTCCCCCGTAGGTCAGAACGGGTGGAATCCCCTGGCTAGTTTTCCCCTTGACGGTTTCCCCGGGCCTGGGTCTACTTTCTGACATCTTTTTCCCTTTGGACCATCCGCCCCGTAGACCTGTGCCAACTTCGTTTATTGGTGGGAATCTTTTTTCTGGGCTCTTTCTTTCACTCTTCCCCCCCCTCTCCCTTTCCGGACCCTTTACGTGTAGGTGTGGAGCGTTTTTTTTTTGCCCTTTTCCTTCGATGTTTCCCTTCTTTTCAGGTCCCCTTGCGGGGCCTGGTTGCCGTTTTCACCACCAGTTAGGTGTCCCCCCAGTCTGCCCCCCCATTCCCCCGCTTCCTTTGACCCTCTCTGTTTCGTTTTTTTTTTTTTTTTTTACTCTGTACCTTTTCTGTTTACATGAGTGGTAAGGCAAAGTTTCTTTGAACTTTTTCCCTTTTTCCTGACCTTATGTCGCTTCCTCGGGCCAGAGAACCTAGGCCTTTCCACCAACATTCCTCTAACTTCAGGTCTATTTTGAATTTGGTCCCCCTTGACAGCTTCTCTTTTCGGCCTGCCCTTTTCTTCCCTGAGATAAGTCCTTGAGGACCCCAATCTCTTTTGGAAGAGTCCCTCCTTTCTTTTAAATATGGGTCTGGTTTTTTTCTTTGTGGGCCCTCCCATTCTTTGGTGTGTGAGGTTCCCCCCCCTCCCCAAACTCCATTTTTTATACTCACCCACCCGTTTTCGAGTGGAATCGACCCCTACCCCAGGTCTCCGCCCTTCGCGGACCTCCCGGGGGCCCGGCACCTGGGTGTTACTCACCCCCCCGGTCCCGGGCCCTGCTTTTTTTTCATGGCCATTCGCCCTGGACGTTGTTTTGTGTTCCACTTTTCTTTTTCCTCCCCCCCCCCCCTTTTAAGGAGGACGGAGAGGGTTATTTTTTTTTGGGACACAAAACACCCCCCCCAATGCTGTTTTTCAAAGAACGGCACCCCTTTCCTTCGTTCAGTTAGCGTGGGTTGATCGGGGGCCACGACCCTCAAACTTTAGAGGAAACGCTTCTCTGAAGAGCCTGTTTTCTTTTTCTACCCATACAGCCTATCCAGAGTTCCCGAGGCTTTCTAGGACACCAATTTGTGACGTAATTTATTTCTTTCCCATCATCCCCCCACCCTCAAACTTTGTACAGATTGTCCACCGGCCCAACCCTTTCTGATTTTTTTTTTTTTGACGTTCAAAGATTGGACCCGAAGACGTTGCGGATGTTCGCCGGATACTTTCCCGGATACGTCCACCTCACTTTCCCCCCTTCCCCCTCAGCCCCCTCTGAATCCTCCCAGTTGTGGGTCCGGCGAGAGTTCTCCTTCTGTGGTTCTTCAAGGTGAAAAGCTACAAAGGAACTTTTTCTCTACGGTGGCAAGAGTCTTATGCACACTTGTCCCCTTCTTTTTTCCTCAATACCCCTTCATGACCCTAAGTTCCTCGTCCCCTTTAGGGTACTTCCCATTTCTTCTTTTTTCTTGCGCATTTGTAATTTTCCCTTTCCCTAAGCCCCCCCCTAAGGATTCGCGCTTGTGAAAATAATCTCCCCGCCCCCCGTCCCCCCCCCCCTTTTTGCAATCGCCTTCCCCCCCCCCGGTTTTCTTCCTGCCGCTGGGGAAAAACTTAAAAGGTGTTTTCTCCAAACGCCCGTGCTTTGGCGACCCTTTCCTCATCGTTTTTTCCAATGATTAGACAGTTACGGCACCGTTTCCTGACTCCCGAGAAAGGAAGTTTTTTGATCCCCTTGCGCTTCCCCCCTCAGGCTCCTCTGTTCCTTTTTTTTTTTTTTTTTTTCCCCTTGCTTTTGGGAGCGGTTGCAGGCGCCCTCTCTCTTTTCCTCCCGTTTTGGGGTATTGCGAGGATTCGCCTGTCCCCTTGTGCAAGCAGTCTCGTACCCCCCTCCGGGTTGCCCGAGATTTTTTTTCTTTTTTCCCTTGAAGTTCTGGCGTCGATCGGCGTTTTTTCCCCTTCATGTCGTATTTGGCGCATTGAAAATTGTCTCCTGGCACCGCCTTTATCTCCTTTTACGTTTCTTAAAGCCTTTCCTGATAAAGCTGTTGAGCTGTTGATTTGGCTTTATTTGGTTCAGGTTCTCGGGTCTAGGGATTATTCTTTTGCTTTCGGCCCCTTTTTTTTTCTTCTTGATTTTTTTTGGACTCTTCAGTTTTTTTCCCCTCACCTAACTTTGTTGATCCCTCCCTTCCTCATTGGATGTCCTTTTCCTCTTTATGGTGAGTGAAGCCCCTTCGGAGGGTAAAAGGGGCCCGACTTTAATTTTCCGGTCAGTTACGACCGTCCCCAGAACCCTTTTTTTTGCCGGCGGTCCGTCCATTGAGGTTGACCGGCGGCAGGGTTTTCATTTGATGCTTTTATCAGTCCTTTTTCTGCGGCGAAACCCCCCCCCCCCCCTCTCTTTCCCCCCACTCTTTTTTTTCCTTTTCCAGTCACCTGAATGAACCTGAGGGGCGGTTTTTTCAGCCCCCACCCAGGTCTGCTTTGTGGCTGGACTTCATCACTCTTTACGCCTGTTTCTCTCCACGCGGTCCCGCGATCGCGGCGGTTTTTTCTTAGAAGAAAAAATTAGCCAGATTTAATCCCGCGGCCCGTTTGTTTTTTTCTTCCCTTTCCTTCTGAGGAGGGAGAGCACTTCCCCGGTCAGCGGCTGTGTAAAACTCTTTTCCCCCTCTTTTCTTCGGTTTCCTTTAGTCCCCCAAACAACGTAAGCCAATCATAGGCGCCCCAACTTCTTGCGTCTTCCGACCCTTCTCCTCACGCGGCCTTTTCATTCCCCCCTGTAAAGTCCAATGGGGTTAGACAAATCGTTTTCTCTTTTTCTCTGATTAAAATTTTTTTTTCGACTCCCCCGGAATGGTTGCAAGTTGGCCTTTTTTTTTCACTTTTGGAGTTCTCGTGAGCTTCATCTCGGCCGCCGTCGTTCCACTCTCTCTCCCTGCGAGGTGGCTTCTTAGTCTCCCCCCTTTTTTCCCACACCCGTTGATAATGTCCTTGCAGGACCTTGTTCCCCCCCATGAAATGTACCTCTCTGTCGAATCCTTGTTCTCTTTTTAACCTTCACCCCCTTTTTTTGTACCACTGAAAACGTGTTTGAGGTTCCGCACCTGTTTCCCCGACCGAAGACTTTGTTTCTGGATTTCTTTTCCCTCCCCCCCTATTTTTTTCTTTGAGGTCCTTGAACGCCGGACCGCAATAAGTTCAGAACCGCAGTTCTAACCCCCCCAGTGCCCTTCATTCTTTCCTCTATACCTTGTAGGTATTTTCCTTCTCCTCCCTCTTCCCAGGACTTTTTCCCTTAACTTTTTTCCTTCGGTCGACTGAGCGGAAATAAAAAGTTTTTCTTCACTGGTTTTAATGGCCCATGCTTTGGACAGTTAATCCCCCTTTCTTTCCTTCCTTTTTTCCTTTCCCCCCCCCCCCACCGTCCCTTGGTAAGGATGTGAAACTTCGGAAATGGACGGTTTCTTTTTTGTTTAACCCCTTTTCCGGTTGGCTGACCCACGTACACCCTCCCCCTTTTCCTTTTTACTCCCTTCCTTTCTTTTTTTCTATCCTTCAAATTTGACAACAATGAGTACGGGACCGTCCTGCCTTTGCTCTGTTTTCTTCCGAATCTCCCCCCCGCTGGTTTTCCCCCAGTCCTAGTTTTCCCCCCCAGGCTTGGTTGTTTTGGACACGTTCGACACGGTATGCTAAGTCACCTTTCCGGACGTTTCTTTTTCCCGACCCCCTTTTTTTGACTCTTCTCTTTTACGTACTTATTTCCCGAAGCCCCAGGCCCGGTAAG